>Ga0116227_10005453_pt1 | contig 26772 bp, 29 predicted proteins | sample S1TSphgellanicum_FD_89693 | JGI IMG/M metagenome (GOLD analysis project Ga0116227, IMG submission 89693) | Host-associated microbial communities from peat moss isolated from Minnesota, USA - S1T2_Fb - Sphagnum magellanicum MG | ecosystem: Host-associated > Plants > Peat moss > Unclassified...
CGATCCTAATGTGTATGTTGCACAAGTGGGAGATGTGAAGTTTTTCATTGTGGTCTATGTGGATGACCTCATTTTGGTGTGCAACAATTAAAACAAACTTTGGCAAATCAAAGAGGAACTCGGTCAAAAGTTTGAAATCAAGGACCTAAGGTAGTTGCATTTCTTTTTGGGGATGGAGGTGGAAAGGAATCGTGATGAACGACTCCTATGCATCAACCAAATCAAATACCTCAAGGAAATATTGAAGCGTTTTCGAATGGAGGAATGTAAGCCCATTGGAGTTCCATTCGATCCCAAAATGAAGTTACAAAGGAATGCGAATGGAAATGATGAATCAAAGGGATATCTATATTAACAAGCTTTTGGGTCTTTGATGTATGCCATGTTGTGTACACGACCCGACTTGGCATACCCAATAAATGTGTTGAGTCAACACATGGCGAACCCTAACATGGAGCATTGGATGGTCGTCAAACGAATCTTTCGATATTTGCAAGGTACGTTGCAAATGAAATTACAATTCGGTGTAACACCATCCAAGGAAAGGCTTGGATATCGTGATGTAGATTGGGGTGGTGATCTTGAAGATAGGAGGTCCACCAGAGGGTTTGTTTTCATGATCGGAGGTGGAGCCATTTCTTGGAGTAGCAAACGACAACCTACAATAACATTGTCCACCACTGAGGCGGAATACATGGTGAACACGCAAGCCACAAAAGAAGCCATATGGATAACAAAATTGATGATGGATTTAGGATACATGGAGGAGAAGAAAATGATGGTGATTCGATGTGACAATCAAAGTGCGATATCATTGACCAAGAATCCCACTCATCATGCACGAACAAAACACATTGATGTACAATGTCATTTTGTTCGAGAACGAGTTGAAAATGGAGAAGTTCGATTTGAATATTGTTCAACGGAACACATGGTGGCGGATGTCCTTACCAAGGCATTATCCAAAAAACGACATCATAAGTTGATAAACATGTTCGGATTAGAAACTTCATAGAGTGGGAATGTTAGAAATACTACTATTCGTTTCTAATTCCCAATGTTGATGAATGTGTCAAACATTCATCAAAAGGATGAATAATATTCACATCTTTGTAGTAGTTAGGTTAGGGTTTAAAAGTGGAGGCTACTTAGGGCTTGGCGGCGGCTAGGGTTAGGGTTTGGTGGCGACTAGGGTTAGGGTTAGGGCGGCAACTAAAGTTTGGGTTTAGTGGCGGCGAGGGTTAGGCAGTGGCTATGGTTAGGGTTTGGTGGCGACTAAGTTAGGGTTAAGTGGCGGCTACTTGAGGGTTAGGAGATAGTATATTATGGTGTGGTTTTGAGTTGTCTTTCATTCTCTCCTTTCATGTTTTTGAGTGCATGTAGAACCTTCAAGCCTTGTTAGTAGTTGCAAGCCATAATTTTGTGATTGTAGCATTTGAAGCATACAACCTTTGTGATTTCTTGTTAGTTAATACAATTGTTCCATTTCATGAACCTTGAATGTTTCATTTCTTACTCATTTTCAAGTTGTTTCCAATAGGTTGTGGGGCTTCTATGGTCTGTTCTTTCTTCTTTTTGCATGTTTCCACATTGTGATTCATCATCCCATAATTTGTGCAATTTTTGTCAATCTTCCTTGTATTATTTAGTGTTTTCCATGGTGTTGTTTGTTTTATATTCTATAGTACTAAAAATGCACTCTTTGCTTCTATAATAATCATGCCTTTTTCACACAACATTGCTGCCTTCTTATGTTGTTGTAGTGTTGATTGTTTCATCCCTATAGCCACAATTCTAAGGTATAATTATAAACCCGCTCTAAACACAATAATTAGAAAACTATTTGTGGTTGGTATTTGTAAACCATGAACCAACTTTTGAATGTGCTCATAGTAAACCTCCACCTTTTTAGTTTCCTCGTGCTTCATATTTTTCAGCTCCATGTATATTTGCTCGTTGTTTTGAATCTTCTGATGATGTTTACAAAATGCCTATGTAAGCTTCAAAAAAATATAGTTAGGGAATTATGACATGTAATTATGACACTAATCTAGTGTTGTATCTCTGAACATATAACTAAATGCATTGATGATGTACTCTTTAGAAGTCTCTACATTTATTTTTACTATAGAATTGAACACTTTGACATGAGCATCTAGGTTAGCATCTTTTTTGAAATCAGGTTACTTAAGAGCTACCTTGTTTGGCCTAACATAATGGCCATTTTTTTGATCTGGTGCAATTACAATAGATGGTTATCAATATCCTCCTTTTGGATTCGCTACATCTACACTTTTATACCTTCCAACATCCATTGAACTCATCGGTGGTCAATTTGCAATCCTATTCACATGAATAGTCATTATTGGATTGGTAAACGCCATCTAAGGTGTCCCAACAACTCCAATAGTTGTTGGTAACACCGAACCCCCATTTAGTGTCCTTCTTGTCGAGATTCCATCAAATCCATTACCCAATTTTATCGCAGATCTAATTAGTACTCCCCTTTTAACAACCTCCATGATGGGCACAACAACCATTTCAATTCATGCAGTTAAATTACTCGCCTTAAGTGATTTAGTAATCACTATTCCAACAAGTTGTCTTCGGGTTTAACATAATTGGTGAAATTATGTTGATTCGAAGGCAATGATGTTCCATTTTAGGGTTACCCATTGGTATCCTCTATGGTGCAAAATGTGAATGTAAATACACCTCTGGTTCTTTGTTCTTGGTTTGAATATATGGACAAATATATTGACTTTATGGTCCTAATCAGTTTCCCAACTCCATGCCTCTTAATCTATTCTAAGCTACAAGAATTCTTTGTTCCCATTCTTGTGGTTGATCCATTAATGTTCCTGCCACATTCTGTAACTCCATATGTTTAGCAATATTCGCTCTTATGTGAAAAGCCACAAAAGGACAATCCATGATCGTACGTCTTTCGTCCTCATAGAATGCACAAACCTTTGAAAGTAATTTGACCATCTCCGAATCCACATATTCATGATCTTGTGTTTTAGCTATGTACCTTATTTGATCCAACTTTGATTCCCTTGATGTGAGTATAATCTATGGTATATCCAAAATAGAATATATGGTTTTCTACAAGTACCTACAACTCCTTTCACACTTCCCTTAAAGCTGTGTATAAAAATTGTCTTTTCTTTTTTTGAACCTTTCTTTTTGGGCAATCCCAAGTCTCCTCATCATGATTCAAAACCAACAAAATTTCAAAATTCAAACTAACAAAGTTCTCTGATTAGTCTTATCCTAAATGCTTGTTCATCCAAAATCATGTAATCATCCAACCCCCTTAACATGGTTTTTAAAAGCTTATGCACTAATTGAAAAATTCCATTGCGTGTTTAAACATTGCTCGATGATAGTTTTTAATATCCTATGCTATTGATCAAGGGTTTTGCCTTGACTTGTTCATGGCAATAAATGAACCTTGTTCTTTTGTCTTTTTGTTTGCCCATTGCTAGGTGACTCGCTCATCTGTGTTATCCACTTTGTTTTTTTCATGATTTATAACAATCCCTGTAAAGGGTCGAATCTACAATCATTTTGAAGAACTCATCATGGACGTTCTATTTACTTGGAAATTGTGTTCAAAATTAAATGCAACAATGTGTTTTCAATCATGCATTGAATTGTTAGTAGTAGCTTACTAGTAATCAGCGATCGCCCATGGCTATGGGATGCTAAAATGATTATTGCCCTAAGCTATAATGGACATGCATGTGTAGATTTTGGGTGCACCCATCCAATTGATGGGTTGTTTTGAAATCTACCCATCTATTTGTTGGGTTTTTTTTCAAAATATGAATGTTGGGTAACAAATTTAGTCATGCCTCTATATCATTTTTTTTGGGTTGTCATTTGCCTTTTTGTGTCACAAGGTTTCATATCATTGTGAAATATTAAAAAAATTCATTGATTAATTTTTAAATGAAATTTGTTTGATAAACATAGAAATAATTAGCTTAATTTTTTAATTATTAAAAAGTATTTTAAAAAGTTGATTTGAAAGATTATGTAATAATTTATTAAAATAAAACATGTCAATTTAAAAATAAATTAAAATTTTAATATTGAAGTTTTGGACAAGGTCACGAGACATGAAATCCATATGTTTTTGGATGGTTTTTTTGGCTACCATCAAGTCCAAATTGCTTGTGAAGACTATTACAAGATGACATTCATTACAATTAGGGAGCATTTGTTTATGCAGTAATGTCATTTGGGCTCAAGAATGCACCATTGACATACTAAAGAACAATGAACAAAGCTTTCAAAGACTACTTGGATGATTTCATGAAGCCTTTTTTGAATGACTTCATAGTCAAGTTAGTAATTTGGACATTCATTTGTCCAAATTATAATGATGCTTTAAGAAATTCTAGGAATATGGGATAAGCTTAACTCAGAGAAGTGGGCCGTTATGGTATTTTCGGGAATGATACTAGGGTTTATCATTTCTAAGGAAGGGAAATCATTGGATCCAAAAAAGGTAGAAGTGGTTGTAAGGATGCCCATGCCCAAGAACCCTCATGACATCCAAGTCTTCAATGGCTTGGCCAAATTTTACCAAGGTTTTATGAAATTTGTTGCCTTCATTATGGCACCAATCACAAAATTAATGAGCAAATCAAAGGAGTTCATTTGGACATAAGAAACATAGGAGACAATCAAGTGTAAGTATGTGGAGGCTCCAATTTTAATTGCTCCAAATTGGGAGAAGGAATTTTCACTATGAGAAAACTACGTCTATTGCAACTTGTCTAATGTAACTAAAAAGTGTCCGATAAAATTAAATTACAACTGAAAAGTGTCTGGTAGAACTAGATTATAACTCTAGATAGACTAATTGCAACAAAAATGATTTTTTCATAGTAATTTATATACACACGGATGCCTCCAACTTGGTGGTAGGGGCAATGTTGGCCCAAAATTTAGATAGTAAGTGTGATTAGCTTATTGCTTATGCATCAAGGTTGTTAAGTTTTGTGGAGCAAAATTACACTACAACTATGAGAAAGGCATTAGCGATGGTTTACACCCTTCATAAGTTTGGCATAATAGTAAGGTGCCTATTGTTGTTTCTAGAATGAAACTTTACTATCATATATATAAACTTTTGATGGTACAATGAGAATCTTTCTATGTTGTTTTCAATAGCCCTTTGTGCTCATGGCTTTTCTTTTGTGTTTTCATTGTAGTTGGAAGTGGAGGCCAAAAAGCTATATAGTAACATTGGGACAGACCTTGGTGTTTCTATTCTTGAGAATGTCAAGGTTCAAAGTCTTGAAGATTTCATAAGTCATTAAAAGCTTGAATTGTGGGAAATTTCGTTTTTCATGAATTTAAATTCAAAGGTGGAATCTTCAAAAGCAAGATTCGGCAATAACAAATTGGTGGTGAGGAAGCTTTGAAGCATGTGATTTACAAGCAGTGGACAAATCTTCTTTGCTAATATTACATTCATTTCCATCTTCTTGACTAATTTCATACTTGGTTTCAACATTAGTATTTTTCACATTGAATTCAACTTCCTTGTAGCAAGTATTTTTCCCATGTTCTCTTGGGGAACATGTCTATTTAGAACCTCCCTCCCTTTTTTAACATCTGGCATGATCTTAAAGTTGAAAGCACCATGTATAGGAAGGATCTCTTGAAGGAAAGGTCAGTTGCCCACCTTGCATCCTATGGGTGGTATTTAAACTACTTGGTTAATAGTACCTTAGAGTTGGAGTGCGGGTTAAGGCAGAAGTTTGAAGACAACCACTTCGATAAGCCCACTTCAATTGATTTTAGTTTAAAGGGTGGTGTTGCACCCTAGCCTTGGGCTCGCGACCAAGGCAAGGGCTTGCAAAGGTGCGAGCCAAAAGTGAAGCTTGGGAGTCACATTTCATGCTCTCAGGAATGTAGGAAAGTGTGAGGGAATGAACCCTCACACTCCCAAATGAGCTCCCACTTTGGGAGTTGGAATCTTAATGGACTCCCAAATCTTCAGAGGACGATTGCAAGAGTCAAAACTGATTGGATTGAAAACTTCCTTATATCGTTGGAAAGCTTTTAAAACTTAAATGTTTAAAATGAGCTCGCATGTCCCATTTAAGCACTTAAAACATAAGTTATGGTCAAAAGAAAGGGTCGGGAATCAAATTACCAATTTGACTCCCGAACACTAAAAGTCAGGAATCGCCCTAATTTTCCTTGCGTGTAGGTGTCATGCCACATATCGTTGAAAATCTCTCAACGAGGGCTACAACTTTTCCTTAGACTTCACCTCAATCAGAGGTTTGCACACAAAGTTATGGGCCTCCAAAGTTGCAAGAATCCCAATTTTGGGAATTTTGGGATTCCCAACTTGAGAGTCTTGGGACAAAATGACATTTGGATGTTAGTCCCGTGGCCAGGCACATAGTATACTATAAGGGGGAAGGTGACGGCTTCCCCCAAGTCCGAGCCGTGGTGAGTGTTGTGAGTCTGTGTTTGCTCGTGGCTCGTCCGTGCACCAACTACGCACTAACCAACATCTTGTTTAGCTTGTGCAAGTCCGTGCGAATAATTGAATTGCTTGTCACTCTTCCTAATCCCCATCTCGGAGCTCTAGCATGCCCTTCTACCCCAAAAATGCTAGAAGCCAGGGAATGTGCCCCAACTTTTGAGCTTTCCATTGTTTTCACTTAAACTCACATTTGAGTCTATCAAGAAGCTTGGGAGCACGTCACATGGTATCAAAGCCATAGTGCCAAGAGGATAAATTTTTTTTTTAACTAATTGGTAAGACCTTCAAGTGAAAAATTAGATGAAGAGGACCTTGAGTAAGAGGAGTTCGTTCCAAACCCAAAAGCTCCATAGTCTCAAACCATCCATTCGAAGAGGCAACTCTTTAATATAAACGTAGATCCCAATTTGGATCTTCTTTTAACTCCCTTCCCAAATCCTATCGAATTCCCAATTGATTCCCTGATTCAATTAACGATTTCAACTTTTAATCTTTCTTGGTTAGCCATGGTGACAACCACGGTGGCATTTAGCTTGTGGCGCTATCAATACAAGGAATTGAATGAAATGTTTTCAAAGGTACTCGTTCAAACAATTCCTTATGTGCATCTCACAAGAGTCATATTTTTTTGCATGATGTTAATAATTTGCCTTCCACTTTGTAGGATTTTGGATGTGGGAAGCCTACTCTCCTCATTGTTGAAGTTCTGTCCAACTTGCTAATTCCTCTTGTTTCCAAACCTCCCATTGTTGTCCCCCTCTAGAACCATCACAAAGATAGTTATGTCTATGGAATATTTGATTTTGCAAACAAATACCTCATTGACAATGGTGCAATTTTTATATTCCATGATGATTCTTGTGTTTTAAAGGAAATCAAGTTTTTTTGGAGATTAATGGATATGGTATCATTCAAGATGGGTAGTTATCAATATTTTGCCACGAATGAGCATGGAATCAAGGGGAAAATGGTAATTCCCTTCATTTCCATCTACATTACACTTCATTTTAAATAGTCATATTTGACTAAGTTTTTTCATTCCCCACCTTGTAGACCCAACTAAATTGGGTGATTTTTCTTGTTTGCAAGATGGGTGGCTTTAAGTTTCAAGAAAATCACCTAGAGATAGTGAAGCCTAGTGTTTCCTTAGGTGGGGATGATATCTCGTATAATTGTATTAACTTTGAGACAATGGAGATGTCACTATTACAAAACATGGTTTTTCAAATAGTTCAAATTGATTAACTCATCCTTTTTTACTAATGGACATGTCCATTTTGATTGGAGGTGTAAAACATGTATTTTTTTATTAATCAACTTAACTAAAGTGATTTTTTTGACCAATACATCTAGTCAAGTTAGACAACCTTAGTCAAAATGGACAATGGGTTTTGGTTAAATGGGGTATTAATCAAAATAACCAATGTTCTTTAGTCAAATGGGATATCTTATGCTTATTACATACTTACCTCCTACCTCCCACTTGCAATTTTATAACCTACAAACCTACCTTTTAACCCACCCACCTACCTACCTACCTACCCACCTACTTAAACGTATTACCTACCTACCTATCCAACCACCTATAACCTACCTACATATTAACTACTTACCTACCCACCCACCCACCTACCTATATGTATTACCTACCTACCTATCCAACTACTTATAACCTACCTACATATTAACTACCTACCTACCTACCCACACACCTACTTACATACATGTACTACATACTTACATACCCACCCACCTACCTACATACATACTACTTACCAGCCCACTTGCATATTTACTCACCAACCCACCCACCCACCCACCTACTTACCTATTCACCCACCACCTACCTACCTACCCACCCACCCACCCACCTATCTCCTCCAACCTACCTACCTTCGTACCTCATAGTCTTGTAATGAAATGTCAAAATAAACATGTGAAATAAAAAAATTAACAAATGTTGAACATCTTTTAATGGTGTGGTCCATTGATTAAGGACTTTGTTTATCATTGGGGAGGTCGAGGGTTCAATTCCAAACATTATAACCTATGTACACACTTAAGGGGCTAAGGTATGTAAGGTAAGTTTAAGTAGGATATATTAAGTTAGGTTAAGGTAGGTCAAGTAGCATAGGATAGGCTAAGCTACCACCTACTTGTCTTTTTATGACCTACCTACATACCTTTTTTTTTTACGACCTACTTACTTACCTACCTACTTGCCTTTTTATAACCTACCTACTTGCCACAAATTTATTTTTTTAACGAGTAGAAATTTGACTAATCAAAATGACCAGTCAAATGGTCCATTTTCTACTAGTCAAAAAAACCACCCTAGTCACAATAGACATGTCGAAATCAACTTGTCCAAAATGACTAAAAGGTCATTTTGACACTTGTTCAAATTGGGTATTTTTTTTACTAGATTTGCCTATAAAAAAATACCAAATTTTCTAATAGTGAATCCAACACATATATCCCATTTAGAGGAGGTCAGGAAATGCATGTGTCCACATTGAAGACTTTAATTCATTTGTGCAACCTTCATGGTTCGCTTATTATCAACATGAACTCATCCACCGGTATATTTTTGTGACTTCTCTTTGCAAGTTTAAATCATAATCTATGCTCCTTCAAAATTCAAATCTTATTTTCCTTGATTACTTTGCAAGGAATTACATTCGAGACCAATCTATTGGCCGTGATGTTTTTGTGCTAGAACCAAATGATAATGTTTTTGAATAGGTTATCAAACCTCTTCTAGAGAAGGTTAAACCTTAGGTTGAGTGTGGCTTGATTGTTTGAGAGCCTTTGAATTTGTTAATTGAGAAAAGATTGTGAGTAAGTTGGCATTAATCATTTTTGAATGCATATTTTTTAATTCTTTTGCCTCCAATTTGAAGCTAATGTTATGTGTATTTTGCAAAGACATCTAGCCTGATCGTTATCAGTTCATTCCATTTAATGCTTGGAGTGACTTTTTCCCGAGCCCCCTTCTGATCCAATCCTTGCCTAAATATGCTAAGGACATTGCTTGACACATGGCCTCTTTATTGTCTCCCAATTCATCCAATATTGAGACATCATATGACATTGGCGTCTTAAAAGCTTATTGATCATGAAGCTATAGAGAATTTGGAGTAGAGTTTCATTTGCAATTTGTTTTGTTTGTTTGAATCTATTGTTGCAGTCTATTTTCTATTACTTGGTTTTTTTCTTGAATTTTGTTTAGGATTTGTCGTCATTCAATATTATTCCAATGTTTTGTTTCCATCATCTTCTTCACAAAAAAATGTTTTGATGTAAAATAATATCAATGCTTCGTTACTTTCATGTGGTAAAGACGATTGCTAATATCTATTTGGTTTACAAGAATCAAGAACAATGATTCTTCAATGGCAGATTCGTATATTGAATAATTTTGACATTTCAATTAATTGAATTTGTATTTAGAAGCATTTTAGAACTACATTCCTCGCCTTTTAAATAACACCAGAATTATTAATTACATCATCAATAATTAGTACATTTGTTCTAAATATATTTTTTGATTTTCATTATTCCATTGGTTGGAATTTAAATATTCCATTTTGCCTTTATTCCCTCCTCCTTATGGTCAATGCCGAGCATAAGGGACGGAATATGTTTTTCATCCAAATTCAATTTGTATTGTTCTTATAGTTATCAAAAACTTTTTATTTCTACTATTGCATATATCTATCTAATCTTCAAATATCATAAACAATTATTATTCAATGGCAAATCCATAACTTTAATAATTGCCACATTTTAATTAATTAAACTTATATTTGAATGATTTTTAGAAATATGTTCTCTAAAATAACCTTATATTGAAATAATGAATGTGGAGATATTTGTGGGCTCATTCTAAATGAAAACTTATTTGGATCTCTTTAAATGGATAATTATTCTTGCATTATCCACCCCCACATTTGAATCTTCAACATATTAAATCACTAATTGAGAATAATTTTTCAATTAAATCCAAATATATGGAATGCATAAGTTAGGTTTTCATGGAAGACATACTTGAGCAATTAATTAAGGCAAAAATGATTGTATCATCATTAAAATTTTGAAATGTTTATTTTATTTATTTGTGTTTTTTTTGGTTGTTTAGTTATCAAAAATTTATCTATTTCCCCCACTATGCCATTTTTTTTTCATCATTTAAGTTAAGGTAAGAATTATAATAGGAGTGACTTATAAAAATGTTATTATCTCAGACCCTCTCCCCCTTATGGTTAGTGCCAACTATAAGGGACAATGTAATGGTTTTTTGAAATTATTTCATTGAACAATGAAATGGTGGTGTCATCATTGGTTTTTTACAAACATTCAAATTCTTTGTTTAAAAACTTTTAATTCATATGTCACATAAAGTGCAATAAGTTCCCACTTTATTTTACGAAATAATTCATATCCATTAGGCCTAATTTGATTTGTCTTGACATTCTTTCAAAATTTTAATTTTTTTTTTCAATGTTTTATCAAAAAATTCGAGGCCATTGCAATTCCCCACCTATGGTTGGCACCAACTACCCTCCAACTAACAACTTGCTTAAATAAACAATTGAACCAACCACCATGATTATCAAAGAACTGGAACCCAACAAAAAATCATTGCATTCACCATTCATCCTTCATGGTGCAATGGTGGGCATTGTTTCACTATGGCTTTCATATCGTGAATCTGATGTTTCCATTGAGGTGCTATAATTTCAACCGACTACAATAGCCATGTTCCCTCTTCTTTTGGACACGTTGATCCTATTTTTTGTTCAATTGAATGAAAAGATTTCTTTTAGAAAATAACTTGTCCAATCCTTTGTTATCTTATAATTGAATTTTACTTATTCTTGGGACCTTTTTTTCGTTTTATTTTATTTTAACTAATTACATCTGATTGCAAACCGCTAACCTTTATTCAATGTCATCATTTTTGTGTGGGTGAACTTACACTTAGCCTTTGCTTACGCACACTAAAAAGATATAGTTATTTCATGATTGCATCCCTTCATCCACTATTTGAGATATCTTTCTTTCGATGGGCATTGTTTTGATTCAACTATGACATTAGAGTTAGTTTGTTACGTAAATATATCCATAAACTTCTTTACTAGGCTCCAATGTTCAGAACTTTCAATGTCAAATGACACTACAAGTACTAATGTATTCCTAGTGTTTCGTACATTCCTAGACATTGGAATTAATTAAATTGTGTGCATTGAAGAATCCAATTAAAGCTCAACCTTCTAATCAACATTAACCAATACATATACATGCATTCTTTTGTTGAATGTAGTTGATCCTCGAAAATAGTTTAAATTACTTTTAGTCAATTATGTATGTCATTATATGTATCTTCACAAAAAATATGCAACACATACTTACACAACTTTACACATCTTACACTAGTAAAAAATCAAGCATTATCATTCTTAATGCATTACATGTTCGTTCTTTTTAGAATCTTTTTTTTTATTACAACAATTCTATCACCTTCCTTATTGTTCAAAATATTGATGGCATCACCATACTTTGGATTGGATTCCAGATTGGACTTTCAACTAGACCCCACTTATTTGTTGCAACTAAGAAAGTTCAATGAAATTTTCCTTAGACTATGTTATTTACAAAACAATTCCATGCATTGAAAATTTGAAATGAAAACTTACAGTAAAACAATATGTAACTCTCCCCTAGCATATTTTTGTCAACTTGCAATTTTCCTTCCTTTAGTTGATCTCATATCTTAAATCAATCTCTTTGTTGCATTATATTCATTGTAATCCTTAGGGAACAAATTGCACTCTTCCACATTGCTTTTGCTTTCAAACAATTCAACAATGGATGGAAATTGTGACTTTGTACTATTGCATTTTTTGCCCATCATTCTTATATTTAGCTTTCATATTTCCACTTTCATCTTCTCTATGATTGTCAAAGTCAATTCCAAAATGTTTCCAACTTGTTTCGCTTTCACTTCGCTAATATCCACACCACCTTCACTTTCTATTTTTGGTGTTTCTAGATGAGTGTAATACTTCTTGATACAACCATTTGTACAAGTATATTCTTCGGACTCTTGCACTAATTATTTTCACTAACTAAGAGTCAATACTGCAAAACAACTTGAATTGACTCTAGTTTCTTCTTCTCAACAATGTCACGTGTTGTTTCTCGGACATTCTCAAATCCTTACAAAAAATGGGATACATACAATTTTGTTCGTGGTCCTCATTTATATGTGTGCATGTGATCATGGACATATGATGGTGACCCCCATTCCTCTTAATGCCACGATTTGATAGTGACTCGATTGCTTGACCTACAATATTATTCATCCATGTTTTCTGAGTCAAGTTCTCCTTCATCAAATCTTGATTGCAATGGTGTTTTTGGCTCTTCCTCTTCATCCATTGTGGTTCCTTCTTTGTGTTCTACCAGTGCATCTTAATTTTCATCATATTTTAAAATAGGCAACTCATATTTGTTGTCATCTAAAATCACTTTCATTTTCTAGCCATTTCTTGTGCAAGGCTTCTACCAATGAATATTGTTTTGCTTTATTCATCCCCAAAAGATATTTTACTTGGCATAATAAACAAGTCTTGTAGTTGTAGTTTGTTGGTTTAGTTGGCCACATATTATCCCCAAGGGCTTGTCACAAGTTGTTCACAAAATCTAGTCCGAACACCTGTAGTATTGTGGCATAGACTTTGTATTCCTGCATGTTATTTTTCGATGCCCAATATCCCATTCTACATTGTAGTCTACATCTATTGTTGTCATCTATCTTATCATTATTGGATACAGATCCAATGTTAGATAAAGATCCAAGTCTCCAAAAGTTTTAGCAAACATTTTCATAGTTCCAAACCTACACTTGCAATGAAAAATTTCTACATCCGCCATGCTTCTTTTTCGTTACATACAATTGTTGCGGAGGTTCATGTTTGTTTTACATTTATCATTTTGTAACATCCTTTTTAGTGCGTGGAATGTGAACATTTATGGCAATTAATTACTAACATTCTATTATGTGATCAATGATTGTTTATTTCAATAGTCATAGCAAATATTTCCTTATTGATCTCTAATTAATGCATGGTGTTTTAGAATGTGCGACTTAGTATTACTTCATCCTTTGAAATTGGATGCCATTGTAACACATTATTGTTTCTAGATCTTTAATCCTGAACACATTTACTTTCTTCTCAGTGTGAGAAGTACCAATTGCATATGAATACATAAAACCTTTCATTCATTATTGCTTAAGTTTTGCTTCTCAATTGCAATATTCATTCATGGTCTTATTTGTTCATACTTCTTTCTTCATATATGTCCTTCTAGTTACAAACAAAATACATTTTAAATCCATAATTATAATTAAATCCATTTAATTTCAATCCATTTTCCATTGATTACATCTGATTTCTACATCTAGATAATGCAGAATATTGTATGTACTGCATAATGTGATTGAATAAACATTATTTTATTGTTAGGGGTTCACATGTCATCTTTTCTGACTATCCCACACTTTTTGTGGTTTTGGTGGCAGTCTAATCATTCGTCAATTCACATGTAGTTGGAGGATTTTGCTTCTTTCATGTTATGGGACCTAAGCCCGCCTGCCTAGAGTTGCAAAAGTTTTTGATAGGGTTTTGCAATTTCTCTTGTTAATAACTCACAATAGGTGACCAAGTCTTCTATTGATAAGTCGTTTAAAACACTAGTAAAGTAATGTTCTAGGAGTGGGGTTTTTAAGTTTATGCATTGTTTCAAAAATTCCATCGCATGTTTGAACATCGTTTAATGATAGTTTTTTATTTTTTATTATATTAATTGAGGGTTTGGCCTTGGCCTTTTTTTGGCAACATATGAACTTTGTTATTTAATCTTTGCATTTGCCCACCACCAGGTGGCCCATTCATCTGTGTTATCCACTTTGTCTTTTTGTAGAATGCCCCATTTTTTAATCTTTAATAGTCCGCGTAAAAGGTCAAATCGATTATCATCTTGAGGAATTTTCCATGGTCATTCTATTTGTTTGAAAATTGTTGAAAATTGAGTACAATAATGGGTTTTCAATCATGCATTGAATTGTGGGTTGACCAATAATAAGTGATATGGTTGTCATTGTTTGGGAGAAAATCAATTGAAATGGTAATACTGAGTAAGGCAATTAAGTACACAAATTAATAATATTGGGTGGGAGGATACAAATATTTAATTGAGGTTATAGGAATATAATATTATATTAGAGGTATACCAAGTGCAAGTGGATAATGATGATACTGAAAATGCAAACAAACAATAGAAAATGAAAAAATATAATTAGAAATTTGTTGGAAATGTAATGACAATGCAATTATTATATGGTTGCTTTATAGGCTTCCTTTGGAATTAAAAGGATTGAATGGGTACTATATATGCATCCTTTGGAGTTCTAAGGTTTGAATGGCTAATGTTTATGCATCCTTTGGAGTTCCAGGGATTGAATGGCTATTGTATATGTGTCCTTTGGGTTTCAAGGATTGAATGGCTATTGTCTATGTGTCCTTTGGAGCTCCAAGGACTGAATGGCTATTGTATATGCATCCTTGGGGGTTCAAGGATTGAATGGCTATTGAATATGTGTCCTTTGGAGTTCCAAGGACTAAATGGCTACTATATATGTGTCCTTTGGAACTCCAAAAAGTAAGATCTGTTAAGTGTTCTACCAAAAACCTTTATGTGCTTCAACATATGGGGCATAAACCTTTGTAGAATTTTATATTAGATGTTGTTGAAGGTCCACATGGTAGATTATTTCACTGTTCCAAGAATAGGCCTCATGAAATTCTTTTTTGTCAAAAAATATTCTGTCACATTGGATTGTGTCAAAGAATATTTTGCCATGTATGATTTTGTCAAAAATATTCTACCATAGTGGATGGATTTGTCAAGGAATATTTTGATGATGTGTGGAGAATATTCTTTTTTGTTCATGCTCATAGTCACACGCTCACGAAATAACATTTTTACAACTATATGGCTTGTTCAACATGGTATCAACCTTACTAAAAAAGAGGTATCATTTCTAGAAGATGTTAGGTTTTTGTTTGACTTTAAACATAGGAACAACCCTCAAAGTTTATTTAGAGATGAGCTCTCCACTTCTAACAATTTCCAAGTTCTTTCAACCTACACATTGAATGTAATCAGATCTACATATGCAAGCAATTGGCCCACATCTATTATGGTAATAAGGTGAGAAGGCCTTTAGTGTTTAAATTAACACAACAACACACCAACACACCAACAAGTGAGAGGCTAGTAAATTGCATAGTCCTTTTATTAGTTTGCGCCCTATAGATGTCCAACCCCCTAGGTATAGACAAATTTACAACATACTTTTCGGCCACAAGCGTTTTGATGTGACAATCAGAAATTACCCATGTTTCTCTTGCATATATTTTGTTGTCATGTCAGCATCTTTTTTGGGTGGGTGTGGAGCATGGGCACAATGTAAACACTTGTATCATATCCTATAAAACATAATGTATTATGGGCAGTTTGAAAATTTCATTCATTATCCTACGTGGAGTTGGGATGAGGTTTAGCGGCCATTAGCATGTGCTAAAGCATTTGAGAGATAATGATATTATAATAAAGTTGGATTTGTGTCAAGTTTTGGAGTGCCTATTTCATTTTTACTATTCACAGTCCAATATGCTAATGTTAGTGGAAAACTTCCAACAATGATGTAGGAAAAATTAATTTCATGGTGTAATGAATATAATTTTTGGAATATTTTTATCATCCTTGGATGGGCTAATCATTTTTGCTTTGGTGATTATTTTTAAGGTGGTTTCCAATCTTTAAAAGACCCTAGGTTTATGGGTACAATTTTAAACCACCATTTTAACAAATAAATATTTTCAAAAGAAAATAATTTGTGTGTTTTGAAGTCAGACCCTTGTCCTCGTGGCAAAATATTTATTGCAAAAAATCTTTTGCCACGTTGCAAAAAAGGCAACCACGTGGCAAGGGAATATTTTGGAAATATTTGATGATGTGGCATAAAGATTTTTAGTTATTCACTTGAGCTTGCTCACCCATTCACTGCTCGCCACTTAATATTTACATGTTAACATCATTGTTCGAAATGAATCATGATTTCATTTCAGATCACAAACCTCTATTTCAAAAGCCTTGTGAACTTGTACATAGATTTAAAGTCTACTTTCCCTCTATTCACTGGATGTTCTCAGAATGTTATTGTTATGACATGGAACCCTTTCGCAAACTTTTTGAGTTGCTTTTCTTTTAGGTTGGCCAAGTGATTGAAAGTGGATTTGCCAAATAATTTTGGTAGACATGTTAGTACATCGCAAAATCCATCAAAGATGTTGCACCTCTCCCATTCGAGGAACACACTTTATCTAGAACATTGCATTTGTCAATAGCAGGATGTTCATGCATTCCTTTGTTGATTTTATGTTTAACATTGGCTTGAGTGTTTCCTCAAATTTTTGTGGAAGCTGTACAAAAACCAACTGGATGAGCAAATGGATTTCATAAAGTAACTTCAAGGGGTTTTTTCATTACCTTGTATTCCTTAATATGTCAAAAAGATGTATCCAAATTTGGACATGGTCCTTGGTACATGTCCCATATTCGATGCACATGTGCAAGGTTTTCCGTATAAGAAGGCTTTGTGCTCAAGTCATAATTCTTGTCGTTTAATATCTTCAAAAGGTTACATATCTTCACAAAGTTTGTGTCCCATATGACGACGATTTGGAACTTGCCATAAAACTTTCAAACATGGTGCCTTGTATTGGGGTTCTTGACTAGTTCTTATTGAAACAAGAAATGATATTTTTTTATGTGAATAAGTAAAATGAATATAATTCTATTTGTAGATGAATCTACAATATTCATGAAAAAAAAAGGTTATAAGTGAAGGCACCTTTGTTGCAATAATTGTGTGTTCCCTCCAACAATTGAAAATTGATTGTTTTGAATATCCTCCCACTTTTTCAAATGCCATGGAAGAATATGGTTTGTATTGCTGGGGTTTTCAAGAATTGTAAAAATTGGTACTTCAGTGTCAAGTTTGTTATATTTTGTGTTTTTTTAAAAAAATTCGTCATTATGGATATTTGAAAAGGGCTAGTATATAATGTTTGGGGTTGTTTTTTTGAATCAATGGACATCAACCATAACATGCAAAAATGGGCCATGTCCCAATGGGAAACATCCCAAGTATTTGTCGCCTAGTGTGTTATCGATGAATCAACACTCCATGACATCAAATCCCTTTTCTTCCTTTTTGATTACTAGCTTCATCAAAATCTTCTCATTCTACTATGTTTTGTTTTTTCTTTCTGTTGTTGTTTTTTGTTGGCTATAGCCCATTAGAATCGTTGAAGTTCGTGAGTGTGCATTTCAAGCCTCTTTGGGAATCTTGTATAGATTCGCCCTTTTCAATTTCAATGAACTTGTAGAATTTGGTCCAATGGTCAACAACATCTTGGGCGGATATATCCTTGAGATCATTCACCCAAAATCTTTTTTCAACACTCATTGGGGTGAGCTCATTGTTTATTTTGTTTATTGGATAGACAAGGCCTACTTCTTGTTTTTTACATGAATGTTTTTATGACCTTTCCCAACTTGTGAGCCCAAACCTTCATTGAGTAGATGGGCATTTTCCTCATAGAATCTTAGTTCCCATTCTTGATGAAGTGGAACTTTATCGTTATATTTTGGTTTTGTCAAAAATTTGACCACCCAGGATGTTGTGTTAGATGTGAGCTCCCATATTTCGAACTCAACTTCAGGATAAATTTGGTTCAAGCCATAATATTCATTGATTACATTCCTCATTAATGGTGTGCCTACATGTCAAATGATTATTCTTTCTTGTAATGTTTAGTAATCATAGCTAGCTTTGATCATAGTTGCCTAATAGTTGTGAACATGAGAAACATTTGGTAGTCACCAAGTGCTTTCAAGAATATCAACCAAAAAATGTTTGGTGGCCATTAAATGCTTTTAAAAATATGGATGGAAAAGTGTTTAGCAACCCCAAACATTTTTAGTAAGATGAACTAAAAAATGTTTGGTGGCCGCCATGCATTTTTTGTCACAACCCTAGCCTTGGGTTCGTAACCAAGGTAAGGGCTTGCAAAGGTGCAAGCCAAAAGTGAAGCCTGGGAATCACCTTTCATGCTCCCGAGAGTGTAGGAAAGTGTGAGGGAATGAACCTTCACACTCCCAATTGAGCTTCCACTTTGGGAATTCAAGTTTCAATGGATTTTTGAATTTTCAGAGGACGATTACAAGAGCCAAAACTCATTGGATTAAAAAGTTCTTTATATCATTGGAAATTTCTTGGAAATTAAATGTTTAAAATGGGCTCGCATGACCCATTTGGGTATTTAAAACACAAGTTATGATTAAAAGAAAGGCCATGAATCAAATTGCCACTAAACTCTCAACCATTAAAAGTAAGGAATTACCCTGATTTACTTGCGCACAAGTAGCGTGCCACATATCATTGGAAAGCTCTCAACAAGGGCTATAACTTTGCTTTAAACATCATTTCAATTGGAGGTCTGAAAAAAAAAGTTATGGGCTTCCAAAGTTACGATAGTCCCAATTTGGGGAATTTCGGGACTCCCAACTTTGGAGTCGTAGGACAAAATGACATTTGGGTGCTGGCCCCATGGCCAAGCATAGAGAATACTATAAGGGGGAAGGTGGTGGCTTCTCCCAAGTCCAGCCGTGGTGAATGTTGTGAGTCTGTGTTTGCTCATGGCTTGTCCGTGCATCAAAAGTGTTTTAATTACACACTGACCAACTTGTTGTTTGGTTTGTGTAGGTCCGTGTGAATAATTGACTTGCTTGTCACTTATCTTAGTTCCCATCCCAGAGCTCTAGCATGCCCCTTTACCCCCAAAGTGTTAGGAGCCAGGGAATGTGCCCCAATTCCTTATCCTTCCGTTGTTTTCACCCTTTGGACTTGCAGTTGAATCCATCAAGGAGTTTGGGGGTGCATCATTCTCAATAATATGGACAGAAAGTGCTGGTGGTTGCTAGGTGTTGTTAACAAGATGAATTGAAAAATGCCTAGCTATTGGTAAGTGTTTTCAACATGGACTAAAAAGTGCCTAGCGATCACCAAATGTTCTCAACAATATTAACAGTGAAAGGTTTGGTGGTTACCAAATGTTTTTAACAATATCAACAAAAAGAACGCTTGAAGGCCACCAAGTGTTTTCATCAATATGCATGAAAAAACATTTAATGACCATTGAGTGTTATTAACAATGTTGATTAAAAAAGGCGTGACAACTGCTAGGTGCTCTAAACAATGGACGGAAAAACATTGTAGACTTATGACAATTCTATTGCCATATCAACAATGTTCTACTGTTTAGTCCTTTCCTTAGATGTTGAAGACACATGGGTGATCTATTGTAGAAAAATGGATATAGAAAAAATATTTAGAAAGATGATAGAAAAATATAATGACGGATTGAAAAGTTGTATACATTGTTTGAGTTGCAATGATTGTGTGTTCTAATGGATATGTGCACATAAGTGTGCAAATAGACACAAAGACACACATACAAAGAAACACACACACATGGAAGCACATATACACACATAGACAGACGGAGACACTGGGAGATACATGCACAGACATAGAGGCACCCATAAACACACACACACACACACACACACACACACACACACACTCATTAACAATAATTAGCAAAAACCATCCCAAAATTAAAGCTTTGTGAAATTTTGGTGACATTTTCCTAAAAGAAAGCATTTTTGGGGGAAATTTGGCTATTTTCTAAAAAAGTAAAAAAAATCTATTAAAGAAATCTCTTATTTATCTTCTGAGTTCAAAAATTTGCAAACTGGGCTTGGGTAGCTAGGTGGGTCATTAAACACATAAGGACTCTATAACAATTCACAAACTAGGAGTGGTTCCTACTGGGAATCAGCATTTACATATACATGAATGAGAGATTTACATGCTTTTAAAAAAAAGAAAATATTTAAAATCGATATCAAATTTGTGGTCACTTAAAAACTTTATGGCACCTATTTGATATTAGAGTGAATTTTGTTTCTTAGTGATACTTGCCATTGTGATGTGAACCCAATGTCCCATAAGAGTATTTTTTTGGGTTTCACTAAACCATATAGGTAACCATTATGCATGTATTTCTCCTGGATAATTCAACATGTCAACTTTGTATAGTAATTTTTTTTCCTTTTGATTGTAACCAATAATTTGCATGCTTATACCATAGTGAGCCGATTGTTGGCTAGAATTGGTCTTTAGATAGCCACCCAAGATTTACATGGATATAGATATGTTGATTTTATAATCTATTTTATTAGTGTAGTATTTATTTAATGAAAATGGTATTTATAAGGTCTAGCTAGACAATTTGATTTTTGGGTGTAAGTACAGATGAAAAAGTGTACATCACAATAGGTTTTCACTAGTTGAGTTGAAGAAGATGGATGATGACCCCCTCAGGAAGACCAGTAAGTTTTGAAGAAAAAGATGATGACAATGACCTCAGAAACACCTGTAGGCCTAAATTCCTGCTGCAAAACTTATACAGATGCTAATACATTTCAAGCTTCTTGCAGAGACTTGCAATCTCTGCAATCTACAATCTGAAAAATGAAGTTTCATCTAAGCCTGCTTTCTGTCAGAGTTGCCCACAGAAACTGTTTCTAGTTTTCTATAGGCAACTGTTCCATGGAAGCCGAATCTAAATTGTTCCTAGTTTGATCATTCTCCTTTTTTTGCTTGTCGTGCGCTGTAACAGATTGCTGATCTTGCATGTGCTTGTCTCCCATCCAACTTGTCTAGTGTCATAATCAAACACAAATAGCTTTCCCTTCATTGCCAATGCTGCCACACACACACAAAACATAAAGATGTTGAAAAGTTATTTGCCTTGATACAAAATGAAGTTTGCTGCAAAATGTACTCTTGTTCATTTTGTCTGGAAATCTCAATCTTTGGCCCTCCATACCACCTAGTGTTGTAACTTTTCATCTCAGGCAAGATCATCAAAGAGAGCTTGGACAGAGATACTAGACCATAGACTCAATACAACCTGATAGTGTTGTAAACTCTCACTCTCACGAAAGATTGTCAAGCAGAGCCCAGAGAGAGTTATATAAGAACATACCACTGATTTTAACTCTTCCTCACAGGAATGATTGTGAAGCAGAGCTTGGGGAGAGATACAAGAACAAACCACCCATAGTGTTTTATCTCTTCCTCTCAGGGCAGATTGTCAAACAGAGCTTGGAGAGAAATACAAGGACATACCACCCAAGGTGCTGTGACTCTCCCTCACAGGAAAGATTGTCATGCACATTCTTTTAGTGCCTTCATCCTGCTTGATCACCACCACACCCAGTGTTATTCTTGAGACTGTGTTGCCACCTATACCCCATTCAACCAATTTGATGATATATTCATAGGAAATCCAGAATCCAGACAGAATTTTCTGTTATTCTTGGCTCTGATCCCAACTTCCTCTACTGTCTAAGCAGACTTTCAGACAGCACAGCTTCACAAGAATTTCTATCTCAAACTTTTAAGATGGGTAACATAAAAATGCAGGTTCTCTCTGTTTGCACAAATTTCTGGAATGGACACTTCAACTTGTGTTTTTGAACCAATTCTTTGTATAAACTCTCAAACAGGTCACTGCACAAAACAAACACGTGAAGTAATTAGCATATCATGTTTTAAGGGTGATAAGCCCTGTTGGTGCTCTGAACTCAACTCACAGGATAGGCAAAATACTGCTGTTGATGCATAGAGTACTCGCTGTACTTTTCAGCTCCTTCAAACAGGAAAATTAGAGGTTTGAAGTCCAATGACAGACCCTGAGAACTGTGGACAAGCCATACCAAGAATTACACATCAGGATGCAATATCAAAGGAACAAACTCAAAGCCATCACAAGATTGATGTCTCAAACTTCATCAATCACCCAGTTCTGTATTTTACAAAATCAGGTTCCTGGCAGAACCCAGCTTTTGGAAGGGAAACCAGAGCAGCATAAATGGTCTCTCTAGAATCAAACTTGTATGCACATATGAACACATGTCACCTGAAGGGTAAAAGCAAAAAGTTTGCCACCTTGAAGACCCTTAGTCTTTGCATAATTTTTGGCAAACCTCTGTGTTTTACAACCATGCAAAATTGATTCCAAGGAGAAATTGAGAACTCACAACCCTTATAAATTCGAATTGTTCTGAATCAACTGGCTATAGTTAGGCACACTTACCCCTCACTAATTTTAGCTTCATTAGCATGTGTCCAACACATGTCTGGTAGCTCTTCTGGACCACCAGGTACAGGAGAAAGTGCTTCAGGAATTAGTTCATTGTAGCCACTTTTGATAGCATCATCTTTCAACTGCTTCCCTACACACCCAACAAATCAAAGCTCTGTTGCCTCTCAATAAGGTTTACATTGAGATCCACTTCACAGCAATTGATTATGCAGATTTCCCTGCATAATATTGCAGCCCAAACAAAAACTCCAAACCATGTAACTGAAGATTCCCTTGAAAACCCTGGCATATGGAAGACATGATACACTAAGCAAGGATGTGCAAGACATTTCTCAGCAGCTATACAAGATTTGAGTTCATCAAAATCACCAATAGTTCCAGTGTCCAATATAAGCATTCCTGAAAATATGAGAAATCACTGCCAGTGTCAAGTATCATTTTCAGAGCTCCATCCTCGTCACCTGGTTGACATGAAATTTTCTTCTCTCCATACCAAACAGTGCTGAACAATGTAAACACACCATTCCACCTACATGTGATGATAGTACCCCACCTTTAAGGTGAACTCCTTCCATTCAAAATCATTTAATCAGCTTTATCATGGGACTGATTTGTATCATCCCTCTGATAAAAAATACAACTTTCAATTACATGATCTTAACTTCAGTAACACTCAACTTACTATGGTTTCAAGACTTGACACTTTGAAGATGGGTTTCTTGCTCCACAAAGATCTTATTTTTCATCACTATGAGAATATTTCTATGAAATTTTTTGTACAATAAGCTACTTGAATCTTAAGTAAAAAAGTGAGGTAAATTTTTTTAATGTTTTGAAAGCAAATTGCATGTCCCTGATACTCAACTCATATGCCAGGCACACATCTCACATTATCTAAAAACTGCCAATCCACCACTATTATCAATTTCCCGCCTGGTTGTTTGAAAGAACACAACAACTCTCTTAGGGAGAATCCAAATGTCATAGAAAATCCTTACCCAACAATTCAAGCTCTTTGTTTTAGGTACAAACATTCTGGATTAGGATTAGCTAGGGTGAAGGTTAGGTTCATACGCAGTGGGGAAAAAGTTCATATTTGTCCATTGCAATTCAAGTGTGGAAATGGCATTCCCGAAAAAGAGATACCCTGATGCATCATCATCAATCTCATCATCAGTGGCCATGCATATTCCCACAACGTTGTTGTCAATCACACTGCCCGCTTTCAGCTGTGCAGAAAATGTGATCTTTGAGTTGCTTAAGCCCATCAAGCCGTCTGTTGCAGATTTGCCTGGATTGTCAACTTTTATGTCTCCCACACTTTCATATGAACATCTGCACTGAACCATGACCTACATTAGAAGAAAATGGCATGCCAGGCACATAAGAACATGATCCAAACCAAGGTTAATAATAGGGCTTCAAGCTTCCAAAGAGAATCGAAGAATCTATAGCATATAGGAAACCATTTCCAAACCCACCTAGAATGCATACATGCATGGAAGGCTGAATTACTGGTTCAAGGGTGCAGAGCCTGGCCAAACTCACCCAAAAACCAAAGGGACAAGAAAGGGATCTTCATCTCCATCAGAAGTAAGAAAGATACTACCATCACCAAAGTTCAGGCTGATCATATCCTTCACTACAACACCTTCAAACTGTGACTTATCAAGGTACACCACAGTCATAAAACACCAATAGTTACTTCGTGCATCACATTCTTCTTCAACTATCTGGTACTGTGAACAAAGAGGCAGCCGACAATCCAAGATTACTCCCACTGGCTTGATTTTAAACAAATCCCGTGTTGCCTGCTTAGATCCAGAATGTCAGATGTTCAATGCTCAAGAGAAGTCTTACATATCTATGAGAGTGGCAGAGAAATCTCTACAAAAACAGATATAATACTTCCTCAAGAGAAGTTCACAACACAACAATCCCCAGATCTGGATTCTGAAGAATCAAAAGTAACAAAAGCAAAGGCTGAGCTCATTTGGTTAAAAATGAAGAGCAAGAAGATCCAGATCAAAGAGCTTGCTCACCAACCGCATTGAGCCATTGATGTAATCACTTTGCACCCATGTCAAGCTGCTTCCAGTATCAATATCCAAGAAAAACACTTTGGGTGGAACTCCCATAGCCATCTTGATGTAGTAGTTGTCACTGCAGTGTTGCCACAACAACACAGCTTTCAGTACTCCCATCTAGCTGCATTGTTGCGACTATACAGGCAATAAAGCAGAAATCTTGAAATCAAGGGTAATCTGAATTCTGTATCAGCATTGATCTTCTTCCTACTGCACACGTTTTTCCAATTAGATCTGCATTTTTTTGCTTTTGTTTTTTTGCATTGTTCTGTCACACAATTCAAGCCTGGGTCATGATGCAATGGTGAATGGCATTGGTAGATGGATAGGTTAGAGAGAATCCATACACGTGCTGTTTCTTTTGTCGGCCACCTCGCAAGCTCCAAGAAAGTAATTGTGATATAGGCAATGGCGGTTTCTCTTTGATATCCAATGGCAACCTGCCGATTCTGTTTCTTCCCATTCTCGACCCCGATTCCCCCTGAGAGTGCCTGATATTCTTCCGGTACAGCTTGAACACGACCGAAGCTCCGGTTTCTTGAGCCTTCGGAGTGGAGACAAATAGAGATACTCTGTGAGAAAAGAAGAGGAAGAGGAGGAGGAGCAAAATTACGAGGAAAATAGCGATGAATACTACTACGCCGAGCTTCAAGCGCGAAATTCTGGGACAGCGGCGAGTGCAAATCAGTGCTCTGTGCTCCAGCAGCAAGAGACACTTCTTCTTGTTCTTCTCCTCAAACTCCACTCGTTCTTCTTCTCTCTCCAACGACGACGTCGCGGGGGGCTGTGGTGCTTCTCGGGAACAGCAATCACAGCCTGGACCAATTCCTCGCCTCATTGCACGCCAGCACAGCACAAAACACCGTTACACAGAAGAAGAAGATGAAGTCTGCACAGAAAGAGAGACTCCAACAAAAGTGCAGGATCTCCACGAGAGGAATCAAAGCTTCCAAAACAAAGATTTACCCTCAGACATGGACTGTGCTCATCATCAGGGACATTCAGATCCCCCACTGCAATGTGCACGGCGAGAGAGAAAGTCGAGACAGACACCGAGAGAGAGAGAGAGAGAGAGAGAGAGAGAGAGAGCGAGAGATCGGCCGGGGCGCTACAGAGTCAGTCCTGGATATTGGTCGCAACAAACTTCTCCAAACATCACGCAGATGCGAAACATCAAATTCTCCACACATCACATAATAACGTGCAAGGAGTTTCTTTCGTCGACAAAGAATCTGCACCGAAGATGTACGTACCTTCTGTTGCTCCCAGCGATCTTCCTCCCCCGCCATCTTGTCCCCTTCTTTCTCCCCCTACTACTGCTTCTGCGCTACTCTATGTTTGTCCATGCTCGCAGACTCTTTCTCTTCGGGAAATAATAATAATAATAATAATTCATGAAAAAAATCAAGACATAATTGTTGAAGAGAAGAGATCAAAATTCCTCTAATATTCTCACAACATTCAATCGCGACAAAATTCCAGCGCACGACTCCGTTCGAATTCTCGACCAACGCACACGAAGCTCCTCCGAAGCAACTCTCTCCCTGCCTTCCTCGGCTTCGAGCTCGACGATAGACCCTCCGGTTATAGTACCTCAGAACCGCAGGATAACTTTCGAGCTTGTGCTGGGTCGTTTTCTGGTTTTTAAAGAACCTACGGTTCCGTATTTCTCAGAAATTGTGTTTCGAGTTTGGGGGGGGGGGGGGGTAGGGGTTGTTTTGGGGGGTTGTTTTTTATTTAATATTTTTTTAATTTTTTGTATTGAAAAAAAATGGACTACCTTTAATTTTTA
>Ga0116227_10005454_pt1 | contig 26771 bp, 24 predicted proteins | sample S1TSphgellanicum_FD_89693 | JGI IMG/M metagenome (GOLD analysis project Ga0116227, IMG submission 89693) | Host-associated microbial communities from peat moss isolated from Minnesota, USA - S1T2_Fb - Sphagnum magellanicum MG | ecosystem: Host-associated > Plants > Peat moss > Unclassified...
ATTTAATAAAATTTATAACACATCAAGAGAAAATTATAACCTCCAGAACATAATCATGGGATATAAAAAATACACATGATTTAATAGATTCATAATATTTTCAAGATTATTTAAATACATTTGATTACTATAATATAAATGCAAATTCAACACATGTTTGTAGAATAATTATTTAGTTTTGAAATTTTCATGTCAAAAAGTATATTTTTGAATATTTCAAAAAAATATGTATTTTCATTCACAAATTTTTTTTCTTTGAAAAAATAATTTTGAAAATTATAATGCTTTTGCAAAGAATGTAATTAATGTCAAAGTGCCAAGGTATTACATTAATAAATAAATTATAAATATAAAAATGACATCCATTTATAATAGATTATGCAATAAACAAGATGAATTTTTTTTTTTGAGAAGGTCATATTTGTAAAAGGCACAAGGATCATCAAATGGATTTTAAAAACCATACAAACCATTTTATCTCATGAAACAAGACATGCACAAAAATATTTTAGTTTATTTATTCGTATTATGTATGCAATCATGTAACAATGATAAAAATGACATTTTGCATGTAGAATTTGTTTTCTAAACATTCATAAATCCTTATTCAATTTTGCTGGATATTGATTTTAGGAAATAAAAAATGTCAAATGTGAATTTCAAAGATAACATTATTCACAAATATACTTCATCAACCATTATTTCTTTTGTATTATTGCATTTTCAAGTGATTTTATCTTTTGTTTTGTTTTGGTTAAGTAATTTCACAAATATGTAAGTTTTAAATGCTTAGATTTTTATTTTTTATTTTGAAAAAAAAAGACTCTTTTGCAACTTTCAAGAGTAGGAGGGGTTGTGCTATTAAACTATCATTGCACATGCAAAGGAAGAGAAAACATGTCATTAAAAACATTCTTGTAAAGGTATAAGTGGGTTGATATCATAGAGCATGTATTATATAATTATAATGTGATGCATTGAATCAAATTATCAAAACACATATCAAAAGAATTTTGTAACCAAAAATTTAAAAACATGGGAAAAACATAAAGGAAAATATTATTATTATTATTATTTTGGGTCCACTAATTCCTTCAATGGTTTCTTTTCACATAATGCACACATAATGAGGTGAACATAATTTGGTGTTTAACAATTTAAGTAAGTGCAAATCACAATGAAAGAGAAAAAAAATGTTCATGCCCAAACATAGAAAACACATTTCATGTTCATATGTCAATGACATGAAATGTTGAAATAATCATAAACAAGATGAATTTCAGCCAAAGAACAATGATGATATGATGTAATGTGTAACATGTAATAAATCTTCTTTATTTGCACCAAGAGTAAAAACATTGGAAAGTGTTATTTCTAAATGTTGTTTAAGTGAAAGACACTAATTCCTTCCTATATAAAATTGAAACCCATTCAATGTATTTGAATTCAATTTGATTAAATCTAAATTCAATTCCAATTCAACAATTGGATTAAGATTCAATTGCATTGAATTCAAATTTAATTAAAGACAATTGGTATGCAAATTGGTGGAAAATGTATTAAATATCTTCTTGTGAATATGTTGTTGAAAAAAACATTTAATTCACAAATCTGAAAAGACACAGGTTTCCATGCCTTTTCACTTGGGAATGAGCTAACAAATTCCAATTTGGAATTTTCCAATGTATGACAACTTGAGGAATTTAAAGTTGTCCTACCTAAACTAGTTCCAATGAATCATCTTCAAGAGAATTAAAATTTGATTTGTGAATACATATTTTTGTAATCAACTTATTTGGAAACATTGTTTTAATATTTAATTGCATAGGACATGAAGTAGTATAAGATGTACATGGCATATTTTGTTTTCCAAATTCTCTAGATTTATCCAAAGTCTATGGCTTTGAGCCATTCAGAAGATAATTTTTGTTATCATGCATGTATATGTTAGTGTCGTTTGTTGAAATAAGTATGTTTTCCAAGCCTAATTATCTCACTCCTCTCCCCTACCCATTTACATGAAAAGGAAAAACCTTTACAATTATTTTTCAAATAGCCTTTCAAAATCTTCCTTTATTTTAGCATTATTATTATTATTTTTCACATACCCTTTAAAATTTCCCTTTGAAAATGAAGCTTAGAATTAAAAATTAAAAATTTATTTGATGATTAAAATTTAGAATTAAAAAATTCCCAAAAATTAAGAATATTTTTAAAATTATATTTATAAAAGTGATCAATTAATTTTAAATCTCCACTTTCTTTACCATTATTCTTACCTTTTTTTCATACAAGTCTAATTATGATCATAAATTAAAATTAAAAAAATGTATATATTAAAATTAACGGTTCCTTTTTTCAAATACATAAAGTAGGTCCACTTTTGATGATCCCCAACATTGATTAATATTAAATGGTGATTGTCCTAGGTGGGCTATAACATTTGTACAAAAGTGCTCCTACAAGTGGTGACCCAAGGAGTCCCTAGATCTAGATGTAGTTAATTTAATTGTTTTTTTTTGAAAATGGGTGGAAAATTCTTGAAAAACATAATTAAAAAAATTCTGAATTTTTTTTCTCAAGTTGCAAAAAATTGCCAATTTTTTAAAAAAAAAATTCCATAAGTTTCTTGAAAAAGATCATAAAATAATAAAAATATCAACTAGATTTTACTTTTTTCTCATAAACAATTTTAAAATTCCTTTTCAAAGTGAAGCTAAATATAAGCTTTCACATTAAGAAACCATAAGTAGAAATAAAAACGATCCGAAATATTAAAAAAATTAAAATGATCATAAACGTAAAATTTAAAGATTTTAAAGTTGACTTGAACCTTAAAATGAATTTGGATTTAAATGGTTTTTTTGATGAAAGATAAATTCAAAATTTTTCATTTACTTGTAACATGAAAATAAGTAATATCTTCACTTTTATACAACTATATCTCATGTAAAACGATTCCAAATATTACATTACATTCTCTACCATTGTAGGTGTTTAAAAAAAATAAAAATAAATGTAATTTATTCTTTTTTTCTACAATGTATAAATTTATATGCATAAATAATGAAAATAAAAGCTAATACAAGTAAAATTAAAATATTTGGATATTTAATAGAGTATATGATTATAGAATTTTCAAAATTGACATCATAGAAACTTGGATAAATCTAGAGCTTTTTTTCCTTAGTCACGAGGTTCTATAATTTCAATAAAGTTTTGAAATGAGGTTGACCTTAACATCATGTTGTGTAGAACATGGCCTTTGACCAAAAGGGTTGTGTAGAATATATAGCCTTTCACTAAGATTCAAGGTACCCTAAACCCTAAACCCTTTGCTATGTGATATATGGAATGGTTTTGACCCTTTCCAAGTATATGGAAATGTACACTTGAAAGTTTGATTCCAAAACGTGCCAAACAATTTTTGTCAATTTTCACAATTTTTGTCGATTTTAGTTGATGCCAAAACGTGCCAAACAATTTTGTCGATTGTGTGAAACCACAACCATTTGCAAGGTGGCAAATGAGGGTTTTTGTTCTTTGGCCAATTTTTGCATTGTGAAGACCTAACATTAAAAATTAAAATTAAAAAAAAAAAACCTAGTGTGAATTGTATAATGGCTTTTTTGTTTTGAAAGGAAAAAAAATGACAAAAATTTCCATATTTTGAGGTGAAAAAATCACATGTTTTGCCATATTTAGAAAATGGGTTCCTATTGGTTGCCAAAATTAGGCAAGAATACTTTTAAAAAATCTACTTAATGTCCAACCCTCTTATAGCCAAATGTGGGTCACTCCTCTTCTGGCTAATTGCCAATCCACTTTACAAAATTGGGACCAAAAAAAATGAATGCCCCCCTAATAATTTGAACAAATTGGCCCAATTTGGAATTGATAAAGATAATTTCAAAAATTAATATTTTTTTTTCACTATGTAAATGCACAAATCAAATTGAGGTCAAGGTTTCATTTTTGAAGGTGAATTAAAAATGGAACTTCATTTAACCTTAAATAAGCCATTTTCTTCTAATTTATTCCTATTTTTAATTATTTTATTCTGAATTATTTAATTGTGGCTTATTTTTTTATTTTAAATTTATTTTTCTCATTTATGTTCCCTCATATGTCAAAATCCGCCAATCATATTTTAAAATTATTTTGTAATTAGTAAAACACTAGAATAATTTTCATGAATTTCCTAAGAATTCCCCATTACCACATAAAGGCCCAAAGCTCATAGTGTTATAAGTATTGTAGGTATTATTCAAATGTGATTTTATTTTATTTGTTCATTTCAATATCATTATTATTTTTATTTTATTTTTTAAGGTAGGAAATTTCCAAATTACTACAAATTACCAAAAGTCAATGCAGGTGCTAATTCATTTTTATTATCATTATTATTTTTATTTTAATTCTTAAGGTAGAAAATTTCCAAAGTACCAGAAGTCTGCAAAACGCTAATCATTTTATTATTATTATTATTATTATTATTATTATTATTATATTTATTTTAATTCTTAAGATAGAAAATTTCCTAATTACTTTCCAATTACCAAAAGTCAATGCAGGATGCTTAATTCATTTAATTATCATTATTATTATTATTTTAATTCTTAACGTAGAAAATTTCCAAATTACTTCCCAATTCCCTAAAGTCAATGCAGAATGTCCAAGTGCGTGGAATCATGCCATAATCTAGAAAATGTCCAGTGGCATTCCAACACAGGGTGGAATGCTGGAAAGGTGTAGTGGGTTCCGGGGCGGAATGTCCAGTGACGTGCTGACGGCGATGCGTTCGGGTCTCAGGGTATGCTCCTCCCTCCCGACGGGTATGAGCCACGGAGAGGAAATCCGACGTTGGGAACCGCCACGTGGTCTCCGGATTTCAGTCGTTCTTTTTGCCGGCGACGAAGGACCTAGTCGAGGTCCCAAAATATCACGACTGCGGTCGAGGTCTCCAAATTCTATCGAGGTCCCGAGATGGAGTATTGGAGTTTGAACTTTTGCAGTCCACACCCCAGTATGGGACGGTTATCAACAAAGGGGAACAGACCCCAGGAGGTTATAATACCGGTTCCTTGGGCTCATTACAGGAATTCCACAAGATAACCGGAACCGGTGATGCTCTGATTCCGCGTTTTAATTGAAAACACCAGAACAAAGCAGAACCGACGGTTCTCTGATTCTGACAGGTGCTCTTATTTTTCTAATAACATCATTGGGAAAATTGGGAACAGACGGTTCTCTGATCCTGAAATATGGGAACTGGCGGTTCTCTGATTCTGACATGAAAAAATTGGGATCTGACGGTTACTTGAAAATTCAAATAACCGCTCAATACCAAAATAATTTATTAATTAATTTTTTTTAGGGGTCAAATTTGTGATGTAGCCAAAGTGGCATTCATCCCGAGGAAGATGTAGCCAAATTTTGGCTACGAGATAAATATGAAAGTTGAACATCAAATTCTAAACATCATTCTATATATTTCACGCATGGATAGAAATGTGGCAAATTTTCTTAAATTTTGGTTGAATTATGGCTATTGGAAATCTTTCAAGGCACTTGATCTTAGCTGGTTTAATTTTGAGGTTTTAAAACGTTTTGGCTATACTCAAAAATAACGGGTGCTGGATACTCTCGCCTGCCTGAGGTAGACTCTATTAGGTATCTACTTACAGGGCGGGTTTTTGCCGGGGGGGGGGCGGGTCTTGCAGTCGAGGTGCCAAAAGCGGGAGCTGACTCAGTCGAGGTGTGAAGATGGACGTACGGGGATTCCAGTCGAGGTGTTAAAACACGGCCACCTCTTCTTCCTCGCGCGCCCTCTCGTCTCTCGTCTCTCTCTCTCTCTCTCTCGCGCGCGCGCGCTATGTGCCCTCTCTCTCTGTCCGCTCACACCCCAACACACCATATCTTTCCCATACTACTTAGTCACACCGACCTCTTTTGCCTCTTGCATCGACAACACATCTCTTGTCGACCCATTCATTTTTTTTTGTTTTTTGGGTCAGATTTGACTCCCCCACCCTTCCACCAGTTTCGTACTGGTTGGTGGGATCTGTCTCTCTGTGCTTCCCCAGCTCCAAACCCTAATTGGATCGTTGTCGCGGATTCGGAAAAGCTCGCTCGCTCTCTTTGCTCGCTTGCCCCCAAGTTTCTGTACTAGAAGAGTCAGTCGCGAGCTTTGCTTCTGCTTTGATTTCTGTCTCTTGAGTTGTCGCTATAACATGAGCATTCGCGTCGCGGCGGAGAGTTAAGAATCGCCAAAAGATAGGGAGAGCGGTATTCTATTAGGGTTTTATATAGCTCCGGGTCTCATCAGCGACAAGGAGCAGGAGTCATCTTGCTGTACAGTGGATAGACGTTTGCTGAGGTTCGTGTTTTGGGTTTTTCCTTTTGGGGGTGTGTTCGTTTTTTTCTGTTTCTGTTTACCTTTTGTTTTTTTGAAAAAAAGTAAAAATCGCAAAAGGTTTTGTTGCGGATCGCTGCTGCTGGGGTTATTGGCTTGCGGGAATCTCTTGTGTGGAGTTCTGGAGGTTTGTGTTGTGGAATTTTTTGCTCGCAGAGAATTTGGGTGGTGGGGGTGACGGTACGAGAGGCGAGCTGGATCGGAATTGGGCTGCACCGATGACGATGACAGCACCACCTCTTGATGTATGTGTGTGACGAGAGAGAGAGAGAGAGAGAGAGAGAGAGAGAGAGAGAGAGAGAGAGAGAGAGGGATTGCTCTGATTGCTCTGATTTGCTAGTCTCTGAATGGTCCTGACAGTTGTGGTTCATTGCAGGAGGACGATGATATGTTGGTACCGCCACAAGACTTCAACGACGGGATAGAAGCAATGGAAGGTCGGTGTACATATCTCTTCAACCAACTCTTTGTCTTTCTGCTGTTCCATGTTAGTGATTTTACTGATACCAGCAGCATTGTATTGGATAATAACCCAGTCAGTAGTATCCAGTCTCATCCTTTTCGGAAAGTGTGTGTGGTGGTTGTTTTTTGCTTTTGGCTGTGGCAGTGGTAGGTCAAGCAGGAGAGACTGTTGCCACGGTTGAGAATCATCCGGCTGATGATCCCCAGACGGGAAAGTTCACATGGACTTTAGACCATTTCTCGAAGATAAATCTGAGGAAGCATTATTCTGAAAGCTTTCTGGTTGGTGGATACAAATGGTGAGTGAATTGTGTGTGTGTCCCCCCATTTGCCGAAACTGTTAAGATCAGCATTTGAAGTTGAAGTCCCTCCTTTTCTCGAGAGACACAACAATCCACTCTCTCACACTCGCACCACATGCACATTCAGGACTGATTTGTTTTGTTTTGTTTTGTGTTTTTGGGGGCGGGGCTTCTGTCAGGCGTGTGTTGTTATTTCCAAAGGGCAATAATGTGGATCATCTCTCTATATATCTAGATGTGGCGGATTCACAGACATTGCCCTATGGCTGGAGCAGATTTGCTCATTTCAGTTTGGCTGTCGTCAATCAGTATGATCCTAAGATAACCGTAAAGAAAGGTGCACCTCTTCTCATGCACCTGTGCTTTATTTCTAAAAGAGAATCTCTTGTGCTACTCTGATCATGGTTCTGTATAAGACAGGAAATTATCACTTTAGGCAACTGGGTCATGATCATCTTATAAACCTCATCTCTCTGGTTTTCTTTCGGAATTCTTCTCCAGATACTCAGCATCAGTTCAATGCACGTGAAAGTGATTGGGGATTCACGTCTTTTATGCCACTTCAAGAGCTATATGACCCAATGAGGGGCTTTTTGGTGAATGACACTCTTGTGCTGGAAGCGGATGTCAATGTACGCAAAGTGGTTGACTACTGGGCGTATGATTCAAAGAAGGAAACGGGGTTTGTGGGGTTGAAGAATCAGGGAGCCACATGCTACATGAACTCACTTCTTCAGACCCTGTACCATCTAGCCTACTTTCGCAAGGTTCTCTCCCTCCCTGCCTGCCTCTTTCCTGCTCCAAGTCCCCATTAGTTTTCACACTGGCCGTTGAAGTCCTTTCAGACTCTTTCTGGTAAATTGCCTCAGGTGCTGATCAGAGTCATGGATGTCATTGTGGTGAGAACAACCATGTTCCTCATTGTCACATATTGCGATGAATCTCATTGCAAATCTCCTCACTGATTATCATGTTCTGTCATGCATGGGTAGTTCTAACAGGCTGTGTGACCCAGCCCTAAGTCTAAACTGGTGCTAATGGAGTAAGTTTCTTAAAAGGTGTAGTGGATAAAAAAGCAAGGCAGGATGGTGAAGAATTCATGGTGTTTCAGGAGTTCAGACATCAAGAACCAGGAGGCCTTTTTGTTTTATTGCTGCCTCCACTAAGAAAGTTTAAGGCTGTGACACAAGCTGAAGCTTTTTTTGGGTCATTGTGGTGGTGACAGGCAGTGTATCATATGCCGACAACTGAAAATGATATGCCATCCAACAGCATTCCATTAGCTTTGCAGAGCTTGTTTTACAAAATTCAGTACAGTGATACAAGTGTTGCCACTAAGGATCTTACCAAGTCTTTTGGATGGGACACATATGACTCGTTTATGCAACATGATGTTCAGGAGCTTAACCGGGTTTTATGTGAGAAGTTAGAAGATAAAATGAAGGTATGGATGCCTTTCATGTTGTGGGACACCTGCTATCATGTATGCTTCATCTTGCAACTAATGTGTGGGTTGTCTTCTCAGTAAAATAGAATCCAGGTGGTAGATAGTAACTGCTTCTCATGGGCATGGTTGCACATTTGTGGGTATACCTCTCCATTCTTCTTTCATAAAAGTTTCATGTTGTGGAGTCAGATGACTGGCATGCAGCTGGGTTGATGCAAAGAATTTGGATTCTGTATGGTTTTCTCTGCTACAAATTCTTTTTTGGAGTTTTATACTGTGTGACATGAGTTTTGCAGGCAACAGCAGTGGAGGGCACAATACAGCAGCTTTTTGAAGGGCACCATATGAACTACATCGAATGCATCAATGTTGACTATAAATCAACCCGGAAAGAATCCTTCTATGGTAATTGCGTACATCATCACTTCACACAAGTTTTGCATTTTCGACAGTGGCTTCCTACATAATTGAGAAAGGGCATGCTGTCTGGATTCTGTGTATGTCCTTTTTAATTGTGTTGCTTGCTTTTGTCTACAGACTTGCAGCTGGATGTGAAGGGCTGCAAAGATGTTTATGAGTCTTTTGACAAGTATGTTGAAGTTGAGAGGCTTGAGGGTGAAAACAAGTACCAGGCTGAACAGTTTGGTTTGCAGGTTAGGTCTACTTTGAAAGTATTTTTCATCTCAATTTTCACAAGTTGTTCCAGTCTACGAATAGAATTGGTCTCAGGTTATGTACGGAATGTGAGCCTCACAGTAGACAGTAGACTGTGAATTGAATTGCAGCATTGCTTGGGGAGAGGTTTTTAGTTGTGTCAAAGGCTCCAGTGGATTTTTTTTTCTTTGTTTTCATTGTTGTTGAAACTTGTGGTAAGATGCCAGTGATACTTCCATCTATTGGCTCTCACTTGAGCTTTTAGGTGTTTGAAGACTTCCGAGCTATTGACTGTGTTCTAATTGTCACTGCAGGATGCAAAGAAAGGAGTCCTTTTCATTGATTTTCCTCCTGTACTTCAACTTCAGCTGAAGCGGTTTGAGTATGACTTCATGCGAGATGCAATGGTCAAGGTGAATAAGTGCTGTCTCCTCTGTTGGGGTTGCAGATGTTATCATCTTTTTAGGATTTTGTAGAGCGCCTATTCAATTGTTGTGATTGCAATCATTTGAGTAAGAGATGGGTTTCTTGGGTCTTTGCTGTTTGAAAACAGCATGCATGAATGGCCACTTTCTTGTACTGACATTTTTTGAATTCATCTGCCCTGTTGCTAAGAGTTTGAGGTTTTTCAGTGATGTGCAAGGGCTTGATATGGATTTGGCTTGGTTTGGCAGATCAATGACCGGTATGAGTTCCCACTACAGCTGGACCTGGACAGGGAGAATGGAAAGTATCTTTCACCTGATGCAGATCGCAGTGTGCGCAACTTATACACCTTGCACAGGTTAGCAGCCATATCTGTTTCTTTTTTTGTGTCCAAGACTGTATATGTGTCAGAACCTAACTGATACTAACAAGCTTGCTCAGTGGCACTTGGAAATTGTAGCATTTGACAAGCAGTAAGTAGCTTGTGATTTGAGTGTAGATTGAATTTGCCTGAGAATTTGTATGTTTTATTTGTCTTTACAGTGTTCTTGTTCATAGTGGAGGTGTCCATGGTGGGCATTACTATGCCTTTATCAGACCGACTTTGTCTGATCAGTGGTAAGTACAATCATTGCACAAACTCTGAGGCTGTATGCAGGTTTCTAGGCAATTAATCTCAAGTTGAGAGCTTGAGACTGGTACCTACTTGATAGGAGGTGATCTGCGTACAAAAACAGCATTGGGGAGTCATGTATTTTTCAGCTTAAAATGTATTCTTTTCTGAAGTTTCAGGAACAATGGGAGTCAAGGGGGGAAGACTCACTCTCTCGGCAGCAATTTGGACATGGTGTACACAGATGCATGAATTGCTGTAAAAAATTGGTGCATCAAGGGACACTCGTGCAAAAATTTGAATTGTGAGTCTATTGCAGATATTCAGAGTGAACTATGGGTCTTTATGTTGGCAGGTACAAGTTTGATGATGAGCGGGTGACCAAGGAGGAGCTGAAGAGAGCTCTTGAAGAGCAATATGGGGGAGAAGAAGAGGTATGGTGTTCTTTTTTTTCTATTTAAGGGTGTGTCTTTGTTCCTGATTGTTATTGTGCTTCTAGGATTGTCATGTGATACCTAGGGAGTAGAAGAATGGCTGATGATGGCTGTTTTTGATTGGCAGCTCAATTTTGGCCTCAGATCTACAAGGTAGGTTTATGAGGGGAACTGAATTGTAACAGACATATTGCATGCAATAGTGGCTAGTATTGACTGAATGCTTGTGGTTTATTGCAGCTTCCACAGACCAATCCAGGGTTCAACAATACACCTTTCAAGTTTACCAAGTATTCCAACGCCTACATGTTGGTATACATCCGGGAGGCTGACAAGGATAAGGTTATCTGCAATGTGGATGAGAAGGATATTGCGGAGCACTTACAGGTAGTCTACTGACCCATTCTGTGAGATTAGCCTATGGGTGTGAAAGCTTGAGTGCAAAATGATGTGTGATCAAGACTGTATAGTCAGTTGGGACTCAGCATTTTTTCCAAGTTATATACTAGATGTATTATTTTTTTCCTGCATGTTTAATGTCAAGAGTGCTCAGCTACAGACCCATTTCAGGGATCTTGTTCTGGGTACAACTGTGGTAAGATAGGCTTTATAGTTTACCAAGAGTGTATACCTGTTTGTATGTGGAGGTTTACTAACAGGACATGTATGTGAGATTTTCACAGATACGGTTGAAGAAGGAGCAAGAGGAGAAGGTAAGGAAGAGGAAGGAGAAGGCGGAAGCACATCTGTACACTATCATCAAGGTACAAGTTTGTGTATCTCTCTGAAGTTCACAGCATCAAGTAGTGGGTATGTTCAGTAATGTGTTGATAGGTTGCAGTTTGCTGATGGCTTTTATAGGATCTTGGCTACAATTGGGGAACAAAGGGCAATGTTGATGCCATTAGAGATCTAAGTGCATCCCACTTGATTTGTTTTTGGTTGGATGATCGTCCGTCCATACAGGTTGCTCGGGATGAGGACCTAGCATTCCAAATAGGGAAGGAGATTCATTTCGACCTTGTTGATCATGATAAAGTGAGGAGCTTCCGGATTCAGAGACAGACACTCTTCTCCCAGTTCAAGGTAAGAAAATGGCTTATGTCTGGAGACCATCAGTTGTAGATCTTCTGGAAGGCTTAAGATCAATGTTCTTTCCTACAGTAAGAATGTGCTTGTCTAGTCCTGTCTAGTGGCTTGTTTTGCCTTGCTTGCTGAGTCTGCAGCTGATCACTCATTGTGCGGTTTGGCAGGAAGAGGTTGCAAAGGATCTTGGGATCCCTGTGGCTTGTCAGAGATACTGGTTATGGGCAAAGCGGCAGAATCACACCTACCGGCCTAACAGACCACTGAATGAGCATGAAGAAGCTCAAACTGTATGAAATCTTGTACTTAAAATTTTTCTTTTGCATTCCAAGGCATGTCTGAGATTGTTTTGTCAGTTGATTGCAACAACTATTGAACACCAATGGGTGATGTTCAGTAGCAGGAAATCTCTCTAGACAAGGTATATTTTGAGTCCTCCATGCCATGTTCCTGACACAGGTGCTAATCTCTTCTGTCTTCTCACATAAATTATGATGTGTGCAGGTAGGGCAGTTGAAGGAGGCATCAAACAAAGCTCACAATGCTGAGCTGAAGTTGTTTCTGGAAGTTCACTTCTCTCCTCAGGTACTTCCTCCTCTCCTCCACATCTTCCAATGTATGCATACAGCTTTGTCATGGCCTTCTTTGCAAGAAATCCTTTTATTAGAGGTTTCTCCTCTTGTTGGCCTTGCTTGTTCCCTCTTGCTCCAGTCAGATGTGCTTTATCTTCTATCTTTGGTTTTCCAGGAACGTATACCAATCCCTCCTCCTGACAAAACTAAGGAGGATGTCCTGCTATTTTTTAAGCTCTACAATCCAGAAAAGGAGGAGTTGAGGTAAGCTCCTTCGAAGCTCCACAAGGATGAGGCAATAGTGGCAGCTTTCAATAACCATAAAACTCAGTTCTTGTATACTATGTCATTTGGGATGCCTTGAAGAATTATGTATGGTGACATACCGATTATGCTCTTTTCTAATGTACTTTATTGTTTCTCCTGCTGCCAAGTTTTGATCATGAGAAAGAATCTTTCCAAGAGTCAGGACTGATCTTTGTTCTGAAAAGGGAACAGATCTAGCTATCTGGATGCATCATTTGAAGCTCCTGGTCACTTCCAAGTATCTTTTAGTTTATTAAAACTCTGCATTGCTGTGGGAGTCCAGGTATGTGGGGAGATCTTTTGTAAAGGGTGGAGGGAAGCCAACTGATATCCTTGAGAAGTTGAATGAGATGGCAGGCTTTGCACCCAATGAGGAAATTCAACTTTTTGAGGTTGGATTCTTCACGAGCCCCAGCATGTTGCAGATTATTTTTTTGATCAATTACTTGGATTTCTTTCTTTAGTATCTGTTGTATGAGAATTTATTTCTTTATTTTGGTTCCTTTTTTTGGTGATCATGCAGGAAATCAAGTTTGAGCCAAATGTCATGTGTGAGCCTGTTGACAAGAAGTTTACATTCAAAGCCAGTCAGGTATGAGGGCAGGGATTTTACAAGACAAATTGGCAATCACCCTTTCTGAAGCTTGCACAAGAGAAATGTAACATGGGTAGTGAGGCTTTTGCTGGAGCATGATAATAGCATAGAGAGTGTATGACAACAGCAGCCTGTGTAGAGGAGCTTATCAGGAGACATTTGGTTTTTGAAGCAGAAAGGTGAATTCTTATAAGCTGAAACATTCATACATACATACCCTTTGACACTGACAGTTCTGTGTGTAATTTGTTTCTTCTTTTTCTAGCTTGAAGATGGTGATATCATCTGCTACCAGAAAACTTGCACAAGGGAAGAGGAGGAATCGTACCGTTACCCTGATGTACCCTCATTCTTGGAATATGTTCGCAACCGGCAGGTACTATATTGGTGTAGCCATGAAAATAAACTGTTAATCTTGTCAGTTGATTTGATTGTGCAATGATATGACTCTTTTCCAATCAATTACTTATGAATTGGCAAATGCTGAGTACTCATTGTAAGCGAACACGGGGTTAACTTGGCTCCAAGAATAGAATCAGCAAGAACAGAATCAGTAACAGTTAGCAAATGTTTTGTAAGTTTCCATTGTGATGATGGAACAGGTCTTGAGGTACTTTTGTCCTCACAGTGATCAATTATGCAGTTGGTATAGCATTCCTAAATTTGTGCTTGGTGCGTGGGTGGGTGGGTTTTCAAGGTTGTGCATTTCCGGCGGCTAGAGAGGCCCAAAGATGATGAGTTCTGTTTAGAGTTGTAAGTTTTGTAGTTGGTTGGCCTTGACTACAAATTGAGTTACAACAGCTTTTGTGAATGTCCCTGAGCAATGAAATTTTTAGATTTCTGCTTGAATAATACTACTCTGTAGCAGAGTGCTATTGTGTAAAGTGCTTTGTAAGATCAATCACCTTTTGCTAGCATCAACCAGAGTGTATTTGGTCCAACTCTTTGTACTTCGCTGATGCTGTGGATTTGCTCGGAATCCAGGTCAAAGCAGCATACATATGATGATGTGGTGGAAAGAGTGGCACTGCAGCTTGGACTTGAGGACCCATCAAAAATCAGGCTCACCTCTCATAACTGCTACTTGCAGCAGCCAAAGCCGCAGCCTATCAAGTACCGGGGTGTTGAGCGTCTGACTGATATGCTCGTCCACTACAACCAGGTCTTTGTGATAGCTTTACAGAGAGAAATGTTGTCTCAGCCATAGATGGGCCTTTTTCACCACAGTTAAGATAAGTTAGGGGGGCAAGGAGATCATCAGTCACAGTTTGGGGGGGGGCTTATCAGTCACTGTTCTGATACATGGATTGTGTTGTTGTGTGCTGATTGTTGGACAGACATCAGACATTCTGTATTTTGAGATGTTAGATTTGCCTCTCCCAGAACTCCAGGGCCTGAAGACACTAAAAATAGCCTTCCACAACAGCAAAACGGAGGAGGTATGTATATGTACTTGATCATCTATTGCTTGGGTGAAACAGAAACCCTCAATCTTAGAGTGGAGCATATGCATTTTTGTCTCTTGTGGCAGAAGTTTTTTTCCCCCGAAGTGTTTACTTCTCAAGGGAGATTCACATAGTCTTTCTAGTTTTCATCTCGTCTCTTCATCTTTGTGTACCTCAGTTTGGTGCCTTCCATGCTGTAATGTCTCTTTTTGGTTATATCTCTTATTTCAGTAGAATGTCTTTGGTACTGGGGGACTGGTGTCTTTGCAACACCTGTGACTTTCTAATGTAGACTGTAATTGGGTCATGGTATCCTGTGGATGTTCTTGTTTCATGTATGGGTTTCCTATTTTAAACAAATGCACTCTTTCATGAACTTCTGCCAAAGCAGAAACTGTTTTTAGTATCCAGGAATTGACCAAGTTATGGATTGTTGATTCTATGGAAGGTCAAAGAAAACAGAAGTTTCTGCAGGATGCTTGAACTTTGTATTTATTCTCTCAGAATTCATGAGAGTTATTCTTTACAAACTTGTAAGAAAATCACTGACGGTTAGGCATGGATCTGCTGCAGCCTCTAATGTATTATCTCTGGCTTACCACAGGTTTCTGTGCATAACATCAGATTACCCAAGCAGAGCACTGTTGGTGATGTCATTCATGAGCTCAAGAGCAAGGTATTCATATTCCATGCATTTCTGTCTTTTTTGTTGAATTCCCCAAGAACTGTTCTGTTTTGGAGTTGTGATCCTGAAATATATGTGCATTGATTTGTTATCTGGTGGAATAGGTTGAGCGATCTAATCCAAAAGCTGAGTTGAGAATACTTGAAGTTTTCTATCACAAGATCTACAAGGTGGGTTATCTGCTGGACCTCCTGCATATGGACTCTGGTATCCATACATCAGAAATGACAATTTGGAAATGTATTCTGTGGCTTCTTTTCATGTCCATATCACATCCTGGAAGCCCTTGTTTCCTGATTTCAAGACATGCCTTTTCTGCATGGATGGTTGTGGTTTGGTCAGTGTCACCAGTGGCACATGATCATAGTTGCTTGCTGATTTGCTTTCAGCTTTTGATATATATCCTTCTGGTTTAGTGACAATGTAATCACAACTTGTTCAGCTTGATTAGGTTAAGTCTCTAACATCCAAGTTTATCGGACAGATCTTTCCTTCAAATGAGAAGATTGAGAATATCAATGATCAGTATTGGACTTTGCGAGCTGAAGAGGTTAATGTCACTATCTTTCTCAAGTGCTTTCTTGTTTTATTTTGGTTGTAGAGGGTACAGATATCAGATGGGTATCTTGATCATCTTCAGAGACAACATTGGTGCAAATGTAGATCAACAGTTCTGGATGAATTTAAGTAAGAGGAATGTCAATGGTAATTGGTACATCTTCTGCAAATGGGTCTTCCTGAAATGGTTTCTGGAACTTCTTCTAATTTACAGATACCTGATGAGGAGAAGGAATTGGGTCCTCAAGAACGCTTGATCCATGTGTATCACTTCACCCGTGATGCTTCACAAAATCATATGGTTTGTGCTTCTCGTCCACTACATATGTCTGTTAGAAGTTGATCAGAAAAGTTACATTCTGAAGAGGTGTTGATGAGAGCATGCCATTGCCAATGAGAATTCAGTCAACCTGATCTCATTCTGCTGAACCAGGCATTGTCTTCCTTTCCTGAGTCTAGAACTGAGAGAATCACTGTACAGTCTTCTGAGCTGCAACTGAATTATGCTACTTGCCTGCATTTACAGGTTCAGAATTTTGGAGAGCCATTTTTCCTGGTGATGCGAGATAATGAGACATTGGGAGAGGTGAAAGAGCGCATACAAAAGAAGTTACAGGTTCCAGATGAAGAGTTTGCCAAGGTTGGTTCTCATTTTTCTTGAAGCCCAAGAAACTGAAACGACATGTGGAGAGTTGTATATTTTTCTTTACTCATTTCTAGCATACAATGGTTTTAGATGGTTGGCATGGTGAGAGTCTGCTGTTTCTTGCTAAAATCATACAAGGCTGAAATGATTACTTGTGCTGACAGTAGAATTCTTTACTTGTGTGTCTATGCAGTGGAAGTTCGCATTTCTGTCACTTGGACGTCCAGAGTATTTACAAGATGGTGATATTGTGGCAAGCCGCTTTCAGGTGGGTGGTGTTTGATTTATAGGAGTACCTGTTATGGTTTTGTACCTTATACCTGAATGCATAGCTGAAGGGAAAATGTTTTAGGGAAAATGTTTTAAAGTGAATCTGACTACTTGGTGCTGTCGGTGGGGTCATGCAGAAGAGAGACACTTATGGTGCCTGGGAACACTACTTGGGTCTGGAGCATGCAGATACAACCCCCAAACGCTCTCATGCTGCAAACCAGGTCATCTATAACATTCTCACTCCTTGTGTTGAAAAGATGGTATTGGTCCAGCATGCAGTTCTCTCCATTGTTCCAGTTTGGCTTGAAAATTCATGTTCTATAGCCAGGTTGACCACCATTGCATCCACCACTCTTGTCCAGTAACCAATCTTGTGTGGTGCTGCAGAATCGGCATACTTTTGAGAAGCCTGTAAAGATTTACAACTGATCAAGGCTCTATAACTGATCAAGGCAATTCTGGTTGGTGTATGGGAATTTATTAGCTATGAGGGGGGAGCAAGGTGGAGAGAAACAATGCACTGTGTTTTTTTTTTCAAGGGCTTTTACCTTCTTGCAGTGCATGTCATACTAAATCTGGTCATCAGGCACTGCCTCAGTTTTGCCTACTGGCCTTGGTGCTTGATTGTGAAGGATTTGCACACGCTTTTTACATGGTGATATCCAGCGTTTACCTAGCACCATACTCCAGCAGCTTCTTCTAGATGAAAGGAGAGCGAACCCTTCTTTTAAAAAAATATTTTGGCTGTGTTCATATAGCTTCTCTCCTCCTGTGCTTTGTAGTTCCACCATGTTCAACAGTTTTAGGACTCGGGTACATTATGACTTTTGTATTCTCATCCAAGTTATCAGCTGTATTGTTGATCGGAATACTGGTCATAACCTGTGCTCGTATAATCCGTGAAGAAGAAATTAGATCTGCTCTGTAGAGCGCACCTTTGTTGTCACCCCCTTTTCTCCTAAACTAAAAATATTCAGTGATGGTTCAGTATTTAGGCTGTTGTAGAGGATTTGTGAAGAGGGGAATCAGGTGCACATTGTGTGCCCTTTGTGCGGAAAAAAAATTTGTGATGAATCTTTCACTTCATGTTTGTGTGAAGCACTCTTTCATGCTGCTGATGTTTTCTGGTGAAACTAGCAGCCCAGTTACGGTATTCATGCATATTCTAAGTCTATTGAACTGACTTTTGTGTCAAATTAGATGTTATGTTTTGGTTCTGTGCACCATGCCCAAATATGTTGATTTGGGGGTATGCATCTCTTTGGTATGTTTTGATGCATGCAAAACCTGTGTTGAAAATATGTGGTAAAATCTCTTGGTGTGGAGAGTCATGTATTGATCAAATGTGCAGAGCTATTGTCAGAGACGTTCCCAAATGTGTGAAGAAGCAAAGGTACCTTTCCACAATTTCATTTGTTGGTTTTGAGTTTTGATCTGCATGTGTTGGAATTGGACATGGGAATTTGTTAGGATGCTCTTGGTCTTCCTCATCTGCTGAGATCATCTGCTGTAAAGTACAACTTAAGAAATGATTGTCTCTGGTTTTTTTGCTCACATCTGCTTTTTAGGTTACCTTTGAACTATTGATCATCTACAGTATGTCCTGTGCAGGTGATCTCAGATGTGTGTGTTGTTGCACTTGGTTGTTTTCTGGGTTCCTTTGGCATGATTGGTCCATTTACAGTATGTTCTGTGCAGAAGATCACCATGTACCAAGGAAGGATTCTTAAAGGCTGGCTTTTTCTCCTCCCCAAATGCTTTTCAAATCCAACTCGAGTAAGATCTCAAGTTCAGTACATGTTGCGTTGAATGTAAGGTCCCTGTTTGACCATATTAAAAATTCTCTTTTGAGGGTATTAGGATCTTTGTTGGACCACATTAAAACCTTCATGTGAATATTTTCAAGTATTATCCTCACCATTCAAAAGCAAAGGCTCTAAGATTTGTTTTTGAAAATCCATAACTAATTGAAAATTTTACTTCCAACTTGGGTTGAGTTTCAAATTGTCTTGTCTTCAAGAGAAAACTATGTGAAAAAGAAAAATTGAATCTAATTTAGTCAGACGACTTATTCTGATGTTTCGAGGTGCCTATACTGTAATGCCCTATCAAGATGTTACAGTTGCATCTTCTTCTTCTTCTTCTGCTGCTGCTTTTTTGATGCAGAGGACCACAATTTTCTGTTTTATTTTTCTGGTTTGATGAGATCTTGGTTCCCGGGTTGCAATGACTAGTTTTTTCACACTTAATATGCTGACTAGAAAGATAAAAAATGAAATAAGTAAAACCTCCCCCTCTTTTTAATCAATCTGCTCAATCTCAACGTGGAAGGTACAACATCCCATATCTAGCACAAAACCCTAAACCCCAATAAAACCTGAGCATGATTTCCTCTTGTGCGGCCCTGTGGAGGAAGAAACATTTTGAACCTCTTTTGAATTTGGGAATGAAATTTTCCAGCCACTCATGCAATCAACCTTCTAGCAACTCTCTGCATTGCAAAGCTGGTTGTCTCTAGATCATATCATCAAGAGATCTATCATCCCTCAAAATGTGTTCATTTGATCAGACTGATTCATCATCATCATCACATTCTTCTTCATCCCCATTCCCCCCCTAATATTGATTCAACAAAGTGGTACTGATGATGATCATCATCATCAGGCTGCAAAGTTCTGACATAATTGTTGTTGTGCTTGTTTTTATTTCCATCTTCAAAATTTTGCTTCAAGCTCTTTGTCGAAATTTACAACTGCTTGTGCATTTTTCTTAATCTTCTTCTTCTACTACTTCCAGCTCATGGGGTTGGTTGTTCCACAAATCTTATTTGTGTTTCTATGAAACACAAAAAAATAATTCTAGTACAATTACTACTACTACTATGACGACTACATTGAATACTATAATTGGCTGCTACTCTGGGTGCAGCTGCAGAATCCTCCACATTGAGAAGTTCACACACTAACCTCGGATTGTGCACCAACACCCGTGTTCTAAGCTGAGCTCTGACTGATCTTGTTTTCCCAAAAGGAATTTTTTCTAGGCTTTGCAGTTGATGAGATGCTGATTGCCCAAAAAACAGAAAAAATCAACCAGATCTTCATGATGAATTTCAATCTGTTTCTGCAGCAACAAGCAATCTGAGATTCTGATTGCAATTGATCAACTCAGAGATCTCATAATTCATGAGTTTCCAGATGCATGATGATAGCAAGCAGCATCTGAATTGCATTTCACACAGACAGAAAGATCATGATCTTGTAGAAGCAAATATAGCATAATATTCCTAGAGCTCACAGATGATTGATGATGATGGAACTGTTGTTGTTGATGATGCTCATCAGGAATCCTTGAATCGGAGATAATGAGCATTTTGGTGATGGATTTCGTTGTTGTTGTTGTTGTTTAATGTAGTAGGGCATTCTAAGGGCTCAGGAGCTGGGAGACTAGCAGTGATGGCATGATTGTTGTTGTTGCTGCTAGTGCTACTGCTGTTGTTGCTGAGGAGGACGAAGCTCAACAGTGATGGGAAGCCCATTGTCAATGGCAAGGATTGCCATCATCCTGTATGTCACTGTATGGCCTGGTCGCTGCAAGTGGAAGCGGAAGAAGCGACACAACAATGCAGCTGTGATGCGCATTTGCAAAAACGCTGACTCTTTTCCCAAGCATAATCTGTACCCTGCCTGCAGCAGCCACCCCACAACACATGATGATCAGTCACAAACACCCACACACACACACGCCTGGTCCGCTCTTCTTCTTTTGGTTTCTTTCTCGCAATTCCGTAAACCCTAAACCCTATACCCCACTTAGAGCTTTTCTCGAGCTCGACGACATTGATCAACAAAAAACTTGCAAACCCACAAACAAAGCAAGTGTAGTAGTGGACCTCAAGCTCGAAGTACACTCTCCGTTCTGATCTAGAGACAGACCTGTGCAGGAGACTTTTTTTTGTTGGTAAGCTAGATTCTGATCGGAATATTGCTTGAGCTTCAAGCTCTGCATTTTGATAGTGCAGAGTCGTCAGCTGGACACTGCGTTGATGGGTCATGCGGAGGAGGAGGAGGAGGAGGAGGAGGAGGAGGATGCAGAAACAGATGGGATTCCAGGACATGTACGTACCTGGAATGCTGTAAACTTGAAGTCGGATTCTTTGCGGATGGAGCCATCGGGGGTGATCCACCGTCGCGGTCGGAACTGGGCGGCGTCATCGCCCCATAACCAAGTCATGCGCGCCATGGAGTAAGGTACGTAAGTCACCAAGCTCCCTTTCTTCAACACTGTGCCATCTGGTAGCACATCATCTTCCAGTATGCCCTTGGGATCCTGCACACACCACCTCGCATGGCATCAAATCCCACAAACAAACAAACAATGCAGAAACAGATCTCATTCTAGACTCATTGCAAGCATGCAGTCCCATGCAGATCGATACACAGTCGCCTAGACATGGTAAGTGGGTGGGTGGGTGGGTGGCCCGGGGTTTTACTTGAGGGACGGCGGGGTACAAGCGCACAGTCTCTGTGATAGCCGCCGTCAAGAACGTGAGCTTGGAGACTGTCTCGAACGTCAATCCCTGCGCAAATCTTGTCATCTCTTCTTCAAAGAAGTTCTGATGATCCTCATGTGGAGAAGCACTGTTTGTACTAGTCAACTGCTGCAGTTGGCAAAGCTCGTGGTAGATCTCATCCGCGACGTCCGGGTGCATGCACATCATGTAGATGAACCAGGAGAGCGTGACTGCCGTTGTGTCGCGGCCTGCTATCACGAAGTTGAGCACCATGTCCCGGAGCATCTGGTCGCAGTGTTGGCGGTCCTGCAGGTGCTCGGGATCCGACTCCGTCAGTGTTATGAAGCGCGATAGTAAATCCACTCGTGGTGCTGGTGCTGTTGCTGCTGCGCTCGGAAGCTGCTGCAGCTGGAGTACCGACTCTTGATCTCGTGCTGCCGCCTGGTCCTGAGCTTGATCGTCGCAGCTCGACTGATGGAGTCCGTTACGAGATCTGTTGTGGTCGTCAACTTCATGGGCGGCGGCGGACTGCAGCTGGAGTGCAGCTAGCTCGGATCGGCGCGTGGAGATAACCTTGTAGGTGAACTCGTTGACAAGCTTCACGCTCTTGGCGAGTCGCGCTTCCGACGCGATCCCCAGCAGCCGCTTGAGACGCCACAGCGGGTCGATGAAGCGCAGCGTCACGCCGGCGTTGGTGGCGTCGAAAGCGCGCGCGAATGGGTTGTCGGGGAGCGATGGCGTAAGGGACTGGAGTTCCACGCCGAACCCGATCTTGCAGATGGAATCCAGTGTCAGTCGCATGAAAAGCTCCTGCAATGCATACACACCAACACCCACAACACGTGATTTCCAGTCAGAAAGTTCTCGACAGATCTCCGTCGGGACAACAAAACTTGCATTCTTCTTCTTCGACATGCATCGCATGAGGAGTCTAACCTGAGATCATCATGCCTAGAGAAGACTCGTACCTGCATATCAGAAACCAGGAGAGGGTTGGATGTATGTCGCTGATGAAGAATCTGCGCGAGTTTCAGAGCATAATCACGAAAAACCACAGCGCTAAAGTCGCTCAGAGTCTTTCTGTTGAACTCATGGCTTGCCGTCTTCCGCTGCTTCCGCCAATTCTCGCCGTCGCTGTTGAAGATCCCATCTCCCAGAAGCACCTCCATGATGTTGTGGTATGTCTTCCCCTGCAATGCAGCAACACCCATCAGCAGACCACATGCATGAGTCCAATACATAATTCAGGATCATCCCGAGCTAGGACCCGCATCACGCTGCTGCTGCATATCTAGAATCTCAAAGTGTGCATGAGACTGGCATGAGACAGAATCGCATGAGAGTCCTTCACCGCAGAGCTCAGCATGCAGATCGGGATGCATGGTAGCTCAGTGAAGAAAGTAAAGAAATGCAAGCTTCTCCTTGTTTTCTTCGAGTCTTTTCTCCTGGAATTTCTTCGATGGAACCGCTTGCTTCAAATGCAGCAAGATCGCGCTGATCATCTCTTTGTACCTTGGGATAGTTGGAGAAGTTGGTCTTGAGGATGTGTTCGATGTTCGCAGGATCGATGGTGTAAGTGTAGGTGCAAGTAGGCATTGGCACTCGGAAGGTTCTTCTGCGCTGGAAGTGATGAAGTAGCCAGTCGTGCATGACAGGGAAGTACGCCAGCTGCTCCAGAGATGCACCCAACACCGGCCACACTCGTGGTCCTTGCTCACACAACCCATCTGCAGCAAACATTGTAGTATGAGGTCGTCGATTCTTGCGAGAAGCTGCTGCTGCTGCTGCTCTTCTTCGCTTGATCTGCAACCAGCTGGTGGTCACCCATATCCCTCCCAAACACATGCACAACACGATCGTCCCTACAGCAGCAGCAGCAGCAGCAGCCATTGATGTCAGGAGCTGCAGCTGCTGCTGAGCATCTGCTGCATCCAAATAGCCCATGTCTTTGCTTCCTGGAATTCTTTCACTCTTGATCGTCTTTCGACGAAGAATGTCACGGTATGTATATACCTTCTTGTTCTTGTTGTTCTTCTTCTTACAAGATGATGCAGATTGATTCCTCTGAATTGCCTCCTCGAGATCGAGGCTGGTATGATCTGACAAACAGTACTGGGTGCAACAGCATCACAAAACCATCATTTTGAGGATTTCGTGACGAACAAGAACCCCGAGTCTACTACCCACGTCTGGATCGAAGAGAGATCATCAGTGCAAAGATGCTCATTGCGACAGTAGTGATCGCAGCTGGAAATTGAGAAATGGGTAGATAATGGGCAGAAAGACGACAGATGGAGGGACCCGAGAGATCTCGACGACAGACAGAGAGACTCGACAAAGAGACTGGAGAGAGAGACGACACAGAAAGATACGAGAGAGATTCAAGGAGAGGAAGAACTGGGGGGACTGGGAGATGCTGCTGCTGCTGCTGATGATGATGGTGATGATGATCTTCTGAGAGCTCTCTTGAGACAGACAGACAGCAAAGAGAAAGTTCTGGGGGGTTGTTGCAGAAGAGGAGTTACGTAAGAGACGACAGAAGCACGGAATGCATACAGAGCTTGAACTTCTACAAATGCAAAGCACACGTACTCCACAAGGAGCAATGTCAACAAGAGCGCAACCACTAGGATCATGGAGTACACCAAAACTACTGTATCATCTTCTTCGTCGACGACGACGACGACCATCCTGCTGAAGTCCTCGATACGCATCACACGCTCTGTGTGTGTGTGTGTGTGTGTGTGAGGCACTTCCTCTTTTCAACTGCGCGAGGGATTCGAAAGCAAGTAAGCGGTTTGTGAGAGTGGCTGTTGAAGAATATGGCTGTTTGTTTTGTTGTTGCTGATTGCGAAGGTGCAGGAGGAGAGAGAGGAGTGATTGCGGAATTTGAAATGGTGGTGGACGACAGACAGACAGATGAAGCAGCCACGAAAACTATGTTCCACCATCTCCATCAACAACCGTTTGAGAGGCTTAGGGTATACATCGTAAAGCTCCCAAGCCTTTTTCTCTTTGTTCATTTGAGTACTTTTGTGCATGCCATGGAAGGTACTCTTCTTTTGTCTCTTCTTTTTATTTTTATTTTGTCTTATCTTTTTCTTCTTTTTTTCCTCATCTTTTTCTTTTTCCTTTTTCTTTTTACCAATTTTCAAGAATTTTTAAAATGCGAGATTTTTTTAAAAAAAATGTAGAAATAATTTCAAAACTTGAGAAAAACTCAAAAAAGGGGTCTTTTTTTCCCCAATGGAGGTGGTATACAAATATAATGCCATCTGCCATGACACTAATCAACTATGCATTGAAGAGACTTTTGGATTAGACTTATAAAGAAAAGTTAGACATGTTTGTTTGTAATTTTGGAAAAGTTTAAACATGTTGTTTGCAATTTTGAAATTCACCTATGCCCATTCCCAAAACCCACATACACCCAAGAACAACACCACAACAACACTGACCAACAAGGTGTAACAAACTCAAAGTCCACATGTCCCAAGAACAAATGCATGCCCATTCCCATGTATACCCAACAACAATAGTTCAACAACATTGACCAACAAAGTGTAACAAACTCAAAATTCACATGTCCTGAGAACAAATGCATGCCCATTCCCATGTACACCCAACAACAAAAATTCAACAACGCTTACTAACAAGGTCCAACAAATTCAAAATCCATATGTCCTAAAAACAAATGCATTGCATAAGTCCCCACATTCAAACATTCTGACTCAAAACCAAAAACAAAATTGAATAGTACTAGATCCACTTATCCCAACTCAAGACAACCAATAGACTCAAAACTAAATATAGAAATGTTCCCTGAATTGCGCCAAAACCAAAAACAAAATTGAATACTACTAGATTCATTCATCTTGACTCAAGACAAACAATAGATTCAAAACTAGAAATAGAAGTGCTCCCATAATCACCTCAAAACTTTTAAAAACCTAAATACTACAAGATTCATTCATTTTGATTCAAAACAAACAATAGACTCAAAACCAAAAACATCAATGACTTAAAAATCACAATTTGAATGCAACCATACTCAAGAAACCAAATTTAAAAACAAGAACAACAATGATTCAAAAATAACAAACAATTAAAACCACATTGAAGAACCAACAATTCAAAATCTTAAAAATATTTGAAAAAAAATGCTCCCACTCCTCTTGACATGGAACTTAGTCAAATGACAATTCAAAATCAAAAAACACCAAACCAATAGAGTGTTGCCCACAAAATCATTCATACAAAAGCAAAAAGAAAATGAAGACATCTAGTGAATAATAACCCAACAATCTAAACAAAGTAGTTGAAAAATGAGTGTTCCCAAATTCTTGGATAGGCAACCTTGTGAACTCCACATCCTTATTCTATCATCCAATCCACATCCTCCCCCATAAGCTCTATTATGCATGTAATACAGAAAAAAAAATGCTACTTGAAACCAAAGAATTCTCCAAAGAAGGTCTTTAAGTTGCATGATGAAGATGTTGAAACTTAATCAAGTTCTATCAACTACACCTAATAGTCTAGGAATCAACTTTGGGTCAACAACGTAACTAATAGATATTAGACAATTGTGAATATTGCTAAAAACATGGGTTTAGCAAAAATAGCAGTGGCCGAACAAAAATTATCATTTAACCTATGTTTATGTTTCAAAAGTTTTTTTAGCAAACATGATTTTCCAAAAATTGTCATCAAAATCCATGACAAATTCTGTCGCAACCCCACTTTGGCCAAGTGTGGGGGTGAAGCCCAACACTTGGAAAAGTTGGAGGTTTGGAGTCCTCCGGGACTCCCGAATGTTCAGAGTTCGACAACATGGCCCAAAACACCTCGCATTGAGGCGTTCTTGGTGTCATTGGAAAGGTCTTGAAACGTAGATATCGAAAATGGCCTCGCATTGGTCATTCGGATATCTGCAGCCCAAGTTATAGGCAAAAAAAAGGCCGGGAGTCAAACTGGCAGTTTGATTCCCGACCATCAAAAGTCGGGAATCGACCTCTTCCCGATGTCGCCTTGAAGAGTGCGACACGGCGTTGGAAAGCTCTCTATGAGAGCTACAACTTTGATTCAAGACTCGTCCCGATCTGAGCTCGGGGCGAGGAGTTATGGTCGTTCAAAGTTCTGGGAGTCCAGCCGAGACAATTTCGGGACTCCATTTCGGGAGTCCCAATAAAATGTGCCATTTGGATGTAGCCTCGGCGACCAGCCGCAGAGAATACTATATGGGGGAAGGTGGTGGCTTCCCCCGAGTCCGGGCCGTGGTGAGTCTTGTGTGTCCAAGTGCCCGTGGCAAGTCCCAACACCCAAGGGTGTCCCGAATG
>Ga0116227_10005455_pt1 | contig 26768 bp, 12 predicted proteins | sample S1TSphgellanicum_FD_89693 | JGI IMG/M metagenome (GOLD analysis project Ga0116227, IMG submission 89693) | Host-associated microbial communities from peat moss isolated from Minnesota, USA - S1T2_Fb - Sphagnum magellanicum MG | ecosystem: Host-associated > Plants > Peat moss > Unclassified...
CGCAAGATGCACAAAACAAAAATCCCACAAACAAACCCCAACCCAAAAAAAAACTTAGGTTTAAAAAAAAAAAAACAAGAAAACAAAAGAAAAAAAAAAAAAAAAACAAGCAGAAAAAACAGTACCATTACCAAGGAGCTTCGATCCACTGCTGCCTGTCGCGACAATCTCAGAATGTCTCTCCCTCGACGATGGAATCCGATGAGGAGGAGGTTGCATGCTTGAAATTGTATACAGAAAAGTTAGGGTTTATGCACCCCTCAGAGAAAAGCTCCAAATTCTTGATTGTTTTTTTTCTTTTTCTCAAGATTTTTTTTTTGGGTTTTTGTGGAGATAGTGTCAAACATGTTGAATAAAAAAAAAGATATTTTATTGTAATTTATGTGATTAAAAATCTTATGTTGCATACAATGATGAATCATTCCTCCAGTTTTCTCCATTCTATAAATCATCTTTTTGAATTATAGAGTTTGTCTCAAATCCATATGTGGTTGAGTTTTTGCTTATGTGAATTTCCATCTATAGTGGATTTTTTAATGAATCACCTCTCCTATTCACCTCTCCTATTAATTAGAAGAGGTACCTCCCAATTTCAATTTTACTTTTTTTTTTGCTATGAGCCAATTTGATTGGCCCATTGCTCAAAAAAAATGAAACTATGGAGGCTCCCCCAAATTGAAGGTTCTAATTTGACGTATAGGGTTCCTCCCCTTTGACCCACCTATATTAGGTGAAAGGAGGACAACATTTGCCAAAGCACACGATATAAAAGTGAGGTGTTATGGAGAACATGTTGCACAACCCATTGGGAACTTGATGAGAACTTGAAAGGAACATAGTGCGAACACATTGGAAAAATGAAAAAAATCCTCCCACCCCGCCCCCTCCCCCCCACCCAACCTGAAAGGAAAAAACAACAAGGCACCTTGAGTGCATGCTTGGGCCTTCCCTATTGGCTGAATGAAATTTGTCTTCCCAAAAAGTTCATCACCATTTTTGGCTAACAAACACTATAAACAGTAGCGACAAGTTAAATGCGGGACTAGGCTACAATTATAATACAATACAATATAGTGCCCAACAACAAAACAAAAAAAACAATTCAGATTTATTTTTACTGGACTTAAAGAAGGCGTTCGATATTATGCCACGTGAAGTGTTGTGGCAAATGTTGGCTGGCCTTGGGGTGAAAGGACGTTTCTTGCAATGCCTATAGGCAATGTATGCCAAGGATACCATACGCATTAATCACCCAAGCGAAGGTGTCACCTCTAGCTTCAAATATCAGCAAGGTGTGAAACAAGGTTATCCTCTCAACCCCCTATTGTTTGGGCTATATTTAGATGCCCTATAAGGGTGTTTAGACGGCAAAGAATGCGATGCACCAACCTTAGTAGATGTGCACGTATGGTTGTTACTTTTTGCAGATGACCTTGCTCTAACGTTGGAATCAGAGGTGGGACTGCAACAACAGTTAGACGCACTTCAGCAGTTCTGTGTTGAACGTCGACTTACAATGAACATGAAAAAAACAAAAGTCATGGTGTTCAATTTTGTTGACCCATGCCAAAAGTTTGTGTTTGAAGATGACATTATTAAGCATGTGCAAACCTTCAATTACTTGGGGATCTTATTCGAGACCACCCCGAACCTGGATAGTGCAGTGGAACATCTAGCAACTACCAATAGGTGCTCGTTATTCGCACTAAACCGCCGCTGTGCAGAATTACGTATTATGGATGTTAAGTTACGCTATGACCTCTTCAACACGTTGGTGCGTTCCACAGCAAGTTACGCCTATGAAATTTGGGTGGATTCCAAGAAAATAGAGGCTATTGAAATAGTGTACCGAGGGCTCCTCAAGTCCCTACTCAGGGTGTGAAATTTGGCAAATTCCCTTTTGAACACTTTGCATGGGGACAAGCATTGCTATACTATAATTGTGTGAACATGGTCACTAAAGACCGCATCTTAGGAAAGGCATGGGAAGCCCAGCTCATTATGTTTGTTACGGGAAAAAAATGTTGGGTTGGATCCGTGAAAAAATGGCTATTCCAGAACCAACCCCAAAAGGTGGCAGGTTTTCTGCCTTCGGCTCAATCACCACTGGAAACGACACTTCAGCTTGCAAGAACCCGTGCGCTCCATGCGCGGTCTACCCAACTACCATTGGGAATAGTTCCTGGGTCAACGCACATACATCCGACCTGTCTAACAAGGCTAATGCAGCGAGTTGGTGGTAGATCTATGACGAGAGGCCCGATCAACCAAGAGGTTGGGACCCCACCCCCTCCAAGTTTTCCCCACACAATGTTGAATGTAAAAAGGGTGAAGGATAATATGTGACTGGCTTTCGAAAAGTTCTTTACCAACCGCGAAATTGGAACCAACGTGCAAATAAGATACTTGTGCTTTAAGGGTACGTCGTATGAAAACGAAAGATATTTGTGTGACATCAATTGTGTCCAACTGCAGAAAGCTCTGGCCCAGTTTCGATGTGGCAACACGCAACTTGAGGCAGTGCTAGGTGCGTGAAAAGGCGTGCCATATGCAGAGAAGCTCTGTTGAGGCTACGACTTGGGGAAGGTAGAGGATGAAAAACACTTCCTCCTTATCTGTCCAAATACACAGAAAGTTAGGGAACGCTTTTGTTTGACCCTACCCTTCACCCACACGAGCACTCTTGCTAAATTCATGCGGACTATGAACATGGTCGCCCTGGCCAAATTTGTGGCATACTGCTAGTACCAGAGGACAATCTGTCTTCCATGATCTACTGTACTCTCATAACAATTAATGCTTGAAATTTTATTTTTCTTATTTTATTTTCAAAGGAAAATAACTAATGCCATAGTTAAAATCCCCTTTTGCAACCCAATGGTCCTAGGTTTGAACTTTTTTTTTTTTTAATCCATGAATGAAATGAATGAAAATAATTGTCCTTGGGTAATTTTTCTTAATTTAATTGTCCAAAAACAATTTTTTCGAAGAGAATTACACTTTTTTTGAATCATTTTCTTAAAGGAGCAAAGGGTTAAGTTGCATTAGGGAACAACCATGTTCTCAAAAGGAAAAAGGGGCTTAAGTTTTTTGATGGGACAACTTAGGTTTTTTCTCCCCAAAGACGTGATTGTTTTCCAGAGGCAACTTAAGCCCCTTATGCCCTATGGTAACACAGGTGTTCCCCAAGCGTAATCGTCATGTTCATTTTTATATAAGCTTGCAACTTTTTATTGAAAAGTCTCAAAGAGAGCTACAACTTTATAGTTGAAAGCACTTCAATCATAATTCATATGAAAAAATTAAGATCATACAAAATTTTGAACATGTTTGTTCCTCGGGGTTACATAGCTGCTCACTTGAGCAACTTAAGCCTTTATTCCCCTAAGCACATGGTTCGTCCTTGGGAGTTTTTCATGTCCCTTAAAAAGAAGGGTTTTAAATTGTTTCGAAGAGCAACCATGTTCCATGGGGACAAGGGGGCCTAAATTGCTTCTATGAACAATTGGTAGACGTAAATTCTACTCAGATTTTCTCTTTTTTTATTAACAAATATTACATATTATGCACACAATTGCACTTAATTCACATATAATCTATTGTTCGAAATCTTTCAAGTTACTTTTCAAATTATATTCACACATTCATCTCATTACTAATATTGTTTCATTATTTCCCAAATTCCAGATTATTTTTTATTATTAAAATTTATGATCATATCTTGATTATTACAGTTAGAAAAACACAATAGTTTCAAAGTTTACTCATTGTTTTCTCACCAATTTGCTACTACTTTCTTTACTCAAAATTGAAAATATCAAACATTTGTAATATTAAAGTGCAACTTTGAATTGAAAACATGAAAATTTATGGTTCATAGCACAATGCAATTGTAAAACTACATATTCTTTTCCAACAACTCTCTAAGTCTATCCATGTGTGTACTTTTAACCTTCATCACAATCAAAAATTAAATCTTAGTCCTTTCTCTCCAAAAATAATTTGAAAATCAAGATTCAAAACTAAGCAAATGTCTTAATCTTGTCTTATTAAATCTTTGCCATATACTTTGCCATATACTTGGTAACAACAACCATGTTCCCCAAGGAGAAGCAGGCTTAAGATGTTCCCTTGGGAATAAATGCTTTCAAAACTTTGTGTGAGTATAACTTTTTCATATGAATTTTGATTAAAGTGCCTTCAAAAACAAAGTTGTAGTTCTTCTCAAGACATTTATAATGATAAGTCATAAGCCTATATAAAAGGGAACACAAAATAGTTATGATTACAAAAAATATTTGAAACATATGTTTCCTTGGGAACTTGGGCCTTTCAAGGGGGAAGTTCATTGCTCCACGAGGAACGTGTCTTTTTCCCCAAAAAAACTTGGCCCTTTCATTAGGGGAAATTTATTGCTCCCCAAGGAAATTGTCTTTTTCATCAAAGAACTTTTCTAATTCCTTACGAAAGTTTTTTTTTGAAATATTTCATTTGTTCTTTAAAGAACTTCTTTAATTCCTCGAGAATTTCACTTTGTTCCATGGGGAATTTACATTATTCCTAGAGGCAACTTGCTTAAGATTAGCATTTAATCTTTTTTTCTCCATGGAAATCGCTTTTTAAAATCAACTAATTTTTTTAATTATTTAAATATTTTATTCATTCATTTTGTTTATTGGCAAAAAAAATTGGAAAACAGATTGAACCTTGGACATTTGAGTTGAAAAGATAATTTTAATCACGACATCACATGTTTTTTCTTTGAAACTACTGTGTATGAAAAATATTTTCAATGTTAATCATTGTGTGAATACAATAAAAAAATCTGATTTTCTTTTATGTTGAGCATAATATTACAAATGTGTATAACACAGTGCCTCATTTAAGCTTGGGCTAATACCCCTTGCGAAGAAACACCCTACCTATTCACTCATTCTTGTCTATGGTGTTTTCATGCTTTTGATAGTTATTAATGTGATTCTTCATCATGGAAATACTAAATACCTAACCTAAAATTAAGTCCAATATAATGTGATTGATATTAATTAGATCATGGATGTGGTCACAACTATTTTAAAGGAGCAATACTAATTGACTCATTAGCAAAAAAATTTGGAACATTGGGCATGCCCCCAATAGAAGAACCTCTTTGGACCCCAGTTGCAAAATAGAAACAAATGTGCGCCCTTAAAATCTCACCTTTTTAGTTTATATAATTGGAGTTGAACTTTGGGCAAACCATATCAGATAAAACCCAAGTGCTATTGGGAACATCTTGGGGAATGCATATAGGAACCCTTTGGGAACTTGATGAGAACACATTGGGAATAAGGAAGGAAAACAAAAAATAACTCCCCCCACCCTACACCCTACCCTCAAAAGGAAAAATATAGGGCCCATCATAATTGCATGCTGAGCCTTCCCTTTGGCTGCACGAGATTTCTATTTCCAAAACTGTTTGTCACCATTTTTGGCTTGGGCTAATGGTAGGGGCAGAAATTTAGGGACATATTGAGAACCTGATGGAAACTCATTGAGAAGTCAAAGGGAACATGGGGGGAACACATTGGGAACCAAAGAAAATGAAAAAAAAAATCCTTCCCCACACCAAACTTAATAGAACTTCTTTGGACCTCCACAACCACCTTCCACACTAACAAAAGCAAAAGTTTGCTTCTAGAGTTCTCTCCATGTGGCTCACCCATGTAAGAAAAAAAGTACTTTCGGACCTTCACAACCACCTTGCATACTAAACCAAAACAAAAGTGTGTTGCGTGCCTTGGGCATTACCCTCCACATATTTGCAAAACTTAATGTTGAAGAGCACGATTCGTTGTCATTACCCTCCACATATTTGCAAAACTTAATGTTGAAGAGCACGGTTCGTTTTCATCGCTTGTGAACAAAACACTTCAAGAGTGTCATGTATTTAGTATTTACTGAAAAAATTAGGTTTTTGTACCATGCAAGCAATGCTCATGCCCCTGCCCATTATCTTGTGTGAGGTGTCAGACTGGCTGCCAGCCCCTTATGGCAAGCCAGGGGGTGCATCCAACATGATAGGCAAGAGTGAGAACATCTAGTAGTGTGCAACAACTTTTTCATAGAGGAGGATCAATTAATTTATTCCCACAATTCAATCAAGAACTCTTGAGTGGAGCAGATCATGGCTCTTGCAAGTAAATAAGATTACAATGGAGTGGCAGCACAACACCTGTATACAGATTGGATAATCTGAGCGTAAATTAGACATTTTTGAGTCTAATGCAGCAACAAAAGTTGGAGGTACCATGATGACAATGAAGACAATTGAAAAATGAAGCTCTTGTACTATAAATATGATCTTACATCTCAACAGTAAGTGTCATCATGGACCTTGTAGTTGACTGCCTAACTTCTTCAGTGACAGCTTTCTCAAATCACACATTCAAGTTGCTGCATAAATTCAATTGGCTCCATAACAGAATCCGCAGCAACCTAATTGGTGCATCCAGTCCTACTTGAAAGGCATCCCTGGAATTCGGAATTCTAACAGTACTCGGAATCCAATGATTGCTTGAGATCATGAGGGAAAATCAGGGGTCGGGGAAGGACACAGAGGCTCCTTGATATGCTCAATTGATGAAGCACAAGTTGTCAGGAACACCCATATTCAAATATTGATTTCTGATCCTGCTTCAACAACCACCAAAACCCAGTACTCAGAACATCTTTGTGTGATTGAAACACACGACAGCTCAGACAGTATCTAGATTTGCAACACATGACTAAAAGAGTCACAAGTGTGTAAACACCAACCTATGCATTGGTTTATAAGGGGTTCTGAATTCCAATGGAGTGGATCTCTGACTGAGGGGGTGACCACAATTCCAATGCCTCCTGCACCTCTCAATTACTATCCATGAAATTTTTCTTGCTCAATTCAAACTGGGCACAAGGATATTGGCAGTGACAAGCATGGGCTTAAGAGTACAGACTACAGACTACAGTGAAAGCATGATTGAACACAAGGCTATAAGATCAATAGGGACATGCTGCCTCTTTGAAACCACAGATTTGAGAGAAACCACAGCATGTTCAACAGAGAGTTCATACCAGTATCTGGGTCAGATTGAGGGGTTACAGAGTTCCAGCAAATCAACAGTCTCAAAAGTTTGATAGAACCCCACCTCAGTTTTTGAAGCTTCTGCAAAAGTCTATTCAGAAGGAAGTTGCATGTCTTCATAGCTAGCACAGCTTGTGCTGTGAAATAGGAGGTTGACCAATTCCAAAGCATTTCATCTTTGCCACCAATGTTTCAGGTGCCAGAATGCCAGAATCAGGTTACCGGAATGCTCTGGATAACCAAAGTATTCTATGTGGAGCTTGGGGGACAATCCAGAGGCAGCATTTCCCTGCACATATCCACAAGCTCCCCATAGCCTTCTACAGTCTCCTCATGTGCCTGAAGAAGAAGTTTGAGGGTGATGTCATTTGGACTGACTTGATTTTCCAACATTTCTTGGAAAAGCTTGGTGCCTGCATTTGCTCGGCCTGCCCGAACAAGATTACCAATCATGATATTGTATGAGAACAGAGTTGGTTGACATGCCTTCTCTTTCATTTCCTGGAAGAGTTGGTATGCTGCATCCACTTTGCCAATCCCACCCAGAATACTGATGACAATATTGAAGGTGACTGTGTCAGGAGAGAAGCCCTGCTCCCTCATTCTGTCAAAAGCTTTCAACGCCTCCTCCACTTTCCCTGCCTTTCCAAGGTTGTCTATCAGCACATTGTACATCTGTGTATTTGGAGGGCATCCCTTCTTCACCACTTCCTGTTGAACTATCTGCACATCCAGAAGCTGTTTAAGAAAACTCCAATCCCCTCTCAAGCAACCTGTCTCCCTGGACACCAACTTCAAGAATAATACAGAAAAAAAAGGTTACATTGAGTGGGAACCCAAACCCTCTCATATGTCAAATTTCAACCTTTGACCCTAAGTTGGAAACCCAGACATCAGGGAGGAAGCAGAAGCTTGAACTCACTTGATATGCATCATCAAATCGGTCAGCCTTGCACAACAGGTTGATGTAATTAATGAAAGTGAAGCTATCAGGTGTGATACCCTGTTCAGTCATGGCATCCACAACCTTGCAGGCAGTGTCAAGGTTGCCCTCCTTCACCAAGCCATTGATGACTGCATTGCAGGCTACTAAATCAGGGCTGGCAACCTTGTTGTGGATCATTTCTTCAAAAAGCTCAAATGCTTTCTCCATGTTCCCAGCCCTTGATAAAGAATGGATCATTACATTGTAAGCGCCTGCAGTCAGGCTATGTCCTCCTCTGACAACCTCTTCAAAAAACTGCAAAGCTGCCTTCCACTCACCACTCTTACACAAACTTCCCAGCACAGATTTCAGGATATCAAAATCAGAAAACCGGCTTTTGGCCATTGCTATCTTGCACAAGCTGCGAACTTCATCAATTCTGCCTAACTTTATCAAACTGACAATAACAACAGCATAGGTGAAGAGATCTGGCACAAAACCCAGTGTTAACATCTCCTGATAATATTCATATGCAAGCATCGCTAGACCAGCCTGACCAAGACTGCTGATCAAGCCATTGTAGGTCACATTGTTAGGAATGCAGCCATGAGTTCTCATGTCCTGGAAAAGATCACATGCTTCCTTCAATTTGCCAGCCTTCCCCAGGTTGCTGATGAGGCTAGAGTAGGTCACAACATTTGGCCTGCAGCCTCTTTTTTGCATCTCATAAAAAAGCTGGCATGCCGCATTTAACTGGCCCATCTTTCCCCGGCTATCTATCAACATGCTGTATGTCACAATATCTGGAGTACACATCCTGTAATCCATTTTCTTGAATAAAGATTCAGCACACTCATGATCTCCAGCTGTAATTAACATGTCAATCATGCAGTTGAAGGACAGAGTGGTGGGCTTGCACCCATATTTCTCCATCGCATTGAAGGCCACAATTGCCTCATCAATCTTCTTCAATTGAACATAGCTTCTGATAATTCCAAGAAACAGAGATGGATCGATTTCACGCCGCTCTTTTCTCATGTCATCCAACAAGGGCCATATCATATCAAACTTCCCTGCATCTCCTAAAATCTTGATCATCTTTGTATAGATAAACTTACCCTTCTTGCATCTTCTCTGCTGCCTTGCCCAATTGAAGAATTTGAATGCACGATCAACTGGCACAGGATGGAGTCGCAAAACTTCACAGACGTGGTACGGCTTCACCTCTACATTGGAAGCTTTCAGACGCTTGGCTGTGCTTGCACCCCACTTGCTTTTTCCCCTGAGTATGTTGCAGATTAGCTTAATGTCCTGTTTCTGCTTCTCTGCAATCCGGCTCTTATTATGATACCTGGACCTGTGTTCCAATCCTGCATTTGGCTGGACAATTGCTTCAGCTCTCTTCCTGGATGAATATTTTGCACCCACATGAAAGCTTCTTCTGCACCCTTCCACACCAAATGGAGTGATATGCCTACTGCTACTCTTCACAGCATCATTTGCAGCATGCTCCTTCACTCCAGTTGCATGACGCTCCAGCATCTTGACTCTGTGATTGCTCCACAGTCTTTCTCTCCACGATTTGCTCATCCCTGCAACTAACCCTAACTCCATACATCTCCTTCTCTGAGCCTCGGAAAACTTGTCTTCATCTCCAATACTTCCAGCCTCTTTTGCCAGCAGCTCTGGCACTATACAAGCTTGATGTACCAGCTCCTTCAGCAACGCATAACAATTGTTGCTGACTGCTTGTTCTGAGAAAACCCAACTGCCTGTTCTTGTATCTGAGGTTGAGCTAATGGCCCATTCCATCGCCTGCCTTCCTCTACTTAGATGGATAAGAGCCTGCCCAGCTGAGAGCACAAAACCCCTCTTCTTCGTAATCCAGAGCCATCCTGCCATGAGAGAACTTACTACAGATCCCTACTACCCAATCTTCTTGATCCTCATCATAACAGCAAAATCCTAGCGATTACCTGATGCTTTAGGGCTCATGACTCGCTTGCAAATTTCCAGCGATTGTCCATGTGAGATGTTGTTATGCAACTCGATAGTTGAGCTTCAATGGATCGATCAGAGATCAAGGGCAGAGACGCATCACAATCACTCCCGCAGCAGCAGAAACTGCGTCATTCTTTTTGCTTCAACCTTCTTTATGAAAAACCCCATGCAATTCAAAGCAAAAACAACCAAGCAATCCGTTTCCGGATCCTCCTCCACGGACGGACAAGAGAACACAAATCACGTTCGCCCATTCTGCTTGCTTTACGGCAGATTAGGGTTTTGCGGGAACTAGGGTTTTTCAGGATGAGGAAGTCTGTGGATCTTGAAGCTTTTTGGGTATGGGTGTGGCCGGTTTCGTTTGTTCGTCACAACACAGTCCACGACAATACCACTTCAAGCTTGGTACCTATTTGAATCTTGTGAGGTCGGTATTTTGAGAGAGAAAAGCGTCTTGTGCGGTAAGTATTGTGTTCGGATTTGTTTTTTTCTACATCCTGGTATGATATCCTTAAATGATGATGAACCCTGCCAATGTTAAATAAATCAAAGCACCCAAAAAGGGGAGAAAACAAAGAACAAACGGGAAGGACCCATGGCCAAGAAGACAAAAGAACCACCTAAGAAGGTGAACCACAAAGGGAACATCAAGTTCCCGAACATCCTCATGTTGTGAGAAGCATTACATTACATATAGTAAAGGACGTCACAACGTGAAGCATCATTTCATCCATCTGTCCCATCATCCATCTGTCCATCCACCCGGTCATCCATGCGAATCGACACCCTGGAAGCTCCAAGGTTGCCGGCTGCACACCATCCCTCTACTGAGTCTGACACTGCAGCTTTCTGCCCACCAAGAATGGGAAAGAAATCTATCCATCATGCAATGCTCTCCCAGCTAGCGACTTCCCAAATGCCCAACTTGGTCGGTGAAATGGCCTCCAAGTTATGTGGCCAGTGAAATTATTTTTTTATAAAATAAACCAGGAATGGCCCTCCATCCATGTCCCTATATAGATACATCATCATCCTCCATGTGCTGCTTGCTTGCTTGCTTGCTGGACGGTGCATAAATAATCACCATGTATGATGAATAATATTTACACATGACCACATGTAATGTGTTTTTTTGTTTTCTTTCGGTCAATTTTGTAATGCAGCCAAAGTAGTGATGATCCACATGAATAATTAGCCATACATAAATATTTTCAATAGCCAAAAAAAAAAAAATTTAAAGGAAAAATGTCAGATTTCTGTCTATACATGGTTCAAGAATATTTTAGCCAAAAACATAAAAATAGCATGTTATGACAAGACAAAATGTGGCATAAAATTTGGTAATTTAATAAACAATAAAAAAATTTATGAAGTGTCCAATATGCTTTTGATATCTATGTTGCATTGGTGCATTTGTCCGAATATGATCAATTTGTGTATGTTAATAATTAAGTTCTTTAAAAAATCTAAATGTATTTGTTATAAAGGTATGTGTGTTTTGGCGATGAGAAGAACCGTGCGACGGAAGCAAAGATTGGAGACAAAGCACTCAATGAAAATGGAGCAACATATAAATGAAAAGGTGAAATGTCTGTAGTTGATATGTGAAGTTTATTTTTCCGCTTCCATTCTCCAAAACTAGCTAGCTAGCAAGCAAGCTTAAAGAAGCGAAGGTTTTCTCCAAAGTGATAACGTAGTAAGAAGATAGGCTCAATGATGATCAGTGCAGCGCATACAAAATTATTCTGAATGTCATGACAAACAAAGAAGGCAAACTATTCTTTGTGTATGGCAGTGGTGGAACTAGCAAAACATATGTTTGGACAATGCTTATGTCCCATCTACAAGGGCAAAGCAAAATCGTGCTTGCAATTGCCTCATCAAGAATTGCATCTTTGCTACTTCTGGGTGGCAGAACTGCCCATTCAAGATTCAAGATTCCGATTGATCTGTACGATGAGTCGACTTGCAACATCACACAACAGATGAAAGTGGCCGAGTTGGTGCGTAAAGTTGATTTGATCATTTGGGATGAAGCACCAATGATGCATCACCGAGCTTTCGAAGCTATTGATTGGACCTTACGTGATTTGATGCAATTGGATGATGCATAGGCAATTGAAAAGATCTTTGGTGGGAAAACCATGGTCCTTGGTGGGGATTTTCGATAAATCTTGCCTGTTGTTCCCAAGGGAGGACAAGAAGACATTGTTAGTGCTCCATTGCCTCGATCGCATCTTTGGCGACATGTTACGATTCTTTGTTTTCATGTCAACATGCGAGTCATGGTAGCCAATTTTGAAGAGTAACGAAAGTTTGCCAAATGGGTGTGAAATGTTGGAGACGGCAATCTTCCTGCCATTGCAAAAGAAAAAGGTGTCAATCCAGATTGGATCAAGATTTTGTCCCATATGAGGCTGCCAATAGAAGATTGCAGCTTAAGAAGATTAATCCAAACCATCTATCTGGATCACCAACGCCACTCTAGAGATGCCATGTATCTTATGCAATGCAGCATTCTAGCCCCCCAAAATATTGACGTTGATGAAGTTAACAATGCAATTATAGAATTGTTATTTGAATAATTACATACGTACCTTAGCGCAAATTCTTTGACTTCGACAAAAGAAGGTGCAAGTGCTACTGCAGGAGTTTTAATGGATTCATTGTATCCGGTGGAATTTCTGAACACTTTGCAATTCAATGGTATCACAAATCTTAAGTTAGAACTCAAAGTGGGCGTGCCAATCCTTTTGTTGCGTAATCTCAATCAATCAATAGGATTGTGCAATGGTACGAAGTTGATTGTTAAGATATTAGGTCAGCATGTCATTGAAACGGAATTCATCACATGGAACAATGTTGACAAACGTGTGTTCATACCCCGCATCATCATGTCCCCCTCTGGGACTGATTGGCCATTTGTTTTATGTCGTCGTCAATTTCCTGTTCGAATGGCATTTGCGATCACAATCATCAAGAATCAAGGTTAGACATTGAACAACGTTGGGGTATATTTGCCATCTCCGGTTTATTCCCATGGTCAGCTATATGTTGCTATCTCACGAGTCACAAGTAGTGCAAACATCAAGATTTTCAACGACCAGGGTCCTGATGGATACATGCGAAATGTCGTATATAAAGAGGTTTTGGAAATGTAGTTTGTAATTGTAATTTTGTAATATGTACCGTCAAATACACACACATGTGCATTAGGCATGGGGTTCAAACTAATATAGTAAAGGACGTTGTGATGTGAAGTATCATTTCATCCATCTATCCCGTCATCCATTCGAACGGATGTAGCTATGTCATCCCCACTATTTAAAATAGAAGCATAGGGGCTTCCACATGACACACCATTTTAGTTTATATATGTGACAATTCAACTTTAGGCAAAGTACTTGGGATAAAATCAGAAAAGAAAACCACCAAAAAAGAAAGGCCAATGTGTTCAAATTGAAGTTAACTCCAATTTTAGAAAGTATCTTCTTAGCAAGCCAACTAGGGTTCATGCAAACCTGCCTAGACAAAAGAACACCACCTCCTAAGCAAAAAACCCCTCCTTTAACGTGGAATAAAAATGTTGTGTTTTCCCCAGTCCATGCTAAGCTTTATCATTGGCTGCATGATTTTATTTTTTCTAAAATTCTTGGTCACCATTTTCAACTTGGGCTAATAATAATACCCCTTCCTAAGAACGTGGGTATCCATACTATTACAATTCATATTTATTAGGGTAAACCAGCTGGTGACTGAACATTTAAGCTCTCAAAGCAAGCTAAATCCAAGGGGAGGGTTCCATTGTTTCTGGAGCTCAAACAAAACTTGAACCCCTTCTATTGGTGCATCTGGTTACATATAGTATAGGACATCATGAAGCATCATTTCATCCATCTATGCCATCATCCATCCGTCCATCTGTCCGATCATCCATTCATCCCATCATGGTCTGTTTACTCCGACAGGGTGGAGAAAGAGTGGAATACAAACATGGCGCAACGGGCAAAATAAAAGACATTGTGAAACATCATTTCATCCATTTGTCCCATCATCCATCCATCCATGTGTCTGATCATCCATCCGTCCTGTTATGGTCTGTTTATTCCGACGGGGCGGAGAAATAGTGAAATACAAACATGGCACAACGGGCAAATGTACCATCAAATACATACACAATTGTGCATTAAGCACGAGGTTCAAACATGTGCATTAGGCACAGGGTGCATCCATCTATTTCGTCATCCATTCGTCCATCCGTCCGATCATCCATCTGTCCCGGCGTGGTCTGTTTACTTTGACGAGGCAGAGAAAGAATGGAACCAACACCCACCAACACACCAGTTGGTCATTCTATCCATGGGATGGGCTGCATTTCTTCATCTAGCCTTAATCACTCAACTTTTTTTAGTTTTTGACCAATGAGTTTTTTTTGGGTTGTTTTTTTTTCTCAACCCTGACCTTCATACTACCTTCTCACCTAGAATAAAATACAAATGAAGAGGAAAAGAGAGAAAAAAAAATAGAAGAAAGGACCCGGACAAGCTGCGGGTGGTCGAAAGCCAAGTCAAACTAATAGCCATTAAATGGTGTAATTGGCATTCAAAAAAGATTTCGCTACATAATTAGGAGCTTTGGAGATTATTTGCTAGAAAAGAGAAGTAAAGACCCGGCCAAGCTGCAGGTGGTCATCAGCCGGGTTTCATTAACAATAAGCCATTATATGTCGTAATTGGCACTCAGGAAAAATTCTGCTATAATTGGGAACTTTTTTGGAGACTAGGAGCTTGGGAGATTATTGCTAAAGAAGAGAAGAAAAAGGGGAATTAGACAAAGGACTTGACCAAGTTGTGGGTGGTCATTATCCGGTTTCGATTAATAAGCCATTATATGATGTAATTGGCAATCAAGAAAGATTCTGCAGCATAATTAGGAACTTCTTTGGAGATTATTTGCTAGACATCACGATTTTCTATGTGCCCTTTTGCAATATATTTTTGAATGAGCTTTGACCCTAAGAAATTCAAGGTGAACGGTGGAATATCGCTCCTATGTGACCATTATGATGTTAAAATTTTGGTGGTGAAAGTGAAAGGTAAAGATCGTAAAACAAAACAAAAGTAAAAGAATATTACTTAAATAATGTTGAAATTAAGGGTTTTTTTTCAATTTTGTGAGGTTGAAAAAATGGAAAAAAATTCCCAATTTGAAAAGAAGATTTAAATTGCATTGACAAAACAAATTTATCTAAAACATTCTCAAAATAATTTACCCAAAACAAAAGAAAAAATTAATTGCGAGTTAGGTATTCAACGATATTATTTAGGTAATATTACTAAACTTCACATTTTGGATTTTGCGTCATCATCAATTTCCTGTTTGAGTGGCATTTGTGATCACAGTCAACAAGAGTCAAGGTTAGACGTTGAACAACGTCGGGGTATATTTGTCGTTTCTAGTCTATTCCCATGGTCAGTTGTATGTTGCTATCTCTTGAGTCACAAGTAGTGCAAATATCAAAATTTTCAATGGCCAAGGTCCCAATGGATACATGCGGAATGTTGTATATAAAGAGGTTTTGGAAATGTAGTTTATAATTGTAATTTTGTAATATGTATTGTCAAATACACACACACATGTGCATTAGGCACGAGGTTCAAACTAGGATATCCTTAAATGATGAACCCTGCCAATGTTAAATAAATCAAAGCACCCAAAAAAGGGAGAAAACACAAAACAAAAGGGAAGGACCCATGGCCAAGAAGACAAAAGAACCACCTAAGAAGGCGAACCACAAAGGGAACGTCAAGTTCCCAAACATCCTCATGTTGCGAGAAGCATATCAAATAAAGAAAAGGGAGAACCTCCTGAAATGATGCCTAGCCTAGACGAACCCTCAACTATCGCAACAATACATGTCAAAATAGAGACCACGTGTGCACATTGTAATGTCACTTACACCTTCTGTGTATAAAATGTATATAAAATTGAAAAAGGAGGGCTTTTAGCACCCTTTCGCTCCCGATGTCATGTTGGCATATCGATGAAAAAATTCATCCACCTACTAGTGTAAACATTCAAAAACTTCCACAACTAGAAGGATAAACATGTTTGTTGGGAACTAATTACGATAAAAACCATTCTTCATCTAAATTGCAACTAATGTCACAACTCCAAAAAAAAGTAGCCCATGAAACTAAATCAACTCGAGTGAGGTTAACGATGACAACATCTGCCAATGTGTGGACATGATCAACTAATAACACAATGTCAACTCGATGACACAAAGACTATAATGTCTTTAGTGTTTGGTTATAATGGATGTGAATTAAAGCCAAGTATTAAAAAAAATTAATTTTTTGTGTTCAGTTGTAATGGGTGTGAATTAAGGTGAGTGTAAAGAAAATTTTCCACCCTTTATGTTATAGGAAAATAATCTAAAGGTCTAAAAATAGACCTTTCATCTACTCAAAAGAAATGGAGGATTTTTTTTTCAGCATTTTTCAGCATTTTTTTTCTTAATATACTTTAAATATTATAGCACTTTCATCATTTGTCTTCTTTGCTTTTGCACAGTTTGTTGTTTACATTGCATTAATAATCATTGAACGAGCTAGAAATTTGTAATTTTTTTTCTTTTTTTGTTTACTTTGTTGTTGGGATGAAAAGAGAAGGACAACATTGTCCAACATGGGAGGAAGTATTAGGATAGATGCAAGAGATGGTAGGACTTGATGTTGCAAGAGTTGGTAAAACATGAAAAAAAAAGTTTAACTTTTATGAAAAGCAATCTAGGATGTGAAAGATTGTGAACACTTGCACCCAAAATTAGGGACACAATTTTTAAATAATTTTTTTTTGCTAGAGAATGATTTTATTTTTATTTTTTTGCTAAGGAGATCGAATGAATCAATGCAATATCCAAGTGTTGTTACCAAAATCCAAGTATGCATTTTTTATTGTCATTAGTGGTCTTGGTTTTGAAATTCAAGTTTTTGCAATCTTTGTTTATCTTTAAAATATTATCATTTCCATCTTGTTATATATTGTCTCCTTATCTTCTTGCAAAGCCTTTTGGTCATTATTCCATGATGATGATGGTCTAATGCACATATTTGGAAAGTTGTATTTGGATTTATGAATTGAATAAAAAATGAATTTTTTTTACGATTCTTGATTAGAGACACATGTAATATTGCAATCTTAAAATTGGAGTTGCATTCACAATGAAAACCTTGGAGATGGCATGAAAGGCCTTGTAAATAAGCTTAGAGGTGATATTTAGAGCCCATTTTCACTATTTTTTTCCATATGTCGACTTGTTTTTAGTTTTGCTAATGTTTTTAAGCATTATTGTAAAACCATTCATCAAAACACTTGACTATAATATAAGATGAAAAATTAAAGGTTATCAAAAGGCTACTTCAAATGAATTAAAAGGATTTAAAAATATATATATATGTGAAGATTATGCAAAAAAATAAACACAAAATGTTAGTCTTTAAGTTGTATAATTTCAAATAGAAATTATAAAATGCATTACCCAATTGGCCTTTACCAAAGCAGTTGGGTAGGTAGTAAAAAAACATTTACATCCGTAATTACTACAAAATTTCCTTTTTTATAGTTCCAACATTCATTTTGGAATTATGTTTTAAAATAAGAAAACCATCAATTGCAAAAAGAAATCATTTCTTATAAACAAAAGTAAAATTGCCAAAAACAAACATGGAATCATAAGAAAAATTGCCCTATGTAAGATAGAATAAACATTGATAATCAATGGATCTAAATACATTTATGAAAAATCTTCAAAGAGAAAAAAACAATTTATAACACAACTCATATCCCTTGAAGGGTGGTGCACACCTCTTTGAAAAACTATGGAAATAATTTGGTAAAGGCAGTGTTGACCATGAAGATGGTTGATACCCCATGTCAATTTCATCAATGACTATTCTAAAGGTCATGTCCTACAACTTATATTATCACAAGTGAAATTTTTTAAAAAGTTGTCAATTAATAAACCAATGACTATTAAAGCATAAATTTTCAAAAAAAAATTAAGGTAATTTTATCCTTTAATAGTTGTATTCACTTCCTTCATCTTAAAATTTCATACAACTATCTAACCTACACATCACTTATGTAAGTTTTGTTCATCGTCATAAGCACAAAACATAAGCACATAAAAAATTTAAGTTTTTTTTTTAAACTTCTGAAATTTGGAAGGCCCCAAATGACTTAATCAAGGCCTTTCAAATCTTGGAAATTACACAATAAAAATTAAATTGAATGAAAGTCCCAAAAATACATTGAAAAAAATTTGTTGATTTTTTACATGAAAATAGTGTGATGATGGGAGATGAATTGTCACATTCTAATCATACAACTAGCTATAAATATCTTGAGACCTTAAAAATAGAAATTTATTGAAACCATGTTATGAACTAATAAATTGCAAGAACCTAAAGTTTAAAATTAGCAATTTCAACCTTTTTCCCTCAAAATGTGGCAAATTTGGCATATAAATAATCCTTTGTAGAAATCATAGGCCTTTTTTTCTCACAACTAACAATATTTTGGGCCAATAAAAAAATGATGGCACAAATATGATCTAAAACATAAGACAGCAATTTATTTAAAAATGTTTGGACACAATGTTAACTTTGGATGTTGCAACCAAACACATTTCTAAATAACTTAAAAGTGCCATATAAATTTTCCCCAATTTTGTGCACATTGCATTCCTACCAAAATTAAACATCACAATCACAAGTCAATATTCCAAGTTTAATACAATTAAAGTAATAACTTTTTCAATTTTACTTTTTTCAGTTAATCTAAACATGTCCTCCTTACTAACAAGTGTGATAGATTAACTTCAAGCTTCCTTATACATTCTAGTTCATAATGTAGCGTTGAGATTTAAAATAGAAGAAAAAGAATTAGATGTGAAAGTAAAAGATGGATTACATGAAATAAAAACTTTTACATATACAAGGTTTATATGAAAAGTTTATCAAGTTTCAATATTATTGTTGGGTCCAATAATTTGTACTCTCATAAACAAGGAGGTCAAAAAGACTTGGTTTTTGTAAATTTCAATGTGTTTCAATGCATTGCACCTTGAGACTCACTTCCATGGCATGCACATCAACAAGAAATCTCAACTTAATGTGAGAGGACATTTTTAATTTCTATGATTTCATTTTTCCTACTTAAGCATTATAAACACATGCAATTTTGACACTTATTTTGATTTCTTAGTTTGTGTATAAGAAGTTAAAGAAAGATTTGAATGCACATCCTTTCATTGTTGGAAGTTGGGGCCAAGATAATTAGGGTTATATTCATGATGTTCAATGCACCTCACAAGAGATGAAGCGCCACATTGCCATGGAAAAGGAAAATGTTTACTTTCAACCTATATCATAAACATAACACACAATAGTAAAACTTAATTAAGTCCCTACTATATTGATCATGTGGCAAATGGATAAATGAATCATTGGAAAAAACATTGAATGTAATGGAAAGAAGGAAATTTCTTTGACAAAAGCAAATATGTTATTGAACATACCCATAAAATCTCATTTTAAAGTCGTTTAAATGGCAAAACAAGATTTTAAAAACTCAACCCACTAGGGTGGGTGGGCCTATTCTTGTTCACCAATTTATATCCATGTCCTAATAAAGGGACCCATATTGGGTATGTAGGAGTAAATTCACCATTGTAGAAGACATGCAACATAAAGTTAGTATACTAGCACAATAATTATTGAGAAATATGCACACATGTGGACAATGATGAATATAACTAAAAACAATATTGGACAAGAACATGAGGAATGCCATTTCAATTTCTAACATCTAGCAATACTCAATCATTTGTCAATATTGTTTTAGCAAGTAGTTATATATTTCATGATGTTGGAAATATAGTAAAACATAGTTTAGTAATAAGTAAATGGAGGGTGGAGATATAGTAAAAGCAATTTAGTAATAATAAAAAAATGAATATTGAAAATTAGATTCCATATGTTATGATTATAGATTCTTTTTGTGGTGGAAACTAGTAGGCCTAGCCTCATCAACATGCCTCTTTATAATAAAACTTCAAAAATTTCACAAAAACAAAAGACATACCCAAAAATCATTTAATCACATGAGCCCATAATATAATTTTTCTTTCTATTTACCAAAATTGAACATATGTTGACTTTATTTTTCTTTTGTTCTCTAGGACTATTTGTCATGAGAATAGGCCCACCTACCCTAATTGTGTTAACAAATGATAAGAACACAACAATGGTTGCTTGGACCCTAGCTACAAAGAAATCATGTGGACTTTCTATTACCCTACAACAATTCAAAATGAAGGTGACAAAACTTAATCAAATCACACCTACATTTTAAACTTATGAATAGTTGGTGGCATTGGTTTAAACATTGAAACCTTGCATTGAGTATTCATCTTATGAAAGGATTCAAAGTCCTTAGAGCATAAGGCTTGACCAACCCATCCTACCACTCATTTTATTAAAAAACTTGTAAAAATTGTAAAATTAACACAAATATAGCATAAATCATATATGGATCTTAGATGAATCATGGATTCAAACATGTCAACAATTTGGTACTTGTTTCTTGACTAAGTGAAATTCAATTAGGTTTAGAACACCATCAACAAGTCCTAAGAAAAATTGAATGTGAATTATGTTGTGTAACATGTGGGTTTTTATTAATCAACCTTTACATTTTCAAAGGTGAAAGATTTCATGATGGCCATACTTCAAATTGCACAAGCCAAGGATGTGCATGGTCATGTAAAATCTAAGGCTTGGACTACCTCTTTTATATTCAATTTTTTTTTCCCCCCAAAAGGTGAAAATTTTCAAACCAATTATAATTTACTAATTCTTGATGGGCATGGTTCACATGTTTTTTAAAGAAGCAATAGGGTACATGCACAATAATTTGATTATATATGATCACATTACTTTCATGCATACATCACATGTTTTTAAACCTTTAGTTTATGTACCTTGTTTCATTTGTTTCAAAATAACATTTAAAAAATAGAGACAAGGTTATGGTTGAAAATAAGTGTAATCAACCAGATAAAATGTTATGAACCCTAACTTTGGGGTTAGAGGCAAGTTGTTACATGAGCCTAGAACCTAAGCCTAGAGCCTAAAGTTGGAACTTGGGATGGTAAAATGTTTTTTCACATGTACACAAACAAACAAAACCCAAGAATTTAACCACAAAATGAATGTTGTACAAGTAAACCTAGAAGCAAACATGGGGATGAATGTAAGCATTCATTTCCATTATGGATGATTTTTTTCATTCATTTAATGTATGGATAAAAAAAAATAGAATTTACATTTTTTTAATATATAAAACTTCCATCAAAATTATGGATGATAATTTTATTTAACACTAAATTTTTATAAATTAAACTTTTTTCCCCCCTAGTTTTTATTAACTAAAGCTTCATGAAACACAATTTAATTTTATATGATATAACATTTGCTGAAAAATATAATGTAAATTCCATTATAAATGTCTTTGATGGCTATGGTCGAAAATGCCATTATTTTCAATATTTTTAAAATTTTATTATTATTATCATGCTAACATCCACTCGATGGTCATTTTTTTTGAAAATAAATAAATAAATAGATAACTATATATATAATTGACTCAATGTCGTTAATGACAATGGGGTGTTTTTTTCCTCTCCAAAGGTGTATAACTCCCTTCAAACCTATTTTAAATGTCATGGACAAAAGTGGGGGAATTTTTGTTTTTTTATTCAAGGGTGGCACAACTTTTGTCAAATTTATGTAACGTTGTTGACAACGATGGGTTTTGAATGTTTTAAATATCTTCAAACTACCTATTGTCATTGATAATAATGGGTTTTTGAAATAAACAAAATTTCAATTTTAAGCACCTTAATTAACTTTCTTCAAACAACCTACTATCATAGATGACAATGGGTTTTTTTTAATAATTATTTATTTTCAAGGTGCCCTAATTTTTCACAAAATGCATATATAATGTTGTTGACAACAATTAAAAAGGGGGTAACATTCATCGCATGACAATTTAATTGTTTAACATTGTTGATGAAAATTATTTTTTAAAAATTATTATTTTAATTATTTTGGTCCCATCATCATATTTTCCCTTATAGTCATAATAATTCATCAATATTAAATGACATTTAAGTTTGAGATATTAATACTTGGACAACAAATGAAGATGAATATAAATTTTTAAAATTTATTTATATTCCAATCATGGATGAATTTTCATCCAATGATTTATTTATTTATTTATTTCAACACATAATTGAAATTCATCCATGCAAAAATGACATTCATCCATATGAATTAGTCATCTATCGACACATTCATCCATGTAGGTGGATTAAAATCACATTAAGCTTTAAGTTACAAGTTCAAACTTTATGCTCGTGCACAAACCATCTTCCTTTGGGTCATGATGAAGGTTAGGGCATTACAAGAAATGGGCCTATGGGGAGCCTATGAAAAATGATGACACCTACAATGAAAGAAACATATTCCCACATGCAATGGGAGGCATTTGGGAATCAAAGGAAAACACCCTAAGACTTTTTAAATGGACTCACACTTTGGGAGTTAATTGGGAGTTCAAAATGTTCAAAAGTCAATTTGAAGGATCATATCACCTCTAAATAAAAAAATCTGTAATTCATTGAAAAGATTCAAGGCTAGATGTAAGCTAAAATGGTTCATAGTGATAGTTTTTACAACCCATGCATTGTGTTTAAATGCTTTTCATGAATAACATAATCTTAAATTTGTTAATTGACAATTGGTTCTAAACTAACAACTTGATTATGAAAACATATGTATAATTCATTTTTAAAAATAACATTCATTGTCAATATTGGACTTTTGAAATTTGAAAATATGGATTAATCACCCAACTAAATTGGCAAGAAATTGAAGAATTCGCATTGAGTTGCATTCCAATTTATTTATACTGACTACATATGTGTTATGGAATGAGATAATCAAGTCAAATTTGAAATCATTTCTTCTAAAACCTTAAACAAATGTTAGTTATGGACTTTTGAAGGGTCGAAATTGGACCTTATTTTCAAAAGTCCTTTTGAAATGATTTTTTTGGGCTTAAAGTGCAATTTTTCCAATCTTTAATTGGGAATTTGTTCACATGTGGATTTTATGGGATTTTTTTTTCTAGATTTCCAAATTACATCCATCATAGTAGATGCCATCAACATTTTTTGATATTTAGGTTTTGACCTAAATTTTGGAAGGCTCATAGGTGAATGAACATTTAATTGTCAAAGATTACATTAATGGAATCTTTAAAATTAACAACCATGTCCATTTTAACACTTTTTATGGACTATGGAATTTTGTAGGGAATGTTGTGTTTACCCATAATAAACCAAAATAAAAAGTAATAACCAAAAGCATCAACAAGATATGTAGAAGGGAGGAACACAAACTTTATGAGAAATCATGTTTGTCTTAAGACTAGGTTTCCATACAATCAATGTCCTTTGTAACTAAAGTAAAATTACGTTACAATTTATTAACATAAGTTTGATGAATTTATTTATAAAAAATGTCATGTTGAGAATTCAAAAAGTTCCATTGTAATTGCATAGTAGTTGCAAGTGCTACCTTTCTACAATTAAAATATGTGCCTACTACATGATTTTAGTCAATTGTTGTTTTATTTTATTTACAAGTTGCACAAAATTTGTTGCAAACAACTATAATGCTACTGATACAAAACTAAAGTTTAGTACCTAATTAATGTAAATTTAGTTTATAACTAGGTTTCAATTACCCACACAAATTTCAAAAGGCAATTTTGCATTGGATATGTAAGGGCATGTGACACATGATTGTAATTCCTAACATATCTTGGGACTAACATCAATGATTATCATGCATTTATGTTTAATGTCAAAAAAGTCTAAAAGATGAACAAGGAAAGGATTATTCTTTTTAATTTTAAAGTTGTTTATTTTCTATGAAGCAACTAAGAGACATATTACATAACATTCTTCTACATTTTTGGCTTTTAGTTCAAAGAATAAAACATTCAAATTAGAAAAAAAAACCATTTTCATTTAAATAACATGTTGTAATAACATGTGATATTTTGTTGTTCATTTTTTTGTTTGAATAGATTTTTTTTAATTTATTGATTGAAATCAACAAAATATTTTCTTGATGATTGTGTGAAACTATAATAACTTCTAACTATTTGGGGTATAACAAGTGGAAATATTTGTTTAATGCCCATGTTGTTTTGTGCATTTATAATATCAATCATTGATTTTTCACTTAAAAATATAATGTTGTTAGTTTATTAGTTTTTATGCAACTATAATGAATTATTGTTTATGAATTTGAATAATGCAAGTCCCAAACATTCAAGTTCAATATACTTTTATGTTAAAACAATGAAAGTTTATGTACGTTTGCATTTGCATGTGAGAAATTTCAAAACCAATTTGTACTCCAATTTTTTTTAATGATTATTTTGATTTTATAATTAATGGACATCACTTTGATTTTTTTTTTCAAAGGGTATGTGAAAAAGGTAAAAATAATGGTAAAGGAAATGAATGTTTCGAAAGGATGTTTGAAAATTAATTGTAAATATAAAGATAATGATAAAATTAATCTACCTTTTCATATCCATGTAAGTGGGTATGGGAAAGGAGTGACATAATCAGAGAACACAACATTCATGAATGGCTTGAAACCAAAGACTTTGGATAAATCAAAAAACACACATCAAGATTATGTACAACAATGTAATGAGACACAAAGTAAGTAACATCATCTTAGTTGGTATTTTGACACATATAACACTTCAATACCATAGGACATAATTTGATCTAACACCATGCATTGAATAATTATTTCATTTAAAAAATTGAATTTAATAATGAAAACTGTAGTTAAAGTATATTTTTTTGGGAATGATATTATGTCAAATTAAATATTTGACAGTTTTGATGAGTGATCATTTGCACTTAAATGTTCATAAAAAAAACTCATTGGAAGATGAATTCTACATGATTATGTCTTCTCATCACAATTTTTGATTGCAAATAATGAGGGCTCCACTTTTTCTAGTGCAACATAAGCAAGTTGTAGTAAAAACAAAAGTATTGCATACTTTTCTCTCATGCTAGTTGCAAGTAGCAAGGACTTCACTTTCTTTTAACAACATAAATGAGTTATAGCAAACATTGAAGTTGCAACTTTAACAAAGGTAAACAAAGCGATTGAGAAATCAATTCCTTATTACATACAAATTGAGTAGTATGAAAAAAATGACGATAAACACTGAATACAACTTTAACACAACTCACTCACAATCTCAAAATTTTGACATGGAATGGTTGAAAGGTTTCTAAATGTTTGGCATTTTGGGCTAATTAATTTCTAGAATATTATGGCATTCAAACAATAATATAAATACCACCTACTTGAATAAGGTACTCTCATATACAGTAGTTTTGGTTTGGCCTTCGTATTGACACTTTTTTTCACCTTTTTTTTCTTTAGGTGAGACAAGGAGCCATCTGCTGGTTCCACTTTTGGTTATGTGAATGTCACTTGTGATGTGAATGAATTAAGTGTGGAGAATTAGGCTTGAGATGTGAGTCAATGGAACACTCTCTCTAGAACAAAGCTTTGATACACCAGAAGGGTAAGCCAGCCAACTAGCATCCTTCAGGGGCACCTTGCCACATGGATGGTATGTGGAAAAGAAACACTTTTTCTCTCATCTCTTATCCCATTGCTAACCATGGTGGTTAGCTATGTATCAACCATTGACATTTATCTATTTATCTCCTTAACAGTCATCAAATGCCTTTACCAATTTACCTTCCTACATACATTGTAACCATTTACATTCTCCGCCTACTTACCTCTGTACGATATTTACCCACTTACTTATAGAGGTTTCAACTTTGGGTAATGTGATGTGAAGATAAAGAGGGTTTACAAGATGGGTTATGAAGGATTGGTAAATTATTATGTAGTTAGTACATAGTTAACCATGGTTAGCTAGAGAGGACAGGAATAGGATGAAAAAGTTCGAGACCACACACCATCCATCCATCCTGTATTGAATTATTTTTTGGCTATCCTATTGAAGTTCCTCTTTTTCCAGGCAGTACAGGCTGTCATCTGCTGGTTCCACTTTTGGCTATGTAAATCAACGGTAAGAAGCACTCCTGTGATGTGAATCAACGGTGGTGAATCAATCCTGGGTATGCTATGGAACGGGTCCTGATAAGAAGACGGGAAGGGCATCTTCGGAATAGCCGGTCTTTTGCCGCCTAACTAACAAGCTCCACATGCTCTAAGGTGGAACAGGGGGGCCCCTACTGGGCTCTACTAGGGGGGGCTTTGTTCCAATCGTATTTAATAAAAGACTTTGGAGATTTTTGAGACTCTTTGAAACATCACAAATCCCAAACTTTTGTGAAAAAAACAAACACACATAACACTCATATTTGTGATACTTTCGGTCTCCAAAGTTTAATCCTTTGGGAATGACTCAAGGGTGGGTTTGGGGGGGAAAGGGGGAGAGAGAGAGAGAGAGAGAGAACACCAAAGAAAATGAAGGACCCAAGGGCCCACATCACACATATGTAAAACTCAAATAAAA
>Ga0116227_10005456_pt1 | contig 26766 bp, 32 predicted proteins | sample S1TSphgellanicum_FD_89693 | JGI IMG/M metagenome (GOLD analysis project Ga0116227, IMG submission 89693) | Host-associated microbial communities from peat moss isolated from Minnesota, USA - S1T2_Fb - Sphagnum magellanicum MG | ecosystem: Host-associated > Plants > Peat moss > Unclassified...
AATAAATTACCCCCCCCCCCCCCCCCACCCCCCCGATCCCCCTCTTCTCAATGGTAATTTCAAAGTCAAGGTGAGAAGTAGAAATGAAAGTTTGAATACAATAAAAACAACTCATCCTAGGAGTAAATAGTGGTTAGTTTTATATGTTTTAAAGTTATATTAATTAAAATAATGTTGAAAATGTTTAGTGTCCAACTTATACAACAATGTTTTTAATATGTTATTGGAAAATGTGATTTTTTAATATATGAATCTAATGAATATAAAGTATAAAAAACATATTTTAAAATATCATATTTGCCAAATAACACTTGTTGGATGATAATTCAATATTTAGACTAAAAAATACTTAACTTTGTGAAAAACTTTCATGAAGAGTTGGAACTTTTCATGTTGTGGAATTGTTTCCTTTATTTTTAACAATTTTGTGACAACAAAAATATTACATGTGCATATTTATCTTTCTATCACATCATCTTTATGTTTGAGTGTATATAAAAATATTAATTGGCATCAAAGCTCTTATGATTTATGAATGTTTGTTATTAGGAAAATAGAAGGGCAAGGAATCAAAAGTTTGTTAAGGATCTAATTCAAGGTTTCAAACATATCCAAATGGTAGTTTATTTTCTTTTTGTAGCAAGGGCATATTAGATTGATTAACTTAACAACAAAAAAAATTCCATTTGGTCAAAAAAATTGAAATGTTCTTAAGTCAATTTGATCTTTGGGGAGTGGTTGATGGAACTAACCTTAACCTAAGAGTTGCTAATTTAATAATTCAAGTTGCTTGGAAGTCTAGAGATTTGAAAGCGTATTTTAACTTGATTTTTCATTGTGGAAGTCATCAAATTTAATTAACTAAATCTCTTAAAACATCTCAAGAAATTTGAGCCAAATTTAAGTTATCCTTTGAACATAAAGCTAGCACATCCGAAGTTAGGATACATAAATGCATATTCTTTTTTTCTTCTATTTGAATCACAATTTGTGACTAAGTTCCTTGAAGAATGGCAAAGTGCATTAGATGAGGTTGTTGTGATAAGACATGTGGTTTTCAAATTGCTACAAGTTACATCATTCCTTGCTACATTTCCACATTCATAAATGACCATTTGGTATTATTAAAAGAAATACACCAAATCAAATTCTTGTTAAATTATTGGGCAAGATTTTTCTAAAATCCACCATGCGACAAACCTTAAATAACCATTATGGTAAATCTATTATTTTGTTTGTTGGAAATAAAAGGGAAGCTCAAAGGAAATAAAAACCATTTTTTTCATGATGCTTATTTGAGTGCCCTTGGTGCTCAAATTATAAACAATAACAAAGAATTTTACAAGGACAATACTTGTCACTAATGTGGGAAGAAAAATTATATAACCCTTGGTTGCAAGAAACACAAGTATGATTGAGCTAATTGGATTTTCAAAACCCAAGCCAATGTTACTACTATCCTATAATGTAATTTGTTTTCCACCCCAATACAGCTATATGTGGTTGGGGAGAAATTGCAACAAAGTTGTATTAACATATGGTATTTAAACATGTGCAATTCAACAAATGACAATTAAAAAGGATTAATTTCAAGAATATAAACCAATGACCACTTCTGTCAAAATCTATATGGGAAATAATATTGAAAGACAAGCGGCTGGTGTTGGCATTATTTTGATACAATTCCCTATTGGTCAAATTATCAAGGTCATATGTGTTATGCATGTGCTAACATTGAAGAAAAACCTATTTTTTGTTTATAAAACCACCAACAAAAGACATAACAACATGGCATTATGTAATAATCATTGTATTATCAAATCTAAATTGGATGAAAATGGTAAACAAATTGTTTTCCATTGCCAACAAGAAAGCAATCTATATTTAGTTGGTGTAGTTGTGGCAAGTTCAACCAACACATTCAATGCTACCTCAAGTTTTTTTGCCATTACCAAAACACCAACATTGCAAATTACCATATGGCATCATTGATTGGGGCATTTGCATTTGAATGCCATCAAATAAATGCATGTTCTCAAATGCTTATGGGGATTGGTGGGGCAACGACAAACCTTCCAATGTGTGAAGGATGCATCCTTGACAAACATTAAGTGTTAAGTTTCCCTTTTAAACCCAATTCACAATCAACAACATTATTGGAGTTAGTATAGATAGACCCATGCAAAAACCAACTCATGGTGATGCCAACATTTTGCTATCTTTGTTGATGATTATTATTAATTTCACATTGTTTATTTCATTCGCCATAAGTAAAACATCTTTGTCAAATTCCAAGCCAATAATGCATTTGTGAAAAATCAAATTGGCAAGAAAATTAAAGTGATTTAGTTTGACAATAGTGGTGAATTTACATCTAAAAAATTTAACGCATTTTGTGAATTACATGGCATTGTTTGATAATTTAAATTTCAAAAGTTGTGTAATGTCAATAGTATTGATAGCTTATAGACTCTAGATCTCCCTAACCTTGGAAGGGCAATGCCAAGGTGCTCCATGGAATACCATTACAAGCTATGTAATGAAGTTGATATAGATCATGGTCAAATGTTGTCGAAAACTCAAACCTTTGCAAATAATGTCTTGTCCCCACAAAAATCAATAGAATGTAATATAAAGTCATTGTGACAATATTTTTTTAAATTGTAGTTTCCTAAGTGTGAGGGACATTGAAATTTGTGTATATTCCACAAAAACAAATACATCATGTTAACACCTATTGTAATGTCTTTTAAAAAAACTAAATGACTAAAATCTATAGTATTTTAGTGGGTAGGATTGAATTAAACATCCAACTTTGTTGCCAATTTTGTAGCATTGTTGTCCTCAACACAAACACTTGATCTGGGTCCATCAAAAGTTGCAAAAAATGCCTTTGTGTTAATGTTGCGAGCCTTTTTTAGTTATGTAGTAGATGGTTATTGACCATAAAAATCAATTTGCAAAAAGGCAAGTATGTAGTTATAATCAAAGCAAAATGAAGATGTAAAGTTTGGAATATGTTATAGAAAAAAGAAAGAAACCTTACATATTTCTTCTTAAAAAAACATGTATTGCTAGTATCGAAATGGTTTGTGACTGTCAAACATCACATTGATTTGGTCATGCCATAATGGGTTTCCCTTGTTCAATCTGGCCTCCATTGTAAAAGAAATAAAATACAACAATTACATCAATACGTTCTGAACCCAATCCTAGTCCTAATTTTAAATTGAAAAAATATTTTTAAAATATTAAAACTATTAACTGACTACTTTTGAAGAACACCTAGCCTGCCTTAAAGCATTAGTTTGGGTGCTCTCCATTTTCCTTTGTAACTTTCAAGAAACTTTTATGTCATTGGTGTTACGCATTCCCAATGCACTAAAGGACAACATGAACATTTTAGTTTCCTTTGAAATTGTGCAACAACTTATCAATGATGGTCATTGTTGCCTTGGACTTCTTCTGCATTGACCATTTGACATGATAATCATCTAGGTAAACTCGACATAACAAATGTACCCTTGCATCAAAGGATTTCTAAAGGTTGCCATTGGGTAATCCATGGCGAATGACATTCATTTTCAACTTTGGTAGCTTCATCTAAAGCTGTTTTTTTGGCCACCTCAACCTTCTTGGTAGGTGTTGCTATTGCTACCTCCTCTACCTTCACTATAGGTGCTGTTATTTCCGCCGTCACTATAAGTATTATTGATATTGTTATTCTTGCACCTTTCATTGCCACTTACACTTTTGCCTTGTTTGGGGTTTCCTATGAACAATATCAGAACAACCAAAACATACACAATTTTTAAGATCTTGATAAACTTTGAAGAATTCAAGGCAACTCACATGAAATAATTGAACAAACATTTTTGCACAATGGAAGGGGACCCATTATAAGATTTTAAAAAATAGCCGCTACCTTTGTTCATGGTCTTATAACAACTTTGACTTGATTGGAGAAGTTTGATGTTTCCCATCTTCATGATGGTGATTAAATGCTTTAGGGTGGGCATAAAGTACTTAAATGGGAGTCCTTACCTTTTTATTTCCTTAAGAAATAACACTAAGGAATGTTTTACATATTAACCTTCTAGAAACAAAACCAAAACCAAATAATCACAATTTTTTTGAAAAATGCAAAAACTTGGCACCCCCCAAATATAAAAGAAAAATAAACAAACATCAAATTTGGTAATACATTCTTTTACAAAAACTTAAAAACACACCGATTTAGTAGCATGCTAAAGGCTCAACAATAATTCTTGGATTAATTGTTTTTTTCTTTTCTAGAAATGTCAATAGTGGTGAACCAAGATTGCACACAACAAAACAAAAGTTATACACAATTTTAAGTTGAACAATGTAAAAATTAACAAAACAAGAAAGGAAGACATACACAATAAGGGTAACCTTGGTTTGTGGCAAGGTTAAAGTGGATTGCGACATCTTTGAAGAACAACTCCACATAATGGGGCAAGTACATGCCATAATCATAATAATTTTGTTGTCAAGGGACCTATGGAAGCACAAAGCAAAAAATATGGTTAGGAAAAAATGTTGTTCCTTTTTATTAAAAAAACTTATAACAAATGATAATCATACCTTTGCAAAAATGTACTGCATTTGTTGAATTGCTAACTTCATCTTATGTGAGTCATGTGAGCCTGTAAAAAACTTTTTGAATCCAAACCTTCCATAGATAGTTTGAATATGACATTTTGTTTACTTCTGACCACCCTCCTAGGAGTTTAGATGTAGAATGCATGATGTTTACATCTTGTCATCTCGCCCTAGATTCATGAGGTGTGGGATGATGACCACGTTCCAATGTTTGTTGTGATTAATCGTAATCATGATGTAATCTATAAGAAATATATCCACATTGTGATTCTATTTTTGCAGAGTTGCAAAATTTGCATTCTATTCCTTGCATTGAACAAATTTGGAGTAAAAAAAAGTTGAAGATGTAAAATCATGAATCGGAATGCCCTCTTTGTAGGTACCTAAAATAGTATGATTCATTGCTTGTGACATATGAATAAAACATAATAGAGATTCAATGTTTTTTGACATTTAAATAAAGCGGAGTAAAATATTTGGATATGTATTTACATCAAATAAAAGTCAAGGATGGTGTCATTAAGGAAGTGCTTCATTTCCAACGTCTCTTTTTTATTCCCCATAAAAAAATGGGGGTTTTAAAAAAAAAAAGACTTTAATGGAATTTGTTATAAATATGTGTAATTAACCAAGTTATCAAAATCTTTTTTACAGAGAGGCAATTGCTACAACATGTTATTTTCAAAATTGGTCTTGCACCTGTACGCTTAACAAACTTTATATGAATGTTAAAGGGGTAAAAAGCCCATCCACCATCATCTTAAATTATTTGGATGCATTGCATATGCCCATGTCCTAAATAATTGGCTGTTGCTTGTAGCTCGGTCAATGTACCCTATGGTGGGTTAAGATATAATGGGGAAGCTTGAACGAGTGGCATATGGGGATGTTACCTTCCAATAACTCAAACCTATGTGGAAGGTCTAAAAATCCAACCAACATAGTAAAATTCTAAGCACAATTTTATTTGGTTGGTCACAAGGTTGTTGAATCAATGGTGTGGATGCATTCCTTGGATTTTTTTTGTTAAACCCAAGTATAACCACTCAATCCTTCACAATGTTCATCTCAATCCATTCTGATGATAACTAGAACACATTTGTCAAAGTGAGTTGTGTAAATTAAAATAACATGACATTTTGCACCCAATGATTAAATTTTTTTGTTTAGGATCCCATACCAAAATTGAATCACTTTGGTTTCCATCACATCTTGTGTCGTCATGATCAACCTATGCATTCATGTATAGGCTTCCTATAAGTTTTGATGAAGGCTTATGCTAAAACTCCTACAAACTTCTTGAATTTTTTGTTTATTATATCTTAATTTATTTTTTTCAAGTTGTGTTAGTGACTTGTACTAGACACAACCTTTAATTTATTTTTTTCAAGTTGTGTTAGTGACTTGTACTAGACACAACCTTTGAGTATGTTTTCTTAGTTGGGCAAGGGGCAATATCATAACAAAACAAAAAATAAAATCACAACATTTTCTTTTTCATTTACAAAATTTGAATATATATTTACTATTTTAGTTGCAAAAGAAGCCAAATGGTTTCATCAACACATGAACTAGACATTCAATAAACTAATTTAAAATATTTCGTTAAAGGAAGGTGTTCGATGATAATTCAAATTTTAAAATAAAAAAAATACATAACTTTATAAAAAGCTCTCATTAAAAGTCGAAATCTTTCATGTTTTGGAATTGTTTCCTTTATCTCTCAATTTGGTGACAATTAAAATTATTACAAAAAATTAAAAATAAATAAATAAATAAATATATATCACATGATTCTTATGCTTAAATATGTAGAGAAATCTTTCAATGTTCTCAAGTTTCAACACCCTCTTCTACATGACTTGAGATTTCAAAAAAAAGAAAAAAAGAAAAACCAAAATTGGAAACACACACACACACACACACACACACACACACAAAGACAAGAATATGAGAATGAAACAAAGTCTGCAAAAAAAAAAGGACGGATCAAACTCCGGCGACCACTCCAAGTTTGACCCACTATTATATTTTCATTTCTGGTGGATCCGTCTGCTATTTTGTCACTCGTGCCCTGTTTTGGCCAAATCCAGGACGGAACACGTGACCGGGAGCCCCCCTAATCCGCCTACTTTACAATTAACTTTAGTAGCTAAAAACTGTTAACAGAGAGACAGAAAATGAATGAATGGATGAATTGGAATGAAAGAGGAAAGGAAAGGAAGGATGGAAGGAAGTATGGATGAATAAATTAGTTGAGGGACGGGAGTGATTGACGGATGAAAGTTCGGTCACCGGTAGTTTGTTGCTGCTGTTGCAAGCTGCAAACCCTAATTGCAGAGCTCTGACAGCCATCGCCACAGTGCACGAGAACGACGGAGGAAGAGGACAAGAGCGAGAAAGAGACAGGGAGGGAAAGAGAGAGAGAGATCGAGAGTTCCACAGAGAGAGGGGCTGGGGGGAGGGGGGAAGTGGGAAGTTGGGGATGAGACTGAATTGATGAGGCTTAGACTGTGCTGCACATGCCATAAGCATTCCGGCCAGCAGTAGCAATTGTGACACTTGAGATCTGCCCAAGACCAAAGCCCGCGCTTCTCGCGCTGTTTCTGTTTTCTGGTAATCCACTGATTTCTTGCTCCTCAGGAGCTTCGATCAGAAGCTGCTGTGTGTCGAGAAAGGGTTGAGGAGAGGTTAGATCTTTTGGAGATTACTTTGGTTGAGTATTGATTGAGAGAGCTGTGAGAGGAAATTTTATACGGGAGTAGGAAGTCGCAGGGAAGGAAAGGAGGAAGTGGAGGAGGAGGAGGAGGAGTTCAGAGCAAAAGACGATCAGAGGAGAAACAACAAGGAGGAATTCAGGAATAAGCGGGTAAGGAAGGCTACAAAGGAGAGGAACAGAAGGCCTTGGACAGGTGGGAGAAGATGCGGAAACGGGAGAGGGAGAATCCTTGTTTTGTCTGCGGGCACTACCACAAGTTTGAGGATGGAGAAGTTTGCGGTATCTGTGGTCACCGATTACAGGAAGCGACCGAAAAAGGGCCGCAGCAGAGCGCTTTTTCTACAGAGATTTTGCCGCAGTTTTTGTACCTTGGCAGCTATGATAATGCTTCACGCCCTGAGCTCTTGAAGGCGCAGGGAATTTCGCGCATCCTCAATGTACATACACACACTCTCATCCTTCTCGAAGGCTTGGCTACAGAATAGGGCACGAAGAAGAAGAAGAAGAAGATGATGATGATGATGATGCTCATCATGGCACACATGCAGAGAATGACCGCTTTTGATTTGTGTTTTCTCTGATATCTGTCTCTCTTGCTGATCACTGGGTAAAAATTGAGACTCTTGTGGCATAGGTACTAGCTCAACATGATCTTGATGTGTATTTCAAACAGTTTCTCTAAGGGACTGGTAGATAGATGCCTTGCAGCTAAATATTTTCTTTCATGGATTTGCAGACTGTCCCAGCATGCCAGAATCTGTACAAGAACTCTTTCATTTATCATTCCCTCAAGGAAGACAAGACACTACCATTTGATGAATGTCTGGAATTCATCGGTGAGTCACTCTCTGACTTCAATTTGAGGTTTTTAAGATGTATTTGCCTGTACTTCCTCTGGAGGCAAGGCAATCATGGATTGTTGTCTCCTTCTCTCATTAGCAACACTGCCGATCCCATGGCTATTGTTAAGCTGACAGTAATCAGCTGTCTCTGTTTCTGGAGTGACCCTACTGGTATTGTACATCTTGAGGAATGACCTAAAATTACACTGAGAATTACCAATAAGAATTGGGGTTTCGCCCTGGAATATTTTAGATGCAAATCATTATTTTTTCCTTGCAACAACAGTGGTTCTCGGAGTCAAGGTTCATCCCCAATTGGTCCTGCACACACATACATATATATCACCAGGACTTCAATCATCAACTGTGGTCCAATGATCAGAAGTTGAACTAGGAGTGGTTCACAGTTCAAGAGTTCAAGGTGTGCAGTTTAAGCCACCTGCTTCAAACCTGTGTTGTATATCTGAACCTCTCTGATTGAGAGAAGGGAGAGTGAACATGTCATGCAGCAAAATCACAAATATGGTGTGTAGAGTTTTTGAAGGTTGAATGGTTAAGAGGTCTTACTTGTGGCAATGCTCACTTTAGGTCAGGCAGTTTTGATTGAGAATACTTGCCCCACATTTGGCAGTGCTGGAGAGTGTGACATGGGCATTTGCAGTGTTCTAAGATTGCAAATGCATGTGTCTCAAATTGGTCACTCTTTGGTCACTTCATTGACAGTATTCTAGAGATCTGGAGCCACCTTAAAATCAGGACCCTAAATCATGCTGATGTTGCACACCTGAGTAGTGTTGAGAGAAGGGTGTTTGACAACTGGCAGGAAAGCTCTTTTCATTGATTTGGTGCCTTTGTTTTGGCTTGGGAGACCTTATCATAGTACTTCCATTGGTATCTGACAGTTCTACAGTGGTGACTTCTCAGGATAAAGAGAGTTAGCTTGTTTGTCCAAGAGGGTTTTGATCTTGTAGTCCCTTTTTACTTGTCAGCAATTACATGGGGTTGTCCCATACTACTACTAGGTGTTCACAGTTGGAAGTTTGTTGCAATTCTGTTATTGCTGTTTTATTGACTTCAATTGGTTATTTCACACTTTCTGCATTTCTGCTAACCTGGAATGTTTTGGAGTGGTATCTCATGGCCAAGAAAGTGGGCTTGTTCACCAGAGCAAACAAGGAGAGACAAAGCTCAAGTACTGGTTCACTGCATGTCAGGACAGAACAGGTCTGTTTTTCCTTCAGCTCTCTTTTGTTTGGTTTTGATCTCAAGGGGTTTACCCGACCAAACACATGAAATCTGGTGGGTTAGGTGACAGGTGTATCTGTAGACTAGAGTGAAGTTGCACCTGTGGTCAGGGGGGTTGAGGTAAGAGCTTCTGCTGTAAGTTCAGCAAATCATGGACTGGTTCTCATCACTAGATTGTCATAAATATTCCCCTTGAAGCAACAAAATGTTGGTTTCAGGTACTTCTTTGTGCATCATTTGTGAGCAGTCTTGAGCATCACTAGACCTTTCTCTGTCGAGGGGCCTGAAAATTGATAACTCTGCATGAGAGCTATTATGTATACCTCTGCAAATGTCACTCCCCAAACAGCTTAAACCAGAACTATTTTGAACTTGAAGAAATTTCATATCCAATGGAGCTGGGTTAGCTTTTTGGTGTGGATGATTGAGTCATTCATGAGAATGTGAAGTTGAGTTCAGGTCTCCAGCAGTGGTGATTGCATATTTGATGCGCCTTAAAGGATGGCAACTACTCCAGAGCTATCAGTGGGTGAAAGACCGTCGGCCATCCATCAAATTAACTCCTGGTCTGTCTCACATGCTTTTATCCACCTTTCATAAATTGCCCTTGTGATTTATGGGAAACCCTAATCAGGTTTCAGCTGTGTTCATGTGAAGTTTGAAGTCTAGTTGAAGTAGGACATGGATGCAGATGACAGTTTTGCTCTTGGTTGATTATTCTACTATGTGCAATCGAGTGCTGTGTCTGTTAGGTGATCTGGTTCCTGGCATGAAGTGGTGCACAAATGGAACACATTAACTGGAGTTTAGCATGATCATGGTTTTCATTGTCAGATCAAACAGTCCAGATCATAGCTTTACTGATCCAGTTTGTGCATTCTAGAAATAAATAACTCATCCTTTGTCTATGGCAGGGGGTATTTCCTGGAATTAGGCTCAGTTGGGATATTGGCCACACCTTTTTGTGTTTCTATTTGAAGAGTTAGAAGAAATCTTCTTGTGCTCTGAAATTATGTTGTCTGGGATGGACCTGTCTGTAGTGGTGGTGCAACAACTGCAGGAGTATGAGATTGAAGTGTTTGGCAGCAATGCTGGAACTACTCCAATACTGGCTGCTCAAGGGCTGCCTACGTTTGGGTTTGGTTTCCCCAACCCTCCTCCTCTAGCAGAGCTTCCCACATTCACATCCCAGGCGGTTTCAACTTCCCTGACCTCCACACCCATTTTCTATGGGCCTGAAAGGAGTGATTCTGTTGCTTTGAATACTAATTTTGTCTTTGGGGCAGTGAGACAAGAACAGCCAGTAGCAAGAGCAGCCGTGGACCATAGCATGGACAGTTCTTGATGCTTTGGATTGTTGTGTGTGTGCCAAATGCCTGTGTATAACTCACCTTGATCTCTGCAAACCGTCTGTCAAAACATCCTTATGACAAAATTCTACCCGAGTCACTTGGGAATTGGACAACTTTGTAGTTTCTACACAGCAAGGTACTTGTGCTTCCTCGTGCATGGCAATTGGTGAATGATTTCTCTTGCGGTTGCCTGATCAGTGGCAGGCATGGAGATCACATTTTCACTTCCAATAAGCTAATTTCGAGAGCAGCTTCTTCAAGACATCAACTTCTGGCCTAGAGGTTTCCTTACCAGTTTGAATATGGATCTGCCCCTAAATCTAGGTCTCTGATTCTGAGCACAGGTCTAAGGCTTGTGTTGCCTAGTCCCATCTCCAACTAATGTTCGAGGTGGTGAGGGAAGGTGGCAAGGGACTTCTGGCATTTCTTAGGGGCAGATTCATGAGAATTCCAGTTAAACATGCAGGGAGGAGCCAACTTAGAAAGGGATCTTGTAGACCGCTTACATATCAATGTTTGAAGGCCCTTCTGTATTCAGTAGATCATTCTGAATTTGTTCAGCAGTATTCCTGTTTACTCTGGTTTGTTGATGATGAGCTTCTGTACTCAATACCTCAATATGAAGCCAATGGTTGCTGAACTTCAAGATCTGGGAGTCATGGGTTGAGTGCTGACTGCTGACCATTGCACTTTTGGTGTCCTTTTGGTTTGTGAGTGTTCCAATTCTTTCCTTTCTTTTCGATTTTGAGTCCTGACATGCAGTACTGGCCCAGAAGTCATGGGTATCCTGACTGTGTAGTGTGAAACTTTCATCTTATGACAGAGACATAGGCTGTGTGCTGACTGCTGACCGTTGCACAGTTGGTGTCCTTTTGCTTTGTGAGTGTTCCGAAATTCTCCCTTTCTTTTCAACTTTGAGTCCTGACATGCAATACAAGCCCTAGCTGACCAGGTAGTGTGAAATTTGGCTCTTTGTAATTCATAAGACTGGTGTAGGAAGATATTGACCTGGCAGCAACAAACTGCAAAGTGATTCTGATTGGAGAAACATGCCATGCTATTTGAGGGTTAAAATGCAGCATAGATGTTGGTGGAGTTGGGTGTCAGGATACCCAGGTATTCATCAACTTGAACAGTCTATTGCCTCTCAAGAATCTGATCAAGGCGGCACGGCTGATGTGTGCCACAGATCTATACCAGTCTGGTAGATCGTGAGAACCATAGTTGGACCTTATGATTCGTGGTTGAGGGTTTTTCAGGTTAAGAAAAATAAATGGATATGAGTTCAAACTCTTTGCTTTTGCTTTGTTTTACCAATTGTTGATTGAAGGGCATGTCTGCAGTTTCAAAAATATTTTTTTGACTTATGGAATTCATATACCATTTTGAGACCTATTGTGATAACTAGAAACTCCTTTTTATTTGCTTGGTGGTGGTTATAGTAGTTAAAATTGCTGAAAGTGGCGGTGTTGGTAGTTTTCCCCCAAGGTTTTAAGTAACTGGCAAAAAGCAAACAAGTCTTGTGAACTTTGTTGCTAAAAAAGCTTTACATTGTTTTGCTCAGAACCAATTTTTTTGAATTTTAGCTTTGCCAATTTGAAGTCTATGATGTGTTTGTTCATATTGATGACGGGAGGAAAAACATTGTTTTAGGTACTTCCCATGTCTTCTGCATTTTGGGAGTTTCATGATTTTGTACTTAGTCCTCATATGCCAAATATGGCATTTGCAAAAGAAACTAATTTGAACAATAATGGCATAGGAATAAAATTAAACGCAGTCATGGATAAATTGCTAATTTTGAACTCTGTAGTTGGTGTTGTAGGTTTTTTAAAACATGGAAATCTTTTATGTCCAAATGCAATATCTCTTTGTTGGCATATCTAGTTTCATCTTGTGTAGTCTAGTATATGAGTGTACTAGTTGCAAGTGATATTTGCATGCAAGATTATGTGCTCAAAAATTGACATGACAATTGAGTTTTGGCAAATGTTAGATAAGTTCATTTCAATAATTTTATGATACCACCATTTTGTAAATGCTTTGAGGTAATCCATGTACCATGCTAAAGTTGATTTCATTGGTTGCAAGTTCATCACCTTCATAATTTGATCATTCACACCTAAATGAAGTTTTCATAATGAAAGCTGGATTGAATTTTGAAATCGCAACAAATGAAATCTTTTTTAAAATGTACATCAAAACCATCCATTTGATTTAGCACTTGGTGTTTTCATGTCCTAGTAAAAGAATATGAGTTCATCAATGGGAATTTTTTGAACCTTTTTTATTGCATACATGATAATTGTTATTGAAAGTTGATGTAAAGCTTGAATTATTTTGTTGATTGAAGAATTAATGTGCATGCCTTTTAGAATGGGATCAGTCAAATTTGCTTGACTACAAACCCTAAAAATGATGCTAAATTGGAGTTTGCACATGGAGGATGATGCAACAGCATTGATCATGGGCACTGAAGAAAAAACTTGCATGATTGATTACAATGCTTGGTGCTCAATATCAATTTGTGAAGCCAAGGTGGATTACTATTTGCATTTATATTTCAAATACATGCACTTTCTATTGATCAAAGAATGGCATCAAATTAGTGAAGATGCATAGAAATGACACAAATGCACAATGGCATTGTAATTAAACAAATACTATTTTGAATGCATGACCAAAAACCTCATGTATATAATACCCCCTTGAAGCTCCCACTTTGTTCACATTGTCATCACACAAATCTTGGGTGCCTTTGAAATAACATCACAACCTCCTTTAACCATTCACATAAATGGACAAAATAATTCACAAAAGTGTTTCTCCAATGTTATGGTTACACGTTAAAAAGAAAACAAAGTACCCATTAATCATCATGAAAGTTTTATATGGAGAAAGTTGAAAATAAGAGAATGAAGCCAAATGGAAAAATGGCAATCGACAAACCAATATTCCAACTCCATTATACATGAAATCGCATAAAATGGTTGTTGGGATTTCCTGGAAGCAATGTCACCATAGGAACACACAGTATTTACAGCAACATATTCCTAATAGGAAAACAAAAAACTTTCTTTCAACTACTGCAATATCTTGCACCTCTTCTACATTTGTAGCCTTCCAACAGTTTGAAGAGAATGTCTGATGACCTCAGACCTTCCAAGAAAACAGTGAAAAAGGTTTCACGATTTAAAGCATGATCAGCTTCTTCTTCCCCCTCAGGCACCGGTGCTTCCTTTTCTGACCACCAACAGTTTGTTCCAGAAGCATACCCTTAATTAAAGCTGATTAAACCAGGAAGTTGAAAGCAGACCATGAGTTCACATACCATAATGGACACTCATGAAACCACTGTTAACTCCCAAGTGACATTTTCATTGATTCACTAACAGAGCTGCATACTACATAAGGAATATTCTGTTTACCATCAGCCACACATTTCTATTTGAAATTGCAGAGAAAACTCCACAATAACACTTCAAAGGTAAACCAATCTGTCAGAGAAAACTCCACAGGCAAAACCAATCTGTCCGTTTCAGTAAAACTAAAACAAACATGGCAAGAATTGAGTGCAGTCGTATCAGAACATGAATGGTAGTGACTAGCTACCATTACTACTCCCCCACTGAGTTCATCAGCTCCCAGTGGGTGGGTGTAGATTTAAGTATATAATAATCTGCTCAAAGTTTGGGCAAAAAATTGTACAAAAAATCTGTTGTCATCCTGAGATTCTGTTGCATTTTCCCCAAAGCAATGTGGAAGGAAGACTCTGTCATGCTGTCTGCTAGAGCTCTAAAAGATATCAGTATCATCAGCCACACTTGTTGATTACCTATCAACTGGCTGTCCCACCATCAGTTAGGTTCTCATCTGTCATGAGTTTCAGAGTCACTCACCTCCAAGGGCTGCTGTCTGCAATAGCAAGTTCTACTGAAGTGAACTTGCCACTGTAGCACTTTGCCACTCACCACCGAGAGACCGATGAACTAAAAGCTTAGAAAATGCTGCCCACCCACATGATCCAACACTCCAAGAGAGGCCCTTTTTTCCAAGTCTCCTTATGATTCATCTACATTCAACTGTTGTGGTAGAGTCCCAAATCTTTTGCACTTTCCCCACTTGAACCACCTTTTGCATATGTGCCTCCAGTTGCAAATTGAGGAGAACACAACTCTCGAACATGTATAGGAAGGCTTCTCATTATACAAACGCCCTCAGTTTAGAGGTCAGCTGAGCCTTCTATTGGACTACTTAAGATTCCTGGGATTTTTTTGGGGGAGGATAATTTAATCAATAGACCAAATGCAATCGTCTCAACTCAGATTGGAAGGTTCCACTGGCGTTCAGTGTGCGCTGGGCAAGGTTGCGGATATCCTCTCGTGAGCACTCCCTTGAGATACGGACTAGTTCCCAGAGAGCCCCTCCTGCCACTAGATCTTTTGCATTCACCTCTGCAGGACAGAACACACATGCAATGATGGTGTGAAGTTAATATTGGAGGTCAGAGCACTACAGAACGCCTTTTACATAACTGAACTGAGTTATGTACCCTTGCTGCCAAGACTATCATGTAAGCATGTACAAGATGAATATTTTGAGATCAACAGGTTGAAAGGCAGGCAGGCAGGCAGTCACCATGCTGTGCCAAATGGCAAAGGGCTAGCTCAATGTGGCGCCGGATGGGTGATGCATCATTGTTTGCATTGGCCACAATCCATGGCAGAGCTCCATCATCAATAAGAAGTGACCTCCCAGTTTTATACCCTGCAACCCAATATCGAAATACATTCCCCAATGATCCATCAGCTAATCTACTTGCAGGTTTTGCATCCTACAAGTAACTACATGATAAGTTGTTAAAGATGCATACCTTCCTCAATACTTTCTGCACATGCATAGGAAACCAAAGTGATCATGGGAAACCTACCTTGAGCAGCTCCTCGAGATTCACACTTCGCAAAGTTTGCAATACCCCGGGCAACTTGGGCAAGCACATCAGGATGGCGGGAACGAACCATGCCAAGCAATGCACGGATACCACCTTCCTCTCTTAATTTTATTTGCAGTTTGTCTGATCCACACATATTGTGATTCATCTTTAGAAGGTATTGAAGAATGAACAAGCTTTAACCTAATTGCAACTCAAAAGTCCTACACACTCAAAACTAGCTCACCAATGCTTCTTGGAGAAACCCAAAAAAAAAAGAAAAAAAAGATAAAAGAAAAAAATCTTTTGTTCAGAGATCCAAGATTACCATTTCCACACAAATTGGCAATGGCTCCAGCCACCATTCGTAGAGTCTGAGGGTCCTCTGCATCATCAGCAGTTCGTGCCAACAGACCTATGCCTCCTTGTGCCATTATTAGCTCTTGATTTGTCTCTGATATATGAAAAACCCCAAGATCAGAGCTCCAATCACTAAACAATCTGATCCATCTTCACTGGCTTGAAAGACTGATATATGCACCAGGACTGGGACTTCAATCTTCATGAGTGTACACAGGAACCTTACCATTCATGGCCAAGTTTGCTACAGCACCAGCAGCCACCCGTCTGATGGTTTCATCTTCAGAACTTTGCAAGAGATTTAGAAGAGAACCCAAGCCCCCTGCCTCAACAATCTTCTCCTGATTTGCTTCTGTTAACAAGCCAATACCATCACTGCAAGTGTCAGAAGTACATGGATAACTCCCTGCAATTCTGAAAAACTCTGTTCAATTGCTGGGTAAGAAAAATAGGCAATCTAAACCTTTGTCATCACAATATTTTACCATCAAAAAACTGAAAAACTGTTACTGCAGTTTGGACCCCTTCACCCTTTAAGTCTTGGCACTGGCTAAGGGACAGCAATACAGATGGTCTGGTGGGAATTAGGCCATAGGCTCTGTTCTACCATGCATGGATCAGGAAAAGAGAGAAGTGTTTATAACAACCTTCAGCCGCAAGATTGGCCACCACCTTCACAGCATGCACGCGAACATCAACATCTTCGGATTCCAGCAGTGAAAGTATTTTGTGCAATCCCACTGCATGATGACACCCAGTTATCTGAAATCAGAAAAAACTGCATCTTTAAATCATCATCAAGAGTTCAGACCATGGGTAGTAATTATGTCACTCAAAGACAACATTTGGTGGGATTCTTCTTCCTACCCATAATGCATTTCCATCCAGGCACCTTGGAAATTTTGGAGAAATTTTTTCAACTAAAGCCAAAGGCGGGAGCAAAAGAAATTTGCCTTGCTCAAAGAGCTTGGCAATAGTTGCGCGCTGCCCATTGATTGTGTCACGCATATGATTGGGCTTGGAGATGCTAACACCTGGGCTCTCTGATCCTATCGAGCTTCTCTCAGAACCTCCTTTTTCCATCATCCTTCTAGTGTGCTGAAAAGGAATACCAACGATGAAACTCTTCAGATGTGCATGCACTTTTCTAGGAAGAGAACCACATCACAGCCTGTCTGTCACTGACAAAACTACATAAAATAGTTCACTGGAGGCATGCAATGATGTGCTATCTAGCAAGCAAGTTAACCAACATCTGCCATCCTCATTGCAGGAACGAGATGTAATAGACATACAATGGGGATATCCTTACAAAAGCTAGAGCTTTCTGGCCATCATTAAATAGAAGTACCTCATCGCCTTCATCACTGAGCAGTGAAACTTGCTCTTTCAAACTCCGGATCTCCTCCTCCAACCTCTCTCTGTCCTTGAGCTCATCATCCAATCTCTGCCTCAGAATTAAAAGTTCATCACTCTGCTTCTGCAGGTTTCCGTTTAAACTTTTTCTTGATGCTTCAGATTTTATAGCTCGCAATTCTTGCTCCAGATGCTCCCGCTTCTGACTTTCCTTCTCGAGTGACAGTCTCAAACCCATGATTTTGCTGCTGTATTCAAGTGGCTGCAACAAGAAAGAACCAACCAATTGGAGGGGTTAACCATCATTGTAATGCACAATCACAAAGGGACCTTAGAAGACAGCTTGAAAGCCCTCTCTATGTGGCTGAAGTATACATGTTCAGTTTTCCTTGGAAACCATCAAATCTGCCTTCTAGAGAGTACTTGACAATCTTGAGAAAGGTACCAATTATCCATATTGTAGTCAAGAACAGTTTTCACTACCTGGCTTGAGTTGCATCAGGGGGGTTGCAAAGGAAAGTACTAGCATTTTTACCTCCTTTCTGTCATGCTGAGGTTGATCAGAGCTGACAATATCTTTCTCATGTATTTCACATTGAGCCAGCTCCTGTTGTCGACTGGCTAACTGCTTCTCCAACCTCTCACGATGTCCACGCTCCTGCTGTTGGGTGGCCAATGCATCTGCTAGTTCCATCTGGTGCTTTTGCATCTGCTCCATCAGCTCTTTCTGATGCTTTTCCACCACCTCAGTCATTTCTTTCTGGAGCTTTGTGATCTCAGCCTGTATGTATTTCTGCTAGTAGACAACCAAAACATATTCATGTCAATGCATCTATAGCAGTGCTCTTGGATCATATACCAAAGTGTATGGAGATCAGCACACCATTCCCTTCTCCATCAGGTACAATATCATGATCTCCTTGTATATGCCAGGAATACTAGCAACAAACTTAATCAGTGGCAATGAAAAAAGACAACTGGGTATGACATTGTCTCTAAAGATATGATTTTGAGGGTAGAATGTCTCAAGTGAACAGACAGTGAAACTGTCACACTTGTACACATCAAAAGTAGGAGAGTGGAATTGCTGAGAAAGCTACTGCACTATTCTATATCAGATCTGAACAAACTGCAAATCCTCTGAAGCACAAATTGATTTGTTGGGCATTTATATCCAGAACATACCTCTTCTTTTCCTGTCTCACGTTCAAGAGAAATTGCTTTGACCTCCTTTTCAAGCTTCTTCCTGAGGACACACTCTGCCTCCAGTTTTTGCTTCATGTCCGCAACAGCCTTTTGACAACGCACCTTTTCTGCTGCTATTGACTATACACACCTCTGAGTATCAGCTGTATGTTCTATGGCTTTTACAACAGCATAGAAGATGCATTGAAAAGGTACAGCAACCATAGAAGGAAGATTGGAGATGGATGGAATCAGCAGGGGAACAACACAGTGGTAAGCAGCAATAACGAACCTCCAGAGCACTTGCAAGCTTGCTCTCAGCTTCAAAAACACATTGCTGAGCTTCCTCAAGACTTCTTGCTGAGTCATCTTCATTATCCTCCCTAGCTTTGATTTGCCTCTCATTCTCTGCAACTAATCTATCCAGTTCTGTTTCCAGCCGACGGCAGAGGCTTTTGTAATCAAACTCCTCCTTGAGTTTGACCATGTTTTCGACTTTCATTGCCTGCATGAGGCACATTTCCCGCAAGATCAGAAGAACAAAGGTCTATCATTCTGTCTCTCCTCTGGACTACTAAAACACCATGTATTTCAGATCAAGACCCACAGGCTGCCATAGACAACCTCCCATCCTAGTCAGAAATTGTTGGGAAACCATCCATCCTACAAAGATCGTTTCTTCCTAAAAACATTAGCACCTAAAAAAACTCACTACACAAGGTGCATAAGGTTTCAACACTTGAGAACCCACCCAAATAGTTTCAAACACACTACAACTTCCAACAAAAGAGATGGTGATAATGACCCACCCGTTGACCAAACATGATGGTGCTCGAGGTTTCTCCACGGTGCCGGGGAGATGGTCCAATTGTCACCACCAGTGATGTCCGAGCAGTTCCTGAACAAACAAAATGTTCAGCATTCCTACAGCCATATTCACAGAATACTAGAGGCCTGCCTGAGCTCTGATATGCCATTTAGACCTTGATTGATTGAATAATCTACAATAAACCCAACCTTGTTGCCCAAAGTTCTGCTGAGAGACTGCAAACATGCCTTGCAGTTTTTATGAAGCTCAACAAACATGCACAAATGTAAAATGATTTCTAATGCTCCAGGAGCCCATGCATCTGGAGAATGTGTGCCCATTTTATTTTCTAGTCTGGCAGAGGGGACAACAAGAGTGAGTACCTCCAAAAGAATCCCGCAGCATTCTTGTCAATTTGGAATCACGTATAGGAACATGAGGACTGTTTTCAGCAAGGGCATTGATGCACTTCCCCAACGCTGTTAAAGAAAGATTAATAGACTTTGCCTCCTCTAGGGTATGGCCTTCACTCCCTGCTTGAATCAATGACAATACGTTCAGCAATGGTTAACTGACCCACTATAGATAATACCCAGAAGCCTTTATAGATGCAATAGGGTACAAGGACTCTTTCAACATACATGACTAATAAATCAGAGAGAGACCTAGTAAGAACATAACAAAAGAGGCTGAAGAGAAGAAGCAAGGGAATGAAAACAAGAGAGGAAACGGACCAGATTTGTCAACCCGTTCAGATCCTGCCAGATCAACAATAAGAAGTTTGCTTCGGCGAATAGTAGGTGCACGAATGCCCTTTGTTAATTGACTCCCAGTGCCGTTCTCATTCAAAACAATAAGCTCTCTATCTCCAGCTTTAGCCCTAACTGTTTTCTTCACTTGTACCTGTTCCAGCCCTCCACATGAGCACCTCCCACCTAGTTTAGGAAGGCCCCCTTCCGCATTGTAGCCAAAGAAACCACCAGCTTTTCCACCCAGGTCCACAATTCAGGCCAAAATTGACATTTATGATATACAAACTGACAAGCAAGACCTGTAAGCATAAGTAGGAACAGGCTGAGAAAAATGGGTGGAACTGGCAGACGAGATACCAATAAAATTGCATGACTCCGTGAAGATTCAGTATTGAGCTTGGTATTGGCAGCAAACCGATTGGCCTCCCCAACATCCAGCAGTCGTACAAAGCTACTCTGATCCTGGATTTGTACTTGGGTAGCTCCAGGGACTGAAACATCACCTGTTTTTGGGTCCTCTGTGATTGCAATGTTGTCTTTTTCAGGGGCTAAAAGATCTTGCACTGACTCCATGTACAGCTGTTGTTGTACACATCAAACATAAAAGGTAAGATAAAAAAGATGAGATGGACTGAGTTAGGGACAATAGTATGATGAAGAAACCATTCTCCTGTGTCCTGCAAAAAGAATCCACCCAAAAACCTGGGATACCTGTAAATATGACACAGTTACTGTGTCCTCGCCAGGTAGAATATCTGCAAGAATGTCTTCCATTGCACGGACCATGATTCCCCGATCTGAACAGTCGTCCATTCCTAACCTTCCAAGTGTGAAGGTCTTTCCAGTTCCCGTTTGTCCATATGCCATAACAGTTCCATTATACCCTTCAAGCACACTCTGGAAGAACAATTGACATGCAAGCCAGCCACAGTCTTAGCATATCATCGTGTGAGACCTTGATGACCAAATCACAGAGAGCAGATTTGCATTCTAAGTGGCTAGAAAACTCTGTGAGGGATCAAATTGCACATCATCACTTGCAAGTACTTTCTGCAAGCATCTGAAGAATTTCCCATGTCTGGTTTTAGATTGGAATTACTGAAGGTCAGTTAAGAAGTCATAGTACCTCAACAACAGGCTTTGCTACCACTTCATAGACACGTTTTTGAGAAGATGTTTCTGTGAGCACTTCATCAAATTGGTATGTCTCACAATCCCAGTTGTTCTTGCGAAGCTTCAGTCTCTTCAACTAAGACACAAAATGCCAACCCACAGGGAGTGATTCAAATACAAATGAGGATCAGCATGCGAAGAAGCTATCTGAATCACACGAAGATGAAGAAATAATTCCAGGAACTTTGAGGTGACTGTTCTGTACACCAATCCACATAGCCACCCTGTCTGTCTTTCCTTTTCATTCAACTCTATACATTTGCATCTGATGTGTATTCAGCTGCTCTCCCTAGTGGACATTGAATCATGGCAGCAGAATCTTGGAGGAATTAACATTCAAACTTTGTTGACGTTTGATGCAATAATAATGTAGCCAGAATACAAGGAGAGTAAGCACAACAAACCTCAGGTTGAAGCTCAACGCAGTCAGCAAAATCAACATCAGATACCAGTTCTTCAGCATTCCTGGGCCGCAATCTCACTGCTACCCGTACCCTGTTGGGCACTGTGTCACAATCCAACAACCGGATAAACCAAAATTAAAAGAGAGAATGCTAATGAAGCAGACAAAGATACCAAGCTTGTTGTATTGCATTGCAAGCACAAGAAGAACAGAACTCCACAAAATGAAAATGTATATGTAACATCAGTCTACAAAATCCAAGGAATGGGTTTGCAGACAGAAGCCCCAAATTGACACCAAAAAAAGAAAACCCACAGGGACAGATTGATGTTCAAATACCCCAAGAAACCATTGATGTCAATTTTGAGAACTGCAATTTATTCAAGGACTGAGTTTGGGATGTTGTAAAATGGCACTTCCTAATAGAAGCATCATCAGAACAGAGCAAACAAAGTACTCAAAAGGAATTGAATGCCGACAACAAGCTTTGCAATTGCCCCTGTGCTCCAATGCTGCTTGCCATGTTGGAAGAAGGACAATGGCAGCATTTCCACCACCCAATTCCCGCCTGGAGAAAAAGCCTTGGGAGAAAGAAAGTCTTTGGAGAGAGAAAGGCATTTACATTAGGTCAAGACATTGGTCAGAGAGTTTGAATTTCAATTTGTCTTTCTGTACATGAGAGTGGGCTTCAGGGAAAGAAAAGCATGCATAACAATCTTTCCCATTAAATAACAATTGATAGCAAACCAACCCTAATGTTACAAGCAAGAAGGGGGTAATGTTGATCTGCTTTCAGTCACCATGGTCCTTAAACAAAGAAGCTCTGCTGCTTCATGCAATGGGTTATTGCTAGATTTGTTCATTCATTTCTGCTTTTTGGGTGTCCAGATTTCTACCAGCTCTCTTCTTGCTCCCCTGCTCCTCCTCCATTGAACACAACAAAACATTGTGCCATTTTGGACCAGATCTTGTAGCTATCTGTTTTCGATTCATCTGGTTTGTAGAGTGCGCATGGGAAGGAGGAAAATACTTTGATAATGTGCCATACAGAGGACACATAGTCTGCTTGTACAGTAGGGGAAGGGGGGAAAGGGGGCACTTCCATTTAGATTTTGTCCACAATGTGGGTATTTCAGGGGATGGAGGAAAAAGGAATGCAGATGTCACAATGCCATAGAATGCTGTAGAATGCCACACAATGTCATCATGAGTCAAAAAATGTTGGAATCCCAAGGACCCAAAACCAACAGTTTTGTCAAAAGCACACTGCAGCATCACGATGCGCAACGTCCCTGGGTCTCGGGTTTTGACCATCCGCTGGAGGATCCGTCCACACAAATACCACTAGAAGAACAAGCCTGTAGCAGTTACGAAAAGTTTGCAAAAAGAGAAATGCGTAGACTGCGCATTGTTTCACACACACAGACACACAGAGGTGCACATAGAGACAGAATACCCACAGAAGAACACGAGGAAACAGGGAGCGCGAAGGAGAGAGAGAGAGAGAGAGAGAACAAGGGGGAGGCAGTGTGAGATTTTGAGACCTGCAGTTTCGAAGCCATTTTTGCCGGCGGACCCACTGCTACTGCGGCGATGGTAGGCAGTGGAGGAAGGCGATGCGGATTTGGGGCGAACGGAAGCAGAGCCAGCGGGAGTGGCAGCAACCACCGGCTTATGACCATTGCCAGAAGCAGCAGCAGTACCAGAACTATTCACAGACAAAGGTCGATCCACACGCAACAAAGTCCGCGGGGTAATCGTCACACCACCACCACCACCATTCTTATGCACTGAGGTGAATGCCATCCCCTAGAAGTAGTTCTATTGCCCACCCACCCCACCCGCCAACGCGCCCACCCCGCCACCCCCCGCCACAACACTAGTCTTCCGAGCACCGATGCATCAAAACCGGAGAAGAAAAAACCAACAACACTCACAAGAGAAAAAAACTGCAAGTCACGCTACACACTCTCTCTGAGTGTTTCAGAAGGAGACAAACCAAGCATCCGGCAGCAAGCAAGGGCGCCAGGGGACGAAGAGGAAGAGGACGAGGGAGAGAGAAAAGAGCGCGACGATGATCGTGGACGACAGTGCCCGGCAGCGGCAACAACAGCAGCAGCGCGCACAGGCTGCGTTTACATGTGCGCGTATATACGAACGTGGCGCTTCAGTTGGGAGCGCCACCGAACGCGCATACGAATACAATTATACAATTATACAATTATACGAATACGAATACACACAGAGCGAGAGTTAGACTGAGTGAGAGAGAGAGAGAGAAACTTACCAGAGAGAGTAAAAAACTGCGAGGTAAAGCCCCAGGTAAAAAAGCCTGTGGCTGTATGCTTTACCATGTGTAAAAAGAACTCGTTGAAGTTTTCCCAACGGGTATCACCGTAAAAATTTAATATTTGAAGTGGGTGTTTTGAAAAAGCTAATGCATGGTCTTCCGTGATACGTCACGGTTATCATGACCCTCTCGGGTCCTCTCGTGAGAACAAATAAGGAAATGGGTGTTTTGAAAAATCCCATGCTTGTTGTTCGGTGAAAGTCTGGAGCCTCCTCCGGCTTTAACCGGAGCTTTATTTCATTCAGGTGGGAGGGGTGACATGGGGTGGTAGGGTTCACTTTTCCGCATTGTGTTATATAAAGCATAATTTGTTCCGTTGCCCCCCGCCCCCAAACCCCAACACACCCTTCCCTAAGTGACCCACTTTCGGTTTCACTCTTGGGACTCGGACTTCGAACCTCTGTCTTTGTTCCTTCTTTTCATCCCTTTGTTCGGTGTTTTGTTTAACAAAATTTTACAAACTCGTCTCGGGCTATGTAGGGACGTAAGTATTAAGGCTTTTTTTTATAAAAAAATCTAATTTTTTTTTTAATAACAAGGAGGTTGTTGGTGGGAACTTTGGACTTTTTCTTTCTTTTCAGACATCGTCAGGGGAGGGGGGGGGTAATTAAGTAACATGGCCCCCCCACCCCCTCTACCCCTCTACCCCTCTGCCCACCACACACAATTTACCATTGTTGTGGTCCCGACTCCCCCTACTACCCACTGGGTAGTTTTTCCCCCATTTCCTTTTTTTTTTTACCGAACCAGGCAATTGTTTTTTTACCATCTGTTTGTTTTGAAAAGAAATTTACCTCATCAAGTATTTTTCAAAAAGACTTCTGTTGTTTAAAAAGTACGTATTTTTACCTGACCACGTCGTTTGTATTATACCTTCTATTTGTAGTAGTAGTATGTATGTATGTATTTTACTCTAGTTCCTTTATCTATCTTTAGTAGTTAATATTTTGATTTATTTTTTTAATGGGTTTTTTTTTTCCCTCTGTTTTCTTATAAGGGATTCTTGCTTTATTTATAGGCCGATTCTTTTTTTTATAAAAAAATTGATATGAAATTATATAAATCAAAGAAATTATGAATGAAATTCCCTTTTTTTTTTGGGGCAGTAGATGTATATAGATTTATATATTTTTTCAATAAATTAGCTCTTATTTAGAGAGAATTATTTAGTTTCTTATTAATAGCTCTGGATTTTGCACAGGAGACCCCCATGACTACTAATGTTTGATTTGGTCCATGGCAGAATAGGCCTCTTAAAAAGCCCGATTAGTGCTTCCGAATGGGGTTTCTCAAACTTGTGCCCCACTCCAACATGCCTTTCGATTTTTAAGATGCCACACCATTTGTGACGGAGAGATTTCACTAAATAACATGCCCTTGGGGAAGTGCTTTACACTCAATAATACAATACAACACACCGTTTGGAAAAACTAAAACCTTTCACGTGCCGTAGGGTGTAAGGCAGGCTTCTCACCCATTCCATAGTAGTTAGGCTAATGAGGAAAATGAAATTTTTGGGTTTTAGTTTTTGAATTGTTGATTTTGGACCATAAATACCACTTCCTCTTGTACATAATTCTCTTTGGGGGCAGGGGGGCGGGGGAGGGGGGCCCTTTGACAAATTTTAAACTTATGTGACTTAAATTTTTACCAATATTTTTCAGAGGATATAATCGATTTTCGTTGCTGTAAGTTGTCAATTTTCGTTTGTTATTTTGTTGCTTGTTTGATTTGCTTTGTTGGTTGACGACAATGTGCTTGCTGTAGAGCTCTTTTGGATTTTGTGGTTTGTCTTTTTCAACGATTTTCAACCTGAATTTTTTCAGGCATCAACTTTCATGACTGGGATTTGCAACTGTAGATGGTTGAGTAAAAGTACTCATTTGTCGAGATAAATTTAAATTAAAAAAAAAAAAAACAAAACCCATGCAAATTTGGGATTGCCATTGGTAGTGAGGGAAAGGGGCGTAGGTAGTTTTCTCACTCGAGTTTGTTTTGGGGTTGACGGAATTTTTTAAAACTTAGACCTCAAAAACCCTTGGGCATCTTTTGGGTTGTGGGAAGTTTTTACTTTATATCACAAGTTTTTACCCATGCAAATTGGGGGTTGCCGATAGGTTGGAGAAGCTATGAATTTCTCTTATTTGGAGTATTTTGTACCCACGCAAATTGGGGGTTGCCCGTAGATAGTGAGGCAAAGTGTGTAGGTTGAAGAAGCTAGGAATTTCTCATACCCAGAGCATTTTGTACCCGTGCAAATTGGGGGTTGCCCATAGGTAGTGAGGGAAAGCGTGTAGTTCAAAGAAGCACAAATTTCTCCTACCCGGAGTATTTTGTACCCATGCAAATTTGGGGTGGCCCATAGCTAGTGAGGGAAAGTGTCTAGTTAGTTTGTAGAAGCTACAAATTTCTCCTACCCGGAGCGTTTTGTGCCCGTGCAAATTGGGGGTTGCCCATAGGTAGTGAGGGAAACTGTGTAGTAATTTGAAGAAGCTACGAATATCTCACCGGAGTTTCTTTCTTTTGGGTTGACTGAATTTTTTTTTTGGCCTACACCACAAAACCCTCGGGCTTATCTTGGGTTGACACGGAACTTTTTAACCTACATCACAATGAAAACGCCTCCCCCCCCCCCCCCACCCCCCCCCCCCCCCCCCCCCCCCCC
>Ga0116227_10005457_pt1 | contig 26766 bp, 21 predicted proteins | sample S1TSphgellanicum_FD_89693 | JGI IMG/M metagenome (GOLD analysis project Ga0116227, IMG submission 89693) | Host-associated microbial communities from peat moss isolated from Minnesota, USA - S1T2_Fb - Sphagnum magellanicum MG | ecosystem: Host-associated > Plants > Peat moss > Unclassified...
CCCAATTTGCACATCAAGTTGAAAGAAGATTGGTGATACCAATCATATGAATTGCACATAGTGCATATTAGTTTCAATATTACATTCTAGTATTTTCAAACTTGCACATTTAATTTAAAGATAGATATATATATATCAATCAACTTTTTCATTATTTATTGTGATGCATATATTTTTAATTTTATTGATTTTATGTTCAAAGTTGAAACACATGTGCAACAATTTGAGTCTATGTGTAAACCTTAAAGAATAATTTGTTTTATATTAATAATGATGATGCCATAAATTGTACAATGCAAATCCCAAGTACATATAAAAAAAAATTGTGTTCATGGAATTCAATAAAAAATGTTATAATTCAAACTTGCACATCGAATTTGATTTTGTCATTTTGTATTTTGATGTTTATATTTATATTTCTATTGATTTTAAGTTTAAACACATGTGCAACAATTTAAAAATATATGTAAACCCTAAATAAAATTTTAATCAAAATTGGATTTGAAACTTAAGTTAAAGAATGTTTACCATTACCCTTTCAAAATCATTCAATACTACAATATGTGTTCAATGATAAATGCCACACTAGTTTGAAATAAAGGGGTGCATAGAAGAAAAATCACCATTGGAAAATTGTATATTGACATTAGCATTTCAATCTTAAGGTTTTATCTTATTTTATATTATATATTATATATATAAACATTTTATTGAAGGTTGTGTTGAGGAAGTAAATCATCATAAAATTTGACAACGTTTTTTATTAACTCAATTGTCCCCAAGAATGTTTTTTTGTTGGCAAACTTTCACAAAAAATGAAAATAATAATAATGAAATAAAAAATGAAATTATTTTGAAATTTTTCAATTGCCAAAAGTGAAGAAAAATCTACAAATTTCTATAGTTGGTTTTCAACATGTAGCCATGAATAGAAGGTCGATTAAAAAATTTGTATTTCATGCCTATTCATAACCAAAATTTACTGCATCTTTATAGGGATAATTGTTGTTTTTTTCCATCTTCTTATGGATGATTGACACTTAGGTTACATTGAAAAATTCCTAAAAAAACATTGGTTTCAAAGTTGTTCAATGTTAATTCAATTAATTGTATTTTTTGATTTTATAAGGAACATATGCTTGGATGTGCTTTAATGTTAAGTACAAAGATTGCATGTGCCACATGGATCTACAAATTTCAATATGCAAAAAAATGCAAGTACAACATAATTAGTGACTTAATGAAACATGTTCAAAAGATATACATACAAATCTTATGGCAACGGGCCAATATCATTAATCAATCAACATAATGTGCAATTGAAGTTATCAACTACATCATCTCACATTGTTCCAATTTAATTTACATGTAATAATCTCACAAGCACATTTTAACTATTGTTTAAAGACTTGGACTATTGACCTCAACAACCCTACTAATATTCAAAACTTGGCATAGAATAATGTATTAGTCATTTTAATATGTGGGTTTGCAGATGCCACATGAATATGTTCACCAATTTGGTAAACTTGGCCTAAATAAACAAAGGATCCATGTATTAGTTTTTGGTTTTAATGGACGATTTTTTCTTTACACTATTTCTAGGGGCCTTCAAAAATTTGTCATCATTTGCTTCTTCAAGAGGTTTATCTTCAATTTTTGGTACATTTGCAGGATTTGTTGGATCTTTAGCCAACAAGAACTCAACTAATGATTCCACTGGATCATCAGGCCTATATGGAAAACATCATTATAGGTTAAATATTTCTTACACATGTTGTTTAAAATACAAGTTTATGATTGATAAATTAAAAATCTATAATTTTATGTTAAATTACCAATTTTGATTTTTTTGCATAGTGGAAAACTTATTGGAACGACAAATTTTGATGTGATATTGGTTACATTTTTTAGTATGTGGAACAATTTGGTTACAACATGTCAATTTCACAACAAACTTTCAATGATTGTGGCTCTCATTATCATGAGATCACAATTTTTACAATACAATTTTTTAAAATATTGATGATTATTTTCTTAAAGTTTTACACTTTAAATGGTTTAGATTAAAATTTTCAATTGGATCATAAAAGTAAGATTTGATGTGATGATCATAGAACTTGACAAGTAATCACTCAATCTTTGTAAAGTGTTCGGAAGGATTGGTTTACCTTTCAAGGGCCAACAATTGACAACCTTCACGAACTAAAGGAACCACATTTTGTTCCTATCAAGCAAATGAATATATGAGGCCATGAATATTTACTAAGATAGGTTATGATTCTTCCCAAATTCAAATTCATGGTCCAAAAGCACATTATAGTTTTTTTAAAAGATTCCCATTAGACAAAAATAGGGGTCATTTTCACCAAATAGTCTTGGATTGGCATTGTTTTCACATCTTGCACAAGTTTGATTTCTTCTAACTTTTCATCCTACATTCCCATAAAAACCACCACCCATACTCATTTTGAAGGATATTCAAAGGCTCTAATTAAGAAATTTAATTTTATGTCAACATGTTGAAAGAAATTGGAAGGAAGTGTAAATCGTGTTCAAAATGTGATACAATGAAACCAAGATATGAAATTGTGTGAACATTTTAATTATATGAACCAAGATGCATTCATTTAAATGTACTTGTGATAATAATTTCCAAAATAGCTTGCACCTGGCTTCAATTGTCTTATGATCAATTTGGTATTAAGTGATAGTTCAATGGTTCAATGATACACTACATACCTCTATTTTGGTAACATCACCACCACAACATGGTCACCCATTGACACATATAGTGATTAGTTTTTGTCTTATATTGAAATCAAAGTTCATTCTTTACACTCCATATGGTTCATATATTAAAACTTTCATTCAAGTATTAATAGAGGTATAAAATATAATTAAAATTTTCTTAGCATAACTCAAAATTGCAACACCTATGCACCAAAATTCAAATGAATTGGTGGGAAAAAATGTTAAAATTATTCTCACTTGGTGGTGGTGGTGGTGTTACAATAGATTTCTTTATGGACACCTTCTTTGGTGCCATGTTTTTTTAACAACTTTGAAATCTAATGACCCACTTGATTATAATGCACGTTATAATTGTTTCAATAAAAATTTATACAAGCTTCTCAAAACTCCATCACCCATTATTCATTTCAACATCAACCACCCATGTATGGAACTATTTCCCCCAAGCTCCACCGTTTGAAAACATTCCCATGATGGGCAATTCAAAAGCTTAAAATTATCATGGTCTAACTATTTAAAATTCAAATGTTGCAAGAAATCGCACATTTTTGGATGGGAATACAAAACTACATGACAATAACAAAAAAAATTAATGTTGGAAGAAAAACATTGGGTTCATTGACCAATCCCAAACTTGGTATTGTACAAATTATTGTAATGGAGAGTGAGCTTAATCTTACATTGTGAAAGAAAACATAGGTTGGTCTAAAAGTAAAACACGGACCTTAAAGGGACGTTTCATTGTGACTATTCATTATTAACATAGATTTGATGAGGCCAAATGATGTGGAATTTTATACAATCATAAATTTGGATAAGCTATAAGCAAATTTTGATTCCATTGTAATATCCAATTGGATTTTTTTTACCAAATAAAAAAATATGTCAGTTTTTAAATTTCTAGATGTCTAGTTTTTTTTCCCAATAATAAATATTTAAAATTTTATCAAAATATTGAATTTCCAACTCGACATTAGCATGCCAAATGTACCAAAAGAATTGGGCAAACCTAGGATATGTTCAAACATTTTTCACATATTGACATTGAAGTAAAAATTGGGATCACACCATGGATGCCCATGATTTCTATTGAAATTTCCAAATTTTATTAAATACCTTTTCAAAAATTCAATAATCAATCACAATTATTATTTAATATTTAAGGATAAAACCAAAAAAAATGTTTAATATCATTCTATCCTATGCATAATCATAAGTCCAAATTTAGTTCCACATTATTTGACAACTTAAATGCATTTTTAACATGTACATGCTTTTGGTTCCCAAATTGGGGAAGGTGTGAACAACTTTGGGTTAGCTTTTGAGGGATATCAATGTATTAGTGATATTTAGCCAACTTTGGTTTTGCACTACAAATGACCATCAATTGTTGTTTTCCTTTTCAAGTATGTTTTGATATGGTTTCCAATCAATATTTTTTTTTAGTTAGTTGGTGCAAAATTGCAACAATTTTTTTTTAAATATATTTTTTCATAGAATCTTGACACCACCCCTAGCACATCCATTCATTACCCCCACAAAACTAACATTGTATGGTTCCACACCTTCCTATTGCATTTGTCAAAATAGTTCAATGTTTTTTTTCCCTTGTTCACATTTCACATGTCCCAACATCATGGTGGTCCAAGTGATTTTATCTTGAGATAACATCTTGATAACATATTTTGCATACATGTCTAACAAGCTATTCCCCATAATGGCATTAGACTCCAAATCATTTTGAATGATACGATGAACACCCTTGGGCACTTCAAACACAACCATGTTGGCACAAGCTACCCCCACAAAAGTAATAGAATTTGGTTGCACACCCTTTTGTTGCATTTGTCAAAATAGTTATAATGTTTTTTACCCTTGCTTGGATTACACATGTTTCAATATCATAGCAGTCCAAGTGACCACATTTGAAAATGGCATGATCTTGTTGAACGTTTTCCAAACATATTAAATGTTCCCACATTTTGTTAACATCCTAATAGAGATGCATGTCGCAAGTACCAACAAAGATGTTAAATAACAGCAAATAACCTACAACACTTTCATGTTCCAATTCAAAATCAATTCATTTTGCAACACCAAGTCCCAATTATGTCTCTAGTTCCAAAAGAATTGCAAGCACATGTGCCTCAAACATGTTCCCCACACTATCACACCAGATTCAACAAACACAAAATTGATGAAAACCTAAACCTCCCTACAAAGGAAACACTTCAAGAACAAAAATCCTTTTCTCCCTTTCAAGACAAGGATGGGAAAGAGGAGATGGGAGCTAACCTTGGTTTAATTATAGACCTAGTTAAAGGGGGGTGCACATATGGTCATTCACCAAGTAATCATTACCTCCATTGTATCAAGGTTCTATCACTAGTTATGCACTTCTTGTGAAAGTTGCATCCATTTTCACACATAGTTTTGCAAGTCCCAAATAAATCCCTGCACATATGGTTTGCTTACTAGGCTCCATTGACATGCAAACTCTAACCATATTGATGTTTAATTACCTATTCTACTATGTGATCCCACCATTGCAAAAGATCCACAAAGAACTCACATACCACAATTCCTCTTTTTGGCCCCCAAAGACCACAGATAAACTTCTTACCAAATTATCATGTATTTTGATCACATAGAAGCAACAATGAAGTATTTTGATCTTGTGTAGATTATGTTTAATCTTCTTATCTGCTTTGGAAAATTTCACTCATCATGTTAAGATTTATTAACAAACATGTGTACAGTGAGAAGAAGGCATAAACAATAAGAAAATAGGAACATAATAAATCTTATAATTGCCTTGATCTTTGAGTGTCACCTTTGTTTCTATTTGGTGCACTTTAAGTGCCAATGTAGAAAGCAAGAGTTGTTGAAGGGTATAATGCAATTGCAAGTCCACATATACATTTAGAATTTCCTTCATCCCCATGTGGTGGTGGAACTCAAGTTTTTCTGATCTAGAAAAAAGTTACATTATAACAAACACATAATAATTGCACTTGTGCACATTGATGGTGAAGACATGAACCTCACAAAAACCTTGGCAATTGTTCTTGCTCCTCACAATTCAATACATAAGAATAACATCCAAAGTAGACCCAAATGAAAATCACCCTCCAAGGAATTTGAATTAGATGATGTTCATCCAACAACCACCATAATCTAATTCTTGCTCATGTTAAATTGCAATCACACCTAGTGCTAATGGCTAATTCGTTAACAATGTTACCAAAAACTTAACATTTGTTTTCCCTTTAAATCTTAAATTAACCCTAACACTAACCTTTAACATTTTTTTAACTTAACAAACATTCACAAGTGCATTCACACTTGGGATGTTGTTAAGCACTTTTAGGGTTAGGGCGTACCTGCTTGCCATCATGGATTCCCACCAAAAATCCATCATGGCAAATTGCCTTTTTGCCGTTTTTCACCATTGCCATCAACACTAGGGATGTGCATTCTTTCTCTTCCCTTTTACTTTCATTGGTGCTTACAAGCTCTATGTTATTGCACTCTCTCTTGTTGCCTTTAATCTCATCACACTTGGTTTTGTTGCTTGTGCTTTCATTAGTGCTCTACACATTCAAGAAATGTAAAACATGTCTACACGTTCTTTCACATTTTTACGTTTCTCTCATTGTTGTTTTGTAATCTAGGACACAAATCGTTTCAACAAAATTTGCTAGAGCCTGGAATGTTGGGCCACAAGTTGTTGGAGTTTGAGATGCCGGGACATTGCATTTTACATTTTGTTCTGTTTATTGGTTGCAAAAGCTTGTCCTTGGAAACTCCATTGTGACATGACAATGACAACAAAGAAGTTGGAGCAAGTTTGCATGAATCTTCTCTTGAGCAATAGATTCTACTACTCTTTTGTTCCTTGAGCAGAGCCAAAAAAGAAACAAAGCAAAAAGAGAAGTAGAACACATTCTACTGCTCTTTTGTTTCTTGAGCAGAGCCTGAAAAAAGAAAAAAAGCAAAAAGAGAAGTAGAAAGTTAGCAGAGAAGGGCAGATGAGAGTGGAGGGGAATGTGGAGTGTTATGAAGGAGGGGAAGAAATAAGGAACAAGACAGAACTCTTGAGAACCTTTTTGATAAGGTACTATTGAGTTAAAGACCCCTTTTCAAGGTTGTTAAGTTAACATGCAACTTTGTGATGATATCTTCTATTTTTGAAGATTTGATGATAAGTGAACATTGAGTTACCACTAAGCTAACACCAATGTTAAGCAAGTGCCATGTAAACTTTTATGTTAACTAACAATCCTGCTCTGAATTCTACAATTTTCTGCCACTACTTAACACTGACTTAACAATGACTTATCATCATTTGTGATTGCAGCTTAAATGAAAAAAATTGGGCAGATTTCTATTAAGCATTTGACATCCAAGCTTAGCACACCAAGGAATGAGCTGTTGGTGATGTGGTAGCTTGAGCCGGCAAGAAATTGAGGCACCAAAACAGTTGCAAACTGGCTCCTTGTATAGGCAAGGACAAAGTTTTCTTACCATAACAATTGCAAAGACCAACTAACAAATTTGGGGGCAAAAAACATCAAGGTAGAGAACACAGCAAACAAGCACCCATAACAACATCCACACGTATGAACCATCAAGAAATGCAATGTAAAGAAGCAACCAAACCATCTCCCTTGCTAGTAGTAAAACTTTACAATAGTCCAGTATAGAACAGAAGTTGCAGAAACACTCATAGGAGAGTTGTTATCAAATGCTTGGGTCAGCACCAACTTTTGGTGCCCATACAACACGTGCATGATAAGACCTATGCACACCCTGTTTTGTACAAGAGACAACAACAAATGCAGCATGAACAAAGCAAAGAATTAGAAATAAATAAAGGTATTGCTAGAATGCTAAGGTCATCAAATCACACAGATCAATGAACTAGGCTTGATCTTCCTCTCACAAAATTGACCATTCCTTAAGCTAGCACTGTAGAAATGGTTTGGCACCCCACAATCTTGAAACCCAAACCCTAAATCTCACACTTTAAAGCCAAGACAAGGGATTCTCACAGATTTTCTAACAAAAATGGCAAATTACATGCAGAAGCTTGCATATTGATTCAATGTGTAACATGGAAAAGTCTGGAAGATGTTCCATGTACAAAAAATCACAACATTCTGGTAGATTCTAAATGGGAATTTGAAAATTTTAGATGGCAATTGAAAGAAAACATAAGAATGAATATGCTTCACAAAAAAAATCCTCAGGTTCACATTATTTTTATGAAAAAGGAAAAAAAATTCCAACAAAGGGGTTTCAACAAAAAATTTAGTAATAGATTTGTTTTGAAGCCATCAACAACACATGGGAAAAAGAAAAGCACTCACCCTCATATGTGCCCATGATGTTTAACAATGCTGTAAAGGCCCCACTGGCCCTCCATGTATGTCAATGAAGAGCTCTTGTAAGAACAAAAAACCATACATTGCACTCCAAGCTATCCATTTCAACCTAAGGTTACCTTATACAAAAAACTATGAATCAACAGGAGGAGTAAAAACAAGCTTAGAATCTTAAAACATAAAAGGGAAAAACAACAACAAAGTGAAGCAAACATGAAAAAGATGACATATTCACATACATGCAATGCCTTGTTGAAGCATAAGGAATTGTTGAAATGAAGCACCCAATCCTTGAGTGGTCACTAACCTATAACTTTTACCCTTCCTATACTACATGTTGTGAAGACTATGCTTCTTGCAGTTCTTCCTCTTGCAAAAGGACTTTTTGGTCTTTAAAATGTTCATGTACCCACCTGCACAAAGTAAAATATACACATCAAAGAAATTTCATTGACCACTCATCAGAAGCAACTCCTTTGAACATATTAGCATACCAAAAATGGCAACTCAAGATACCAATCACCAAACTAGTTATTACTTGGTGATGTAGCCACATTCTTGAACAAAACCTTGCTCTATGGTATACCATAAACACCACACCTGAGTACAATTAACAATTGCTTGCCTGAGGATAAACCACCCCCACCCCCCCCCTTCCAAAAAAAGAGAAAAAGAAATCTGCAAGCCGAAACAATCTAATTTCAAAGTTGAAAGCATACCATCATGGCAGTTGTTTGCACCAACAGGCCAAGCCCCTCACAATAATGCAACCAGCTGTGCCGCTAAGGAAAGAGAGAAAAACCCAACTCAATGCAGTTCAAAATGAAAGAGAAAGAACATTACTACCAAGAGCAAGGATCTTTGTTCAGTCTTCCCAAGCAGAGATAGATCCAACTTCAATTTATAGAATAATATCATCCTAGGTTCCTCCTAATGAACACTTTGGCAAGATTGTGGAAATCCCACTAGAGTGATATGAACTCTAGTTGTACCTAAGTTGACAATAGCTTTCTCACCTTCATCCCAAGAGCAAATTCCACCAGAGTACTATCCACTCTACTTGCACCTAAGTTGGGCAACCACTTTCTCATCTTTGTACGGAGCACAAGAGCAAGCAATACACAACAGTGGATTAGGATTTGGATTTGTGACACATTACAGGCAAGAGATTCAGAACGTAAATATAAGCTTCTCTTCTTCTCAGAGGACAAACCAAATGCGCAAATAGTTTGGACATGTTGCCACAATCATACAAGGCCCTCAGTGCTCAAATGCACAATGTACCTTAATGTACCTCAATGCACAATTGCTTTTGTGAGCCATTTATGGCGGGGCTCCTAACTCTTTGAAAAGGAAACAGCAATCAGACTGCTTGAGAGAGAATGTGAACAATATTTTGGCTATTGCTTTTCTGAGTCACTTATGGTACTTGAAATCTCTGGAGCAAAAAACACTCCAGACAATAGAAATTCTATAGACACAGATAAGTGCAGAAAATGGACCCTCTGTCAACTGAGCTGCAACATATGCTGAGTCACAGTGCAAATCCTTAGAAAGAACCCTACTTTTCATCAATGTACCATGACTGCCATTTCTGATGTGCAAGCATGTACCTATAATCTATAATCTGTACCTGTAACCAACCCAGTTTATGAGCTTCATCACATCCAGCACATCATCAGCAGGCACTATGAACTCTTACTGTATCTATTGAAATTTTACAAATGCTTTACAAGCGTATGACTGACAATTATGGAGATTGTTGGTATCTGTACATATGTGCCCTCCAACTTACTCAGATATTGATCATTGTTACAGACTATGCAAATCAAAACAAATGTCAGTGCAAATTTGCATCATAATGAATTATTCTGACTTACATCTTTTTTTCTGAATTTTTCTTAGGCTTGCCTTTAGTGCTTGATAGAGCTGCAACAAACTCTTCCTTGCTGAAAAATGATGATGAATCCTCATCACCAGAATCCCAGGCATCTTCTATTTTCACCACAGATGGTGGACTTTCTGGAACTCCTTGTCTGGGAGTTTCTCCACCATCATCATCTATTGTCCCGAAGAGTGGCTCCATTGTTGTTGAGTCATTGGATACTGGTTCTTCAGGGATGTCATGGTACAAATGCTTCAAAATGAAAAGAGCTGTGTCTGGGTCTTGCCAGTATGCTCTGATTCTCAAGAAAAAGTTCACTGTGAGTCAGAAGCATGTTCAACAACTGTTTCAATCAAAAACTCAAAGCAGAAAACCTTGGATTCATGGAATACTGGCTTGCTTTTGAGAACAAAAACACATGACTTTCAGAACACAAGATTTGCAAAGAGCCTCTGACTGAAAAAGACTTACGTGTGACAGCTCATAGCAGATAGGTATTGATGCTCAAATGTAGAATCCTGCCAAGGAAAGAAAAAATTGCTTCATGTCATTCATTTATAAGACCATTGACATAAGACCCAAAAGTCCTGTGTAAGTAGCACTGTCAAGTTAAAAATGTCCCAGAGGACATGCCCCAAGCTATTGATATCTCCACTTCAAAGTCTTGTTTCTGAATACACAAGGTACATACAGGTGCTTAGATACTAGTACATATCAGAAGGTATCAACCACTTCAGTGCCACAAACAATATTCTCAAGAATCTCCTCTTTGTCATGTGAAGGGCAGCTGAGTAAGATCAATTCCATGACACATGAACACCAAACTGTGAAATTTAGACTACTACAGAATGGCAACCTGCAACATAAAATCAATGCGTCCCTCTGAGCTTCCTGTGAGGCGCTCCATAACCATTTGGCCATATGTTTTTTGTTTCATTTTCTTCTCCTTTTCATCATCTGATGATATCCACACCCAGAGGTATCAGAGACTCCCAGTCCAATGCATTTCTAAAATGTAAAATTGTCTTTGTTTTGCAGGCACAAGGACTGATAGAGCTTATATTAAGGACTTCCACTTAAAGGTACCTTTCTTTCTCTCCCACTTTGAGTGACCTATTTCCCAGGTGCAAGTTCAAAGTCTATTCAATTTCTTGGAATATTCCACAACAGACTGCCACCCTTCAAGAGATATCACTATCAAAATGTCCTGCTCATACAAGTGCAGAATGATAAAACTTGCACAGACAACAAGGAGAATGCAATGCTGAAACTATTGAGTACCTGTAGACTCATCTTGGTATTTTGCAGTGAATGCATGTGCTACACGGGTCTGTTCACAACATACAAGCCAAGTGCTTTTACAACCTCTTGTACTTCCACATTTTCAACATAGTTTGTATCAGAATGACACAGATACAACATAGTCTTATTACCAGCATCAAACCTTCAACAACATGCAAGGCATGACAAACTGTCAAAACTCCCCATCAGAATGCCCTCTGTGGAGCAGGGCTATTAAGCAACAATGGAACAGAACAGGTGAACTTACTCCAACAGAGCCTATGGATTGTACAAAGGCCTTGGACTTCATGCTCAGATCCTCACTAAATTCCTGCAAAAAATACAGAATTTATTAGAAGAAATTTATACAGAAAACAAAGACCGAAAAGAGAAACCACCAGCAACCCTCAGCCAGAATGAAATTAACAAATCTACAGTTTGGTGATAGGAAGTACATGATGCTTGCAAATTTGTAGGCATATCGATATGTTCTACAAGTGGTACTGTGAGAACTTTCTGACAGCACAAAAGGGGAATGAGAAGGACCATGAAGTGAGAAGACTGACAAAATAACTAAACTGTCCCACACATAAAAAAGGACCACCATCGTTCATTGTTGATAAGCTGAGAATAAACCTGAAATCCAATATGCAGGCGCTTTCCTCCTTTGTGATAAGGAATGAATACAGGCCTCTTGTCAACATACTCCTTACAAACAAGGGGCTCTAGCCTTCCAACAACAGAGCCCACAAAAATGAAGCAGAGTGTGAGATGAGATGTGTAATGCTTAATCAAATTCAATGGAGATTCAAATGATTTTCATGTATACAAAAGGCATTATGATGATGCTTCCTAACCTGTAAGCAACTGGATCATATGGATGAAAAATGTTCAGAAGAAGACGACATGCAGGCATTTCCTCATCAATGCCTTCATCTTGCCAATACTCCACACCTGTTCCTAAACCAATGCGTATGTTGCGGAGAGCTAAAAACATTCCAAGGGGAGAACCAACAGCATAGAAAGTATCAACCTGATTCAGCAGCACAATTTTTCCATGTAAGTAACCAGGCACAACAAACCTAAAAACCTAGACTCTGTGTGGCGCAGAGACAAAACAAAGACTCATACAGAAACTGAATGCCCACTGGTCATTGAGCAAATAGTGGACACAGAAAATAACAACCTTGAACTCAAGTTTTGGATATACTATGAAGGGTCTATGTTGTTTCCTTAAGCTGGCAGATGTGTCCATTGTCCCTGGCAAAGATCCAAACTCAGAATCCTTCTGAAAAGATTGGTAACCCCTTGAAAAGCTTTGCTGCAGAACTGGATCATCATCTCTAGCAGTTTCAGGGCCTCTCACTTCTTCTATAATAGAACAAGGATGAGATTCATGGATTTCAGTGTTTGCATCAATTTTGACATGATCTGAAGTTGCTGCCAGGTCTTCTGATGAGCTTTGACTTGTACTGTGTGTACCCTGACTTCTCTCCAGAAACCTCAATTTTTCTTGTAATACAGCAACCTGCACAAAAGGACAATCATCACATTCTTGGAGCATGAAAAGGTATACAATAGGGTCCATCAAGAAACTGCAAAGAAATCTCCCCAATAACAATTTGAAAATAACATGACAATGAGTGCAGTCATAACCTTATGAGAGTCGCTCACAAAGTGTCAGACCATCACTTTATCGCAAATAGCATGGACAAGCTGCCATGACTATCCACTGACTTCATCGGGTCCAAATCATGGGTGTAGATAAGTATAAAATACTCTAATGCAACAGAATGTCAGCATGCAGAATATATGATGTTGCATCATATATTCCAGAAGCAATGGCAAGACTCAATTATGGTGTTGGCTACCACACAAAGAGACATAGCCAATCTAAAAATAGTTTCCTCATCCAAGTTGCTACAAGCTTCTGAGGGTAGGATTCATTTCCTTTGAGCTTGTCCCTGCAAAAGCAAGCATCTAAGCCAAAGGCATAGAGAGGCCCACATAGAGGGTCCAACACAGAACAGAAATGAACTGCAGTATCTTTTTGAAGATAAGTCTCTTAAAACATTGCAAGCTAAACCCTAACAAAACCACTGAGTATTTCAAGGTCAGCAAAAACAAGCACCATAAAGATTAATCTCAGCAAAGAAGAGATGTGACCAGGGATAGTAGCACAGCTCTGTTGGCATACCTCTGCCTTCAACCTCTCAATTTTTGAGTTCTCCTTGCTATTTGCAACAGCACTTCCTATTACTTCATCAACAATCTCTGCAACATCCTTTTCCACTGAAACAAAACGGTGGTCTTGCAAAAAATCTTGGACTGCAGCCTCAACATCTTCTAAAACTGCTTTCTCTGCAGGCATATCCTCCATCCCATTCTCCTTCTCCATAGCTGCAATTTCCTCAGGTATTTTATCTTCTGCTGTCTCCTCTGCAATAATCTGTGTAGCATCATCTGTGGGAATCCCTTCTGCTGCAGGATCACCCTCCATCAAAATGCTTTTCTCCTTCTCTTCCTCTGTAGTCTCAATCTGCTCAGGTATTCTGACCTCTTCTGTCTCATCTGCAATATCCAGTGTGGCATCCTCCTCAGGAGGTATACCCTCTGTCAAAGATTCTTTCTCCTTCACATTCTCCATGGTCTCAATCTCCTCAGGTATTCTGTCTTCTATGGTGTCATCCGCAAGATCTAGTGTCGCATCACTTGGTTGTACACCAGGTATGCCATTGTTTTCAGTCTCTGACAGGGTACTTGGACGGCAAGATATGTCTGAATTGTGCATAGATGAACTATCCTCTGAGCCAGACTCAGTCTCAGTTGTGGCTGGAAGGCGATCTATCCTAGGCATGTCGTCGTCAGTTTCATCATTGCGCATTATTGAAGCATTGATTTTTTCAACAGGGAAAGCTGACATCAATGTGTCTTGGTGGCAAAGAATGTCATATGTAAGGACACTCCCCAAAGAATGCCCATAGAGTGATACCTGAAGATTGAAAGGGCCCACAGTTGTGTCTCCAGAAAATCAAAAGATTGACACAGTTTGTCAAATGAAAGACCGGATTCATCTATGAAACACCCAACAATGATGGCCAACAAAGTATGATCACATGGAACAAGAAGCTGTAATTCAACAAACATGTGCAAAAATGGTCGGGCAGAATGCAAACCTTCCCATCAAAATTTGGATTGCGCTTTATGAACTTGATATACAGCCGGTTCAAAGATTGTGTTACCTGCACATCAATGTGCTCCAGACTTCATGAAATTGATCTTCTACTGAAGAAGATTGAATTATCTGGTTCGGGTGATTGTCTGCTAGAAGTTGCTCCTTGTTTGCATAACCTAATATCAGACAAACTCTTAAGGTTCTCACTTCAAAGCATGACCAGACCAAGCCACAGCAGACAGAGAAGATGGTGGCAACATCTGACAGCATTAGATTTGCACACCAGCCTCAGGAAGACTACTAGAACCTCATCTCCCATTAGCTTCCATCCATCTACATGCATATAAGAAGTCTAGAGTATAGAACAGTACAGAATCAATGATGTCCTGGCAGTATGCAGGGCTCATGTAATAGAGCACATCATGTACAGTTGCAGTGATCATGGTCCGCAAAGCACGGACCCCCTCAAGGGTTATTCGCTCCATTGCCACCTCACCCCCCAGTTTGAGTTCTCTCCTCCACTGAAAGCAACACAATGCACAAAACTAAGTAGATGACCCATAATTTTCATTTCCTTGCTCTTAATCTTCTAATGCCAACCAGCAGCTTCATCAGTTGACCACATGCGAGAACATTGCTGATGGGAAATTGACAGAGAAAAATCTGTTTACCTGACAGGGTATGAAAAGGATCCGCTGAGCATTACGCTGGTGTGGTGTGAGATGCTGTTCCGCTAATGCAGAAACAGTTTGACGAAAAGCTCCAACATCATCTACCAGATTTGCCTTCTCCAGTCGCTGCCCAATCCCATGCACCATGAAGACCACATGACGCACTGGTACCTGCATATCAACCAATTGTACCAGTTTATGGATTGTTCGGTTGCATAGATGCCCTTCAACTTCAGTTTGTGACTAGTACCTCTAAATTATTTGGAAGAATTTACAGAATGGAAATGAATCTGGAGGAACAGTCTTCCAAGTCTGAACAGAAGGACTGGAGTAATAATTCCAAACACATCAAATAAGGGCAGCAAAGCAACAAGCACCTGGGAAGCATAGTCATCCATTTCTTCCTCTTTCCGCTGCCTCAACTCATCCTGCATCAGAAACTTGTGTCAATAAATATTACTCCAGGTATCTGAATTTAGATCCAGGAAGGTTCACAATCAAGGCAATGAACAGCAAAGTTTATAGCAACTGCAAAGGCAAGAAGCCTATCGAAAAGGTTAATATGATATCAATGACAGAGGGCGTGCAAATTCTTCTGCAACAGTTAAACCTTCTAATGCTAAAAGCAGTGCCATCTTTTCATCTCAAGATACTTGAAGTTGGAATGATTAAAAAACCTGGGTAGGGTGTGCACTATCTGGGGGTGCAAAGCCCCGCCGAAGCTTCACACCATTTCCTTTTAAACCAAGGACAAAGGAGATGCCTGAAGCATCCACTGCCAGAATTGCCTCCCACGTATCATCCTCTCCCATGAAAAGTGCATGAAGTCCCTATAACTCAAACAAATCATTTGAATTTTCTGACCTAAACTCTAGCAGAATCTGATACCCATTCTCAGTTCCTGTGCAAAATGGAGATATTACATTGAACAACCTTTCAACATAGAGACAGTGTCAAAATTGCTGACATCTAGGATATTCCAAGTGCAACTCATTTCTTCTTTCAAGACAGCAACTTTTCAGAAGACAAACATTTGGTGGGCAAAGACTTCTGTACTACAGTAAGCTGGAGGACTGCCAACACAGAAAAGTATCACAAGCTCAGCCATAAGTTGCTAAACTTGAGTTCAATCACACCTTGGCAGAAACTTGTGAGCATTGATGCAGTAATATGTCACATAGTCACTGACCAATGACACATAGTGACAGCGCAACATTATTGCTTCTCAACACATCAGACATGATCTTATTTCCCATTCAAACTCTCCATCTTTCATACTTGTTTAAACTGAACTATCCTGCTTCAACAAACACATAAGAAAAGTAAAGATGTTTCGTTTGGATTTAAAAGTCAGTGATGCTTTCTGCAGATAAAGATAAATTCACCAGTAAACTTGTAAATAGGATAGTCCTATAAATTTACAAGTCATATCCTCTATGGCCATTTGTCTTCACTGGCATGTGAAGCCCCTGGCTGAGAAGAGATGTCTGAGATTGCAGATAAAACTCTACAATAGAACCTTGTAAGGTGACTGTTGTCAGTTCCAGCAAAACCAACACTAAAATGACATGAATGAGTGTGGTCATAACCTTATGAGAAAGTCACTCACAAAGTGTCAGACCATCACCTTGATCATTAATACCAGTTATTAACTGCCATGACTCCCACTGATTTCAGTAGGTCCTGATGGTGGGTCTAGATAAGTGTATGACAATCTGCAAAATTTTGGTGAAACCATTATACCAAAATCTGCTTCCTGATTCTCTGTTGCATTTCCAGAAGCAATGGAAAGACTCAAATCATGACATTGGCTACCGCTCAACTAATGCTGGTAATAAAAAGGTCAACAGCCTAATTCAAACTGCAACAAGCTTCTGAGGGTACATGTCTGAGAGAACAAACCAAAGAGGTGCCAGTCAGGTTGACTCGTGCAGCATATAATCCTGATGGTTGAAAAGAACGACGCCGCCATATCTGCATAGAGAGAAAACTAACATGCATCAGCACTTGAAAGCAGAAATGTAACCAAGGAATGTAGGAATCAAAAGTCATCCATCAATGTGATTGCAGAGACAACTCCACAAAGACACTCTGAAGCTCACCAAACACAAAGTTGTTTTAGTTTATGCCAAAGCAAACACAGCAAGAATGAGTACGGTCATAACTTAGTGGGTGTCACTCAAAGTATCAGACCATGACTTTCATCATGAATGGCAGTCACTAGCTCCCCACTAACTTTACTGGATCCCAACAGGGTGTAGATAAAGTATATACAACAATTTGCTCAAAACCTAGAGCGACCTACATGAAATGCTGTATCCTGAGCTTCAGTCAAAATTTCCGGAAGAAATGGGAAGACTCAGCCATGATGTTGGCTAGTACTCAAGATGCATAGCTACTAAAAAAGTTCAAGAGGATCCTCATTCAAGCTGCAACAAGCTTGGAGGGTAAGCTTGTATAGGCAAGCATCTAAGCCAAGGCATAGAGCAGACTACATAAAGGTATAGTGGTAGTTGGGACCTCCTGCAACTGGAACATGCACTTAGTACACTAATTTTGACTATTTGAATGCAGTGTATCAACTTTAGCCACTCAAAGAATCACAAATTAGTAAAACTAAGATATAGTTGTTCCAAACTTGCACCACCAACATTAATCTCTACACATGTAAGTATAGCTTGATCACCTTCCTGTGATATGCAATCTCTAACTGCTCAGCAACATCTTCCCGCAGTGGCAACCAATCAAGACCACCCTTGCGTACATACCAATGACCTCGTAACACCCGTCGATGCTCTCCTCTCCAATACACTGGAATACATCTCCTTTGCATAAGATCCACCTGTGCCCAGCCAGCACCTCAAATAATGTCAATAAACCCCAGTTCGGCTTCTTTGTCAGAAGAACCTCAGGAAAGCAGTTCCAGAGACAAAGACACATGTGATCTCCTACAGGCCAGTATAGGTACTAGTCTGTTTGTTAATAGCCAAAACATTCCATGTCACTCAGAACAAACAAACATTGCTTGCTTTTGAATAGTCCTCCATTTTGTGCGGTCCTGCTTGTGCGTATTTGAAGAAATAACATTCAGTGGGTGAGATTTTGGGCTGACAATGTTTCTCTAATCACCCTTCATGTAAATCTCATCACATTTGGATGCACACAAACCTCATATAGCCCACTCTTGACAAGAACCCCCACACTCTCCCCATCATCAATGTCTGCACTGTTGCCACTGTATGAAAGCTGGTCTTTTCCTCCATTGCGTGTCCTGCTGAGGTAACCTTCTGTAAAGTTCCTTTGCTCTGAGGGATTGGGAGCCAGACGGCCTGAAGCTGTCACTGGGCCTTCACTGACTTCAGCATACTCCTTCCACCATGCTGACACAAGCTCCTCTTCCCTCTGATGGCACACATTATCAAGGTATGGCTAAGAAACGTGTCCTGCTTAACTTCAAAATCAACCTGTAAAGGTCTGCCAGTCTAAGTAACATGAAGTGGAAACAAGATTTTGACTACTATGGAAAGCTTACCACAAAATAGTGTAAATCTGCTTCTGTGCTTAAATTAGTTTAAAAGTATCAAAACCAGCATATATATGGGTGCTGCCTAAAGTAATTGGAGTCAGGTCGAACTTCGACCAACAAATTCATCACTCTCCACATACCTCAGTTGCTCCAAAATTCCCTCCAAAAACTGGAATAATTATAGCAGAAAGAATCCAGATTTCAAGGTCTACTCCAACATGTTATGGACATTACAAAAATATTCACATTACAGGTAGACAAACAACACAGTACATTATAGTCAAGAGTTCTGGGTGAAGATGAAGCCCATAAGAGACAGGAAGCACACACCTGCACAAAGGAAGCCTCCAGTGCAAGGGAGTCTCTAACACTGAACCGGAAGTATTTACCCTTGCCGACCACCTCTGATGCAGGCACTTGAGCTGCTGCTTCTGGAAAAACCTCCCTTAAACCCTCATCATTTCACTAAATTTGCCTTCCTTACAAATTCTCCACACATCTCTCTGTGCAATCCATCACAGCAGTTCTTCCCTCCCTGCCTAGAGTGACATCATGTTTGTTAGCCTCATCTAGGTATCACACCCCATTCTGCAAGAGCCAAAGTTCAAACCCCATAGTAGAAAATTGCAGAAACCTATTGCTGCTATGCAGAATGTATCCATCCTCTTAGAGCTTGCAATCAGATTCAAGCATGAGATAGTACGTCAGTGATCTTTGCAGGGTTGCACTCGGTTTGAACCCCTCGGAAGGTTTAGGGTTTTGCATTGTGGGTTCGGAAGACAAGTGGATTCAAGAAAGAAGGGGCATGCACTCAAATTTCTCAGTTCTCCAACGCATTTCAAAGGAAAACAAGCACGTATGCACATGATTCCTCTCTCTTGATTTTTATCCCACATACAAGATACAAAATGCATGAGAATTGTTGCGGTGGCTATACCGTTGGGACGAAGTGGAGTCTTGCAGAAATACCAACGAACATCTGCACCATCAGAAGCGCTCTTGGTATGCACACCGTACTTGGCAGCAGCAGCAGCAGCGATCTGCTCACCCATTTCAAAGATTCACACTCTTGCGATTGAGACTTTGAAAATCTGAATGAGAAAGGGCATGGAAATCGACCTTCAAAACGGGTTGCATGTACGTATGTGTGTTGAATCCCAGGAAAAAAAAAACTATGAAGCATGCCTGCTGCTGCTGCTGCTGCTGCGTAGGGTTCTTCAGCCACTCAATTTCCTCGATGCACAAAACCTTATCACACACGCATTCATTTTCCCAAAAGAGAAGCCACAGACAGCTACAGAAACCCCAAAAAAGAAACAAATGATTTTTAAGAAATAATTCTAACAACAACAACAACAACAACAAGAAACTTGATTCTTCAACGATCGCAGACAGGCTAGAATCAATCAACAAAGATGAAAATACAAAAAAGACGTCATCGACACGCCCTGCTGTCCGGGGCGGGGTCCGAGTCTCAAGACCTACTACTACCTGCCTCACCAGTGCCCGATTAGGGTTTGAAGATGCTAGGGTTCTGACAGTACCATCCCACCCTGTGCAAAAAAACCACCCACCAGTCCAGTAGCCCCCAAATCCATGTTTGTTGTTGGCCTTGCCTACCAAGGCAAGAATATTGTGTGTTCAGATTCATTATAGAGCATAGTAGCTTAAGGGACTTTGGCCCCTAGGTAATAATAATAGGTCTATTTTTATATGAGGATTTTTGAAAGTTGCTGTTTTTTTGGCTTGTGTTGAAACTTGAAATTAGTTACAGAGTTATGATATCTTGAAGGATTTTTTTGGTTTCGTTTAAAGGATTCCATTTTTTGAAGATTGTATTTTTGGATAGTGAAATATTTGAATTTTCATAATTCTTCTTTTGCCTTAAGATATTTTTTTTAATGTAAATGATAAGGTCATAATGTGACACACCCCTTGTTTCAAAATGGCGCAATCACCTCCCAACCTTTCATCTTTTACAAACAATTCTTATACATGGATTTTTTTTCATTTGCTTGAACGTCTATCTCAAGTTATGATGCTTGCAATGCTACCTAATGCAGTTATCATAGGTTGTCCCAATCTAGTAGCATAGAGTAACAAAGACATAAAAACTGTAGCATTGTCAATTGGTGCATTGTTGACATTGTTAGATTTGTATGAAACAAAATATTTGGTCCTTGGATGATGGGTTTTCCCGAACCAAGGATTGAGAAGAAATTCAAAAAGAACATTGTGGCACATATTCACACTTGAAATGTTATGCTAGGACTATAATTTTGTGTAAATCCCCTCACACATATAAAGTATTCATTCTCTCAAGAGATAATCCATGTGCGATTAACACAAAATAATTTTTTACTATTTTCTTAGGAAGTAAAAATGCTCTCACAAACTAAGTTATCTTATAAAATTGTAGATGTTTCGTATTGAACATCTTAGGCATACAACACGTCATTTTCAGCAATGTCATAAAAAAAAATTTGATGAGGTTCACTTGTCACAATTTTTTCTGTATTTTTTTTCAAGAATATATATATATATATATATATATATATAAATATTGTAACAAAAATTGTTCTATATCCAATATTGGGATAAGGAGGAATTGTCTTGGTTTTGTAGGGTGAATGTCAATAAAATGAACCAAAAGAATAGCAAATAAGAAAATGGTTTATTTTTTGTCATTGTTTTAAAGCAATTCAATATTGACCCAAAAAATTTGTGAAACATGTTACATAACATAGTTTTGAACTCAAAATATGAAGCATATGAATTTTTCATTTGTGTCTTTTGAAAAAATACAAAGGATAAATTTTTTTGAGCTTCAAACCCTAATCCACTTGCCAAAGGGAAAAAACGAAATTGTAAATGATAAGGGCTTATTTTTAGCATTGGGGAGGTTGCATGTTTTTTTTCACATAGAGGTGAAAAATGATTTTTGAATGATGTTATTTTTGTGATGTGTGAAAATCATGTGGTGTAATTGAAACAAATCACTACCCAAAAAAAATTGTAGTTCATGATCACAAATCAAAAACATCACAAAACATGACCATAGATTAAAAGGAGGGGAACTCAAAAAAAGAGTTAAAAGGATCACCTTTGTACTAATGTTTTTATTTAATAAAGTTTCACATTCAATTAGAAACAATGAGCATAAAAAATCGTATAGAAGAAGTAATGTGTTGTCATTGAAACAAACCATTGGCCAAATAAAACACACATTCATAGATTGTCATTTTGTCAAACTTTTAATAGTGTTGTTTACTTGACATTGATTCCAAAACAACCATTGTAAATTACTAAATGACCCCAAACCCAAAAATAAGAAAAGGGGCATTGTTAACCCATGTTTTTAAAAAAATCAAAGATTGTCCATTTCTTCAACTCAATGTAAATTTATTTTTTTTAAATGGTTAAATGGCCTAATGACAATCAATTAACATAAGGTCAAAATATTAATATGTATTTAAATTAAATAATTTTGAAGTTAAGATAATTAGTTACCAAACATTGATAATTCATGAACATATAGATCATCCATAAAATCATTTCCATTTTATTAATTTTAGAACATGAAATTTAATTTTCACCCATTAAAACATTGACATCCTTAACATCTTTCAATAACCTATATGGCTCCTTTATTGTTCCCAATGTCCTTTTTGGTGCCTCCCATTAATTCAAAATCAAAATTTTGAACATTTACAATATCAAAATATATGATATATAATGTCGCAACCCTGTTTAGAGGGAGTGTGAAAATGAAACTCACACTCCTGAAATTGAAACTTGGGAGTCATCCGAGACTCTCGAAATTTTAAAGTGCGATTGCAATAGTCAAAACACCTCACATTGGGGTGTTTTTTATATCATTGGAAAGCTAGTGAAGTATAGATGTCGAAAATGGCCTCGCATGGGCCATTTGGACATCTACAGCACAAGTTATGGCAAAAAGAAGGGTCGGGAGTCAAACTGACAATTTGACTCCCGACCACTAAAAGTCGAGAATCGACCCAACCCCGATGTGTGCAGATGAAGTGTGACACACCGTTGGAAAGCTCTCAAGGATAACTACAAGTTTGCTTTAGACTTCATCACAATCAGAAGTCTAAGCAAAGAGTTATGATCGCTCAAAGTCCCGGGAGTCCAAATTGGGACAATTTCGAGACTCCTCCTTGGGAGGCACATAATATATTATATGGGGGAAGGTGGTGGCTTCCCCAGAGTCTGGGCCGTGGTGAGTCAAGTGAGTCCAAGGTTGCCTGTGGCTTGTCCTAGTACCCAGAGTGCTCCAAAAGGTGAACTAACCAACTTGTTGATTGGTTTGGTGTAGGTTCGAATAAGTGAATAACTTGTCACTCTTCTTAGTCCCATCCCAGAGCTTCAGCATGCCCCTCTACCCCTTCTAGTGCTAAGAGCTAGGAACGTGCCTCAAGTTCCTCACAATTCTGCTATGAGAGTAACTTAAACCCAACTTGGGTCTAGCTAAGGACTTGGGAGCGTGTCATATAATATTTTCAACTATAATGTTTCAGTGTCTCTTACATACTTATTAATGCCCTTGACATTTTTTGACATTAAATCTAATGCCATGAACATCCTTTGGTGTCCCTATTGCCCATAAATAAAAAAATTAGTCCAACATGGTGTCCTTAGTGTCTCCAATGTGCCTTTTCAATGCTTTCATTGTTGTTTGTTGTAATTACATTATTCTTTGTTAACATTTTTATTTTTTTGTTATTTTTTTTCCATTTCTTGTCATGTCATTCTTGGTGTAATTTGAGTGTGTTTTTATTGTCGATCAAACTAAAGTTGTCCCTAAATTAAATTGCATCACCAATTCAAATTTTTACTAAAAACATTTAGATTTAAAACATTTGGTAAATGATTTATTGTTTCATCTTGAGATTTTTTTTGGGATAGGGGCCTAGCAACTTTATTCTTGAATAATCATAATGGTTTAAAAACTCGAGAAACTTTGAAAATGTTAGTCTTGTTTGAATTGAAAATAACATTTTCAATGAAAATTAAGTTTAATTTAAAATATAAAAAAACATGAATGCATTTTTTTATTTAATCTTATATGTAAATATACAAAGACTTCATGACCAATAAACCAACCTTCTCAACATGGGGTGGTACATAATACATGTACATTGTTGGATTACCATGGAGTTAAGTTTGTTTGGGAGGCACACATTTCAATAAACATGATAAGTTGATACCTGCTTAAGGGTTAAAATGCCTTCTCAAACTAAACTTTATAAAATTATTCAAACAATATGTGGAAACTTTCACACATTATAGGTTTTACATGAATCATAAATCATAGTTAATAAATACATTTTAATGTGATGAATTGAAATGCATGTGATTTCATGAGTGTGAAATGTTAAACATACATTTCAAAGTTGAATAATGAAAAAAAATTAGATGAATTTATCTTAGGTTAACATGAATCAATGTGTTTTTTCTAACTTTTTAAAAAGATTACGTAGGTGGAGGGGGTGGAAGAAGGGTTCAATTTCCACTAAATTTTTAAAAAATCAAAATTGAATGAAAAATTATTTTTTATTCATTGGAAAAAAGAAAATAATTAAAAGGTAATAAAATGTCCACCCCAAAGTAATGTGTAGAAGTGATAATAAAAAGTTATTAAATCCCACTTTCCATTATACTAATGAATTTGATGTTTTGAATGAATTTGTTACATTTAACAAATTGCATAAACATAACATTAATAAAAATAATATATATATGTCAACTTTGATAAAAATGTTTTCACAGATATTTTCAATGTTGGCTTGAATAAGTATGTTTCTAATTTGGATTAAAAGGTGTTGAAAAATATTCTAAAATTAAGTTGAAATTTATTAGAAAAACCAGAATATTTAACTTAATTAATAAAAATTGATTTTTGTAAATGTATTGCACTATTCTTAATTTTCATTACAATCATTATTAAATTTAAAATAGAGATATATATAATTTTAATGTAGTTTAATTTAATCTAAAATTTTGTAACTACAATGGAATTTCCTATTGGTTTATTTATAATTTTTCTTTTCAATCCAAACCAAAAGCTAGGTCGTCATGTCAAATAATGTAAATATCACCACTTGTTGGAATTTTAAACATATTGAAAATTAAACAATAACAAATCCATTAAGGAATGTATGGATGTAGAATGTTGTTCAGTGAATCAAAATACACCAAAACATGTTACTTTCATATGAACCAAATGTTAAAATTTGAGATATTTATAATTTGCAATCAAGAATTTCAATTATAAATATAAGTTCATGTTTCAAAACATAAATAATTTATTATTCAATAGGCCATAAAAAAGGTAAAACACAAATACATGTGAATGTGAATCATGCATTTTAAAATAATAACATGCACAAAGGAATCTTAAAGTTTTCAAGACCTTGTTGTGATACATAGATAATATATTTAATGTCAAAAATGTTAAAGTATTATGGTAATAATGTAGAAATGACATCCACGTATAAAATTATGTAATAAATGAGATGGATTTTTTTTCATATGTCATATTTGCATATAGGTTGAGGATCACCAAGTGAATTTAAAAAAACGTCCATACAAACCATTTGATTTCATCAAGTTATGTTTGTTTTAGATTGATATTTTCATTTTGTATCATCTTCTAGAATGTTAATAACAATTCTAAAGGTTTCCATAAGTTGCAAAGATATTTTAAATTTGCACAAAAGGAATTATAATTATTATATTGTAAGTTAATTAAGATTTATTGTCAAATAATGACATTTTTAATGAAAACAATGTTGGTCATTTATACATAGAGTTAATGAAGTTCCAAATTGAATTTTTTACTGATGAATTTCCAAAATAACTGAAAAGATCATAAACTTGATCCATCATAAATATGGAAAAAATCAATTTCATTCAACAAAAGATTTATGCCAAGACTTTTATGTTTATTTATGATAGAAAATTTTATATTGTCAAACATGCCATTATCCCAATATATTGTTAGTAATAATTGATTTTGTCATAAGACATGCATGAACTTATTTTAGTTCATTCATTCATCTTATGTGCACAATTTGTAATCAAATGACATTTTGCAACTACAATGTTTAGTAAACAAATCATTATTCAAATTTGTTAAAAATTGATTTTATGTGACAATAAAATGTCAAATGTAGATTTCAAAAATAATATTGTGCAATTGTGCATCTTCAACCATTATTTGATCACTTTTGTTTTGTATAATTGAATATACAAATTGTTTTTTTTGTTTAATTATATTTAAATAATTTGACAAATAAATAGTTTTTAAATGTTTAGGTTCTTCTTTTTTCTTTTGAAAGGCAAATACCCATGTCACTTAAAACATGTTTTTTAAAGGTATAAATGAATTAATAACATATGGCTTTTATTACATAGTAATGATGTGATGAAAAAAATTTAATCAAATTATCAAAACATGCATTAAATGTTTTTTTACCCAAAACATAATATACATATGATGAACATTGAGGAGAATATTGCATCAATATTTTTTTAGTTCTTCAAAACTTTCAATCATTTTCTTTCATATAATTGTCAAAGACATAAAGAATCATAAGAACAAAAGCTAAAAGAAAAGTTTAAGTCTAACTTTCAAAGAAAAAACACGATAAGATTATGTGATTTAAAAACAAGAACAAAAAAATTAAAAACACAAAATATATGCAAAAAAAATATGAAAATGAATATTTATTATTCTAACATATGCAAACATGAGCATGGTAGGAACATGATAAGGCTATGGTGTAATATTGTGCTTACACTAGTAGAAATCTGTGATTTTGCAACCAACGAATTTGCGACTAGCTGCGACTATTTGACATTTACAACTACTATTGGTTATATCTACAACTACTGTTTGCATTTGAAGCCGCTTGCAACTACTCTATGACTAATTTACGACTAATGGATTATTTCATCCTTTCATTTGGATAGCTTTCATTACAATTTCCATCCAAGAAGACCCCTCTACCTACCATTAGTTGCAAATGTCACCAAATGAGTCATAGCCCTGTGAATATTCC
>Ga0116227_10005458_pt1 | contig 26763 bp, 14 predicted proteins | sample S1TSphgellanicum_FD_89693 | JGI IMG/M metagenome (GOLD analysis project Ga0116227, IMG submission 89693) | Host-associated microbial communities from peat moss isolated from Minnesota, USA - S1T2_Fb - Sphagnum magellanicum MG | ecosystem: Host-associated > Plants > Peat moss > Unclassified...
CACAAAGATGACTTCATCAATAGAAATTGAAGAGAAGAATTGCATTGTGAGAATTTACAAAAAGACATTCCTAAATCCTAAGCAACTAGACATGAGTACTCCAATTTCAAACTATGACACATCAAGTCAAAAAGTTAAATAGCTCTAAAGTAAGTCAAATCGTGTTGACTTGAACCATTTTTGGTTTGGTAACAAAATTCAACCACCCACCACACCATTTAACACCCAATTCTTAACATACCCAGTTGCTAGGAAACATTGCAAATAAATAGGAAACTCCACATATATCCCATGTAGAGCCATGCTCTACATGTGACTACAAACTTGATAAAAGGATGAGAAAAACCCACCAAATCCAAATCATATTGTTGTGTTAATTTTTCATATCATCAAGAAAAGATATGGTTGGGGTGCAATCAGATAGTTGGAGTTATCACTGGGTTCAGATAATTTTACTCCACTCGGTTCTAATTTAGAGAGAGAACAAGGAAGATACAAAGATACCATGTTATACTAATTGTTGTTGTAACTTGTAGCGCAAGCATGAGAGCCACTTCTCAATTAGCAACACTAATTGTTGTTATAACTTGTAGCACAAGCATGTGAGCCACTTCTCGATTAGCAATGAGAATTGAAACACTTTCCTTTGTGGTTCCCAACACACATGGGTGCATGGATTGGCTGGGAACCAACTAACCTCATTGCAAAGTGGGCATGTATGTGGTCCCAAGGGCTAATAATGACTTTCTTGCCAAGAATCAAAGTTTATTTTTATTGTCCTCTAGTGTGGACTTGGCAAAGATGGATGAAAAGATCAGGTAGTTAAGGGGGGCCATCCATTGGCATTGGTATTGAAAAAACCCAGTGTTGGGCGGTTATTAGAACCCGGGTATATACACCCACTCACCTAGCTAAGTTTTTTTTTTTTGGTTAAAAACCAGTTTTTGCTATAAAACCTTAGTTCTCATAAATTTTGAAAATTAAAAAATCACCTTTCTAACCACCAGTTTGAATAATCCACTTATGCAACCTATGCCAACATTAAACCATTGAGTTTTCATCATAGAATTAAGATAATGAGTATAATTTTTTTTGTAACTAATCAATTTTTGTAAACTAGCCAAACCTATAAAAAAAAGGTTGTTGAAACTTCTCTATAAAACTCTCCATTCGTTTTCCTTGTGGTGTTCATTTGATAGCATCACCACAAGTGTAAAAGGGATCAAATAAGACAAAGGGACAAACATCATGTTTTTGCATTTCTTTTCATGGCTTCCATCTTCCGTCCATACAAAGTTTTTAAAGCTCATAAGGTATTCTCAAAGTGGTAAGGTGTTGATTGTGCAACCACAACAAAATTCAAAGCTTGTATGTTCGCCACTTTGTCAAACCTTCACCAACTTTTTGTTGCAAGTTTTGCTCCACATTTGAGCAATCATATTGAAAGTTTAATTTTTTTCATGGATAGATACATTATTAGTGTACTATTCTGTGCATAGCATGTCAAATTTGAATAAATTTCATAATTCCTACTAAGTTTTGGAAAAAAAATTAAAATTTTGTCTCCTGGAAAAAAGAAGTTCAAGAACTCATAAGAAATGTCTAAACAATTTGTTTTGGTCCAAAATCCTTGCTACCAACACCCTAGGTACTAATGCGTGTAAGCATGGTAAAGTATGTCAATTGGTCATCCCTACTAATGATTAAAAGTAGATTTGGTGTCTTTTGCATTTTAGGCATTTTAATCATGCCATAAATTTTGGGAGGTACTTATCATATTAAATAAATCATATATGGTCATTTTTAAGGTATGTCATTACTCTCACTAATTTATTTATTTATTGCAAGTGTATTACTTTAGCTAATATTGCACATTTTCCAAATAACAATTCAAATGATGTGGTAGTAATGTTTGAGCCATTATCCACCTTGATACACAATCTTGGAATTTGAACTTTTGGATTATGATAATGTGAAGCCCTTCAAAAGTAAATTTTCCATAAACTAGAAGTTGGCATTTAAATATCTTTTTGATATGATACTAAAGTGCATTGCATGTGCTTAATTCATTAAATCATGCCCCAAACCCTTTCAAAATGCAACATATGAAAGAAATTTCCAAATTAAATTTTTAAAACCTACTTTCAATCTATTTTCTCACAATGTGACCAATTGAAGAATTTTGCAAAGTAGATTGAAAGTAGGTTTTTAGAATGGTTGATACAACGTTTGAAACTTTTAAAAACTTCAACATATCACATTCAATGCCTTCATGTAGTCCAAAAGGACAATCTCATAAGGCACACCTATTTTCTAATATACTTGTCATAAATTTTATTTTTTTTACATTTGAAGACTACTTTATTGGTATAATTTAGCATGTTTTCACCTTAATGTACATACAATTTATGAGTTGTGACAAAAACCAAATGCCCTATTGGAATGTAAAAAGTTTCAAAAAATGAAATTTTAGGGAATTTTAGGCCATTGATAGAACATGGCCCACATTCAACAAATTTTATTATTCTCATTTTCATAAGTGAAAAATATATATATTCTAAATGCTTATATAAAATTTGGAACAAAATTATTTTACTTGACATGGGAAAAAAAAGGAAATCTAAAATAGGTCATAGGAAAAATGAAAAAAAACAAAGAATTTGAAAGTTGTAGGAATGAATCCTTATTGTTTCCAAGGGGGTACCTCAATCATACTTGGACCCTAATAGTGATCATGAAGGTTTTCAATTGCCACAAGAGAGAAAAAAAAAACCATTTACATTTTATGAAATTGTATACTTGGTTTTCAATTTGTAACAAAAACATTTTAGAAGCATGCATGTGTGTATGGACAACTCCATTGTAGTATAACTCCTTTAAAAAAAAACCCAAAGCCTTAAAATCCCACTCCTAGACTTAAATCATATTAGCAAACCTTACACCACAAACCAAAAAATCATACTAAGCCTTAAACTGTAAATCAAAACCCTAGGCCTTAAACTTTAAACCAAAACCATTGGCCTTAAGCTTTAAACCAAACCCTTATGCCATAATCCCTCCAACCTATAACAAAACCCTATTAAGGCACAAAACTTTCAATGCTAAACCTTATTAAGGCATAAACCTAAATCATTAAATAATATCTAAATATATATTTCCATATATTTACCTAATTTTCTTAGACCAAAATTTTATGTATAAATAACTTATATACCTACTTCATCTTTATGTATATAGACTCTACATATCGATACTTATGTCTTCATTTAAATATGTAAATCTAAATCAATTAAGCTTAAGTATCTATGTAAATATGTTTAAATTCTAAATAGAAGTATGAAATTGAACATCTACATACCCATGTATGTAAGTGCAATTGTTTATTGATCAAGTGGAATGCGGATTTTCAACTCTAGACACTAAAAAAGGATGACAAATAGATCTCAAAAGTAACATCCCACATTTGCACAATCAGTGTTCAGGGGTGAAACACACTATAGTGTAAACAAAAAATTGTCATAGTTTGATAGTTTTTAATACCTACAAAACCTTGATATATCATGGTGGATGTTTGGAAAACATTTTGTAACTAAAATTTACACTTAATGGTGGTTTACATCCCAATATATCATTGTATCATGAAATTGGAACAAATATGAACAAATTAATTAATAAATGGAGTACGTTTTCACTTTGCAATAGCCTTGTCACAATGTTGCAATTGTATAAACGGACTACAAAGGATTATATTTAATGTTAATTTATCCATGAAATTTTGCACATGCAAAATGACAACCATGAAGAAGAATCTTCTTCATTACAATTCCCAATTTTTTTTCAAGTTGTAAAATTCATATTATATGTTTAAAAAACCTTTGTTAGTACAATATATTATAATAATGATGAAAATTGTGATCTTTTAAGTTGTAAAATGTTCTTTCATTGAAGATGTAAATGGGCTAAATGTTGTTTTTACCATTTTACATTAAAAATATGGATTTTCAAAATTAATAAAAAATGGAAATCTACTATAAAATAAGGATTCTAAATTAATGTTTATAAAATCATTGGTTTATTTTTACATAATGATATAACTACAAATCAATTACATATTGATGGGTTTAACAATTTATTTTATGTTTAAATTTCAAATTAACTACATGCAATTTCTTAAAAAATTCAAAGTGAGTGAAATCTTACATGTTACTACCTTTTTATATTATTTGTAGTCCCAATTTTCTCTAAAATTGTCTATATCGTAGTGTGCTTTCACCATCAAGTTCCACACTTCATCTTGCACCACCTCTACACAACTCGTCTTTCTTTCACTGCACAAACTTGATGTCTATTTCCATCTCTCTCCCCTTCTATTCTTGCTACATCTCTCATGTATTGTCAAAGTCAAAATAAAGTAATGCCCCTACCACATTTAGCTTTCCATTTTTTCAACTAATTAATAATGAGATCTTGAACAAGCAAGTGATGCACAAAACCAGAAGGTGAAAATATTGTCTTTGTCACCCCTAAAAAATTAAAAACACCAAAAAGATTACCATGCCTCCATGATATTTCCCCTTACTCCTCCTCCTTACTTTTGTTTCCAAATTTTTCTCTCGTTAATTCTAGAGATCTTGTTTCTTCCTTAGGTTTTTTCAAACATCTACATATTCTCAACCTTCTTCACACAACCTAGACTTTAGTTCACAATCAATACCAACATATTCAACATTTCTCACTATATGGAAACAAAATCCAAACACACACAAGGTATGTGTTCCACAATTTCCATTGTTTAAGGTTTAATGAAGACTAAAAAATTGAAAATGTTCAAAACCACAACACTATTCGCTAAACCCTTAGTATGAGATATCTATCAACAATAGCCTAGTTACATTAAACAATTAGTTTCAGACTTCATCTCCCATGCCACAACCCAGGCAAGATGGAAAGACTTAACCCCATGCAATGTTGTTTGATAAGAAACTCCTAAAGGTTGAGAGGGAGTTTAGTCCAATTTGGACTCTATTAAGATGTGTGGTAATATGGTGTTTATGGATCAAATGAAATGGTTAGATGTTTAACAATGGAACTTGATCGAAGATTAAGTCATATGATTTTCGATGATATTGTGGCTTATGGTAGGTTGGAATGGATGAAGAAAACGAAAGCATCCTTGGGTGTTACCATTAGGTACATCACACCTTGATTTTCTTGGATCCATTCAATTTTGAAAAATCAAAAGAAACACTTAAACAAACATTTTTTCTTTTAATGAATACATTTATTAGGTTCCATAAATTTTGAATTTTCAATAATATCAATTATTTTTTTATTTTGATGTTCTTATTCATTGCATTTTTAAAATGTTTAAAAATGTCACTCTAATTCCTCTCTTTGAACTTTTGGTTAGGAACAATTTGAAACATGATTTGAGATTTTTTCTTGAGATTTTTTTTCCCAAGGTAATTCTTTTTAGATTTTACTAAGCAATTAATTGAGTAAGTATAATTTAATTATGAATTTCCAAAATTAAGGCTATCAATTTCTAAAGGTGCACTTTTGATTAAAAATATAAAATTTTAACAAATTTTAATTATTTTAATTCCAAAATAAATTTCAAGTTATATATTAGTGCTTGTAATTGATAAACATGAAAAAAAATTTAAAAATCTATAGTTGTGAAAACATTTAAAGAAAAGGATCTACAAAAATGATTTGGCTGTTTTCGGCTCCTTAACCATTGCTTAAAATGGTTTTTAGTGGTACCACCCAAGGATGCTTTCACCCAAGCTTCTTCATTTAATTTTTTTCTTTTATTTTCAATGGATTTTTCCATTTTTTCACAACATAAAATAAAACGGTGCCAATCAATGTTTTATTATAATTTGCATGCAACTAATGAAAAGTTGAACATGCACACATAGGGCTTATTTCTTTCCTCAAGTGAAAGTCACGGGGTGGGGGAGTTTTTACCTTTTGTGTTTTCATCATGTTCCTATGTGTTCCCAATCATTTGCCCATATGTTTCCCTTGGGTTCTCTACGATATTATTGAGGTTCCCAATGAATTCCCCAAGATTGTTCCCAATATCACCTCACTGGTTTGGGGTCAGTTCTCCCCTTTTCATTTATAGGTGGGGCAAAGAGGAAAACTCCATCTCCACATAAAAACATATATTTTGGGAAGACTTTCAAGTTTCAATGTTTGTTATTTTGGTCATGGGCCATTCAAAATGGCCCATAACAAGAAAAAAAGAAGTAATTACAGTTAAGAAGTAGTCCATCTAGTCAATATAATAGAGATAAGTGAATAAGTACCTAAATCAACGATAACTCCTTTGCCATTTTTCTCAAGTTTCACTATAACCTATTACAAACTTTTTGGAATACTTATAACTTTCGTGTTAATGCTGCAAACTTTTATTTATAAACACATTACAAATTTGGAAAATGTATAAAGGAAAAAGAAAAATGAAAAGAATAATTTACAAGATGTGAAGTTAACACAAACTAGATGTTAAAATCTATCCATTTCAACAATCAACTACATGTAATAGGTCAAATGTGGTGATGGGTCATGAAGGGGTGGAAGTTGGGAAATAGCTAGGCCTACCCCTATGACCAATTTAAGATGGGAAAATGCTTGCATCCTTTGCAATGTAATTGAAAGTTTTTTATGAAGAAAAATAACCAAGACAAAAAAAAGAAGGCCTTTTAGCCCTTTGAAGTTCCAAATCGCATTGGCACACTTGAAGAAGTTTGGAAATAAACGATTACAATTTTAGTTGTAATGGACATATGTGACTGTAAACCCTATAGTTGCATTGGATAAGTGACAAAAGACAAATAGTTGCAAAAACCTCCATGTGGCATTTATGCATCTTCGTAATCATATATCATTTGTGACTACAAGATTTCTCATCCATTACTAGTTGTAGGACTATGCAATTACATATATGACTACATAATATATTAAACATCATTTTAAAATAATTAAATTTAAATGATTTAATATATTTTTAAATCACATTTACTAAGTACGTTAGTTATATTTATATACTAATGAAATATAATAATTCATATTATTGATCATTTCATAAAATTTTAACCTATTATTTGTTGACACATGTCACCTATTTAAACTAGGCTAAAAACCTAGTTTAGGTATCTAGGTAGGCACCTAAGCTAAATACCCTAATTATGTAAGGTACATACAATCAACACACCATCATTGACCACTACTATGTAATTTGTGAAGTTTGATCCTTAGACCCTAAGGATGGATATCAAATCCTTTGCCATCAAACCACACCACTTGATGTGCAAACATATTGGAATGCATTTTATTTAGCCCATACTTGATTTTAAACATTCCACAAACATCAATTTCAATATTTCATATTTTACTGATATTTGTCCAAATGGAAAAAAATTAACTTGATTCTTAAAGTACTTTCAATGACATACACAATTAAATATTTTTTCTTCCAAAATTGTACATAAATTTGAACAATGTTTTTCTGAATTTTGTTAAAATGAATTACATTTCAATGATGATTTGTTGGAAATTGTTTTTCAAGCACATGATTTATAAATGAAAAATGTTTTACAACTAATATTTAATAATAAGAAAATAACTAAATAAATTGTCTCCCACATATTAATCCTTCATTTCATTCAAAAAAAAAACAATTTTATTAGACTATATCATAACTTTAATTAATTCAGATACAATTTTTATAAATGGATAATACATCTATCACATTTCAAAAAATTATAATTTTTTAAATATCAGTTATATATATTTTTTAATTCTAATTTTTAATCTAAATCACATTTGGTAATGTTAGATAATTAATGAATTTGATGGAATTTTAATTTCTATATTTCGACAAAAATAAGATATAAATTTTATTTAAAATTATGGTAAAATTTTTATGATCAAATAAATGATTTTTTTTAACACCTTAATCCTCTATTTTATTAAAACACATATCATATTTGAATACAATTATAAGAAGTTTTAATTTACCAATATATTTAATTTACATGTATAATATATAATTAAATAATCATAATATATAATATTTATAAATAGATCATAACTCAATTTTTTTTCATAAAAATATAATATTTTTATTTTCAATAAAAAAATACCAATAAATAATTAGATACAAGTTGATTATCAAACAAATATTTCAATTCCAAAGATGCCACATGTGTTTTAATCATCAAAATATTGGAAATGGAAAAATTATTAACTTTAATTTGCAAAAACAACTATAACTAATTGCAAAAACAACTATGTTTTCATCCATCCAAAGATTCATTCACAATATTGGATGAAAAAGTGCGCTTTCATTTTATTTTTCTATCCAAACATGTAAGAATCATAAATTATAATCGCATTTGCAACTTCATTTGATTATATCAACACTATAGTTGCATATTTGACTATAATAATCACATATATGACTACACACATTTACAACTAAGATGACATGTAGGACTAACCCAACCGTAGTTGTTAAAATAGTTGATTTGGATAGTAGTTGCATCTATAGTCGTAACCATATAGTTGGAATGGATAAAAAAATCTTTTAGTGACAATTGTGTAAGAACACATTAAGTTATTTGTATAGACATTTGACACTTCAATTGCTAAAAGGAGGAATTGATCACTAAGGTGTCAGTTGCAATAGCTCCTTTCTTTGGTTTGAGTAGTTTTGGAGGTAGCAAATCCTTAGGTTCTGTAAGATTGAAAAAATAAATTCGTTCTTATTGAATCAGCAATGACAACATCAGTTAGGGTGTGAAATCTATTTTTGGTGAACATAATGTCGATTCATCGATGAGAGGAGTTGAACATGGTTGAAAAAAATGTAGGTAATTGTTCTTGTTTCATGTGAAGGGTAACATCTCATGCAAAATGGAAACAAAAGTGTTGCAAACTGCATCTTGAGTTTTGTGCACTTGTTGCCATAGGTGCAATGCAAAAGGTCGACACTTATAGAATCAATGGGATGTCTATATAGACATCGAATCAATGAGATGTCTACACACACATCAAAGAATATTTGCAATTGCATGATGTGGATGATATTTGCATTAGTAATGGAATGAAAGCAAATATAAGTCTAATGACCTATAATGAATGATAAAAGACATTGTTGGCAACAATTTTTTGGTGGCTAAAAATAGTCAAAATGTTGTGGAAAAATTAGGGTGCTAAGAATAATAAAGAAAAATTGCGGGGAAAAAAGAAAATATGCATGAGATTTACGTACATTTCAAGCAATGTTATCCAATCCTCAATCATACAGAGAGGCTCCATTGGCACACAGAACTCACACTATCCAAATACATTTGCCACTTTGCTCAAATTTTATGGTTTGGCCATGGTTTTTTCCCACTACACATGATTGAAGTGAGTAGATTGTCACCTAACATTTACCAGTCCTTTTCTTCTCAATGGCATATTTTAGGTTGCATCTTGTCTTTGGTCTTGAAAGTTGTGAAAACAAATTCTGCAACAAAACTTGCTTGGACTTTCACCTTATTTACATTTCATTTGTCTTCTTTTAGCAACTATTTGCTATTTTGGTGCCCCAACCTTTGTCACATGCACATGAAAAATGATCAAATCATTATAGCCAGAATGATCTAAATAATTCATTACTTTAGCCATCATGTGTGCAAGAAAAATAAATCAAGATCACCAAAAATACTATTGCTTTTCCGTACAAAAAGCCATCCACCAAAAGCTGAAAAAGTTGAGGAAATATGTTGGCCCTTGGGTGGACAAGCACCTAAGGTGGTATAAGCAGTTGGGGCTTTACCATTTCATACTAATCTATAGTACATGACCCCCTACAACTCACGAGACTCTTGCCCCTGTCACATGGCCAGAATTCATGAATCAAGGGATTAGATATTGAAAATCTTGGATTAATATTTTCTCTGTGTTTCCAGATGCAGTTCTAAAACCCACACACCTCTTCTGGGTGACCATTGTCATATTGTTTTGAAGTGGTCTGAAACTAAATCTTTTATCTCAAAATACTCATGTCATGTTGCAATTATCTATCTTGAGGCAACAGGTTAAAGAGGTATGTTGTGCTTTGTAGAAGGGGTATTAGCCGAGGCAAAAATATAGCAGTAACCATGTCTAGGAATAGAATATGCATGCAACCAATGAGACATTTAACATACACCCAAGAGAGTTCATCCTTTTTTCCAATTGGGGGGCAGGGGGTGTGGACGGGATTTTTAAATTTTTGTCTTCACATCATGTTCCAAGGTTCAGAACATATTAATATTAATAGAAGCATGAATAACCACAGCAACAACTCCTCTGCCAATTCTCTCAGTGTAGTCCATGACGAACTTAAAAACATTTAAAGCTTTTGACGTTTTACATACGAGCTGCATGCTTTGTTGCATGATATTTCGAAACAAAACTCCAATAAAAAAGTCAATGGCCGAAGAAACCATCCCAGGGGAGATATTTGCATTTATATAATGGAATGGAACCAGATAAAAGTCTGACGAGCTCCAGTGAATGATAAACGACGTCCTTGGGTGGACGAGCAACTACGCTCGTACCACTACTAACCGTTGGCAAGAATTATGGGGCAAGTGCATGTTGAAGGTAGGCCTCGGCAAGGTAAGTTAGACAACCGGTTGTTACCCGGTAAAACAGTAAAAGTTAGTGGTAAAGGGTGAAGGGAAAGCAACAGGTAAGGTAGCGGGTAGAGTAAAGGTAAAGCTGAACGAATTACCCGATAACTTGGTACATTGTAATTACAAGTAACTGGATAAATTATTTATTATGGCCCAGTGCCTTAATGGAGTCCGCCGTCAGTCCGCATGGAATCCACCGACAACATTGGTGTTTTGTTGTAATATATCTTGTATTTTCGGTGAAGATGCCGGTAGACAAGAAGAAGAGCTATGATTTAAACTAAATTTCATGAGTTTTGGTTGGGAATTGCGTCGGTTGCTTTGTTTTTCTGTGTCGCAATTCCTCCACGTAGTACGCCTTTTGGCGCTTCTTGAGCAAACCTTGGTAGCGTCACACATAAATAGGTGGTTCCAAAAGTGGAACCTAGCTATGAGATCTTTCATCTTTCTCTGGTTTGTCTACATTAGGTACCTTTTTTGACTTTTTCCTCAGTACAAATTTGAAATGCAAGCGTTCTTGAAGTTTTGTGATGTTGTCGGAAGTAAGTTTCAGTTAATAGCAAAAAGGTTACATTTGGGAGTGATTGAGAGGGGAATGATGAAGCTCATGAAAATGTATCATCTATACACCAACAATTCAAGTGCATCTTTTTCTGCATTTTAAGTCGCTATGTGTTCTTGTGACTCAGGCCTGAGTCCGCAACGAAGTCCACCTCGCCACGATTGTCGCAACCCCACTTTGAGGGAAGTGTGAGGTCACCACTCACACTCACAAAAATGGGACTTGGGAATCCTCCGGGATTCCCAAAAATTCAAAGCTCGATTGCAAGGGCCAAAACACCTTGCCCTGAGGTGTTCTTTATATTGTTGGAAAGGTCGTAAAGTGTAGATGTCCAAAATGGCCTTGCATGAGCCATTTGGACATCTGTAGCACAAGTTATGGTTGAAAGAAGGGTTGGGAGTCAAACTAGCAATTTGACTCCCAACCATTAAAAGTCGGGAATCGACCCGACCCCGGTGTGTGCAAGTGAAGTGTGACACACTGTTAGAAATCTCTCAAGGAAAGCTAGAAGTTTGCTTCAAACCTCATCCCAATCGGAGGTTGAAATGAGAAGTTATGAACGCCCAAAGTCCTGGAAGTCCAAACCAGGACAGTTTCGGGACTCCACTTTGGGAGTCTCAGGAAAAAGTGCCATTCGGATGCAAGTGCGACGGAGTGGCACACAAAGAATACTATAAAGGGGAAGGTGGTGGCTTCCCCCGAATCTAGGCCGTGGTGAGTCAAGTGAGTTCAAGGTTGCCCATGGCTTGTCCCAACACTAAAAGTGTTCCAAATGTGAACTAACCAACTTGATGGTTGGTTTTGATGCAGGATCGAATAACTAAGTGAATAAAGCTTGTCACTTGTCCTAGTCCCAATCCCGGAGCTTCAACACAACCCCTCTACCCCTTTAGTGTTGAAGGCTAGAAGCGTGCCCTGAGTCCCTCACATTTTCGTTGTTGAGTAACTTGGACCTAGTTTGGGTCTAACTAAGGACTTGGGAGCGCGTCAACGGTCTTCTGCTGTGGCGTTGAGGGAGCTACAAAGTACAATGTTGAGCAATGGTGATCCTGCTGTGAGCGTGGTCGTCGCCGAGGACGCTGCTCTCGTCATTGCGTCTGATGACAACGACGGCAACATGCAAGCGGCTGTGCATTCTGTCCTCAAGTTAAAGCGGTAGCGCCAAAAACACCAGTTTCCATGGGAGTATGTCAAGGATTGGCAAGATAGTGATTCCGCCAGGCATTGCGAAAAGCGTTAGTGCACGGTGTGTCGCAAGTGGTACTCCGAATCGACCAATGCATCGGGCTAGAAAGCCCATATGAAGAGCGCACATGGCATCACTGGCGGTGACATCACGTCGTCCGCCCCATCCGACAACGTCTTGTTCTAATCAACGCTCAATAGCAAGCCTATGTTTTCGAAGCCCGTTTTGCGCAAGTACGAGAATGTCGTCGTGGACTATGTTGTCGAATGTGGCGTCACCATGTGCGTGACTGGCGACGTTTATTTCAAGAAGTTTGTTGTTTTGCTAACGAACGGATACGAGCCATCGTCAACTCGAACGTTCTTACGGCGTAAAGTCGAGCTATACCGCATCTTGGAGCCATTATCGGCGACATTTATGTGCAACCTGGACGTCGCCATCTCCCTGACGCTGGACGGCTGGTCGAACCACAACCTAAAGGGCTTCTACATTATCATCGCGCACTGGGTCGACGTCGCTTCTCTAACCAACAAGAGCATTCTCTTGACGATCCTTGACGTCAAATGCGGGATTAATGTCAACAAGCACGTCAGGGCTGCCCTGTTTGAGTACTTGAAGCGCCTAGGCCAAGATGTCGTGACGTGCTTGCTCAACGTCGTCAACAACAATGGGTCAGACGCGACAAATGCTGTCGCACGGCTCTTCCAACTGGTCAATACCTTCATCGGCTACGAGCAGATGTGCAAGGTCAACCACGTCCAGTGCTCCGACCACTCCGTCCAGCTCGCTATGCTCAAGGTGTTGACGTTCATTAAGGAGCCCACCGAGCAACTACGGGATGCACTAATCAGAATCCGCTGCAGCAAAGTCATGTGGCAACAGTTTCGTGTCGAAGTCACAGCAGCCAAGCTTGCCAGCAAGCAGCCGACGCACCAAGATTCGCCCACGCGCTGGAAATCAACTCACGAGATGTGCACCAATGCTTCTAACAAGCGTGTCATTTTGGATAACATCATGGACCAGTACACGGATGCCATTGGCCACGGTGTTCTCCCTAACTTGGAATGGCATGCCATTGATGGCGTGTCGACGTTCCTTCACGTGCCGCGCCAAGTCATGGAGAGCCTCGCAGCTAATCACAAGCCGATGCTCGACTTGGTGCCGATGTCCGTCTCTCTGCTCTTGAAGCACTGCGACGACAACGAACAACAGCTGCAGGAGATTGACAACAAACTAACGACGGTCGGAGTGAAGGCGAAGCTCGAGAAGTACAAGAGCAAGTTGGTGCAGGAACCGATGATCATTGTGGCATACCTGAACCCACAGATCCCCAAACCAACCGACCTGGTGAAACTTAAGCTTGTCATTGATCTCGTTCGCAATTTCCTGCAGCGCCGTTATTCGGTCGAGGTGAGCTCTCGCCAGAGCATCGAACAAGAAGCGGCCGGCAACTCGCTTTTCGCCACGATGTTTTAACCGCAATGCGACGTCAGTGGCAACGACGACGAGGTCAACCAGTATCTGTTGATCGGCGTCGTCCAGTCATTGGGGTTCATCAACATCTAGTCGTGGTGGTCGGTTCGGAAGGAATCGCTGTCGAGCCACTACCAGATGGCCATGGACTACCACGGAACACCGACGACGTCGACGCCATGAAAGTGAGTCAACAACGCCGATGGTCGTGAATTCACATGCACCCGACAGTCGTTGTCATCATCGGTGTTCACCATGATAATGTGCTTGCGTTCGTGGATGAATGTCGATATCTTCAAAATGCCGACAAATTGAACGTAGGCGATGACTACCCTCGGACAGGACAACGCCAACAATGTGGAGTCAGTCGTCTAGGAGCTTGAGGAGGAGCAAAAGCACTGGGATGAAGAGATCCTTGACGATGGTGTCATTTAGATGCTCCACAACCAGTTTGCCGACCTGGTCTTTGAGGCCAGCCTTGATTTTTGAGTAAAATGTCCCACGAAATACAATTCGAACATTTTACCGAGTAATTACCCGGTTGAAGGGGTAGGGAAAGATAAAAATAAAGGTAGGCGTGGGCGAATCGGGTAATGGTAACGTAAAGGTAGGAGACAATGTATTACCCGTTAACCTTTTACCCTACCTTGCCGAGACTTAGTTGAGGGAGAACGATTTGGCGATTATGGCGATGACAACTTTCAAGTTTTCCACTGCTGTGCTTCATCTGGTAGCCATTGCTTGCATCATGCTAGTGGCAGTGCACGTGACGGAGACCGCTCGTGAGCTTGAGGACGGCGTTGGAAGTGTACTACGGAATCGTGACCAAGTGGCATCTGTCCACACGAAGGCTGAGCTCACAGGTTTCCAGGCAGCTTTCCTCACCCTGTGCCCTCCAGTTTCCTAGCGATGACGACTGCTTTCCAAATGGTCAACGCTGCTTGAGGAGGATTGCTGCAGTGGGATGTGCGTTTTTTAGAACTTATGTGCCTGGTAGATGTGTAGGGCGCTAGGACCAGGTCTGAGAACCTGAGAAGACCGTTAAGATGAGTGAATCGGGAAATCGTGGTTTGTGCAGTTCATGAGTGGTTGCTTCAGATTTTAAACTAATAAATTACCTGCAATCTGCGTTGCACTAGTGTTTGTTGTGGAGTAGAATTACGTAACTCCAGAATGAATAGGTACATTGGAAGTCTACAAACGATAGTTATGGTAAGCTAGTGTACTACTACTCTCTGTTCGTCCACTTCTTGTGTCATATGTGACCAATAAGATGTGATCTATCAAGATATACATATAATATGTGCATATATTGGCGGCCTAATGTTTCTTTTTTGGGGAGTCAAATTTGTGTTCTAGCCAAAGCGACTATGATCCACAAGAAGATTTATCCAGATGTGACAACAAGCAAAATACGAAAGTAAAAGTTTCTAAACATCTTCCTAATTTTTTGGCTACCTATTTGAACCATGTATGGAAATTTGGCAATTTTTCTTAAATTTTTTATTTAAATTCTTGCCAATGAAAATCTTAAAACATGTGATTTTAGCACTTTTGATTTTTTGGTATATCTTTCTGGCTCTATGTAGCCAGTGAGAAAAGACTCATTGGTGCATGTGTTTTGATCATGTTCTTCACATGAAAATGTTAAAATTTATTATCTGACATGGGAAAGATATTGTTTATATCTTTTATGAAACATATGAAATAAAGCGGTATGTTTTGTATGTTATGCACTTCAAAGTAATAGATTATTAAAGGATTCTCTATTAAAATTTAAAGTCTTTTAAAAATATTCTCCTGATTTCATTTTTAAGCACCTTATTTGTGTCTGGGTAAAATTTTTAATTTTTCTTTTTTTTCAATAAACTGCCTCCTACAAGCTTTTTGCATGCAGTTTGAAAAGAATGAATGGAACTTGTCCTAAAGTGCACTAGCTATTGTTAGTAAATGTTTTCATGCACATTTTTTTTTTCTTGCAAGTTCTGATCTTTGCAAACACATTGTGAGGAATGTTTATGAGACTTTTGTGAAGGCTGGACTCACATAAGTGAGGAGAAGATCTAAGAAAATTGCTGAACACTGTTTTTCCAGTTAAAAAATCAATAATTGGGATATTCTTAAGCTGTATATAGGCATGGTAAAACTTGACTTCTGAGCACAATTCATCGCATAAGGCAAATGATAATTTGGATCTCTAATTTAGGTTAATGATAGAACTCAAAAATATTTGCATGTTTTTTAAATTTATAAAAACTGAGTAGACTGCTAATTCTTCTGATGGATTTTGCCCTCTTTTTTCCTTTTTAGCGTTTCTGAGCAATTGTATGGACCTAGGTAGCAATGTGTATTTTTAATTTTAAAGTTTATATTCAATGTTTAGGCAACATTAAGGATATGGTAAAATTGACTCACATGCTTCGTAGTTAATTAATGTTATGGGTTCAATGTTTTTACCCTTGTCTATACACAAACAAGGAGGGTTACAGTATTCTAGTGTGCTTATATACAAAGGGTGTGGAATAGGCTTCTGTGTAGGTGTGTTGAAAAAATGTTTTGGACAATGAAATTGCTGGATTGATGGTCTTGAGTGAAGGAACAATTAAATGTGTAATAAGGTTTGAGGGGGTTGTGGAGAATTTTAGAGGACCAATGGAAATGCTAGAAAGGACATTGTGTTTAGTGGGCAAGGATATTGTATTTAGGTTCATTATAGAGTATAGTAGCTTAAGGGATTTTGGCCCCTAGGTAATAGATCTATTTTTATGTGAGGATTTTTGAAAGATGATATTTTGGCTTGTGTTTGAAACTTTGAGATTAGTTATAGAGTTATAATATCTTGAAGGATCCTGGTTTCTTGTAGAGGATTTTTTGAAGATTATATTTTTGCATGGTAAAATATGTGGGTTTTCATATATAATTCTTCTTTTGCCTTAAGATACTTTTTAATGTAAATGGCAAGGCCACAGTGTGACACACCACTTGTTATTGCATGAGTGAAAAAAAAAGAAATAAATTTATGTTTGGCAAGAAAATGGAGGAATGGTATAAAGTATTACACTAGTGGAAGTAGCCCTGAAAGGTAAAAATGTAAGCTTATAAGTTAGCACACCATGCAGAGTGCATTTTGGTGTCAAAAAACATCATTGGCTTTTCTGGTTTGATAGAATTTTGAAGGTAGGTTGGTTACTCACCAAACAATGAGCACCTCAAAGTTGTATAGGAGCCAGTTAACCAAGGCCAATCAAAAAAGGGAACATTAAGGCCCACTTTACACAAGGAATCAAGGCCAAGATTCAACTCAAATCGAGGGATGTATACTAGGAGTCGAAGGTGAAAGAGAAAAAATCTTTTCAATCTGCCCCAAGTTACTAGTAAATGCCGAACTTTATGGCCTTGTATTGGCCCCAAGGCTAAAAAAGGAAACCAACCAATTTGTGAAACCAATTTGCGACCCTGGGGGCCAATGTTCCCGCATTTATTAATTTCCTGACATCAATGTTCTAGCATTTATTAGTAACTTGAGGCCAAACAACAAACCAAAAGTGCTCAAAGTTGGGCCCAAGTTTTTTCAGCCCTGACTTCTAGTGTAAAGCCAGCCTAAGTTTAGGAAAAAATGGGGTGTTGAATATTGTTAGGAAAAGAGATTGTGTGCCAATGAGGTGATGTTGCATGCACCCAAGAAACCCAGGTTGTCTTCATTTTAGGAAGGAGGGGAGCTTTGAAGATTTGCTAGATTTGAAAGTTCCCAAAAACTTTCCACTAAGTGCAGCAAATAAAGTTGTAAATCATATGTGTTCACACAATATGTTTACTGCATTTCCAACATGTTCAATGTGTTTCCCAAGATCTTTCCAAGAGCTTACCACACTTCATCCCATAATCTTTGCCCAAAGTTCAATATCTTATAGTGCTGGGCCAAAGGGCATCACATTTGTGGTTATGTTTTAAAAGTCTTCTATTGGGGGTGGGGTTGTTCAAACTTCAAAGTTTCAAAAAGATTTGAAATAATTTGGGATGCACCTCACAACTACTTGAAAGAACAAACAATAGGCAAACCACAAGATCTGGTTCCAATGAAAGTTGGCTGCATAAATTGGTATTTCACTTTGTACAATGGACCTTGATATTCAGCCATCTGCACTAACTTCAGACCCATTACACCCCCTGTTTGCTTTGGGTACCAAAAAAACAATATGAATTGAGACACATGCCCTTTGCTCAAGATTCTTGAATTTTGAACATTTCAAGATAAATAATCTTATTAATAAGACAAACTTCTTTGTAACAATTGTGCTATTGTCTCACTATGCCATTAAATATTTGAACTCATTGACCTAGGTTCAAAATCCACCATTGAAGAAAGATTATTATAATTCTTTTTTGGCAATTTTTTAATTAATTTTTCAGAAATTTGAGAATTTTGAAACTAATTTAATTATTCTCGAATTCAGGTTTAGGGAGTACGATATGTTTGTTGGGCATAAGGGGGGTTTTGAAAGGGAGTTTTGTTGCTTCCTTCCCTGGAGACATCCCTCATAATCTAGTAGTTCTTGTGATGGTTTTTAAAGCCTCTTATTGTACAAAATGGTTTCAGAGCTCTTGCATGCATTGGAGAAACCTTCTCATGCAAGTTTGGAAAGCCCTTTTTAGGCATTTTGAGACTCCTGGCTTGTATCATGCTCCTCAAGAGACTATCACAATATGATTTAAAATATACTTCACAATGGGGCTTATTACTAAATTGTGTGATCTTTAAGTGACTTAGGGTGGAGTATGTGGAAGTGTAGCACATTGGTATTGTTTGCTTTGGTATTACATGACTTTGTCAACACCAAACATAATGGCACCTTGTATCCACATGAATATTCCTTTCTCTTTTTACCTTATGCTTACAAAAGGCCTCTTCTGCTTATTGTCGAGAATCCAAGCTTAATTAGTTAATTTTCATTAGTTATTGGACTAAGAGAAAATTATTTATTTATTTTGGAGACTACTTTTTTAATCAATTTAATTAGTTTATGTTTTATTTTGATTTCTTGGTTAAGTTTCTTGATATTGATGGTTTAGAGTCCTTTCTCGTTAATGCAAGTTGGTGTGTTGGGTGTATGTATTTTAAGGTGCCTCACTTTTTGAAAAAACAAGAGTCCACAAAAGTCCATTTTACAATCTTAAAATTTTGAAATTTTATGGTACCAAGGGTTCAATAGTAATAATTTCATATATCAAAAATAATAAAGTCCATGTTAATAGGAGCCCACCTAAATATTCCAAATATGTACACCTCTAAAAAAAGAATGAAATTTGAAAAAAAAATATGTTAGGGACTTATGAACATATGGTTCAATTTTGACCATTCACAAGTGCCTAATTAAAGTTTGATTATGATTTGTGAGGGAAGACTTTCAAATAGACATTCATTATTTGATGTTACACTATATATTGAATCTCTATACATAACTTGGAATGAAATTCAATATGAACCTTTTTATTTTTTACTATTCCAATCTATCAACTAAACCATATTTTTGTATTTCAAAAGTCCATTGTGAACAATGAGTGTACTTTTATTGAAAAATAATTATATACATATTTTCGTAATCAGGTTGTTAATATATAGTTAATTTCAAATTCTCAATTTGATAAGTTTTATTATTTGTTATAAGTGTCCAAAGAAAAGGCATTTTGCAAAAATGGGCATTGTGATCCAAAAAGTGAACCACTAATGTGCTCCCAAGCTCCTTGATACACTCAAATGTGAATCTGAAGTGAAAACAACGAAAAAGTAAAGAGTTGGGGCATGTTCCCTAGTTCCCAGCACTTTGGGATAAAGCGACATGCTAAAGCTCCAAAATGAGACTAGGATGAATGACAAGCACTTAATCATTCACATGGATTTGCACAAACCAAACAACAAGTTGGTTAGTGCATAGTTTGAGCATTTTTGGTGCTGGGACAAACCACGGGCAGACTCAAACTCATAAAACTCACAAAATTCATCACGGCCTGGACTTGAAGGAAGCCACCACCTTCCCCTTTATAGTATACTTTGTGCCTCTTCACAAGCCCCACATCCAAATGGCATTTTGTCCCGGGACTCCCAAATGGGAATCTCGAAATTCCCAAAGTTGGGACTCCCACAATTTTGGGAACTTTGGGGCCCCATAACTTTGTGTGCAAACCTCCGATTGAGATGAAATCTAAAGCAAAGTTGTAGTCCTCGTCAAGATTTTTCCAACGGTATGTGACACGCCATTTGGACACAAGGGATTCAGATCGATTCCCGACCTTTCTTTTGGCCATAACTTGTGTCTTAAGTGTCCAAATGAGTCATGCAAGCCCATTTTAGACATCTAAGTTTCAATAGCTTTTCAATGATATAAAGAACTCTTCAATCTATTGGGTTTTGACCCTTGCAATCACCCTCTGAAGATTCGGAAGTCCGCCGGGACTCCAACTCCCAACATGGGAGTTCACTTGGAAGTGTGAAGGTTCTTTCCTTCACACTTTTTTGCATTCCCGGGAGCATGAAATGCGACTCCCGGGCTTAGTCTTGGCCCGCACTATTGCAAGCCCTTGTTTTGGTTGCAAGCCCAAGGTTAAGGTTGCAACAACCACCTTTGTGTGCATTCACCATATTTTAATTGTGACAAAAACCTTGGTGTGTTTTTTATTTTATGTTCCATGTTTCTAAACATGTTGTTTTGATGCTTTTAATTTTTTTGCAATAAATTTGTTTCTTATTTTGCACTTGATTTTTTATTTGTTAACATGGTATTAGAGCTTAAGTTGTTCAATGAAAAAATTCTTTAAAATCTAAAGCTAAAAGGCTCAAATTATTCCATAGGAGTTTATTAAGTGCAAAATAATAATAATAATAATAATAAATAAAAATTTGTGAGAACAAAAAAGGAAATAAAATAAAATTACAAAGGTTGAAAATTCTATAGGTTAAATTGTTTACATCTAAAATTTGATCTATTATTGAAAGATCTTGAGTTAAAACTTGGAAAATTTACAGAAGAATATAAAGCATTTTCACTTCCAAACTTTTAAAGAAGAATGTGTTTTGCAAAAGATATGGAGTTTTGAATTTTTATCCTAAAGATGGTTTTTTTATCACATCATCTTCATTTGAACTTTTACGAAATTTTTGCAAGGAAAAAAAGCTAGGAAGGGAAAACCTTCAAGAATGGGAGGTCAAACATTTTCTAAGAATTGACAACATTTTCAAGTTTGATAATTTGCAATTTCGAGGTGTGTACGGCAATAGTGGTAATGTCATGAATTGAGGGGGGTACCCAAGCATGATGAAAGCTTTACATTTTCAACTTAATAGATGTTGGAAGGTTCTAGACCCACCATTAGATTGTCTTCAAATTTGATTTTTTTTTAATAGTAGTTAAGCCATGTGACCATAAATTTTCAATACCAACGAAACTATAGTTAAGGAAATTTTGACAAGGAAATGGGCATGTGTTGGCACAAATGAAGACTAGCAACATTCAAAAAGTTATTTTCACCTTCCCCCTTGGTTGTTTGATTTCATTTTTGATGTGTGGAAAATGAAAAAAACTAAGAACTTTTCTGCAAAATTTGAAGCTACTTTCAAAACTTGTGTGCTAAAACACTTGTCATGGTGTAATTTGACCTCATGTACTTGGACATTCCAAATCACAAGATCCATAATTGGATATTAGTGGATTTTGATGAAAAGGAAAAATTAAATATATTATTAAAACTATTAATGATTCTATTTCATCAAATTTATTATGTGGAATTGGTGTTGACTTGGATTGAGGACAAATTATTAACATTTGGGTTCCCTTCAAACTATTATATATTTTTCACTTATATACTTATACCTTACGACATTTTAACATTATTTCTTCCCTTTGACTACTTAAGGTTCTTGTAGTTGCTTAACCTACTTAATCCTCACTCCATCTATAAGTCATCCACATATAACAACTAAAAAGGAAAAAAAACCCAAAAGAAACATCTATTTATTTGGAACTCATTATTTAACAACATTGGTTACAAATACTATGATTTTTCCATCTTGAACATCAACCCCATATCACCACTTGTAGAACATATGTAAGTATGCCCATTTAATAGAAACTAGAGGTCAGGAATAAAATCACCTCACATGTACCTTCTCTCATTGCCATTCATAGTTAAAGGGCAATGAAGCTAGTGTTTCAAGTGGAGGTAACTCAACATAAATCTCCATCCATCACAACCACCAAAAGAACTCAAGTGGCGGTAATGACAAGGGGTAGAGTAGGCATAGTAGATATTTTATCCAGTTAATTCAAATTAGATGAACATGGCACTTGGGAGAAAGTAGTTTTTTCCAAACAATCAAAAATCACTACATCAAAACATAGTAAATAGAATTGGAAAAATGACTAGTGATGTAGTTCTAACCACCACATATAATTAAACATGATTACATATTCCAAACATCCACATTATAATTACCACAAATCATACATGGTCTAGTCATAAATGTCATGTGATTGCATACCTTATGATTGTAGTCATAATGGATGTAATCATAAAACCACATCCAATAGCCCAAAACATGCCATGCAACACCAAAAAAACACATTAACATTTTTTTGACCCAATAATGTGGTGCCATGTGGCAATAAAAGTGAATCAAATAAGGTTAAACCTCCTAGGCTAGGTTGCTTAGCCTATGAAACTTAGTCTAGGCTAAGCAAACATAATTTTAAACCTCAAGCTAAACACATAGGTTGTATCAAGGTTTGGAATGATAGGACTCAAACCTTTACCTCCACTTTGTGGGCTTTAAGTCTTTAACCATTGCACCACAAATTTTTGTTTGTAATAAATCTAACTACCACCAAAATCTAAACACTAAAGTTTTTAGCCTAAATCAACCTAGATCACCTTAAGTTGACCTAGGTTGACCTAGCTTAACCTAGGTTACCTAGCAACCTAACCTAGGCTAACTAAAATTTGGATAAATTATGATAAACTATGATAAATTTAATTAAACTATGTTATGTAGGTTAGACTTGGCTAAACATGACTAAACATGAATAAATTTGTCTAGTTAAGCTAAAATTGGTTGAACCTAGTTAATCTTGGTTAATCATGGTTAAATTGGTTAAACTTTGTTAAGCATGGTTAAATTAAAATAAAATAGGACACTTGGGTTACACTTGGTTAAACAATGATAAAAATATGTTAAATTGCGCTATTTATGTTAAACTAGAATAACTTAAACTGATTTCAATTACATGGGCTAAATTAAATATTTTCATCTAAATTTGGTTAAATTAAAATAAAATAGATTAAAAAAAACTATTTAAGTTAAACTTGGCTAAAATAAACTAGGATAAGTTAAGTTAAATTAAAGTACTTGGGTGAAAGCAAGATATTTTGTACATATTTGTTATCTTGTTTTTTACTTGAAAAGAAGATTTTATTTGTTAAAAATGAAACCTTTCGTTTTTTTCATGAGCATCTCTAGCATCCCTCTAGATTCTCAAAATGATTTTTATTACATCATTTGGACTTCAAAAAATACCCCAAAAGTATCCTCAACAATAATGTTACTTTTCAAAAGGTTAGGGATAATTTTAGTTATGAAAACAAACTCCATTAACCATATTAGAATGTTCATCACATCAATATTGAAGTCTTGAAAAAAAACCAAATACTTGCAAAAAAATGTCACCTATTTTCAAATATTTCAACTTTATTTTCAAATTGTCATAAATTTTAGGTCCAATTCAAGTACTTGCAAATATTTTTTTAAAACATGATTATAATCATAAATAGTTTTTGAAGTTCATGTAAACAAGAGTTAAACAATAACCTATGCAAAATATATATATATATATATCTCCATAAAATCATGTACTTGTTTCTCTTTTTATTCAAAAACCCTTGTATGTTGTTGTTTACACTACTTCTTGTGTATACTTCATCATGTTTTCACCCACTTAGGCTAAATTTGGTTTAAATAGGTTTAAATAGGATAAAGTAGGTTAAACTAAATTATTTAAAGATAAACTTAGTTAAACTAAACAAAATTACTTAAGCTAAAATTGATTGATTTTGTCTAATTAAGATAAATTAGGCTAAAATGTATTATTAAGGTTTTAAATGAGGTTAAATTTGGTTAAACTTGGTTTAAATAGGTCATATTAAAATTTTAAAATTAAATTTGGTTAAATATAATTAAATTAAAATAAATTGAATTAACCTAAGTTAAATTAAACTATTTAAATTAAATTGTATAAAACTGGGTTAAATTAGAGTAAATTTTTTTATTGGACTAAATTAGGCAAAACTAAATTAAATTAAATTACACTAAACTACATTAAGCTAAATTAAACTATTTAAACTAAGTTCAATTTATTTACATAAAATACTAGAAGAAGTTTGAAACTCATATTTATGTAACTAATTGACAAAATATCTATTCAAAATCTAGGGCGTTGTTTACTTCAATGACATGTCCATGACAATTTTCACAAAGGTACCCTAGAAATAAGGTTAATTTAAAATGCACATGATTATTAATAATTAATCATAGTTATAATTGCAATCAATGTATTCATAATTTTGATGGTAGTTGTAAAAATGAGAATGATTTGAAATGCATTATGATTACACTAAAATAATAATTGCAAGTTGTCTTAGTCATGAAAACCACATTTTGAAATAATGAGAGCATTTGAAATATATATACAAGGAATAATCTACTACTAGGTCCCACCCACGTTCCAAGCCAACAAACGTTGCAAATAAATGAAGAATCTCTCACTACATCTAGGGATGTATAAACTAATGTCGGGTGAGTATCAAAAATACCCTTGAAAATCACTTGGGGTCATCAATTATCTTTATCTAAACTTTCAAGGTATCACTTTGAGTTATACCTTGACCGAAAACCTTTTCACCAATTTTTACACAAGTGAGAATCAGAATTGTGAGAGTTATTCAAGGAATTTATTTTTTTAAATTAGGACCTGAATGAAGTAAAACCCCTTTATTCGAGTTAAGTTCTCAAGGTATTTTGTACAATGTTTAGTGCGCAAGATTTGAGAATTAATTAGAATAGTTATACAAGTAGGAGCAATGCAAATATATATATTGCAAGCATTCAAGGAAAAAAAAAAGACAATTTTGATGAAACTCAATTTACCACAAAAATTGATGGTTTTTGGAATTTTGCCTCCTATTGAAAGTTGATGTTATTTTTTGTAAGTTTTTTTTGGAATCTCACCCAATGCATGACCATATTCAAAGTTCGAATGTTGTGTTTTCCTTACTTTATGTACTACTGTATTGTTTGTGATTTTTTGATTTTAAGGAAAATGATCAATATTTTTGGTAATTTTGGTTATGATATTTTTATTTGAAAAATAATAATAATAGGTTTGTGAGAATTGCCAAATGATAATCGATTGCTTTCAAATTTGTAAGAATTGGTGTTATGAGAACCAATTCAATTTTTTTTAAAAGAATATTGACACCTTGTAGTATAAATTTTTTTAAAAAAAATAGATGTGAAAATTGGAACCTTTTATAAGTTAATTTGCGAAAACCAAATCTAAAATGTATTAGAAAATTTGATACCTACCCAACACTGGTATAAATGACACAAGGGGAAGGCAAACATTTTGAATATAATCTCCTACCCACTCTGCCTAGTCAAACAATATTTAGTAGATAATTTTTAAAAATAAACTAATAGTCCAAGAGGAATTGTCCCTTAGCTTTGGTGGTACACTTAAAATAACATGAAGAGGTAACCAAGGAAAAGCTGATGGGTCATTTGTGGGACATGAACAAGGTAATTATTAAGGACCAAATAATTTTTTTGCCATGTGTCATTATGTAAGTTGTTAATTTTTATTTACACCTTTCAGATAGGAAGAGTTCCACAAAGTGGTAAAAACCCTAGTAGGAGGCAAAACCCTTGAATCCGATGGCATTTTATGAGAATTTTTCGCTAAATTTTAGCACATTGTAAGAGAGGATTATTTTAATATGATTAGAGACTCCATTGCAATTGACAAATTCTCCCAAAAATCACTAAAGGGGTGATTATTTCAATATTCAAAAGTGGTGATAAGAATGAGTTGGGGAATTGGCAATCCATTTTGCTCCTGAATGTAGCCCACAAGATCTACGCCAAAGCATTGCAACTTCACCCTCAACCACAGTTGATGGATATGATTAACAATGACCAATTTGCATTCCTCCCCCTAAGGTACACATTAGACAATGTAGTTTTGACACATGGGGCGATTGATTTGGCAAGACACACTAAGTAAGATTTGATTATTTTCAAACTTGATTTTGCAAAAGCTTATGATCAAGCTGCTTGGGAATTTTTATTCCTAGCCACGAGGAAGATAGGGGTAGTTGAGGATTGTTGACATGGTTAAGTGGTTTTTTTACATGTAGAATCTTCCATCATTCTCAACGGTGGAAATATTCCTTCATTTTCAATCACAAGAAGTGTGCGGCAAAGTTGCCCACTTGTCCCATATCTTTTTTTTCTTGTGGGAGAGGTTTTTAATTATTTGATCCAAGATGTAATGCTTAATGGAATGATTGAAGGAATTGTGATGCCAAACAGCAAGAAGGAAAAAACCTTATATCAATATGCTGATGATATTTTTCTCACCTTAGTTAGAGATGAGGACAACATAAATAATGTAATGAGCCTCTTCAACAAGTTTTCTGAACCAGCACACTGAACATCAGTATGCTTTTAACACAGTTCTGGGGACTCCTCTGTGGTATCCTGTCGACTGGCAGTGCTAGATCCATTCACTTAGTTTTGATTTGGATGTCAGCTCATG
>Ga0116227_10005459_pt1 | contig 26750 bp, 28 predicted proteins | sample S1TSphgellanicum_FD_89693 | JGI IMG/M metagenome (GOLD analysis project Ga0116227, IMG submission 89693) | Host-associated microbial communities from peat moss isolated from Minnesota, USA - S1T2_Fb - Sphagnum magellanicum MG | ecosystem: Host-associated > Plants > Peat moss > Unclassified...
TGCGCCCCGCTCGCAGCGCCGCGGGTACGTTGCAGGCAAGCGACCAAAGCGGATGCCGCCACCATCGCCGCCCTTCTCGCACGCGGCTTTCCGGCACACCCGCTGGCTTATTGGACGCGCGCGCTGACGCGACTGGATGAGTATCCGACGCCGTCCGATTGCCCAAAATATGGCTATGTCCTCGACGCGGATGGAGAGCTCGTCGGCGTCATCCTCCTGATCTTTTCGACGGGTGCCATCGGTACGTCGATGCGCTGCAACATCTCGAGCTGGTATGTCGAGCCGGCTTTTCGTGGCTACGCAGCATTTCTGATCGCCCAGGCGACACGCAAGAAAAACACGACCTATGTGAATGTCTCGCCGGCGCCACATACGCGACGGATCATCGAGATGCAGGGCTTCTCGCGCTATTCCAATGGTCAATTCTGTGCGGCGCTCGCGCTGTCGCCGCCGAAGCGAAACGCCCATATTCGGATCATCGATGCCGACGATCCAGCCACCGATTCGGAAGGCCAGCTCCTCGCCGCGCATGCGGGATATGGCTGCCTCAGTCTGATCTGCGAAATGGACGGACGACGCTATCCTTTCATCTTTCGAGCACGGCGCTTCGCGCGTGGCTTTGTGGCGGGCGCGCAACTCATCTATTGTCGCGATGCGGATGATATCCGCCACTGCGCAGGGCCGCTCGGTTGGTTTTTGCTGAAGCGTGGCCTATTCTGCGCCATCATGAATGCCAACGGCCCGCTGCATGGCCTGATCGGATACTATATGAACGGCAAGGCGCCGAGATATTATAGCGGGCCGGACTGTCCTCCTTTGAGCGATATGACTTTTACCGAAATCGCATTGTTCGGCTTTTGACAAACGGAAGAAGACGGTGAGCCTCGCGGCTTCAGCCGATCTGGCGATCAGTCACCCCGCATCGGAGCTTTTCGCCGTTGAGGTCTTTGATGCGCATACGCTTTCTTTTTCTCGGCCTTTTGGTCGTGGCCTCAGCGCTTCCATGCCTGGCGCAAGGTTTCGTGACCGAGAGCTTGCGCATCCCCATGCAGGCCGCCGGCGCGGAGGGGCTCGAGGCATTGCTCGTGAAACCCGACGGCAAAGGCCCTTTTCCGCTCGCCTTGATCAATCACGGATCGCCGCGCGAGGCGACTGATCGTCCCGGCATGACGCCACAGCAGATGCTGCCGCAAATGCTTGAATTCGCGCGCCGCGGTTTCGCTGCCGTCTCCGTCATGCGCCGCGGCTGCGGCGCCTCGGGGGGTGGTTGGGCCGAAACCTACGGTGCTTGCGCCGCGCCCGATTACGTGAGCGCAGGCCGCGCCGCCGCAGCCGACTTGAAAGCGACGATCGCGGCACTTGCGTAACGCCCTGACCTCGATACGAGGCGCACGCTCGCGGTCGGCGTCTCGGCCGGCGGCTACGCCGTCGTCGCCTTGACGGAAGATCCGCCTCCGGAGCTCGTCGCGGGGATCAGTTTCGCGGGCGCCCGCGGTTCGACGAGCGCCGACACCGTGTGTGGGACGAGCGCTTTGATCGATGCTTTCCGCGTCTTCGGGATGCGCGCGCGGGTTCCCATGATGTGGGTCTTCGCGGAGAACGATCATTTCTTCGGGCCTGCCCTCGCTGCGCAATTGCGGGAGGCTTATGTCGCACATGGCGCGCGCGTCGATTTTCGTCGCGTCGGCGCCTTCGGCACCGATGGACACACGCTGTTTTCCGCAGCCGGCCGGCCGATCTGGACACCGCTCGTCGACGGGTTTCTCGAAGAACGGAAGCTGCAAGCCACGGATCGGCTGCTGCCTCTGCCGGCGCCCGCCAATTTGCGACCACCGCGGCAACTCAACGCTTCGGGCCGCAAGGAGTTCGAAGCCTATCTCGAAGCGCCGCCGCATAAGGCTTTCGCGTTGAGCGCGCATGGCGGCTATGGATATCGCACAGCGCGTCGCAGTGATGCGGATGCGCGCGCGCAAGCGCTCGCGGCCTGCGAGCAAGCCAGACATGCGGCATGTCAGATCTATGCGGTCGATGACGATTACGCGCGTTGAAACCGCCGTGTTTCAGGCTTCGAACACGTAGAGGCCGACATCGATATCGCCATTGCGGAAAGCAGCCTCGCAATAAGACAGATAGTAATGCCAGACGCGCAAAAAGCGCGTGCTGAACCCGAGAGCCTCGACGTTGGCCCGCGCCTTGAAGAAGCGTTCACGCCAGGCGGCGAGCGTCATCGCATAGCTCGCACCGAAATAATCCTGCGCGACGAGGGTGAGCCCGGCGCGCGCGGCATGCGCGGCGACGAGCGCCTTGGTCGGCAGCATGCCGCCGGGAAAAACGTAGAGCTGGATGAAATCGGGGCTCGTGCGATAGGCTTCGAATTTCTTCTCGTCGATCGTGATGACCTGGAGAACGACCCGGCCGCCCGTCTTCAATCGCTTCCGCAGAGTGTCGAAATAGATCGGCCAATAGGCCATGCCGACCGCTTCCAGCATTTCGATAGAGACGATGCGATCGAAGCTTCCTTCGACCTCGCGATAATCCTGCAACCTGAATTCGACCTTTTCGGCGAGCTCCGTCGCTTCGACCTGCGTTTGCGCATGGGCGAGCTGCTCCGCGGACAGCGTGAGGCCGAGCACATGGCCGGCGCGGCGGCCGAGGCGCGCCGCGAGCGTGCCCCACCCGCAGCCGATCTCGAGAATCTCTTCGCCGCCGGCAAGCGTGAGGCGCTCTGTGATCGCATCAATCTTTGCCGCTTGGGCCGCCTCCAGCGATTCCACGCCATCGCGATAGAGCGCGGAGGAATAGGTCATGCTCTCATCGAGCCACAGGCGATAGAAATCATTGCCGAGATCGTAGTGGAACGCGATGTTCTTACGGCTTCCCCGCTTCGAGTTCGCCTTGAGAAGGTGACGAGCGCGCCGAATCGCACGCAGCAGGGACACGCCAACCGCCGCGCCTTCGAGGTAAAGCGTATTGCGCGTCGCAAGCTCGATGAGCGCCGTGACGTCGGGACTCGACCAATCCCCATCTATATAGGCTTCCGCGAAGCCGACATCGCTGGAGAGAATGATCCGCCACATCGCGCGCCAGCGATGCAAAACGAGAATTGCGTCGGGACCTTCCTCGTCGCCTTGCTGCTCGATCCGGGCGCCGGAGGGCGTGACGACCACAAGACGGCCGCTGCGGACAGAACGGACGATGCGCGCAAGCAGCCAAGTAAGAGGATTCGCGAGACGCAAGCCGGGCCGCAGAGAGGCGGACATGAAATCCGCTTCCTTTCCGACCGCGAGAGTGCCGGCCCCAGGAAGACCGCCAGCCTTGCCGCAACCATCCGCCTCCGGCAGGAACGGTAAAAGCCGGTTGTTTCTCTGTCTACGTTTGGCCGAAGGCATCGCGCCGGCCCGATCGATACGCACACCGTTTTTCATTACACGCTTTCAGATGCTGAACCGACATGGCTGATGGGATGAGCCGGCGGCGGCGGCCGGGTTTGGAGGCGCGTTCCCTTCAACCAGAGACGCAAAGCCTCCCAATGAATCGCTACGATGACTTTGAGGGTGAGGAACGGAAAGGCGATGAGCGCGCGCAGCAGCCGGGCATCGGTCAGCTCTGTTCGAGTCGCGTGAAGAGCCGTCGAGATAAGGAGCCCCTCGGCATCGAGGCCCCGGATGAAAACGGAAAGCCGCTCACGCGGCTGCGCCAGGGCGAATTCATAGGTCATGCTCATGCCCATGAAAGGCGAGACATAGAAATGCTTGTCGCAGGTCTGGTGCAGATAGGCTTCGTCGCTCGGATCCACCGCGAAAAAATAACTGTGGCGTTGCCCGAACGTATTGTGCACTTCGTAGATCAACGCATCGAGCTCGCCGCTGGCGCGATAGCAGAAATAGATGCTGAGAGGGTTGAATACGTAGCCCATCACGCGGGGCATCGTGAAGAGCCGGATCGCGCCGCCAGCGGGCATGTGCCCCGCGTCACGCATCACCGCCTCCACGCCCGCCCGATCCAGCCGGCCCGCGTCATAATCCTTGTCGCTTATGCTCAAGGCGTTGAAGCGATTGCGCGAGAAGAGCCGCAGCTGCGCCGCCAAGCCGTCGATCTCGTCGAGATCGAGCAGCAGCCAGAACACGCGATAGCGGAAAAAATGCGCCCGCGGTCGCAACCTATGATGCATGACATCACCGATATAGAGAGCCGATTCCGTCATGCGCGGGCCGCCTGCAAGCGCCTTGCGTCATCGAGAGGCAGAACCGTGATACGGCTGGATTCGCCTTCGACGCGCCAGGGCCGCCTGACGCCGCCCAAAGCCTCGGCGACGGCGAGGCCGGCCTGCAATCCATCCTCATGGAAGCCGGCACCGAAATAGGCACCGCAGAACCAGGTGTTGCGCTGACCCTGCAACGACCAGAGCCGCTTCTGCGCGGCAATCGCCGCAGCCGCGAACACGGGATGCTCGTAGGTGTCTTGCTGCACCGGCGAGGCCGGCTCGCGGGTCGGGTTGAGCGTCACGAAAATCTGCTCTCGAGTCGGGAGCGCCTGCAGCTTGTTCATCCAATAGGTAACCGAGAGGTCTCGCGCCTCGGGCGAGGAGGTCCCGAGGTAATTCCAACTCGACCACGCGGCGCGGCGCTTCGGCATCAGCCGCGCATCCTTATGCAGCACCGCATCGTTGCGTCTATAGGAGAATGCAGAGAGCAGGACTTTTTCGTCGCTGCTGGCATCGGCCAGCAGGCGCAGCGCCTGGTCGGCATGCGCGGCGATCACCACTTGATCGAAGCGATCGGATCGCCCGCGATCGTCATGTAGCTCGATGCCGGTCTCCGTGCGCCGCACCTTCGTGACCGCGGCCCCGAGAACGAGGCGGCCGGAAAAATCCTTTAAGAGGCGATCGACATAGACCCGGCTGCCCCCCGTCACCGTCCGCCATGCCGGCCGCCCTGTCAGCTTGAGAAGGCCGTGATTGATGAAGAAACGCAGCAGCGACGCCGCAGGGGTGCTCCCGATATCGCAGGCCGGCGTCGACCAGATCGCGGCCGCCATCGGATAGAGATGGAGGTCGCGAAAGGCGGATCCATAGGCCGAGACCCGCAAATAATCGTCGAGCGATGTCGCTCCGAGCGCATCGAGATCGCCACCCGCGTCGCGATAGAAGCGTAGCAGGTCCTTGAGCATGCGCCAGAAGCGCGGGTTGAAGAGGTTGCTTCGCTGCGCGAAAAGCCCGTTCAGGTTCGTGCCGGCATATTCAAGGCTCCCGGCATCGAGCGAGAGTGCGAAGGACATGTCCGACACCTGGGTCGGAACGTCGAGATGGCGAAACAGCGCGCAAAGATTGGGATAGGTCGCCTCGTTGTACACGATGAAGCCGGTATCGACCGGGATGTCGCCGACGCGCACCGTATTGCTGTGGCCGCCGGGGCGGGCCGCAGCTTCGAACAGCGTGACGTTGTGGCGGGACGCAAGTAGCCAGGCGGCGGAGAGGCCGGATATGCCCGCGCCGATCACGGCTATATTCATGGGCCCGCCGGCTTGACCTGGGACCAAGCGCTCGGTCGAGAGAGAAGCTTGCATGCTCAGGAAAACCCCGGTTGCGGTTGAATTACGTTGACCGGTGCGGGTTGGATCACTGATCCACGAGTGGGGCGCCCCCGTAGAAGCGAGTATGAATGTCGCAGAAAAGAGCCTCGACCGCGAAACACCCGTTCTCGGTTTCGTCCCGCCGACCGGGGCACGCGCCATGAGATCGGGCATGCGCAGCGGCGAGCCGCCGACGGACGCGGAACTGCGCCATCTGATGTGCGCCGTGGCAGCGGCGGCCGACCGCCAAGCCTTTGCGGTGCTGTTTCAATGTTTCGCACCCCGTCTCAAAACCTATCTGATGCGCTCCCACCTCGCCGCCAACATGGCGGAGGAACTCGCCCAGGAGACGATGCTGACCGTCTGGAGAAAGGCATCCTATTTCGATCCGAGCCGTGCCAGCGTCGCGACGTGGATCTATACCATCGCCCGCAACATCCGCATCGACTATTTGCGTCGCGCGCGCCATCTGCGCGCGGTTCCCGACGATCTCGTCGCGGAACAGGAAGCGCCTTCGGCCGAGACGCTGGTCATGGCTGACGAGCGCGATGCGCGCGTGCGCGCGGCGCTCGCCAACCTGTCCCCCGAGCAGGCAGTGGTCGTGCGCCTCTCCTTCTTCAGCGAGAAACCTCATGCCGAGATCGCGCAAGAGCTCGGCATTCCGCTTGGCACAGTCAAGTCACGCGTGCGGCTGGCTTTGAGCCGGCTTCGCGCAGTTTTGGACGATATGAAATGACGATTCGTCATCACGCCCATGAAGAAACGCTTCTGCGTTGCGCGGCCGGCACATTGCCGGCCGGTCTTGCCCTCGTCGTCGCAACTCATACAGCCGGATGTCCGACCTGCCGCGCCCGCCTCGCTGATTTCGAGGCAATCGGCGGCGTCCTGCTGCGCGAGGCGACGCCCACGCTCATGGCGCCCGACGCCTTGGCGACGATCCTCGCATCCGTCGATGCAGGCACCCCTGAAACAGCCAAGAGCGAAGGCGCCCGGCTCCTGAAACCGGCGGCCCTTGCTCGAGACGGCATCGTGCTTCCCGAGCCTTTGCGCCATTGCGAGATCGGCCGCTGGCGATGGATCGCGCCCGGCGCGCATATCAGCAAGGTCGGCACTGCCGGCGACGCGCAGGTTCTGCTCATGAAGATCGGCGCCAACCGCAATCTTCCCCGGCACGGCCATGCCGGGCGGGAGCTGACACAGGTCATCTCGGGCTCTTTCTCGGATCATATGGGACATTATGGACCGGGAGATCTGATCGAGCTGGGAGACGAGGTCGATCACCAGCCGGTCGTCGATCCGGGAGGTGACTGTATCTGCCTCGTCGCCATCGCGCAGAAGATGCGCTTTCATGGCCTGCTGGCCAGGCTCATGCAGCCCTTCATCCGCTTGTGAAGCGACTGCGGCGCGGCCCTGGATCTTCATGACCATGCATCCCTTCTCGCCGCTCGCGCTCCTCAACGCCTTGGCGGCATGTGGCGGCACAGAACCGCGTTGCGTCGCTTATGGCGAGGCACCGCGCCACCGGGTCGACATCTACGCGCCGAAGCAGGCAAGAGGGAAGATGACGAGCATCGTCTTCTTCTACGGCGGCGGCTGGGAGAGCGGCGACAAGGCGCTCTACGGCTTTGTCGGCCACGCGCTCGCCGCACTGGGCTATCTCGTCTTCATCCCGAATTATCGCGTCTATCCGCAGGTGCGTTTCCCCGCTTTCGTCGAAGATGGGGCGCGCGCCGTCGCGTTCGCCCGCCATCATGCGGGAGCTTATGGCGGCGATCCGGCCCGAATCGTCTTGATGGGACATTCCGCCGGCGCGCATATCGCCGCGCTCCTCGCGCTCGACGCGCGATGGCTCTCAGCCTTGGGTCTCGCTCCGGATCGGGACCTGCTCGGCATGGTCGGCCTCGCTGGCCCTTACGACTTCCTGCCGCTGCACAGCGCCACGCTGCAAGAAATCTTCCGGCCCGCAGCGGCGCTGGCGGAGACCCAGCCCATAACCTTCGCCAATAGCGACGCGCCGCCGTTTTTTCTCGCCACGACATCGCAGGATTCGGTCGTCGCGCCGGGCAATTCGCATCGCTTGGCGCAGGCGATCCGGGAGAAGGGTGGGTCCGCAACCGTCAAGGTCTATAGGCGGCTCGGGCATCGAAGCCTGATCGGCGTCTTGGCCTCGCCGCTGCGATGGGTTGCGCCCGTTTTGCGCGACATTGTCGCTTTCATCGATACCCTGCCGCAGCAAGGCAACGCGAAGCCATGCCGCGCGATGGCCTGGGATTCGTCAATATGACCGTCGCGCTGCTGCTTCTGAGCCTCGCGATCGGCCTTTCTTTGATCATGACCTTCGCCTTCTTCGTCGTCGACCGCGGCGGGAAGTCCGGATGGGTCGATGCGACATGGACATTCGGCACCGGGCTCATGGGCGTCGTCGGCGCGCTCGTGCCGATCTCATCCGGAGACTGGGCGCCACGCCAATTCGGCGTCGCCGCGCTCGCCGCCATCTGGTCGCTTCGCCTGGGGCTCCATATCGTCATGCGGACGAAGAAAGGCGGCGACGATCCACGCTATGCCCAGCTTCGGTCCGACTGGGGCGCAAACTTCCGCGCGCATTTTTTCTGGTTCTTGCAAGTGCAGGCCGCCTCGGCCCTGCTTCTCGACATCGCGATTGCCGCGGCGGCGCATAATCCGACACCGCATGTCGAAGCCAAGGACGCAGCCGCGATTCTCGTTCTTGTGATCGCGGTGGTCGGCGAGGCCATCGCCGACCGGCAGCTCTCCGCCTTTCGGAATGCAAACCAGGGAAACGGCCGCGTCTGCGATACCGGCCTTTGGGCTCACTCGCGGCATCCCAATTATTTTTTCGAATGGCTCGGCTGGTTTGCCTATGCGATCGTCGCGATCGACCTGAACGGTCATTATCCGTGGGGCTATGCCGCCTTGATCGGCCCTGCCTTCATGTATTGGCTGCTCGTTCACGTCTCCGGAATTCCGCCGCTCGAGGCGCATATGTTGCGCGCGCGACCGCAGGCCTTTCGCTCATATCAGCAAAGGGTCAACGCTTTTTGGCTGGGTCCAGCGAAGTCTGAAAAGGAGAGGTAGGATGAGCCCCGTCGCTTCGACTATCGGCACGATTCTCGGCCCGGTCTATGAGCTCCGCCGGCGGCTTTTCTTTCTCGCGACCAAGAATCCTTTCGGCCATAATGGCGGGTGGGATCGGGGCATCAGCCATGATCGGCTGCGCTCCACGCAGGCGGCATAGAAGATGCCGCTTTGGCGCGCGCTCATAACCTATCCGCGCAATGACGATCCCTTGGCAGAAGCCGCCAATCGGGTGGCGCTCATTGTCGCCTCGAACCAACCCTTTTATCCGCTCTACCTTTATTGGCTCGTCGATCATGAGATCGCGCTTTCCTGCCTCACCTTGCTCTCGACGCCGCTCTTTCTCGCGGTACCGGCCGTCGCGCGGCTGAGCTCGCGCGCCGGGCGCGCGCTGCTGCCGCTCGCAGGCTATGCCAATACCGCGCTCTGCATGAAGATCTTCGGGCCGGCCTCCGGCGTCGCGCTCTTTTTGGCGCCCTGCCTCTTGCTTGCGACGTTGAGCTTTCGTCCCGAGGAAAGGCGCGTGATGGTCGTCGTCGCCGGCTTGGGATTCCTGGTCCTGTTCGCGGGCGAATTCTTCGGCGCGCCGCTGCAGGTCTATCCGGACACCGCCTATCCGAGCTTTTTCAAATTGAATGCGTTCAGCGTCGCGACGCTCAGCGCGTTTATCGGCTTCGCCTTCGCCAATGCTTTCGCGCGCGCGCGTGGATCCGGGACCTGATCATGCTAGCCGAAGTCTCCCCCGTGCTTTAGGCTTTGCGGGTTGCAACCGGCAAAGCACGCGATGAGCCTCACAAAGAGCCGTGACGAGATCTGCCGTTTCGGCCGCTCGCTCTTCGAGCGCGGCCTCACACCGGGCTCTTCCGGCAATATCAGCCTACGGCTCGACGACGGCGGCTGGCTCGTCACGCCGACCAATGCCTCGCTCGGCTTTCTCGATCCGACGCGGCTTTCGCGGCTCGATGCGCAAGGCCGCCTCGTCGACGGCGATGCGCCGACCAAGGAAGTGCCGCTGCATATGGCGCTTTACGAGACACGTGGGCCGTCGCGAGCCATCGTGCATCTCCATTCGACGCATGCGGTCGCCCTCACGATGCTGCCGGAGATCGATCCGAAGGCGGCACTGCCACCCCTCACGCCCTATTATCTGATGCGGGCCGGGCAGACGGCGCTCCTGCCTTATTATCGGCCCGGCGACCCGGCCGTCGCCGACGCGATCCGCGGCCTCGCCGGCCGCTACACATCGGTGCTGCTCGCCAACCACGGTCCGGTCGTCGCAGGCGACACGCTGGAAGCGGCGGTCTTCGCCACCGAGGAACTGGAAGAGACCGCAAAGCTCTATCTTTTGCTGCGCGGCCTCAATCCGCGCGTGCTCTCACCCGCGCAGGTCGATGACCTCGTCAAGGTCTTCGGCCTGAAGCTGCCAGCGCACCCGGAAGGACAGGTTTAGTCACTCACGCCGCAAGCGCCTTCGCCTCGCGGCGGCGCGAATGAAGAATCCATTCGGTATAGCCGTTCGGCTGCTCGCGACCCTTGAAGACGAGATCGCACGCCGCCTTGAAGGCCGGCCCGTCATAAGCGGGCGCCATCGGCTTGTAGAGCGGATCGCCGGCATTCTGCCGATCGACGGTGAGCGCCATGCGCTTCAGGCTCTCCATCACCTGCGTCTCGGTGATGATGCCGTGGTGCAGCCAATTGGCGAGATGCTGGCTCGAGATGCGCAAGGTGGCGCGATCCTCCATCAGGCCGATGTAATGAATGACCGGCACTTTCGAGCACCCGATCCCCTGATCGATCCAGCGCACGACATAGCCCAAAATGCCCTGCACGTTATTGTCGACCTCTTCTTGCACCGACTCCGGCAGGAAGTTCGATTTTGCGAGCGGGATCGTGAGAATGTCGGCGAGCGGCGCGCGGGCGCGGGACGCCAGGGCCTTTTGCCGCTCGGCGACATCGCATTCGTGATAATGCAAGGCGTGCAGCGTCGCAGCCGTCGGCGAGGGAACCCACGCCGTGTTGGCGCCGGCCTGCGGATGCGCGCCTTTCTGCGCTAGCATATCAGCCATCAGATCGGGCGCCGCCCACATGCCCTTGCCGATCTGCGCATGGCCGGGAAAACCGCTGGCGAGACCAATATCGACATTCGAATCCTCATAGGCCTTGATCCAGGCCGTCGCCTTCATCTCGTTCTTGCGGATGACGGGACCCGCCTCCATCGAGGTGTGGATCTCGTCGCCCGTGCGGTCGAGGAAACCGGTATTGATGAAGACGACGCGGTTCAGCGCCGCCTGGATGCAAGCCATCAGATTGACGGTCGTGCGCCGCTCTTCGTCCATGATGCCGATCTTGATCGTATGGCGCGGCAAGGAGAGAACGTCTTCGACGCGATCGAAGAGCCGATCGACCAGCGCCACTTCCTCGGGGCCGTGCATTTTCGGCTTCACCACATAGACCGAGCCGACGCGGCTATTATGGAGGGCATGGCTGCCGTAAAGATCGTGGCGGGCGATCAGCACGCTGACGAGCGCATCGAGCAGCGTTTCCGGAATCTCCTGGCCTTCGGCATCGAGCACCGCATCCGTGTACATGTGATGGCCCGTATTGCGCACCAGCATGAGGCTGCGGCCGGGCAGCGTGAGCGCGCCGCCTTCGGGCTTCGTATAGACCCGGTCGGCGTTGAGGTGCCGCGTGAGCGGCTTGCCATTCTTCTCGAAGGTTTCGACGAGGGTCCCGTTCATCAGGCCGAGCCAATTGCGATAGACGACCACCTTGTCGGCGGCATCGACCACAGCGACGCTGTCTTCGAAATCCATGATGGTCGTCACCGCCGCCTCGACGAGCACGTCGGCGACCCCCGCGCGGTCGGTGCTGCCGATCGGATGGGCGCGATCGACGACGATCTCGAGATGCAGGTTGTGGTGGCGTAGAAGCAGCGCGCTCGGCGCCGCCACCGTGCCGTGATAGCCGACGAGCTGCGCCGGATCCGCCAGCGCGAAAGCGCCGGATGGCGTTTGCGCGACGAGCGCCCCACCTTCGATCCCATAGGCGGTGACGTCGGCGTGGCTCGCGCCGGCGAGCGGCGCGACGCGGTCGAGCACGGCTTTCGCCCGCGCGACGACCAGCGCGCCGCGCTTCGGATTGAAGCCCTTGCCGCGCTCGGCTCCATCGGCATCCGCAATGACATCCGTGCCGTAAAGCGCATCATAGAGACTGCCCCAGCGCGCGTTCGCCGCATTCAGCGCGTAGCGCGCGTTGGAGATCGGCACCACGAGCTGCGGTCCCGCGATCACCGCGATCTCGGCATCGACATGGCTCGTCGCGATCGGGCGCGCCGAAGGCTCCGGCAACAGATAGCCGATCTCGCGCAGGAATTTCTCGTAAGCGATGGGATCAATCGGCGCGGTACGATGCGCCTTGTGATAGGCGTCGATCTTCGCCTGCAGCGCGTCGCGGATCGCCATCAACGATTTATTCGGCGCCGCAAAATCGGCGAGGATCGCCTCGAAGCCCGACCAGAATGCTTCAGGCGTCACGCCTGAGCCCGGCAGCGCCTCCGAAATGATGAAGTCGTGCAGCTCCTTGGCGACGGAGAAATTGCCTTGCCGAACATAGTCCATGGACACGTCCTCCTTCGATTTTTGCTCGATCTCCCCTAAATGGGCCTCGACGAAGCGGTCGTCAATTTTTCCGGAAAATATTTCCATTATAGACTTTTAAATTTTTAGTAAATGATATTATTATGGAAATAATTTTCCAACGGAGATTCTTGGTCCTGGTGGAAATCATTTTCATCCCGAGCGCAAAGCTTGAGAGGAGCTTAGCCGATGGACACGAAGCGCCCGCGGGGCCGGCCGCGCGCCCTAACAACGCCGAAGGAGCCGACGGCGGTTCAGTCGCTCGATCGGGCGCTGGACCTGATCGAGATCATCGCCCAATCGGACGGTATCACGCTCACGGCGCTGTCGCAGCGCGCCGGCATGTCGGCTTCCACCGTGCATCGCCTTCTGATGACGCTCGCGGCGCACGGCTTTGTCGAGATGCTCGAGCAGGATCAGCGCTGGGCCATCGGCGTCGAGGCCTTCCGAACCGGCATGGCCTTTCAACGTCGCGCCCAGGCGATCGCCTTGGGCCGGCCCGTCATGCAAGCGCTGATGGAGGAAAGCGGCGAAACCGCCAATCTCGGCATCTTCGAGAGCGAAGAGGTCGTGTTCGTCTCGCAGGTCGAAAGCCACGATCCGATCCGCGCCTTCTTCCGCGCCGGCGAGCGGCGCTCGGCGCATGCCTCGGGCATCGGCAAGGCGCTGCTCGCCGAGATGCCGCGCGAAACGGTCGAGCGCGTGCTGCGCCAAAAAGGCTTGCCGCGCTTCACAGACACGACGATCACCGAGCCGGCGGCGCTCTTCGAGGAGCTCGCGGCGATCCGCGCCCGCGGCTTCTCCGTCGACAATCAGGAGCGCAATCCCGGCATGCGCTGCATCGCCGCCGCCATCTTCAACGAATATGGCGAGGCGGTCGCGGGAATCTCGATCTCGGGCCCAGCCGTCCGTCTGTCCGATGCACGCATCAGCGAGCTCGGCCCGCGCGTGCGCCATGCCGCCGCCGAGATCACGCGGCTCATCGGCGGCCGACCCAAAGCCGGGCCGGCTTGATCCCAAGTTGCAATGGCGGTCGCAGCCGGATCTGCCTAACCTGTACCTCACGAAAGAATGCAGGGAGGCTGGCATGAGCCGGTATCACGACGTCTATCGCGCCTGCCGCGACGACCCGGAGGCTTTCTGGCGCGAGGCGGCCCACGAGATCGACTGGATCACCCCGCCGACCCGGATCTTCGACAAGGATGCCGGCATTTACGGCCGCTGGTTTCCCGACGCTTCTTGCAACACCTGCTTCAACGCGCTCGACCGGCATGTACTTGCCGGCAATGGCGGGCGCCTCGCCTTGATCTATGACAGCCCTCTGGCCAAGACCCAACGCCGCTTCACCTATGCCGAGCTTTTAGAGGAAGTGACGACACTCGCCGCGGTGCTTGCCGATCATGGCGTCGGCAAAGGCGACCGCGTCATCATTTACATGCCGATGGTGCCGGAAGCCGTGTTCGCGATGCTCGCCGCGGCGCGCATCGGCGCGGTGCATTCCGTGGTGTTCGGCGGCTTCGCGGCCAAGGAGCTCGCAAGCCGCATCGACGATGCGAAGCCGAAGCTTTTATTGACCGCGTCATGCGGCCTCGAGCCGACGCGCATCGTCGCCTATAAGCCATTGGTCGATGCGGCGATCGAGATGGCAGAGGGAAAGCCTGAGGCCTGCCTCGTTCTGCAGCGCCCGCAGCTCGAAGCTTCCCTCGTCGCGGGGCGCGATCATGATTGGACCGATGCCGTCGCGGCGGCGAAGTTTCAACGGCGGAGCGCGCCCTGCGCTGAGCTCGCTGCAACGGACCCGCTTTATATTCTCTACACCTCCGGCACGACGGGCATTCCGAAAGGCGTCGTACGCGACAATGGCGGCTATATGGTCGCCCTCAAATGGTCGATGCCCAATCTCTACGGCATCGCGCCCGGCGAAACATTTTGGACCGCGTCGGATGTCGGCTGGGTGGTTGGCCACAGCTATATCGTCTATGCCCCGCTGCTGCATGGGGCGACGAGCGTGCTTTACGAGGGCAAGCCCGTCGGCACACCCGATGCCGGCGCCTTCTGGCGGGTGATCGCCGAGCACAAGGTCGCTGCCTTCTTCACCGCGCCGACCGCGTTCCGCGCCATCAAGAAGGAAGATCCGCAGGCGAAACTTCTCGCGCAGCACGATCTATCGAGCCTGCGCGCGCTTTTTCTCGCCGGCGAACGCGCCGATCCGCCGACGCTCGCCTGGGCGGAAGCGCATCTTAAAATTCCCGTCATCGATCATTGGTGGCAGACGGAGACCGGCTGGTGCATCGTCGGCAATCCGGTCGGGCTCGGCGCCTTGCCGGTGAAGCACGGCTCGCCGAGCGTGCCGATGCCGGGCTATGCGATCGACGTCGTCGATGAAGCCGCAAGATCCATCGCGCCGGGCAAGATGGGCTCGATCGTGATCAAGCTGCCGCTGCCGCCCGGCGCGCTGCCGACGCTGTGGGAGCAGGACGAGCGCATGCACGAAAGCTATCTCGCCGAGTTTCCCGGCTATTATAAAACCTCGGATGCCGGCTATGTCGATGCCGATGGCTACCTCTACATCATGGGGCGCACCGACGACATCATCAATGTAGCCGGGCACCGGCTCTCGACCGGCGGCATGGAAGAGGTGGTCGCCGCGCATCCCGATGTCGCCGAATGCGCCGTCATCGGCGTCAAGGACGAATTGAAGGGCGAGAGCCCGTGCGGCTTCATCGTCCTGAAAGTCGGCGTCGAAAAGCCGGCCTCGGTGATCGAAACCGAGGTCGTGCAGCTCGTGCGCGATCGGATCGGGCCGGTCGCATCGTTCAAGTTCGCCTTCGCGGTCGAGCGCCTGCCGAAAACGCGTTCGGGAAAGATTCTGCGCGGCACGATGAAGAAGATCGCCGACAGCGACGCCTGGACGATGCCGGCGACGATCGAGGATCCGACGAGTCTCGACGATATTGCCGCCGCCCTGCAAAGGCGGGGGCCATTTGTGCCTTCTGCCTAAGCCGACACGCAGGAACCTTCCGGCAGCGTCCGGGTTCGCCGACGGCTGATCGCAAAAGGAGGTGAGCGTGACCAGGAGATGGATCGAGGCTTCGGGACCGGACGCGCCTCCTGCAGGTCCCGAGACACCGCCGGGCGGGCCCGATCTACCGCCCCCGCGCGAGCCGACAATTCAGCCGCCGGTCGGTCCCGACGTTCCGCCGGTCGTCGAACCGAGCATCCCGCCCGAGCCGCAGCCGGTTCCGTCCCAGCCGCCCATCGAGGAGCCCGATATCATCTCGCCCGTCGAGATCCCGCCGACAGCCCCGGATATGCCGCCTATCCCCAATCTCATCTGATCGAGATCGGGAGAGGCGCATCGAACGCTGCGCCTATACGTGGCCAAGCAGCGCCAGCACCACCACGATGACGAGGACCGTCCCGAGCAGACCGCCGGGCGCATAGCCCCAGTTGGAGCTATAACGCCACGTCGGCAGCGCTCCGATGAGCGCCAGGATCAAGAGCACGATGATGATTGTCGACAGCATGTAAATCTCCTTGAAAGTAGAGCGGCCGTCGAGCCCGTCTGCTCAATGCATCTTTTTCAGCCCGTCATCGACCTCATTGCGGATGTCGCGCTCACATGCGCGCATGGAGGAGCAAGGTCAACGCAGCGAGCACGAGCGCTGAAGTGGACATTATGAGAAGCTCGCCTTTGAAATTCTGTGCGGAGCGTGACACAGCGACTGCACGTGCCTGCCGCCTTGAACGCGCTGCATAAATCCGACGTTCATCCGGGTTCATCAGAGCGCTCCCCTCAACATGCGCGACATCTCTCCAGCAAACGACCGACTGCCCGGATCGTTCCGTCACGCGTAATCCGAAAGGCTGCGGAGCAAGCCGGTGATGAAAGATGATCTTGGCAGGCCCGGGAGATCGTCAATCCTTGCCCTTTTCCCTTGTTCAGCTGCGATGCGCGGTGCGGCTCTTCTCATAAGCTTTGACGAGACGTTCGCGCTTGAGGCGCGACAGACGCTGGATCCAGAAAATCCCGTCGAGCTGATCGATTTCATGCTGCAGACACACAGCGCGCAGCCCGTCGGCCTCCTCGGTCTGCTGCTCTGCGTCGAGATCCTGATAATCGACGCCGATACGTGCCGCGCGCTCGACCTCGGCACTTGCGCCCGGCATGGAGATGCTACCTTCGCGGTGGTGGATCCGCTCCGGCGATACCCAAGTGATCCGTGGATTGACATAGATGCGCATGCCGTCGCCGAGATCGAGGACGACGATCCGCGCCAGCACCCCGATATGCGCCCCGGTTATGCCGATGCCCGGCGCCGCACGCATCGTGTCGAGAAGATCCGCCGCAAGCGCGCGTGTCGTGTCGTCAAAAACCGTGACCGGCGTCGAGATCATCGTCAGGCGCGGGTCGGGATAGAAAACGATGTCGCGCCGCGCCACGCGGCCTCAGCCCGGCTCGCCGTCACCAGGCTCGCCGTCACCTGAGCCGAGCGCAAGTTGCATCAGCACCGTGTCGAGCCAGCGCCCCTTCTTCCAGCCGACGGAGCGCAGCGTGCCCGTCTGCGTGAAGCCGAGCTTTTCGTGCAAGCGGATCGAGCCGATATTCGCCGAGTCGCCGATCACCGCCACCATTTGCCGAAAACCCCGCGCGGCGGTTTGTTCGATCAGCGCCGCCTGCAGCTTCGAACCGATTCCGCGACCATGCATGCCATCACGCACATAAATGGAGCTTTCGACGGTTTTCGAATAAGCAGAGCGCTGCCGATAGCTGCTGCTATAGGCGAAGCCGACGATTTCTCCGCCGCTTTCCGCGACGAGATAGGGAAATTTCGAGCCGACCAACACGCGGCGACGCGTTTTCATCTCCGTCTCGCTCGGCGGCACGATTTCAAACGTGCCGAAGCCGGTCTCGACCGCATGCCGATAGATGGCGGTGATCGCAACGACATCATCCTCGCGGCAATCGCGAATGACGAGAGCGTCCAAAAGCTCGCTCGACAAAAATGGTTCCTCCGGCCTTTAGATCACGATTATTTTTGATTGAACCAATCAAAAATCATAAACGTGATCGATTCCAATTGAATAGAGCGGGATGCGGGCGGAAAACCGCTCATACTTTTCCTCATCCCGCTCTGCGGTCAGGGCCGACTAAATAGGATGAGCGGGCCAGATCTGGCAATATGCCCGCCTCTTTCTCTCGGCGCACTTGCCGCGTGCTCCCCCCTGCGCGACACCTTGAGATCATCACGGCTCCCGCCGCGATGATCGCTTGTGGAAGGCACCCGCCCTGATCACGCCGCGCATTGTCCTTTGTCTCGGCGTCTCGCAGCTCGTGTGCTGGGGCATCAGCTATTATCTCATCGGTCTTTTCGGCGAGACGATCGGTGCAGAGCTCAAATGGAGCCCCGCCTTGGTCTTTGGCGGATTTTCGGCGGCGCTTTTCGTCATGGGCGCCGCATCGCCGCTCACCGGACGCTGGATCGACCGCTATGGCGGTCGGCGCATCATGGTCGCGGGCTCGCTCATCACCGCGCTCGGTTGCGTGCTGCTCGCGGCGGCGACCAATGTCGTGACTTATTATGCGGCCTGGGCCGTGCTCGGCATCGCCATGCGCTTCACGCTTTACGATGCCGCTTTCGCGGCGCTCGCGCGCATCGGCGGCCCGGCAGCACGGCGGCCGATCGCGCAGATAACCTTACTCGGCGGCATTTCGTCCGCCGTCTTCTGGCCGATAGGAAGCGCTCTGGCCGATGCATTCGGCTGGCGCGGCGCGGTCCTCGCCTATGCCGGCTTCGCGCTCGCGACGATCCCGTTGCACCTCGCGGTTCCGGCGGCGCGCTATGCCGACATGCCGGCGGCAAGCGCGCGCGTCTCGCAGCCGCCGCTCGCAGGCGGGCGCGGCGGCATTCTCCTCGCGAGCGCTCTCTATGGATTGAGCGTCGCGTTGATCAATGTCCTCAATTGCGCGTTGTCGGCGCATATGATCAACATTATGACCGGGCTCGGCGTCGGCGCCTCCGCCGCGGTCTGGTTCTCGACCTTTCGCGGCATCGGCCAAACCTTTGCCCGAGGCAGCGAGATCCTCTTCGGCCGGCGCCTGCCGCCACTCGATCTCAATCTTCTGGCGAGCCTGCTTCTGCCAATGAGCTTCATCATCGGCCTTTGGAGCGCCACATCGAGCGTCGCCGCGGTTATCTTCACGCTCTTCTATGGCGCCGGCAACGGAATCGCGACGATCGCCCGCGGCACCATGCCGCTCGTGCTCTTCGATCCACGCACCTATGGCACCGTCACCGGGCGTCTTCTCGCACCGAGCTTTTTCCTCGGCGCCGCAGCGCCGGTGACCTATGCCGCATTGATGGAGAGATATGGCGCCGCCGCCGCGCTGCATCTCTCGAACGCCATCGCGCTCGTCGCGCTCACGGCCGCCTCGGTACTGCACTGGAAGTTTTCGCCCGATAGGCCCTTTGCCGCGCACCGGCCGAGACAGGTCGGATGAGGCATTTTACGGCTTGGGCGAAGCGCGCACCCATTTAAGCGCCGCCGCGTCGTCATCTTCCTTCGCGGCGACCCAGCCACCGTCACCTTGCGCGGTGAGATGCTGCTTCTTCCAAAACGGCGCCTTGGTCTTCAAGAAATCCATCAAGAAGGCCGCCGCTTCGAAAGCCGCCGCGCGATGGCGGCTCGCGGTGACGACGAGCACGATCGGCTCCCCCGGCTCGATGCGGCCGAAGCGATGCACGATGCGCACGGCTTCGAGCGGCCAGCGGGCTTGCGCCTCGGCGACGACGCGGCCGATCTCCTCTTCCGCCATGCCGGGGTAATGCTCGATCTCGAGCGCGGCCAAGGCGCCATCTTCGTCGCGGCAAAGCCCGGTGAAGGTGACGACCGCACCGAGGTCGGTACGGCCCTGCGCCACATCCGCTGCCGCCGCGCCGGCATCGAACGTCTCCTTCTGCACGCGGATCGAGACGTCCATACGCTCAGCCGCCCGTCATCGGCGGGAAGAAGGCGACCTCGCGCGCATCAGCGATCTTCGCGTCGTGCTTCACGTGGGCGCGGTCGAGCGCGGCCCGGATCGAGGCGGCATTTTCGAAGGCCTCGGCATAATTCGCGCCTTGCGCGCTGAGCCAAGCGATGAGATCGGCGACGCTCGAGACGGAGGCCGGCGGCGCGATCTCTTCTTCCGTCTTGCCGATGCGTTCGCGCACCCAGGCGAAATAGACCGCTTTCATCGGGCTCACTCTTCGACGAAGTGCCGCAGGCCAGCCTTGAAATAATCCCAACCGGTATAAAGCGTCAAAAGCGCCGCGAGCCAAAGAAGGGCGATGCCCAATTTGCCGATGCCCGGCAGGATCGCATCGCCCGCAGGACCAGCGATGAGCACGCCCAACGCGACGAGCTGCACCGCCGTCTTCCACTTGGCGACGCGGCTGGCGGGCAAGAGAACCTTGAGCTCGGCTAAAAATTCACGCAGGCCCGAGACCAGGATCTCGCGGCACAGGATCACCAAAGCCGCCCAGAGAGAATAGCTCGCGATCGTGTGATCGGCGACGAGCATCAGGAGCACCGCGGCGACCAGCAGCTTATCGGCGATCGGATCGAGCATGCGGCCGAGGCTCGACTGCTGCGACAAGACGCGCGCCAGATAGCCATCGAGAAAATCGGTGATGCCGGCGATGATGAAAATCGCCAGCGCCACCCAGCGCACCCAGAACTGCTCCGACCAGAAGAGGCAGCCGACCACGACCGGCACCGCCGCGACACGGCCATAGGTCAGGATGTTCGGCAGGTTGCGGTACTGCCTGGAGCCGCGCGAAACGGTCGTGATCGCCATGCGCGGGTAGGAACATGCTTGGGGCGAAAAGGTCAATAGTTCGAAGCGCGGCCATCGCCGGGAGCCGCCGCAAGCGCCCTGCCCTAAAAGGGCAGGCCGACATAATTTTCGGCCAGCGCCGTCATGGCGGCTTGCGAGCCGATCAGGTAATCGAGCTCGGCCTGCTGCATCCGCTGCTCGAAGCTTCCCATTTCCGGAAACCGGTGGAGCATCGTCGTCATCCACCAGGAAAAACGCTCGGCTTTCCAAACCCGCGAGATCGCCCGCGCCGCATAGGCGTCAATCCCGGCGCGCGATTTTTCCGTGTAGAATTCGGCGAAGGCACGGCTGAGATAATGCACGTCGCTCGCTGCGAGATTGAGGCCCTTCGCGCCGGTCGGCGGCACGATATGCGCCGCATCGCCGGCTAGGAAAAGATTGCCGAAGCGCATGGGCTCGGCGACGAAGCTGCGCAATGGCGCGATGCTTTTTTCGATCGAGGCGCCGGTCACGAGCTCGCTCGCGGCTTTGGGATCGAGCCGGCGCTTCAGCTCGTCCCAAAATTTCTCGTCCGGCCATGCATCGACATGCTCGTCGAGGCTGCATTGCACGTAATAACGGCTGCGCGTCGGCGAGCGCATCGAGCAGAGCGCGAAGCCCCGCTCGTGGTTGGTATAGATGAGCTCGGGAGATACGGGCGGCGTGTCCGACAGAACCCCGAGCCAGCCGAAAGGATAGACGCGCTCGTGCGTCACGATTCTGTCGGCTGGAATGCTCTGCCGCGCAATGCCGTGGAAGCCGTCGCAGCCGGCGATGAAATCGCAGTCGATCTCGACTTCGCCGCCATCCTTGCGATAACGCACCCGCGGATGCTCGCTATCATAATCGATCGGAAGCACGTCTTCGGCCTCGTAGACGGTCGGCAGATCATCCTCGGCACGCGCATCCATCAGATCATGCGTGACCTCGGTTTGGCCGTAGACCATCACCGTCTTGCCGGTCAGCGCGCGGAAATCGATGCGATGACGGCGCCCCGCAAAGCAGATCTCGGTGCCGTCATGCACGAGACCTTCACGATGCGCCCGCGCGCCGACGCCGGCCTCGTCGAGGAGATCGAGCGTGCCCTGCTCGAGAACGCCGGCGCGGATACGGCCGAGCACATAGGCTTGGCTGCGCTGCTCCAAAATAACGCTGTCGACTCCATAGGTATGGAGGAGCTGACCGAGCAGCAGGCCTGCCGGCCCGGCGCCGATGATCGCGACCTGTGTGCGCATGCCTGCCTCCCGCGCTGCGCGAATGAGGAACGAGTTTAGAGCGGGGTGCCGCATCTCCGATGGACAGAAGCGACCAAAGATTGGATGATCCGAACCTTGGGCGAAAGGCACGGCCATGGCGTCGATCCCGACTTATGCGCTTTACGGCGAGACCCAAGCCGAGCTCTTTGAGCAACGGGTGCATTGCGAATCGATTCCCGCCCGCAGCGCCTTGTTCGGCTGGGAGATAGGCCTGCACCGCCACGATCATTTCTTTCAAATTCTGAACATGTCCGCCGGCCACGGCCTGCTGCTCGGAACGGATGATCCGCGGGCGCTTCGCGCCTCCATGCTCGTGACGATGCCGCCGCGCGCGCCGCACGGTTTTCGCTTCTCGAAGGATGTGCAAGGCCACGTGGTCACCCTTGCTGGCGAGCGCGTCGAGGCCATGTTGAAGCCGCTGCCCGAGATCAGGTCCGTGCTGGCGCGCCCGCATGTCCTCGATCTCGCCGCGCCGCACGCGGCATGGCTGCGCACGCGGATCGAGGCGCATGTGGCGGCGCTCGCTGAAGAATGCGCCGGCCGCACGCCGGAGCGTTTCGCCCTCGTCGAAGCGCATCTCACCGTCTTGCTGATCGAGATCGGCCGGTTGCTTCGGGCGATCGCCGCCGAGCGCAGCGCTCCGGAAGGCCCGCTCGGCCGTCAGGCGGTGAAATTTCAAAGCCTGATCGATCGGCATTTTCGGCACGAGCGGCTGCTCTCCTTCTACGCCGAACGTCTGGCCGTGTCCGAGACGCATTTGAACCGCATCAGCCGGGCCGCGTTCGACCGCTCGGCGCTCGGCCTCATCCATCATCGGCTCATGGTGGAGGCGGCGCGCGACCTGACTTTCACGCTCATTCCGGTGAAGCAGATCGCGTTCTCGCTCGGGTTCGACGATCCGGCTTATTTCAGCCGCTTCTTCACGCGGCAGATGGGCCTTTCCCCGAGCCAATTCCGCGCCGTGCAGGCACGAAGGTCAGGATCGGACGGGGCGCGCCGAAAGAGCTGACGGCGACGCTTCACATCGCCTTGCGCGGCACGCTTTGCAGAAATTGTTGTAGCTGCGCTTTCCAGAATTTGGCCATGCCGGTGGTGAGATGGCCGCGCGTCTCGATGCTCGCGGGGATGAGATAAAGCGTTGCATATTTGACCCGCTTCAGCGCCGCCTCGGTCACGCCAGTCTCGGGCGGATTGCGCTCGTCATCGGCGGAATTGATCGCGAGCACCTTGGCTTCGATGCGCTCGAGGTCCGGCGCCGGATCGTAATCGCGCGACGATTCCCACTGGTATAGCAAATCATTCGCGTCGGCAGGCAAAGGCGCGGCGAGGCGGGCGTCGAGAAGTCTATCGGCCGCCGCACGCGTCGGCGCGAGATGCTGATAGGCGAGCGTGCCGCCCGCGCTCGCAATGCCGTAGAAAACGACGGCCGCATGCACCGAAGGCGGTTGCGCCGTGTAATTCCCGTTGTTCCACGCAGGATCGTTGCGGATCGTGTCGATGATGAGCCGCCGCAGCATCCAATTGCGGCTCGCCATCGCGGTTGGCTGCGCGGCCATCGGCACGAGCGCATCCATAAAGGCCGGATAAGCCTCGCCCCACATCCAAGCCTGCATGCCGCCCATCGAATTGCCGAGCACGAGGCGCAAATGCTTCACGCCGAGCCCCTCGGTGATCAGACGATATTGGGCCGCGACCATATCGGCATAGGTGTAGCGCGGGAATTGCGCCCGCATCCCATCCGAAGGCTTAGCTGATTGGCCGGTGCCGATGGCATCGGGGAGAATGATGAAATATTTTTGCGCATCGAGCGGCTGGCCCGGACCGAACAGCTCGCCGGCAAAATCCGCTGTCAGCATGCCCGTGCCGGACCCGGCTGTGCCGTGCAGAATGAGCACCGGCTCCCCGGTCGGCGCGCCGACCGTCGTGTAATGGATGCGCAGCTCCGGCATCACCTCGCCGGAATGGAAGCGAAAGTCGCGAAGGTTATAATCCGCCTGCTGCGGAGCTGGATATTCGGCTGCGGCGACGCTCATGACGGAGAAAACCATGCCCGCTGCCGCGAGCCACCGCAAGGTGCTGATGAGCATGAGGCTCCTCCTAAAGTTGAGCATCGGATGATCCCAAAACCGACTTGGGTCAGATGCTCTAGCTTTTTTTATCTCGAGCGGCTCGCCTTTATTTGGAGATGGGGCTCAGAACCTCACCATCCTTATATTCGGGCGGATAGAGGATGACCTGCTTGTGGCCGGTCAGATATTGATCCAACCCGTCGCCTTGGACATTCTGGAATTGCACCATCAGCAAGCGCGGCGTGGCCCATTCGCCGCGCGCGTCGAAGCGGATTTCTCCGACGATCGTCTTGAACGCGTTCTTATGGATATAATCGGCGAGCGTGCCGTCATCGAGGCTGCCGGTCGCCTGGATCGCTTGCTCCAGCACTTCCATCCCGGCATAGGCGAAGGGCGGCTGATAAAAGCCGAGGGGGTCGGTGCCCTGCTCGGGTGCGCGCGCCTGATAGGTTTTCAAAAACTCCTCGATACCAGGAAAGCTCATTTTCGGGCTCGGCACGTAAAAATGATAGTTCACGACACGATTGAGCTTATCCTCGAGCTGACGCATGAAAGTCGCATATTGGAGGCCGACCATCGCGCCGCCGAATAGCTGCGTCTTCAAACCGATCTCGTTGGCGGCCCGCACCATGCCGACCGAGTCGATCGGGTACGAGGCGAGGAAGACGAGATCGGGTTTCGTCGCCTGGATCGAGCGGACGATGGAGGTGAACTCCATATTGTTCGGCGGATAGGTTCGGTCGTAGACGATCGTCAAGCCGTCGCGCTTGGCATTGGCGCGTGCGCCGATCAGCACATTGTTTGAAAATTCCGCGTCGGCGCCGACGAGCGCGACTGTCTTCGGCGCCGGCGTGAGGGATTTTGCAACCGCGAAGAATGCATCGGACATGACGCCTTTGGCATCCGGTCCCCAAGGCGCGCTTTGGAAATAGCGTGAATATTTGAACGTGTCGTTGCTACCGAGCGCAACCGAAGCCATCACCATCTTCTTGCGTTCTATGATGAGGGGCATGGCCGCGATGATGAGATTGGTGGCGGACCCCAGCAGGATGTCGACCTTGTCGATATCGAGGAGCTTGGCGTAGATGCCCGGGATCGTCGCGGCATTGGTCTGATCGTCGTAAAATACGAGACTGACCGGCCGGCCGAGCAGGCCGCCTTGCGCATTGATACGCTCGGCCCAGATCTGTTGCGCGAGAAGATTGGCCTTGCCCGAGGAGGCGAGCGCGCCGGTCAGCGAGGTGCTGAAGCCGATTTTGATCGCCTCGGCGGCCGGCGCGGACGCGGCGGCGAACGACAGCACGAGGCTCAAGACAAAGAGAAAAAGCCATCGGGCTCGAGGAACCGATCTCGCCTGCGTGAAAGCTGCCATCGCAGCCCCCTCCCATTTTGCCCATCGGGCCTTCTCGTTATTGAGAAGATCGTAGGGGGGCGCAGAAGTAGGGTCAATTTATTTGGAGCGTGCCACACCGTTCGCCCCATCGAAGCCGAACGTGCGCCCTCCTCCTTCTGGAAAGGCTTTGTTCCTCCCTTCAATCGAGTTCTGCCGCGGCGGGAAGAGAGGCGGCTGTCGCAAAATCCGTCTAAAGATGGTGCGGTCATCGAGGATAGACCATGGACGTGAGCTCGGAGCCGAAGAAAGTCGGCGCCCCGCCTCCGGCTGCTGCCGGCATTCGCGCGCCTAGGCTTGCCGGCTTCTTCCGAAGCCTAGGGCCGGGCTTGATCACGGGTGCCGCGGATGATGATCCGAGCGGCATCGGGACTTATAGCCAGATCGGCGCGCAGTTCGGATATGGGCTCGCCTGGACGATGGTGTTCAGTCTGCCGCTGATGGTCGTCATTCAAGCCGTCAGCGCGCGGATCGGTTGCGTCACGGGCTACGGCATCGCTGAAAACATCCGACGCCATTATTCGCCCTGGCTCTTGCGTGCGGTCATCCTCCTCCTTCTCGCGGCCAATATCATCAATCTCGGCGCCGATCTCGGCGCCATGGGAGCGGCGCTCGGCTTGCTGATCGGCGGTCCCCATCAGGCGTATGCGGTCGTGTTCGGCATCGTCTGCATTTTGCTTGAAACCTTCCTGAGCTATCCGCGATATGCGGCCATATTGAAATGGGCGACACTGTCTTTGTTCGCTTATGTCGGGGTCGTCTTCGTGGCCCGCGTGCCATGGGAATCGGCCCTCCAGGACACGTTCGTTCCGCACCTCATATTCGACGCCGCGCACGCGACCGCCATGGTCGCGGTCCTCGGAACCACGATCAGCCCCTATCTGTTTTTCTGGCAGGCGGCGCAGGAGGTCGAAGAGCTGCAGCGCCGGCACGTCAAGGCGCTTTGCATCGCGCCGCGCGAAGCCGGGCCGGAACTTGCGCGCATTCGGGACGGATACGATGGTCGGGATGAGTGTCTCGAACCTCATCGCCTTGTTCATCATCTTCGCGACCGCGGCGACGCTGAACGCCAACGGGGTGACCGATATCCAAACATCCGCTCAAGCGGCGGAGGCCTTGAAGCCCGTTGCGGGCGTTTTCACCTTCGCCTTGTTTGCGGCCGGCATCATGGCAACCGGCATGTTGGCCGTTCCCGTGCTCGCGGGCTCCGCGGCCTATGGTGTGAGCGAGGCTTTCGGCTGGAAAGAAGGACTCGACCGTCGCCTGAAAGAGGCGAAGCTATTTTATGCGACGATCGCCATCGCGACCTTCGGCGGCGTCGCCCTCAATTTCACCTCCCTGGATCCTGTCAAAGCGCTCTACTGGAGCGCCGTCGTCAACGGCATACTCGCCACGCCGCTCATGGCTGTCATGATGGTGATCGCCATGAATCCGCGTATCATGGGCGAGCTGACGCTGTCGCGCCCCATGCTCGTCATCGGATGGATCGCGACATTGGTCATGGCGCTCGCGACGGCCGGATTCTTTTTGATCTGATTTCTCTGGCGGCCACGCGGCCATTTCCACAATTCGTCCGCGTGCGGATTGCGAGGGCGTCCGCCTCGACATTGGCCTCATCATTGTATTTCCGGGAATGCACACCATATCAGGTAGGCCGCCGAGCGGCCGGATGACGTGAAGATCTTCTTTCCTGAAAAGTGAAGTCGACGCTCTGCGAGATCTGGAGAGCCTTCGTCGCATCGATGCCGTGGCACGTTCGGGCTTTGATCCGTTTCGAGAAGGTCAGAAGCTGGACTTCGAGCTCGGCTCGGACCCTAGAGCATCGTGCGCAAAAGTGTGCGCGGTTTTGCGCGTCAAACGATGCTCTACTTTTTTGAA
>Ga0116227_10005463_pt1 | contig 26740 bp, 18 predicted proteins | sample S1TSphgellanicum_FD_89693 | JGI IMG/M metagenome (GOLD analysis project Ga0116227, IMG submission 89693) | Host-associated microbial communities from peat moss isolated from Minnesota, USA - S1T2_Fb - Sphagnum magellanicum MG | ecosystem: Host-associated > Plants > Peat moss > Unclassified...
ATTTAGACGTATTGGCTCAATTGAAATCGCAATTAGAAGGCGAAGAAAGCAAAGCTAAAAAAGGCTAGTTCTTTTTAACTGATAAATTTAATCCCGATAGCGAAAGTTATCGGGATTTTTTTTTTTGCAGCCAAACCTATCAGGTTTTAAAAAACCTGATAGGTTTAAATATTCATCCGGCTATAATTATTACTTTTGACAGGACTTATCAACCCTTGTTATGAAGAAATTTATCTTTTTGTTTCTAACCTTATTTGCATTACATCTTTCCGCCCAGGAAGTAAATATTATTCCGCTACCGGTTAAACTTGATATAAAACAAAAGATTGCACCATTTACTATTGACCAAAACACGCAGATTATTACGCCAGACTCGCTAATTAACAGCATCACCTATCTCAAAGATTATCTTTTAAAATATTATGGAATCGTAATCGGCGGAGATAGTACTTTCAATAAAAAAGGTAACATCATCAAACTGGAAATAAACGCGATCAAAACCGTAAATCCAGATCGGTATGAGCTTTCTTCAGACGATAAACAAATCAGAGTCAGTGCTTCATCTCCAAAAGGAATTTTCTACGGCATCCAAACTTTAATTCAATTGTTACCGTATTCCCGTAAAGCTTTTCCTATTCAAATCCATGCCGTTTCTATTGTCGATTATCCTCGTTTTGATTACCGCGGAATGCACTTGGATGTGAGTCGGCATTTTTTCGATGTGGCTTTTGTAAAGCAATATATTGATTACTTAGCACTTCATAAAATGAATTATTTCCACTGGCATTTAACTGATGATCATGGATGGAGAATCGAAATAAAAAAATATCCAAAACTGACTGAAATAGGTGCCTGGAGAGATGGTAGCATTATTGGCTTGTGGCCTGGAAAAGGAAATGAAAATATAAAATATCAAGTATTGCCATCAGAAGTAAAAATTACACCAAAGGATGCCAAGATTAAAACTGATGAGATTCGCTACGGTGGTTTTTACACCCAGGAACAAATTAAAGAAGTAGTTGATTATGCCGCTAAACGTTACATCACCATTATTCCTGAAATAGAAATGCCTGCCCACAGTATGGCTCTACTAGCAGCTTATCCAGAACTTGGCACTGAACCTAATAAAAAATATGAAGTTGCCCAAACCTGGGGTATGATGAATAAGTATAACAATGTACTTCAAGCTTCTGATACTACTTTTAAATTTCTCGAAAATGTTTTAACGGAAGTGATGGCATTATTTCCCTCACCCTATATCCACATCGGTGGCGATGAAGCATCTAAAATTTGGTGGAAACAATCTGAGTTTTCTCAACAAATTATTAAAGCGAACGGTTTAAAAAATGAAAGTGAGTTACAAAGTTATTTCATTAGAAGAATGGAAAAATTTGTGAACAGTAAAGGTAAAACCATTATCGGCTGGAACGAGATTTTGCAGGGTGGATTGGCTCCAAATGCCGTAGTGATGAGCTGGCAAGGAGAAAAAGGCGGTATTGAAGCTGCTAAGCAACAACATAAAGCCATTATGACGCCAGAAGATAAACTTTACTTTAACCATGCTCAATTTATTAAAGAAGACAGTTTAACGGCAGGTAAAGCCTCTTTGCTTATTAATGTTTACAATTACGAACCAATACCTGCTGAATTAAACAACGAACAGGCTAAATACATTTGGGGCGGCCAAGGTTGTTTATGGAGTGAGTATATTACTAATCCAGCGAAAGTTCAATACCAGCTCTTTCCGCGATTAGATGCCTTGAGCGAAGTTTTATGGAGCCCTAGAGAAAAAAGAAATTATCCCGATTTTCAAAAAAGGTTGAGAACTCAATTTAAACGCTATGATTTGATGGGTATCACTTATTCCAAAAAATATCTCGAAAATTAATGAATGAGCTGTTTTGCAATTTGTAATTGATAAGTACCAGGTGTCATCCCAACAACCTTCTTAAAAGTTCTGATAAAGTAATTGGCATCATTAAATCCTAATTCATAACTAATTGAAGCTACTTTTGCACCAGATTGAGCCAATAGAACCTTCGCTCTATTTATTTTTTCAGTTAATATAAAATCATTCGGACTAATGCCTAACTCCCGTTTAAACAACCTGTAAAAACTTGCTTTGCTCATACAAGCTTTATCACTTAAACTCTTGATACTAATTTTCTCGCTTAAATTTGATTTAATATAATTCATTACAAAAGCCAATGGATTTTGATTTAAATTATAGGTCTCCTCACCAATAGCTTTAAGGTTTTGCGTTTGCATAATCCTAACCAGGAGTTCTTTCAAAGTTAAATCTGCCAGTACATCTTTCTCTTTTGCACCTTCTGAACAAATTCTGATCACTTTATTAATGAGATAGGCAATTTCTTGATTGTTGTAAAAATGATATTCATCGTAATTTAATAACCACTTTTCATTGCTTCCCTCTTTAGGAAAAAATTCATTCAGGTAAGCGATTGTTTTTTTAATCTGATCCTGATCGATAGCCAATGCTATACATTGCGTTGGGCTGAGTTGGCTTGCTTCAGGAAAATCAATTTTCATAGTTACTGAAGGCGGAACAATCACCGTTTGTCCTGGAAAATAATCAAATCCTTTTTTGTCAAAGAGGTGCATTACCTTTTTGCCTCGCAGCATACTGGTAATCACGAAATCATTAAAAGTTAGTGGCACCAGGTAAGATTCGGCATAGGTTTCAAATACGCTTAATTCGCAATGTGATAAAGTATATGAAGTTCTGTTTTCAACTAATGTTTGTAATTTTTCAGTTTTACTTAAACTGACCTGGTCTAATACATGTGGCATAACGATAAAGATTTTGGTTAGAGCGCTTTGCTATTACTCAAATATATCGATAAGTATTTCACAAAGGTTACATATACTGCAACAATAATGCTATTACTTGATGCAATTATACTACCTCTACAAGCAGGTTTGCCATTAGGTTTGCTATAACCAAATCTTTTAGTCACGAAAGGTATGATGGATAATTTTAACAGAATGAAAAATCTTTTAAAATATCGATGATATTTTTCAACCTTAAAAAATATAATTATGGCAAATTTAATAGAAAGACCATCATTTAAGTCACACTACTACAACTACATAGGAGGTAAATTTGTTCCACCTGTAAAAGGCGCTTACTTTGATAATATCTCCCCTATCGATGGAAAAGTTTTCACCAAAGCAGCACACTCCACAAAAGAGGATTTAGAACTTGCAGTTGATGCTGCATACGAAGCCTTCAAAACCTGGAGTAAAACCTCATCCACAGAGCGCAGTATTATCTTAAATAAGATTGCGCAACGCATGGAAGATAATTTAGAATACCTTGCTACCGTTGAAACCATAGATAATGGAAAAGCCGTTAGAGAAACCTTGGCAGCTGATTTACCTTTGGGCATTGATCACTTTAGATATTTTGCAGGAGTAATCCGAGCAGAAGAAGGATCACTTTCAGAATTGGATGCCAATACCGTTTCGCTAATCGTACACGAGCCTATAGGTGTGGTGGCCCAAATCATTCCATGGAACTTTCCACTTTTAATGGGAATCTGGAAGCTGGCTCCTGCGCTGGCCGCAGGTAACTGTGTAGTACTGAAACCTGCAGAAAGTACGCCAATTTCTATTATGGTTTTAATGGAGTTGATTGGCGATTTATTGCCTCCAGGTGTTATAAATGTTGTGAATGGTTTTGGTGCCGAATTAGGTCGTGCTTTGGTTACCAATCCAAAAATTTCCAAAGCTGCATTCACAGGCTCTACGCCTACTGGCAGATTGGTGATGCAATATGCAACTGAAAATATTATTCCTGTAACTTTAGAATTAGGTGGTAAATCGCCTAATGTATTCTTTAGTTCAGTAATGGATGAAGATGATGCTTTTTTGGATAAAGCTGTAGAAGGCGCGGTAATGTTTGCCTTAAACCAAGGCGAAATCTGTACTTGTCCATCACGTTTGTTGATTCAGGAAGACATTTATGAAAAATTTATAGCAAAAGTAATTGAAAGAACCGAAGCCATCAAAATCGGTAGTCCTTTAGACCCAACCGTGATGATGGGTGCACAAGCTTCAAAAATTCAATACGAAAAGATTGCTCAATATATCAAATTAGGAAAAGAGGAAGGTGCAGAAGTATTAACTGGCGGCGAAGTAAATAAGCTGGAAGGCGAATTGGAAACCGGCTATTACATCAAACCAACCATCTTCAAAGGCCATAACAAAATGAGAATTTTCCAGGAAGAAATTTTCGGACCTGTATTAGCCGTTACGACCTTTAAAACAGTAGAAGAAGCCATTGAAATTGCTAATGATACGCTTTATGGCTTGGGTGCAGGCGTTTGGACCAGAGATGCACATGAACTTTATCAGATTCCACGAGCCATTCACGCCGGACGTGTTTGGGTAAACCAATACCATTCCTATCCAGCAGGAGCACCCTTCGGAGGGTACAAACAATCTGGCGTAGGTAGAGAAAACCATAAAATGATGTTAGGACATTACCGCCAAACTAAAAACATGTTAATTTCTTATGATAAAAATAAATTAGGCTTCTTCTAAAATTCCCCCGTTGGTAATATCAATGCCGCAGTTGAGCAAAATCTCAGCTGCGGTTTATGATTAAAAGCTTAAACACATCATTATGGTTAACAGAATCGATAGTACAGAAGAAGCAAAAGACCTGATTGCAACGCTAAAAGCAAAGCATGGCGAACTGATGTTTTATCAAGCCGGAGGATGCTGCGAAGGTACTCAACCCCAATGCTTTGAAAAAGGTGGCTACTATTTACGCATGAGAGATGTTTGTTTAGGCGAAGTAGAAGGTTGTGAGTTTTGGGTAGATCGAGATTTATTTGAATATTGGAAATTCTCTCATTTTACACTAGATGTTTTAGATGGCTTCGGTGTTGGTGGGTTTTCATTGGAAACACCGCTGCAAAAAACTTTCAAAATACATTATCGCCTTTTTTCAGCAGCCGAATTACAAAATTTAGTGGAAGTAAAAACAGCTGATTAATATTCTCATAAAATAAAACCGCCATCAATTTAACATCTCCCTATAGATTTTTGCTTTATGGTAAATCTTTTTAAAAAATTATGCAATCTTTGCTTAAATTTTAATCATGCGTAAAATATTTGCAGTCGTTTGCACCATCCTCACCTTATTTGTTTTAAAAGAAACCGTTAATATTTTCATTACAGATGAAGCAGATATTTTGAAACAACGCAGTATATTTATTGTAATTGCCCTGAGCATCTCCATTCCACTTGTAATTTTAACACTCTGGCTTTGGAAACCAAGAAACAATCAAGAGCAAAATCAATCGTAAAATTTTTGCCTTAATTCAGCTGTAGGCACCCAGCAGCTCTCCTGCCTTCCCCACCACTTGTAGCGGTTTTTAGCAATAAGATCATAAACCCAATCTCTAATAAATTTTGGAATGATGATGAAAATATAGAGCATGGGCCATAATCCATTTAACTTGCGTGCGATTCTTAAAGCTGCAGATGATTTAGTGTAGAGTTCTTTATTTTCCACCAACACAATCGAATCAATTTTATTTAAATCTATATTAAACTGAGGCAAAGTCTTTTTTGCATATTCTCCCTGTAAAGCCGTAAACCTAAAAATATTCTCCTTATCGCGTTTAATGGCAAACTGTACGGATGCGTTACAGAGATTACAAACACCATCAAAAAAAATTACCGGATTTTTCGATATCATTGTCACAAAGCTATTCAATTTATTAGATTATAAGCTAAAACGCTATTTTTAGCAAAAAAAATAAGCCTATGTCAATCACTACAGAAGAGGAATTATTAGGAATGAAACGCGTAAGCAAAGCAGTTGCCTATACGCTTAAGGAAATGCGAAATTTTGCAAAACCGGGTATTTCTACTAAACAACTAGATGATTTTGGTGGTGAGATATTACAAGATTTAGGTGCCAAATCTGCACCCAGATTAACTTATCAATTTCCCGGATGGACTTGCATTAGTGTAAATAACGAAGTCGCACATGGTATCCCTTCAGCTCATAAAATATTAAAGGAAGGTGATTTAGTGAATGTAGATGTATCTGCTGAATTGAATGGCTTTTGGTCTGATAATGGTGGTTCTTTTGTTTTAGGTGAAGATTTACACCAACACCAATTATTAGTTGATGCTTCTAAAAACATTCTTAAAAAAGCAATTAATCAGATAAAAGGGGGAGTTAAAATTTCAGAAATTGGTCGTTTAATTGAAACTGAAGCCAGAAAATCAGGTTTCAAGGTCATTAAAAATTTAACCGGACATGGCGTAGGCAGGAGCCTGCATGAAGCACCTCATGAAATTGCCAATTTCTATGATCGTTATAATTTCGACAGGTTTAGAAAAAATACTACTGTGGCAGTAGAAACATTCATTTCAACGGCGTCCAGCATTGCTGAAACCAAGGAAGATGGTTGGACACTTATTGGAAATAAGGGCGGATTTGTTGCCCAACATGAACATACCATATTAATTACTGGCGATAAACCACTTATTTTAACTGCAGAAAACGACATCTGGATTTAACGATCAGCTATTTTTCAAATTCAACTTCTCAACCTTAAAACATTTTTCTATATTTGCCCAATCCTTCTTCAATGCAAAAGAAAACAATCTTTGACGGACAAAAAATTCAGATTACAATTAAGCGGCTTTGCCATCAATTAATTGAAAACCACGACGATTTCTCGAATACTGTTTTAATTGGTATCCAGCCAAGGGGCATCTTTTTGGCTGATCGGATTCATCAGGAACTTCAGCAAATACTTAAAAACAAGAAAATTTTAAAGGGAAACCTCGACATTACTTTTTTTAGAGATGATTTTCGCAGGAAAGATGGTTTGGTTACTGCCAGCAGTAATTCTATCGATTTCATTATCGAAGGTAAAAAAGTGATTCTAATTGATGATGTACTCTGGACAGGTAGAACCATCCGTGCAGCACTTGATGCCTTATTGGCTTACGGTCGTCCGGAAAAAGTAGAATTGCTGGTTTTAATCGACCGCAGATTTAGCCGGCATTTACCAATAGAGCCAGATTATACCGGCCATGTGGTAGATAGCTTAAATTCTCAGCAGGTTAAAGTTACCTGGGCAAGCGAAGGAGCAGAAGACAAAGTAATTTTATTATCTGAACCGCCCTTGCCAAAACAAGTATAAACGCTTTACAGAGGGTATTTTGGCATGGAAACTCTATCTGAAAGTTAATAAAATTATAATACACAGATAAAAAACAATAATAGAAAATGGCAGCAGACAAACTATCAACCCGACATCTTTTAGGCATTAAAGATATTAACCGGAATGATATTGAATTAATTTTCGAGACTGCAGATAATTTTAAGGAAGTGATTAACAGACCGATCAAAAGGGTCCCTTCACTTCGGGATATTACCATCGCCAATATCTTTTTCGAAAACTCTACCAGAACAAAACTATCTTTCGAACTGGCAGAAAAACGACTTTCTGCTGATGTGGTTAATTTTGCCGCTTCTTCCTCTTCGGTAAGTAAAGGTGAAACACTGATTGATACCGTGAACAATATCCTTTCGATGAAGGTGGATATGGTGGTTATGCGCCATCCTTATGCTGGTGCTGGTCAATTTTTAAGCAAACATGTTAAGGCACAAATTGTAAATGCTGGCGATGGTGCACACGAACATCCTACGCAGGCCCTGCTCGATGCTTTTTCCATCCGCCAGAAACTAGGTGATGTTGCCGGAAAAAAGGTTGTAATTGTTGGTGATATTCTACATTCGAGAGTAGCCATTTCTAATATTCTTTGCCTGCAACGCTTAGGTGCCGAAGTGATGGTTTGCGGTCCAACAACCTTAATTCCCAAACACATTCATCAACTTGGCGTTAAGGTAGAACATAACCTCATCAAAGCCTTAAACTGGTGTGATGTGGCCAACATGCTTCGTATTCAGTTAGAACGTCAGGATATAAAATATTTCCCTTCCTTACGGGAATATGCCATGATGTATGGCCTGAATAAACAAATTTTGGACAACCTGGATAAAGAAATTATTGTTATGCACCCAGGCCCGATAAACCGTGGTGTAGAGATTACCAGTGATGTTGCAGATAGCAAACAATCCATCATTTTAGAACAGGTAGAAAATGGTGTAGCGGTAAGAATGGCTGTACTTTATCTATTGGCCAGCCAGGGTTAAGTTTGGAGTTGGGAGTCTTTAGTCTGGAGTCCTATGGTCCGAAGTCTAAAGTCCTTAGTAGGTAGCCGTCACCCTGAATTTATTTCAGGGTCTGTATTTGCAAGTAAGATGCTGAATTAAATTCAGCATAATGATTACAGCGTAAAAGCCCAAAATTTTCCACATTCTAATTTCTTCCATACCAATTTAATAAACCCTTCGTTAAAGTGTGTTATTAACAGATGTTAATTACTTATGTTGATAAACACCGAGACTATTTCTAATTTAGTACCAACCATATTTGAAACCAATGGAACCCTTGTAGCCCAATACGCTTGCGTTAATAAGTTACCGAGGCATCATTACCAATGAAAAAGATATAGCATAATGAAAAAAAGATACTTATTAATTCCGCTACTTTTGGCAGGAAGTTTTAGTTCGTACGCACAGGTTAGTGCCGTGCAAAACCTCAACAAAAACTATCAAACTGGCTTAGAATTATTAGACAAAGAAAAATACACTGCGGCTGCACAACAGTTTAAATTGGTTGAGCAACAACGATTTAAACCTTCTACCCAAACAGAGAGCAATGCAGAATTATCCCTTTTAAAAGAGAATGCAAAATTTTATGCAGCGGTTTGTGCGCTGGAATTAACGAATAGTGATGCAGAAAGTTTATTTCAGGCTTTTATCCGTGATTATCCGCTAAACCCCAACACCAAACTGGCTTATTTTTATGTTGGTAAAACCTATTTTGGTCAGAAAAATTATCAGAAAGCTTTAGAATGGTTCGAAAAAACAGATCCTTCTACCCTTTCGGCGAAGCAAAGAAACGAATACCAGTTTAAACAAGGCTATTCTTATTTTGAATTAAAGCAGTACGACAAAGCTGAACCTTTATTTGAGCAGGTTAAAAAAGAAGAAGGTGATTACCAGGAAAGTGCTACTTACTACTTTGCCTATATCAATTACCTGAATAAGGAATACAAAACGGCCCTTGCAAATTTTGAGAAACTGAAAGGTTCACCCACTTATGAGGCAAGTTATCCTTATTATATTACTTCCATGTATTACCTGGATGAACGCTATGATGATGTGATCAGCTATGCTTTGGAATCGATTCAAAAAACAAAACAGCAGTTCGAACCTGAAATGTTAAGTTTGGTGGCAGCATCTTATTTTGCAAAATCAGATTTTAAAAATGCTGAAAAATATTTTGCTGAATTTTATGCAAAAGATAAAAGCGAGACCAAAAACAACCTGTTCATTTATCAGTATGGCTATTCCCTTTTTCAGAATAAAAAATACAAAGAATCTGTTGCGGTTTTAGAAAAGCTAAACACTGATGATGTCTATCTTCAAAACGGCATGCACACCTTGGGTAAAGCTTTTATCCAGCTGGGGAATAAACAAAAAGCACAAAGCGCATTCTTCAGGGCTTCACGTTTAGATTTTGATAAAGGCATTCAGGAAGAAGCCTGGTTAAGCTATGCCAAGTTAAGTTATGAACTGGATTTCCACCAACAAGCTTTGGAAGCCACACAGGGTTTTTTAAAAGCATTTCCGAAATCACGCAAAATCAATGAAGCTAAAACCTTATTGGGTGAAGTTTTATTAACGACAAAAAATTACCAGGCGGCAGTTGATATTTTAGAACCCATTCCTGACAAAACTCTAGAAGCCAGAGAAGCCTATCAAAAAGTAACCTATTTCCGCGGTTTGGAATTCTATAATGAAAGGGCTTTCCCTAATGCCTTATCGATGTTTTTGCGTTCAGATAAATATCCTGAAGATAATGAAATCTATGCCTTAAACACTTACTGGAAAGCGGAATCAATGTATGAACTGCGTAAATTCGGTGAAGCGGTTTCTACCTTTGAGAAGTTCTTAAAAATGCCTGATGCCGACAAAACCGGTGTTTATAATTTTGCCAATTATGCATTGGCTTATGCTGCATTTGAAGATGAGAAATACAGCAAAGCCGCTAATTATTTCGAAAAATTCTTAGCTGGAAATGACAAAGACCAAAAAACCATAGATGATGCGACGATCCGCTTAGCCGATTCTTATTTTGTAAATAAGAGTTATGGTCAGGCGATGAGCAATTATAATAAAATCATCAGCAGACACACTTCTTCTGAGGATTATGCCACTTTTCAAAAAGGGATGATCCAGGGATTGGAAACACAATACGATGCTAAAATTGCAACCATGCAAAGTCTTTTGGCGAAGTTTCCAAACTCAAACTATGCTGATGATGCCGGTTTTGAGACCGCTTACACTTACTTTAACAAAGGCGATTTCGATAAATCAAAATCAGATTTAGTGGCTTTGGTAGCGAAATATCCGCGAAGCAGTTATGTACCAAAAGCTTTGGTAACCATTGGTTTGGTTCAATATAATCAGGATCAGGATGATGCTGCCTTAGAGTCATTTAAAAAGGTAGTAACAGAATATCCTGCCGTTGATGAGTCTAAACAGGCAATGGAATCTATCAAAAACATTTACATCGATCGTGGTGACGCCAATGGTTTCATTACCTATGCAAATACCACTCCGCTTGGAAATTATTCTAATACTGAGCAGGATAATATCATTTTTGCCGCAGCCAATAACTTATATTTAAAAGGCGATTTTAACGGAGCCTTCCAGGCGGTTAATGCTTACTTTGATAAATTCCCGAAATCAATTCATGAGAAGGAAGCTAAATTTATCAGGGCAGAATCATTGGTAAAACTAAATCGTCCGGATGAGGCCATTCCTGATTATGAATTTATCTTGAATGACTGGACAAGTGATTATACAGAACGTTCTTTAGTTAGTATTTCTCAGTTGTTCCTTAATCAGAAAAAATACAATGAAGCCATTGTTTATTTAAAGCGATTAGAAACCACTACAGATTATAAATCGCATTATAGTTTTGCCATCAATAACTTATTAAAAGCTTATACGGCTTTAAACATGCCTGATGATATGCTTAAATATGCGCAACTGACTAAAGAATCAGAAAAAGCATCTGAGGAAGAAAAAAACAGTTCTGGTCTGTTCTCTGGGAAGGCTTATTTGTTAAAAGGTGATACTACAAGTGCGGTAACTGCATTTAAAAATGTAGTTGCAAAAACGAAAACGGTTGCCGCAGCAGAAGCCAAGTATAACCTTGCATTGGTAGAATACAATAAAGGTGATTATAAAACATCTTCGAAAACATGTTTCGACCTGGTTAACAATATGGCGTCTTATGATTATTGGGTAGCGAAAGCATTTATCCTTTTATCTGATAACTATGTTGCTTTGAAAGATAACTTACAGGCAAAAAGTACCCTGTTAAGTATCATTGATAATTATGAGGGCAAGGATGATATCATCCCTACAGCCAAAGAAAAACTAGAAAAATTAAACCAGAAGAAGTAAGATGATGAAGTCAATTAAATATATATATAGCTCACTGTTTTTTTTAGCTGCCGGATTAATGACTGTGCAGGCACAGGAAAAAAAGACAGAGGAGAAAGCAGTGGTTAACGAAGAAATTGAAGTTGTTCGTCCGTACAAACCAATTTTGGCCGAAGCTGTGAAATTAAGAAGAAGCCCGAACCTGGATGATGTTAAAATTTATAAGGCTAAGCTTAATTACAGTATTACCGATAGAAAGCTTGAATTAAACAGCGATATCCAAAAATTACAGGCACAGGCCGTAGCAGAGGAAAAGGAAAGTATCTTAATTAACAATTATGTTAAAGGTGCGTTTGGTTCTCAGTCTACTTTACTTGGAGAAGCCTATTTTAATACGGGGAAGGATGAGGCTTTACAACTTGGTGGATATTTCAAACACTTCAGTCAGGAAGGAAGCTTGAACAAGCAAAATAGCAGTAACCAACAACTGAGCGTTTTTGGCCGCAGCATCATGGATGCGCATACGGTGAGCGGACGGATTAATGTAGAGCGTAACGGTACCTATTTCTATGGAATTGACGATACCAGACCTACCTTAAATCCAAATCCGCAAAAACAGGCTTTAACATTTGTGGAGCTTGAAGGTGAACTGGTAAAAAATTATACTGAAGATCAGGATGCATTGAGTTATGCACTAAAGGCCAATGGATATATTTGGGGAGACAAGTTTGAAGCGAAGGAAAGTTATTTAACCTTGAATGGTTATTTGAATAAACGCATCAGCTCATTCAATTTGGGTTTAGCTGCCTCAACTGAATTTGGAAGTACTAAAGATGCCTTGACCAGTGTAGGCAATAACCTGCTTCGTTTAAATCCATACATTCGTTTACAGGTAAAAGGTGCTAAAGTTACTGCAGGTGTTAATTTTGTTCAGGAGTTTGGCGCTTTCAGCAGCACCAGAATCTTCCCTGCTGTTACGGCTGATTTTACCCTAATTCCTGATTATTTACAGGTTTTTGGAGAAGTAAAAGGTGATGTGAACAGAAATTCATTGAAAGGTTTTACGGATGAGAATCCATGGTTAAACAGCAATATCCTAATCAAAAATACCGTAGAAAAATTAAGTTTCAGTGCCGGAATTAAGGGTACGGGTGGACCTGGTTTTGGTTACAAAGCAAGAGTTTATATGAGGCAGTTTGATGATATGCCATTATTCGTCAACAACTTTACAGACTTTAATAAATTCGATGTGATTTACGATTTCGGTAAAACTAAACTCACCGGAATAGAGGGTGAAATTTCGGTACAAGTGAGCGATGCTTTAAAATGGACTGGAAAATTAAACCTTGACGATTGGAAACCCGCTCAGGAGACTTATTCATGGTTTAAACCGGGTTTAAAGGTAAGTTCTAATTTCGTTTATACTTACAACAAAAAGTTAAGTTTTAATGCTGCCGTGGTGGTTCAGGATGATTTGAAGGCTAAAGTATATACAGCTGCTCCGGTTAATCCATTACAATACTTAGTGCCTAATACCGCAATTGAATCTATTGTTACCGTAAAGGGTTTTGTTGATTTAGGTTTAGGTGCAGATTATAGAATTAATAATAAATTCTCAGTTTTCGCAAAAGCCAATAATATTTTAAATAGCAAGTACAACCGCTATTTATACTATCAGGTAAATGGTTTCAACGTTTTCGGTGGATTGACATATTCGTTTTAAATAAGCGTTAGCATTCATCAAAAAGAGGTGGTATCATAATGATACCGCCTCTTTTTTTTGTAGCTTTTGGCCTGTAAATAAAAGGGCTCAGCATATTTGGGAAAGGTGCCGTTTTTCCTGATGCGCTGGCTTGCCTCGGCTACCGATGAAAAATCGGTACAGCTGCGCTGCCGCCGAAGGGCTTCTTCTTTGTTCTTGATAACAAACAAGCAAAAAATCAAGGCTTGGATCTGATGTCGGATTAGCGCGTCGAAATTTAAATGGCGGTAGCACAAGGGCTCGATTCATTTTGAATAAAAGATTCATCTTAAGAGCCGTTTGCGCTACCTTGGGTTGTGGAGGGATTTGAACGGAGGTTCAAAAATTTCAACGGCTTCTCCTTCCATCATCTCCTAGGAGGGATAGCAGGGTGCATATAGCATGATTGTCATCCTGAGGCAAGATGGATCTCTGCGTTTCTACCCACCAACTTCGTTCAACACCGAACCCTTTTTTGCATTTGTATGAATGGTGGGTTAAAGCGGTCGTCATCCTGAACTTGATTCAGTACCTAAAGAAAAACATTCATTGCAAGGGCTTCATACGATCGCCATTCCCCTCTTTCAGAGGAGTGGTCGCAGATTGTGGTGTTAGAATTAATTGATAATTTTTGAATTCAGATTTATACTACAATTGTTAACGAGATAGCCGCGTAGATAATCTTAATGGGTATTAAACAAAAACAGCAACTGATTTTTTTCTGTTGCTGTTTTATATTGTGAATGGAGATGAATGTTTTCTTAGTTTCTCTATTTATTCTTCAGTATCTCCACTTTGTCTTTCTCACTCTCTAATAAGCGTTCTAGCAACTCTACTTTTTCATCATATAATGCTACTATCTTTTCAATGGGGCTAAAGTTGAAATAATGGCCATAGGAAGCTGCATTATCATTATAGGTATTGGCAATAAAGCTTATGGTCGCTTCATCTGAATAGTTCTTAATCGCTTCAGCAGAAACACCTAAAACCTTTGCTACTTTCTCTAAAGTGCTATCTTCAATTTCGGCACTTTGCTCTAGTTTACTAATTGCCTGTTGGCTAATGCCCAGTTCAATTGCGAGTGCTTCTTGTTTCATGCCACGTAACTCGCGGATGCGACTAATTTTTCTACCTAAGTGGGTGCGATTGGTTTTTTCAGCAGTTTCCATAGCCAAATATATCTATATTTTTTGTGGGTACGAAACATCAGGGAGGTTGTTTTAAACAACTGCATAATGGTTCTGTACCATTCTTTGTGCCTCTAAATTAAGGTTTTATTTACAACCTATGGTGATGATAAAGAAATTAAACCTACCGAACTATAAAAGCACCAGCTACCTAAAGCCTTATTATAGAAATTGATACGGGCTTACGCCACCTTACAAATTTCTTTTACTTATCCCACCAAACCTTTGATGTCAGCGCATCTCCACCAGCTATTCTCGCTACTGCGGCCTTATAGTTTTCTGGATTATTTAAAACCTCCGTAGAAAGGTAAATCATTCGCCTCGGGATGGTACCATTGGTTACATTGCCTTTATAATTTACAGGGGTCAGCTTTGGGTAATCGCTCCGCTTCCAGTTTAACCAGGCTTCAATAAAATTAAAGTTAGTACCTGTAGCCACCCAATATTGTGTATTGATCTCACTTAAAGCTGCTTCCGTACTGCTTTCATCAAGCGGGTGCTGAAGAACAAATTCATTAATTTTATAAGATTCTAAAGTTGCTATCGGATCAATCTGACTTAGTGATTGCAGGGCACCTGTTAACCCGTTTGCATAATGCTGGTTAGCCGTACCCGCTATATTCCATCCCCTAACTTTAGCTTCGGCCAATAAATATTCAATCTCTGCGTAGCTTAATATAAAAATTGGTCCACCTAATTTTAAATATACGTTTGTACGTGGTCTGGAATATTTACCCAGAGGCGAAAAATCACTTCCACTACCAGTGCCACCTGGATAATCTGGCGATTGGCTAATATCGGTAGCTCCACCTTGCAGGTCATATCCGTTTGGAAGCCCGAGCTGAACGCTGGCATCTGTATTTCCAATTAAATTCTGATTTGCACTATTTGCCAATCCATCTTTCGGTATCTCTCCGATGATGCCGAGTCTGGGATCATTGGTATTTCTAAGCTGATTAATTAAGGTTTTACTCCATCTAACTTCCAGGTAATCAGAATAGGTTCTCAAAGCAAGAGAAGTTCCATTTTGACTATCAAAAGATGATGCATCTGTTAACAATATGGCGTTATCCTGTATGCTTGTGAAAGTTTTATCAGCTGCTTTTTCGGTCCAGAGCCTTGCCTTTTCGGGATTAACCTTGGTTAACCTCATGGCTAATTTCACCATTAAGGAATACCCAAATTTCTTCCATTTAACAATATCGCCTTTGTAAAAAAGATCAGCAGTTGGGCTTGCTTTATCAGTATCTAATTGTGCGATTGCTTTTTCCAGATCATTCAACATTTGGTTATAAATATCTTCCTGCCTATCGTAAACCGGATATTTAATTCCTTCCATCGCTTTTACGGCTTGCGAGTAAGGCACATCGCCATAAGTGTCGGTAATTCTTTGTAAAATCATCACGAACATGATATCACCAATGGCAATCAGATTTTGATAGGCAACAGGATCTTTCAACTTCGCCAACCTTTGCATCTCTCTGATGTAGGATGCATCTTTATAGCCCTCATCAAAAATACGCCCCTGGTAATCGGTAAAACTGCCCACGTTAATATACTTGTCGCCATTGTTGTAATAATAATACGTAGAAGCCAGTAATTGCATCATGGTGCTTTGATACAAAAGCTGATAATAACCCATATTGGCATATTTTAACTGTGCTTGTGAAAGCAAACTATTTGGATCATAATCATTTTCTGTGAGTTTAGTTGGATCGGTATTGATCTCATCAAGCTTTGCTTTGGAACAACTACCCATTAGAACCATCCAGAAAAAACCCATTAAACACCACTTTTTCATTATGCCCATTTATTTGAATTTAAAATTAAAATTGATACCAAATGTTCTTGTGGGAGGAAGTGAAGCGCCTTCTATTCCGGCATAGCCGAGTGTTGGTGAAAACTGAGATTCTGGATCTACATTTTTGGTGTACTTTAGCAAGGTAAATAAGTTTCTTCCGGTTAGGTCTATAGATACTTGGCTAAATGGTGTTCGTTTTAAAAAACGGGTATTAAAAGTATAACCGAGCATCGCCTGACGAAGCTTAATAAAACTGCCATTGAGCACTGATAAAGCAGATATATTAGTAGCCAATTCTGGATAATAGGTATAAGCTGGAACGTTTATGGTATTTTTTTGTCCGTTTTCCAATACTCCATCGGCAACAATTCCGGTTTCCCTTCCAACTAAAGTGGCTTTGTTTAAACCGGATATGTAACTGTAATATTCCGTTGCAGATAATATTTTATTGCCGAAACGGTAATCTATTAAAAATGAAAAGCTAAATTGCTTGTAACTGAAACTATTGGTTATGCCTCCGTAGAGCGTAGGCATGATACCACCCATGGGGATAAAATCTCCACGTTTAGGAATGCCATCTGATCCGATAATGATATTTCCATTGGCACCTCGTAGATAATCATAAGCCATAATCTGTGTGATGGATTTGCCTACCACTAATGCGGTATTGGCGTTTAAAGGTCTGTAAGCTCCTGTAAGTGTATAATTGCTATTTCCATCGATAGAAAGTAGGGTGTTTTTAACCTTAGTTACATTGAGGTTAATTTGCCACTTGCCTTTGGTGGTCAGAATCGGTGTATAACCTAAAGCAATCTCCACACCTGCATTTCGGGTTTCACCGAGATTAACATAGGCTGAAGTAAAGCCAGTGGTAACGGATTGTTTAGCGTTGATGATTTCATTGTGCGTGAGCCGATTAAAATAGGTAAAATCAAGATTCAAGCGACTATTTAAAAATTTGAGATCGAGGCCTGCCTCTACTTCATTAAGGGTATACGGCTTTAAATTATAGTTGGGCAAGTCGCTTGAAAAACCACCTAATGGAACACCATTTACCTGGTTATCTGTGGTGTAATAAATTTGTGTGGTATAAGGAACGATGGGTTCGCCACTGGTTTTGGCGTAATCAAGTCTTAATTTACCAAAATCAAATCCTTTCCACTTTAAAAGATCTGAGAAAATAAAACTACCGGATACACCGGGTACAAATATGCCACGATTGTTTACCGGCAAAGTAGAATAGATGTCGTAACGGCCGGTTATGGATAAGTTTACATATCGATTATAGCTCATATCGGCGGTATAATAGGCAGATTCTGTAACAACGCTTGATTTTGCAAATGTTTTAGTAGTGGTGATCAGATTTTCAGGAACATATAAATAGGGCACCTTAAACTGTGAGCCTTTTAGTTTTTCTGAACTATTTCCTCTTTCCCGGTAATTAGCACCTGTAGCCAGTTCGAGTATGATTTTATCGCCTAGGTTACGGGTGGCTGTAAATAAAATATCGCTATTAAATTCGGAGGTTTGATTGTGATCATAAGCATTTATACCACCTTCCCTGTTAATGGAAAATGCTGTTCCTGTGGGTAAAATACTCACCAACTCATCCTTACTGAAATCGTAACCCATTCTACCCTGAAGCATTGCCCAGCTGGTTAATTGATATTTTAGCACCGCAGAGGAGATATAACGGTTCCGATTGGCATCATCTGCCTGTTTATTCATTAAAAAATATGGATTGGTTTTATATTCATCTGCATTCCATCGGCTTTCAAAACCAGTTGTGGCATCAAAACCCGGCGCCAATAAAGATTGATCTAAACTGGTGGCCAGCGTAGAAATTCCATAGTTAGCATTTAAAGGGCCATCACTGAGGTAACTTTTGTTCTTGTTTCGCTCATCGATATAATTTCCGGTGAGGCTTAAAGTTAATTTAGGACTTAAAGCGAGCGAGCCATAGAAATTTATCGTTTTTCGGTTCATTGCTCCATTATTTAAAATAGAATTATAATCAAAGTTGGAAACGGACACCCGATAATGCTGATGGGTATTTCCACCCACTACAGAAAGTGTATTGGTAAAAGCCGGAGCAGTGCGGTAAAAAGTTTGGATGTTATTTTTGACAGGGGAATATGGCTGCATGGAACCATCTACCTGTGGTGTTAATTTTCCATCCATCATTTCACCCCAACTTAATAAGCTGGTTGAAATGGCGTTGTATAAATCAGATGGTCGTTTATTTTGTGCACCCTGTCCGTATACATACTGATAATCTGTAGCGTTTACCGGAACATCAAAGGCTAAATTGTTATTGTATTCAAATTTTGCAGCAGCATGATCTCCTCCACTTTTGAGGTTAATTAGAATCACACCATTTGCAGCTCTGGCACCATATAAAGCAGAAGCAGCTGAGCCTTTTAAAATGGTAATGGTTTCAATATCATCTGGATTGATATTACTAATCCCATCGCCATAATCGGCCCCACCGTATTCGTTTGCACTTCCTCTAATGCTATTATCAATGGGAACGCCATTCACCACAAATAAAGGTGATGCAGCCGTCATGCTGGAAACGCCCCGTATAAGAACACGGGCGGCAGATCCCGGGCCTCCATTCACACCCGTAATATTTAGTCCCGCCACCCTACCCTGCAGCGCCATGATTAAATTACTTTCTCTTGCTTTGGCAATGGATGATCCTTTTATGGTGGTTAAGGCATAACCAACCTTTTCATTATCTTTTTCGATACCCAATGCGGTAATGACCACCTCCTTTAATAAACGGACACTATCTCTGTCCATTTTTCTATCAGTATTTTTCCTGATGACTATTAAATGATTGGAAAGAAGTGTAAAGCCATAACCACTATTGCGCAATAACTTTTCAATCACATTGATGGCTTCTTCATTTTCTATTTTAATGGAGACTTGATGTGTGGGGATTTTAGATTCGCTGTAGGTAAACTGGTAAATGGTTTGTTGCTGAATGGCTGCTATTACCTGTTCAAAATTCGCATTGCTAAAATTTAAGCTGACTTTTGTTTGCGCCTGAATACCTAGCGGAAAAATCAATCCAATAATCAACATGATTTTCTGCACGCCATTCATGGCTACAAATATACATGCCTTTACCGTTTGTATTAACGATAGATGTAGACATTTTTACCCTTTATGGAATAATTGAAGTTTTCGATCAGCTTGAGTACATCTAATGCTTCATTTAGGGCTTCCTGATCAACGCGTCCGGTAAAGGTTATCGCTTTAAGTTCTGGATCTTTAAAAACGATTTTCACACCATACCAACGCTCAAAGCGACGGGCAATTTCATCAAAACGGTTGTTTTTATAAATGAGTTGATGATTCGTCCAGGCGGTTTCCATCATCTCTTCTTCTTGATCTCCACTCACTTCACTTATCAATACCTTACCATCTGCTAAAGTAAATTTATCATTAGGCTTTAGTGTAAACAGCTGTTTTTTATCATCCTTTAACAAGATTTGCACCTTCCCTCTTATTAAAGTAGTTTCTTCAGCGGCATCATTAGGATAGGCCTTCACATCAAATGCGGTACCCAGAACTTTTACTGCTGTATTTTTGGTATGCACGATAAAAGGATGCTGCGAATCTTTTTTTACTTCAAAAAATGCTTCACCAGAGAGGTAAACATCTCTCATCGCTCCATTAAATTTCGTAGGATAACTTAATTCGCTGGCCGAGTTTATTTTTACAGTTGAACCATCTGCCAGTGTAATGGTTTTCATTTCAGCTGCGTTGGTCTGCACTTTAATTAAGGCCACCTGATCTGCTTTATTGGAAATAAACAGATCATTACGGTAAACCATAATACCAATCAGGATAACAGCTGCTACCGCAGCTATTTTTAACCAGATCTGATTCCTTGTATTAATGACTTTCAGAACAGGTTTGGCAGGAATCTGAATCTGACTTTTGATGCGATTAAAAACCACGTCGATATTTTCTTCTTCCTCTGTTTCAGATTCCAGGTAGCTTTGCAAAAGGTGATATTCTTTATTTAATGCTGTATTATTCTCTAAAATTGATTTCAACTCCAAAGATTCATCCGAAGAAATTTCTCCGGCCAATTGTTTTCCAAGCAATTCTGTAAATCTTTGATCTGTCATTATAGTTATGTTATTCTATTTTAAGGTTCCTATTTTATTGAAAATTGCCTACAAGTAATATAAAAAAGATAAAGTGCCTAAAAGAAACAACAACGAAATTATTCTTCTGCTTCTATTCTCACCAGAATCCATTTCGCCTAATGGCTTTAGAATTAACCGGAGTTTAGCAATTGCCCTGAATAATTGTGTTTGTACGGTGCGTGGAGAAATATTTAACATTTCGGCAACCTCTTTATACTTCATTCCACCTTCTTTAATCAACCGGAATACCTCACGAGCCTGGGGTGCCAAACTTTCAATGGCGAGATTAAGTTGCTTGTGGAGTTCTTTCGTTTCTAAAATGTATTGTGGCGTTTGTGCGGTTACCGAAACATCGTCATCTACATCTACTAAATCAATAAATGTAACAGTAGAATTTTTTTTCAGGTATTTAAGTGATTGGTTTTTAACCGCGATAAAAAGATAGCCTTCGGGATTTAGAATTGATGTACCTGAAGTACGATTTTCCCAACATTTAACAAAAACCTCCGTCACCAGATCTTCTGCGGCTTGTTTATCGCCAACATAATAAACAGAGAACCTGATCAAACGGCTATATAGATACCGATACAGCTGCTCAAAAGCGTTGATATCACTTTCTAGGCAAATCTTATTCCATAAAACGATCAGATCTGGCTTTGCTGCTTTCAAATTAATTAGTTTAATTAATCAAACGTAAAGTAATCAAAAAAAATCTAGTAGGGAGACAGTTTAATAGAAAAATGTTACTTCTATAATGGTTACTAAAACGTTATCCAATGCGGATAAACATATTTTAATACCATGATTATCAAGCTTGAACAAATAAATTTTAAAATCATTAGTTTTTCTGTAGGCAATTTGCACCGAACAAATGCTCTTAACTAATAGACCATCCAGATGGATTCTGTATGGCGACTAACAATTAACCAAATAATTATTATTCAAAATTATTCTTAATGAATATGAAAAAATCTTTACAGCTAACTTGTTTATTGCTTTATGCATCTACAGGTTTATACGCAGCTGCACCTATCAATCATTTCAAACACGCAATTTCCTTCCACTCGGTTTATCAGGATGTGATTAAAGGAACGGTAAAAGATGAAAAGGGCGTTACCCTACCCGGTGTAACAGTTGTTATAAAGGGCACAAAAACTGGCACGCAAACCAATACTTCAGGCCAATATAGCATTTCTGCTAAAGCTGGCGATGTTTTGGTATTCTCTTTTATCGGTTATCAAAATAAAGAGGTAACGGTAGGTACAGAAAGCACTGTTGATGTTTCGATGGGTGCCGATTCGAAAAATCTGGAAACGGTTGTGGTAACCGCACTAGGAGTTAAAAGATCAGAAAAATCATTAACCTACAATACGCAGCAAGTATCGGGCGATGAATTATCGAAGGTTAAAAGTCCTAATTTAATGAACTCGCTAAATGGAAAAGTTGCGGGTTTAACCATTAGCCCAAGTGCATCTGGTGTGGGTGGTTCTGCCAAAGTAATTTTACGTGGTAGCCGTTCAGTGAGCGGAAATAACCAGCCTCTGTATGTAATTGATGGGGTGCCAATCAGTAATAATGGTAATGCAAACGGTCAGCAGAACAGTGTTTTTGGTGGCGGCCAGGATGGTGGAGATGGGATTTCCAACTTAAATCCTGATGATATTGCAAGCATTACGGTTTTAGAAGGTGCATCTGCGGCAGCGTTATATGGTAGCCAGGCGCAAAATGGGGTAATTTTGATTACGACCAAACAAGGTAAATCGGGCAAAACTGAAATTGGTTTCTCATCCGGTGTAAACATTGATAACATCGCTTACAAACCGAAGTTTCAAAACAGCTACGGACCAGCATCTGCTACTACGAGAGATAGCTGGGGAAGTGCAATTAATAACACTACAGATAATTTAAGTGATTTTTTCCAGACTGGAATTAATACTTCGAATGCGATTAATCTTTCTGGTGGATCTGAAATTGCACAAACTTATTTTTCTTACTCTAACACTTATGCAAGTGGAATTCAGCCAGGAAATAAGTTAAACAGAAACAACATCAACTTACGCGAAACCGCTAAGTTTTTAAATAACAAGTTAACTGTTGATGCAAGTGTGAACTATATCAATCAGAAAATTAACAACAGTCCTTCCTTAGGCTTATATTTAAATCCATTAGTGGGTTTATATCTTTTCCCAAGGGGCGTAGATATTAACCCTTATAAAGAGCAATATTTGCTTTCTGGTAATACCGGAACTGCCCGCCAGAACTGGTTAGGTGGTTCGGCAGATATTAACCAAAATCCTTGGTGGTTAACCAATTTGAATCCAAATACATCCATCCGCAACCGTTTCTTATTAAGTGGAAGTGTTAAATATGATGTGGCCAGCTGGTTAAATGTTCAGGTGAGGGGTAATATGGATAGAACGACTGATGATTATGAAAACCACAGGTTCTCTGGGATCAACGGAAACTTTAACTCTACCGGAACTGGTTATTTTGCACAAAGCAATCAGACTTTCGTCCAAAAATATGTAGATGCGATTGCAAACTTTACTGTTCCGTTAACGGGATCAGATTTTAAACTGAATGGATTAATTGGTGGAAGTATTAATGATCAGAAAACTTCTGGTTTATCTCTTGCAGGAAATTTATCAGCAGTTGATTTCTTCACCCCATCCAACACCATTGTGGCACAACCAGGTACTTTTACCGGGAATACGTTAACCAATACCACGGCGATTATACCAAACCACAATCAGTTACAGGCGTTTTTTGGTAATGCCAACTTATCTTATAAAGACTGGGCTTTCTTCACTGTTACAGGTAGAAATGATTGGTCTTCGAACTTATCTTATACGCCAAACAATTCTTATTTCTATCCATCTTTTGGTTTGTCTTTTATTGTTTCGCAAATGTTTAAATTGCCTGAGGCCATCAGCTATGCAAAAGTGAGAGGTACTTATGCGGAGGTTGGTAATACTGTGCCACCGTACCTTACTTTTATTCAAAATACCTTGAAGGCAGATGGGGCATTATTGTTTAATACCAATGCGGCTTTTAGAGAATTGCAGCCAGAACGTACCAAATCTTTCGAGATTGGAACAGATTTACGTTTCTTTGCTAACCGAATCAATTTTAGCTTTACTTATTACAAAACTAACACGAGAAACCAATACATTCCGGTAATTGCACCACCATCTTCATTGGTATCTACCGGATACTTAAATGCTGGAAATGTGGAGAACAAAGGTATCCAATTCATTTTAGGAGCTGATGTGGTTAAAGGCGACGGATTCAACTGGAACACATCGATTAATGGCTCTGCGAACCGAAATAAAATTATCGATATCGCTTCTGAAGACAGAATTTTCAGTGTTGACTTAACCGGCGGCGGTAATAATTCTTACATCTCCAGATTAAAAGTTGGTGGTTCTTATGGTGATATCTATGGTTATACTCTACAGAGAGATGCCCAAAACCGGATTATTTTGGCTGGAGATGGAACAAGCGCTTCACCTTATACTCCACTAAAAAGTGCAGACTTTAATTATATAGGCAATGCGAATCCAAAATTCCAATTGGGTTGGAACAACAGTTTCAGTTATAAAGATTTTAGCTTAAGTTTCTTGGTTGACGGTAAATTTGGTGGTCAGGTATTATCACTTACTGAAGCCTTGATGGATGAAGCTGGCGTATCTGAAGCGACTGGTAATGCCAGAAATCAAGGTGGTGTTAAAATTGATGGTGTAGATACCAGAGGAAATGCAGTTTCTGCAAGCATTAATCCACAAAGCTATTATTCTATTGTTGGTGGAAGATCAGGCGTATCTGGCGAATACATTTACAGCGCTACAGTGGTTCGTTTAAGAGAAGCCGCTTTGGGTTATACTTTACCATTAACTGGCAAAACTTTCAAAAGCATGAAATTTTCTGTTACTGGCAGAAACTTAGTTTACTTCTACAAAAAAGCCCCGTTTGATCCGGAGATCACGATGTCAACAGGAAACGGTTTATCAGGCATTGATGTATTCAATCAACCTGCAACCCGCACTTTAGGTTTCAATCTTAATTTAACATTTTAATTCTATTGAAAAACAACATGAAAAATATATATCATAAATCTGCTGGTAAGGGGATTAAAGGACTGTCTGCTGTTTTGCTGGCATCTTTAATGGCTCTGAATTTTGGATGCACCAAAGACTTTGAAGAGTATAATACTAATCCAACTGCACTTTCACCAGAGCAAACTACTGCCCTTTTAAAATCTGCAATTGGCCCGATAGAGCAGGAAATTTTTCACAACTACCAAATTGCACAGAATTTAAGTGCGGATGCTTTTAGCGGTTACATGATGCCGCCAACGCCATTTAACGGTGGGATCAACAACATGAACTATTCGCTTAATAATGGATGGAACAGCACTGGTTTTAATGATCAATACAATTTCGTAATGGCGCCAATTTCTAAAATTGGCCAGAGCGAGGTTAAAACAAAATCGCCTGAAGCTTGGGGAATTGCCCTTTTGGTTCAGGTAATGGCGATGAGTAGGGTGACTGATAAGTTCGGTCCGATTCCATATACTACAGCGGGTTCATCATTGGTATCTACGCCTTACGAGAATCAAAAAACAGTTTACGATGCATTTTTTAGGCAGATTGATACCGCAGCAACTAACTTACAAGCGTACATCACAGCAAAACCGGGAACTCCTGCTTTTTATGATAAAGGTGATTTAGTTTATCAGGGCGATCCGGTTAAATGGTTAAAACTAGCGAATTCACTGCGCTTACGTTTGGCCACGCGGATTGTGAAAGCTGATGCAGCTACAGCAAAACTTCAGGGAGAAAAAGCGTTAAGTGCACCAGGTGGTTTATTAACTACAGTTACAGATAATGCTGCAGTTGCCCAATCTGGAACCCGAGATAACGATTTATGGGTGGTTACCGTATCTTATGATGGCGATAATGCTTTAGGCGCAGCTTTACAGTCTTATTTAGTCGGTTATAATGATCCACGCTTACCAGTTTACGCTACACCTGCAACAGATCCGTTATTTACTGGTCAATACATCGGGATCAGATCTGGTGCAAATACCTCATTTAACGGTTTGGGTAAGGCAGGTTATAAAACTTATTCCAGCATCAATTCAAGTGATAATCTAAGATCACCTGCCGGACAAAAAGCACCTCAGATTTTAATGACTGCTGCCGAAGTTTGGTTTTTAAAGGCTGAAGCTGCTTTAAGGGGTTGGACTGGGGCAGGCGATGCACAAACAAATTACGAAACCGGTATTACCACTTCACTTCAACAGTGGAATGTAAGTGCTGGAAATTATTTAGCGGATGCAACGAGTAGACCAACTGCTTATGTAGATCCTAAAAATCCGGCAAATAATGCTGCTGCAGTAAGTACGATTACGGTTAGATGGGATGCAGCTGCTTCGAATGAACAGAAACTAGAAAGAATTATTACACAAAAATGGTTGGCTATTTTTCCTGACGGACAGGAAGCTTGGTCTGAATTCAGACGTACCGGTTACCCGAAATTGTTTACGGTAGCGAATAATTTCAGCAACGGAACAATTAATACCCAAACGCAAATCAGAAGATTGCCTTATCCATCTACCGAATTTGGAAATGGGAACAGTGCTGAAGTGGTTAAAGCGGTTGGCTTATTAGGCGGACCTGATAATGGCGGTACCAGATTGTGGTGGGATGTAGATAAATCTAATTTCTAATTAAAATTTTCATTGACAATAATTAAAGGTAGGATGACTTCGGTTGTCCTACCTTTTTTTATGAAAAACAAAAAACTTAACCACCCGGCCCTTAGGACACCCCTCTTTAAAAAAGAAGGGGAGTAGCGATCGCATAAAAACCCGGCAAGGCCAAACCACTGTTTCTCCGTTCTGCTCTTTGACCGGCATGGTCAATTTTTCGGGATGGCAATATCTTAGCCTGGTTACTAACTTCAACAGAAAAATTGCGAGCCGACAACTTTGCTTCTTTGGTTGCCCAAAGAAGAGAACCCGTCCGGCAAGGACAAGATAATATCTTACAAAATGTATTATAAAAATGAGGTTGCTTCGTCCGCTGAAGAAGCCTTCTCGCAAGGACGAAGAGCTTGAAATGACGATCGATAAATAATCTCGTAATCCCTTTATGCGTCTTCCTGAACTTGATTCAGGATCTTTTTTCTGCGCAACAAATAGTGTCTTACATAGCAGTATGATACAAATGAAATTGCTTCGTCCGCTGAAGAAGCCTTCTC
>Ga0116227_10005464_pt1 | contig 26730 bp, 20 predicted proteins | sample S1TSphgellanicum_FD_89693 | JGI IMG/M metagenome (GOLD analysis project Ga0116227, IMG submission 89693) | Host-associated microbial communities from peat moss isolated from Minnesota, USA - S1T2_Fb - Sphagnum magellanicum MG | ecosystem: Host-associated > Plants > Peat moss > Unclassified...
GTATGCAGTGCAGATCTGCCTGATCAGATACAAAGCAGAGCATGCAGAAACCATGAGTTGATATTACATCAGCAATGCTCTCTCAATCACAGTGAGTGAGGACCAAGTCATAGATGACATATGTCGTGCGAAAGATAAATAATAAGCAGCAAAATTCATTCCAGGAGCTGGTTAGGGTTTTCAGGAGCTTGTGATGTGAAGACTGATGAATGAGGAAGAAATCACAAGAGAAGCTGCTAGCTGTTTCTTTTCAATACAGTTTGAGTTGCCGATGCCAGCTTTTCAAGGGAGAATTGCAGAGGTGGCAGAGAAGAATTCAATAAGACTTCATTCCACGCAAAACAAAAGGAGGTGCAACTAGCACATTCCTCAGAGTGCTGAAAGGTTAATTTGTGAAACGACAAGCATTGAGGAGGAGAATTAGGGGAAAAAGGTAGCTGAATGAAAGTGTTCCCAAGAAAGTCATGAAGAAATATGAGTGGAGAAGGCTTTCGTCGGAACAAAAACATGCAAGACGATCTGTCTGTCTCGAAGAAGCACAAGACTCGGCTCTATACCTAGCTCCAGATGACACGCAAATCGATCGAAAACAAACAACACAATTTTTCTTGCCGAACCAGTGGCAGATTTCATGTTCAGAGAAACTGCAAATTGAATAAGGCATCTAAACACGCTATAGAGAATCGATAATCCAGCCCAGGGAGGGAAAAAGTTCCATCACAAAACCACACCTGATAAGTGTTGTCAAACTTGTCGTACATAAAGCGTGTAATAATGCTAGTCTTTCCAACCGATTGATCGCCTAAGAAAACAAGCTTATACTTAGCCAGCGGTGAGACGGTTGCCGCCGCTGCTGCTGTCGCCATCGGGAGTCAGTCGACTGGTCGATATTATCTCAAAACATCGCCTATTGAGACCTCCTCCTCGCTCCTCTCCCGCTTTCCTTCCTTCCTTCCTTCCTTCCTTTAAAAACACGCACGAGCAAACACACACGAGCAGACAGACGCGGAAAACAAAACAAAACAAAAGTCCCTTCTTCCGCAACTAAGATCTGAGATTACAGTCGAGGATCTGTGGGAGAAACACGGCTGCTAGGTAGGTATTCGAGTAACAAACAGCAACACAAACAGAAGAAAGAGCCGTAGTATACACCTACCCCTCCCCAGAAGCACGAGAAAGCCAGAACCAAGCTCCGATCCGCTGCGACACAAGAGGGAGAGGGAAAGACAGAAAGACAAGAGAGAGAGAGAGGAGATCAACCAAACTCACTATTGATATTTTGGGATTTTTGTGTTCCCAGTGTGTTCCCCCCATAGGTTCCCAATGGTTCTCAATTATGTTTAACAATGTGAAGATTGCATGTAGGTAGCCTTTCATTTTATATATCAACTAGTGGGTACCCGTGACCTTCGGGCACTGTGAAGTCCTCTGGTTTCTTTAAACTTGATTCATGTTTTAGTTTTTTTTAGAAATTTTTATTTTTTTAAATTTTTTATCTTGGATGAGGGGATGGATGATGACGAATGACAGGACGAATGGATGGAAAGGATGATCAAACACCACCACAAATGGACAAAACCAAAGATATTATATAAATAGATACAATAATAGTGATACAAAATTCTCCAAAAATTAATTAGGGTAAACCGGCTAGTGATCGAACACTTAAGCATTCAGGGCAGGCCGGATCCAAGAGGAAGGAGGGCTCTGTTGTTTTTGGTGTCTGAACAAAACTTGAACCTCTTCTATCGACACATCTAGTGCACTAAAAATCGTCAAAAATGAAATAAAATTTAAAAAGTTACAACCCCCCAATGTAATGTAAAGGGGTTAAAAATTAAATAACAAATCATCGAATGCTATGAAGGTCACTTCCTTCATCCAATTAATTCCTTATATGTTGTTCTGTTGTTATTAGAGTTCAAAGATGATTTGTAAACCTTCAGGTGGCACTCCTATAACACTTTAAATTGTTTAAAATGAAATAAGAAAGTTATGAAGGTTGAAAGTGGGAGGGGTCAAATTTTTTAAAAATGAAAAAAAAACACATTTTACAATTTGAAAAAACATTTTTTTTTTACTGCTTTTTTTGGCTGGTCCTTTGGTTTTGCATTTCAAAGATGATTTGTACAACTTGAGAAGGCTTTCCTTTAACATTTTAAATCGTTCAAAATGAAGAAGAATTGAGAAAGATTTGCCAAAACATTTGGTCATGGGGAGGCAATCAGTGATGGATGGGGCAATTTACCCTTATACCATAATGGTTTAGATATTCAAAAAAATCGCCAACCTTAATTTCATATCATAATAAGATCTCCCAAGAAAGATAACCTTAGTTGCTTAGGAACCTCCTAGCCTTTCCTAATGTCCCTCCTTGCATCCCTACCACTAGTGGGCGCAGTTGAAGAAAAATTTATCCACCTTTTTTTAATTATATTTTGTTACTTTTTAGGTACGGGCTTAGGTTTTAGGTTCCCCATATGTTGGGGAGATTGCAAAAAATGTTGGGTCAACTTTCTCCTACTATTTTCTGAACATTCAATGTTGTTTTCTTTACATGCCTTGTCATTTTTGTGCATCCCCCTTTCATTGTTTTCCTACTTTCCATTGCTTCATTTTGTGACATTCACTACATCCCTCAATGTCCTTTCTCGTATTTTTGATTTGTGACATCTAAGTCACAAACTTACCAGGTTTCATATTGTGAAATTATCATGGTTTAACAAAAAAAAAAGTGTAAGCATAAGTTTGGTGAGTCAATGTAATCTTAAGTTAACATCCCCAATGTTTCACATCATCTTCTTGATGTAAATGCATTTTTCATCATTGCCACCGTTGGTTTGTTGGCATTGCACAAGCACAAAGTTGCCAACCTCATTATCGTTTTTTTAGCATTCTTCCTATCATAAAATAAAAGGGTCACAAAAATCCAATAAAAGATCAATGGCTAGAACCATTGTAGGAGAGACAAAAAGGGGAGGCCTAAGAAAGGCCAAAAGATGTACAACCCACAGTAACCAAAAAAAGGGAAAGAGTTAGTCCCTCTCATGGTAGGAAGTTATTTCACCCCAACCCCTTTAATGTCACCTGCATGCAAATCATGAGATCTAATAATAATGGGAGGTCTAGAACAAGCATCACTTGCCAACACAATTTTTTTTTCTATAGCATAGGCTAAAGCACGTTAAAAACTAATATTAACATGTTGCATGAAAAATTGAATGCAAAAATACAAGGATAAATGAACTCCCAATTGTCTATTGTGGAAAAGATGGGCACACTCCATGATGAAACGATCCTAGGTGTGTCATGAACCTCCATGGCCATCGGAATAAAGTGGTGCTCTTCATGAAGCCCTCTCTATATTTACGAATCTTAGCAATGGCGCTAAGTTTTGTAGCTACCCCTACTAGTTGACTAATGACATTCAAAGCCATTGTCTCCCATGTTGGGTCAATAACCACCACATCGGCAACAAACATTTAGTCCTCTCGAATCATGTAAAAATTGGCTTGTAATGAAACTCTTGACATAAGGACGTACCACCACTTTCTCCATACATTGTGCCCACTTTCCCAAGCAAGGGCATACATGACGTCTCGAATGACGTCATGTGTGGCTATTCACTGACCTCCAAATGAGCAACAAGTTAAGTGCGTGCCAAATGTGTCCAACCCATGTCCACATTCACACATGAAAAGACTAGATGCCGAAGGCTGAATCAAACCAAGATGAAAATGCAATGTTAATGTGAAAGTAGAGTGTGCAATGCAAAATGAACAAATAGATGATTTAACAACCAACCATAACCATGCCCCCTTGCTTAAACAAAAACAAATGCAAGTCTGGATGCTAAGGAAATGGAGTCATCCTCCAAGATAGACCTAAGGGATGTGTCATGGTGGATGTCCATCAAAGATGCCTATAGAACTAAGGTGCCATTAACTACTAGACTTTGAAAAGAAAGGTGCATCTCCTTAGCTGGAGGAAGAAGGCCATTTCTCACTACATGTACACATGATTGAAACAAGTGTGGGCCCCCTTCAACCTAAAAAACATACTCATCCAGAACGGGTCTATCGAAAATACAAAACCTAGAACACAAATACAAAGCCACCAGAGCCCAACTCTTTAGAAAAGCAGATGAAACACAATCCTCCATAAAGAGAAGGCCTATACCACCAAAGAATATCAGTAGTCGAACTTGACATTTTGTTAAGGGCCCCTGAAAAGATTCCCACAATTCTGGACCCATAATGTCCCCACATACCTACATAATTTTCTTGTTGAAACCCGCCAAAACCCACCATTGTTGGACCTTACCAGTGCATTGTTGTGACATTTTTTTCGATTCCACCAAACTTCGATTATGCAACATGTCAATAAATGACAAGGTGTTGAAATGAACCACTATCCCCCATCCTCCATCATCCCCTTGTTGTCCCATGTCATTCCTTGATGTTCCCCACCATGCCTTACATATCTCCTATTGTCCTTTAATGTATCCTTACCATGCCCTACCATCCCCATCATCTCTTGCACCCCTCGTCATTTGTGTAACCCAATCTAGACAAAATGTTTTTCAAATTAACAAATTTTTACTTAATAAGCTTAAATTGCCATGAACACAATATTTAGAATGTCTTAAGGACATCCTAGAAAAAAAATGTTGACAACCCTAATTGCAACAATATGAAAATAACCAAATTAATGATTTTCAAATGATTTGGTATGAATCTAAGTGATGAGGAGGCCAATACCATCAAATATTGAACATGATTACTAAAATTATGTGAAAACTCCCTTTAAGTAAACTTTAAGATGTTTTCCATTAGATCTTTCAAGTCAATTACAACATGTTATTCAATTCAAAATTAAAAATATGACACATTTTTATAAAAAAATAATTATTAGTAGCATTTTCAAGTAGCACTAGTCAAGGTTTGAAACACATTCTTCTATGTCTTCTAGTTCAATAATATGTTAAGAATCAAGTTTTATTTTAGGGATATATAATCATAGATACCTATGAAAATTTTACTAATGTTGTGAAGGTGTTTGGTTTGGAGGATCAAAACCAAGGGTTCATGTTTAGATTATTGTGACACGGACTCAACTTGACATCTTTTGGTTGAACTAGCACAAGAACTAGATTATAGAATTACTCTTTCACTAAATCTAGAAACAAAAGTCAAAAATATTTTTTAAAAAAAGGTTAAAATCTTTAGGTAGGAAAAGTTGATTGCACAATTTAACTATTTTTTAACAAATTTCACTTATACTTTAATTTTAATTTTAGTTTTTTGTTGAATTTCATATCTATGTAAATCCATGTTTTAATTTGTTGTAAACCTTTTTACACACGTAATTTTTGGCATTGGGGAATTTGTAACGTGTAGATGGAATTGACATAACCCATGTTTTAATTTGTTGTAAACCTTTTTACACATATAATCTTTGGCATTGGGGAATTTGTAATGTGTAGATGGAATTGACATAACCCATGTTTTAATTTGTTGTAAACTTCACATACAATCTTTGGCATTGAGGAGTTTGTAACATGTAGATACAATTGATATATTGGTTTTCTAAACCAAACTTTAAGGATTTTGAATTTGAAAAAAATGTGTTAAAACCAAAATTTAAAGGTTTAGAATTTGGAAGAATTGGGCTCAAATCCCCACCCAAAAAACCTCCAAATAAATCTTACAATATCAAAACTATGATCAAAGGTTGTCTTTAAAAAAGAAGAATTGCACAACACTAGAATAAATTACCAATAGACTCCAAATGCTTTAATGTATAGCCTCATTTCTTACTCATACTATACAATTTTATTTTGTTTTTCATTGTTTTTTCATTGATGATGTGGCTATCCAAGTGGCAAATACCCCTTATTTAAGGTTACAACTCCCCTTGCCACATATGTATGCTGGGAATGTAAGTGCAAGTGGCAACATGGTTGGATGTAGGTTATATTTTCATTCAAAGAAACCCAAATATCAAATGTATACTAGCCTAATCCAAAAGCTTTCAAGCTTAGAGTTGAACCCCAATTCTACCCTTTATAATGAAAGGTGGACCCACACAAGACAATTGTCAATTAATAATTTGAAAGCATAAAAAAACAATAGTACCAAATTCATGTTTATTGGTGTTGTGCATGTTGAACACCACTAGGAACACATTTGACTCATTTGAAGTAATAATGAACAAAGGGTATCACTTGAGCCATTCAATTAAAAGTTCATAGAAAACAAAATTTGAGGCATACACAAAGTTTAAAATAAAATTGAATGACAAAGGCCATCCATTTGCTTGCAATTATCCATAAATCCCATAGAAGATTTTATTGTAATTTCAATTTATGATTGCACTACATTATGAGAAAAATAAAGAGTTTTGCAATAAGGCTTGCAATTGAGTTTTTGAATTGCAACAACCATTTGTAACTAAGCATATTTTTACAACATGAGTGCTATTAGACGAGTTGCAAGAATTACAATTGACACAACTCATCATATATGAAATCGTATAAATATGCAATTTATGCAACTAGATCATTGTAATTATTATATCATTATGTTGTAATTATTGTGTAAGTGCATAAGCAAAAATGTGTTGACGTGCCAATGGTGTGTTGACAAATCATCAACAAACACACCACAATTCTAATTTTACTTTGATATTTGATATTTCTATTAATTTAATTTATATAATCCAACTTAAGGTTGATAAGATGTTGACATGTGGTACTTAGGTCAATAGATAGGTTTAAGCCTAAAGTAAGTAGGTATTACTACCTACCTTTCTTAGGTTAATTAGATAGGTAGGCTTGGGGTACATAAGTAAGTCATTTGGGATTATTTTATTTTATTTTGGGTTTAATTTTTAGGGCCAAACCTTTTTTTATTGGCTTATTCCAAATGTCATTTCTTTTATTCCTTTTAATGCATTTAATTATATATTTTACAAAATTAAAAGGTAGGACAAATAATATGGCATAAAAAATTTAGTTGCATCTTACTTGCAACTATTACAAGACAAGTAGATGAGTGAACACTTAAACTTTAAAAAAAAAAGATTTAAAAAATTATCCATTTACCTTTCAAATGCCAAAGGTCTTTTAAAACTTTGATTTGGTGCACTCACAATTGTTTAAATTGCTGAAAAGAGACACAAAATAAGGAAGATATGGTTGTCAAAAGTAAATGGGGTTAATGTTTAATCACTAACCTAATTCACACATTAAGATTTAGCACATTGATATTTTTCATGGCTTTTTTTGGTTGTTACTTTACATTTGGAACTTAAATAGTTAATGTAAATCTTAACTTGGCACACTCATAACATTTTAGATCATTGGAAACAAACAAAAAAACAAGTAAAATCATATGAAGTCTAGAAATAAACAATCATTTTCCTTAAAAACACTATGTGTTTTTGACATAATTTGTGTTCATTTTATGTTGGTCTTTTGCTTCTTGAATTGAAACACAATGTAAAATTTATCTTGACATTCCCATGATGTTTTACAACACACAAAATAAACATGGAATAAGAACAAAATTGTTCAGTTATTGACCAATGAATAGGGATGGATGATTTTACTTTAACATAGTCTATCCATTAAGTATATTAACTATTATAGTTCATAATAGTTAATAAGTAATAATATTATTGTTATTATTATCATTAGTTGATAATACCCTAGGCTAATTAATATTAGTTTAAGTTAGGCTAGGCTAGTAATAATAATAATAATTATTATATTTAATAGTTGGGTAGTTGCATGAAAAATTGGTGAACCTTAGTTCTGGATTTAGGGTTTAAGGGTTTAGGGTTTAGGGTAGCAGTTGCTGGCAAAATATCAGATGCCAGGGAAGGATGGATGTTGCCATTTATGGATCCTCCTCCTGCAAGTGCACAAACTGGCCTTCACAGCAGCAGCAGCAGCAGCAGCAGCAGCAGCAATGAACTACTGGCAGTGAGCACCAAATTGGTGAGGGGTGTTGTAATTGACATGGAGCAATGTCCTCGGAAAGGCAATGTTTCTTATCCCCAGTGGATATACACTGTTCCAGGAGTTCCAGTATCATGCTCTCGCTCCATAACTGGGAGTAAAGGACTTCCCATTTGCAAAGATGATTGATTTTTGCTGCTTGGTCATCGTCAAGAGAATCAGAAGCTGCTCAGGTGGACTCAGGATTACCATTCACTACATACCACAGGGATGACCCAGTTCTTTTTGAAAGGAGTTCAGAACAAGAGTTTAGGTGACCACCCCCCTCTCTGTCTCTGCCACACTGCAGGCTAAACCATTCAACAGATCTTGCCTCAAGGTTCTTGTTTTCCATTTGGGAGCTCTCTGCAAATTCTTAGACCACCTCCTCTCCTTTCTGAAAGTTCTGGAAGATCTTTTGGCCAGAGTGGAGGTGCTGTTGCACAATCCCAAGCTGCATCATCGAGTCACCTAGCATTGGATGAGACCATTGCTCCAAGTGCATTGTCGCCATTTCCAAGGCCTCTGGTTGAAGAAAATCTCAGTCATGATGGTCCTGGGGACGTACCAAAAGGTCTGCCCAAGTTTCTTTGAATTGGCAGTCCAGAGTACCTGCAAAGAAGTTACTTGGGTAGTAGAGACTCGGACAGTGCTGGCCTGCCAGTAATGTCTCCATCCTTTAGGCTCCAATGTTTCATGTGAAGTACAGTAGTTTTTCTGGAGCTGAAAAAATTTGACAGAATGTTGAAGAGCTATGGTTGATCAAAGCAGTGGGTGTTGGGGGTTGTCTTCGATTCACTAAAACTCTATCACTAAGTGTGGATGTGTTTCTATGTCTGTAGTCAAAATCAGGATCAGCTAGTGCAGAGAGCAGGGAGCATCAGGTGAGAATGAGGACACGGGAGCTCCTGTGGCAAACAGTAAGTGAGAAGGTAGCAATAGGACTGCCTCAGTTGTCTCTGGATCAGAGAAGTTCAGCTCATTTGCTGCCCGGTGAGATGGATCAACAGAAATCACAGAGTATGAGAAAGACTCCAAATCTCTCTATGAATCTAGGTTTTGGCAGTTTGGCATTATCCAGCCATGAGCAGGCTTTACTTGCCCAAGCTCGAGCTAACCATGATTCCCACTTTGCAGTCAGGCTGCAAACTAAGAGCTGTGCTGAAATGCTGGAATTAGGCCACAGATTCAATCCAGCAGGAGATGCCAGTAGACTGCAGATTCATCAGGAGACAGCAGGCATCCCATTCAGCAGTAACAGAAATCAACATCTTGGTGAAGTAGATGTTTCCACACAAATGGACATTCGAGAGAGCTCTCAATCAGTAGTAGGGAGCCAGTGGGGCAGAGAGGAATGGAGGTCAAGGAGGTTACAGATAGAAAAAGATAACACTGTTGAACACCAAGTGCAACCCTGGACAGAGGATGAGCTTGATGCTTTGTGGACAGGTGTACACCGGCATGGGCTCAGGAACTGGTTACTTATGCTGCAAGATCAGCACCTGTGTTTCTCGAGAAGACGGACTGCTAGTGATTTGGCAGAGAAATGGAGAGGGGAGCAGCTGAAGATGTTTGGGGGGGTTCCCATGCTAGATCTGCCCAGAAAAATTGACACAACAAAACAGCCCCCTCTATAGTGGTGAGGACAGAACCTTAGGGGGTTCCAGGGAATTGTTTCCAGAGGATTTTCCATTGATATGTGCTACCACAGTGGTTGTAAATCAAGCTGTGCAGGGCTCATCTCTTGGAGATAAGGTTAGCAGACTTGGGTTGGAAGCCATGCAGTCAATAGACTTGGCTTCAAGCAAGTCAGCAGGCCTCGGTGCGTTTCTAGCAAATGAACCACAGTCAGGATCACCGAAAGGCTTTTGAGTCTTCATCTAAAACAGAGTTGCCAGGAATGTCGGACTCCTTCAGACCTTCAGCTGCAGGTGGACAAGAAGGTCCTAGACCCATCATTTCTGCTGAGTTGTTGCTTCATCTCTCATCTGCCACATCTCTTGATCAAACTGCCAATACTGTTACAGCAGTTTCACAAGAATCTCAAGACTGCTGCCACTACTCTCTGCCCTCTGATCCTCAAGTTCCTTCACCCATCCCTGGGGCAGGAGCAGGCCAATCTGGTGAGGGAGTGCTTCCAAGCAAGTCCTCAGTGCCACCTGCACCCATTGGTGGCCTGCTTCCCAGCACTCTTGAGTCACAAATTGCTTTCTCTGCTACCTTTGCAGAGATAGACAAGAGAAGACTCCCAATGGCTTTAGTCTCCAAAACAAACTCCTTCAGCACAAACAATGCAAGCCAAAGTTTACCCCACTGGTTGAGGGAATTTTCAAACCTGAACAAACCCCACTTCCAAAACCTGCCACACTATCACCTACAATCACTGCAACTGCAGAGGCAACAGCATTTCTGTACAAGGATTGTGAGACTAGCCTCCCTCCCTTTGTTTATCCCGGGACCCCGCCTACACCTCCAAAAAACTTCTCAAAGAGGAACTCTGAAGGTAGTAGGGTTGCAGGGGAGTTGGATTCCATAGGTGGTAGTGAACCAGTGTCCCAGACTCTTCCAAATCCTGGTCTGGATCAATCGAAAATGCAAACCCAATTTCCAGCTGCTCTTCCTGCATCCCTCCAGCAGTTTGTGGCAGGTCTCAAGTCCAGGCTCACAGGTGGTGGTGTACAACCTGCATGCGTCCCACCTTTGTCTCCATCTTTTTCCAAAAGGCTGTTTGACTTCTCTACACCTCCTCCAATTGAACCTTCCCCACCATTTTCAAAGAGGCCAAGTGTGCTGGCAGAGTTGATGGCACTTAAAAACTTGGCATCTGTATCACTGCCATTGACTCCACCTTTGAACAGGTTTCCACTCCAATCTGTTTTGGACACAAACCCAATTCCACAACTGGGATTCTCAACATCAGATCCCAATCTACCATTGGAGAATTGTGTACAGCAGGGTGAAAGATGGGTTCACTCACAAGATTCTCCTTACTTTGCTGTTACAAAGCATCCACACCATTCAGTAATTGCCAACAGGGAATTGCCTGCAGTGCACCACCACAGATCTTCTGGGTCTGATGTGTTGGCCAGCAAGCATGGTGGCAAGGCTCCTCTGGTACCTGTCCATCAACCCAGGATTATGGAAATACACTCAAGAGTCTCATGCACTAGCTCATAAGCAGGCTGGACAGCAGCCATCACAGACTGGCTGGCTTCTCTCATATGTTCATGGTGCTAAGACCACTCAGGAGGATGTCCCCACAAGTAGGGCAGACTTAGACAGGAATGGGAATGACTCTTCGAATGAAACCCAGTCTGACCCACTTATTCATGGTAATGCAGGTGCTTCTAGGCATGAATTTGATGAGATCTCTTCTGATGAAACAATATCAGATGATTGAACACATTAGGAAGTTCCTCACAATTTTATTTTTCCTGCTGAAGTTTCTTTAAGTGCATTCTCTCTTCAATTGTGCATCATCACTCATCCAATTGTGCACTTCCTCTCTTCAATTGTGCATCCAGAGGTCTGGACAACTGACAGTACACCACCCTGCACTTGGAAACTACAGCTCCAAATAAACTCCATTGCTACAACACTCAAGATCATTCTTTCATAGGTCATGTGTGAGCCAGAGTTTTCCTAACCCTGAAGGAGCCCTGTTCATGAGGAAAACATGAACCTCTGAAATTCACTCTGCTGGATTCAGATCTTACCAGAACACAAGGACCAAGCTTGGATCCAAGAGGTCCGAAGGGTTGTCATGTCTGACACTAATGAAAATGTACATGCATTTTGTCACATATAAAAGCAGCACAGATAGATTAAAAGGGTGCATGAAACCAACAACAAAGGACAACATAGTGTGAGAAGGTGCAGTAAGCACCATATCACACAAGTAGTTCTTTTCCTCAGATCTCAAATCTCTGATCTTGTTCAAAAATTCCATCAGAAATTTTTCATTCCTATGACATGTTGATAGTTTTCCATCTCCATTATTTGGAGTTCTCTCTACTTCTGCAGTCTGCAATGGGTTGTCACTGCCATATGGCCCTTCTATGATTTTTGGCGTTGCTGGTATCATTGGACATTCCAGGATTGGGTCCAAGAAAAAGAAAGAGCAAAGTTCTAGATTCTTGATCACAATTACTCCAGAGAGTCATTGGGAGCTATGTAATCATGACCACAGCTAAAACAAATGCAGAAAACAACACAGAAGAAGCCAAGGAGCTTCGACATGGCCTAATGAGGGAAAGTGCACTAGATGGATTTGGAGATGGTGCTGGTGTGATTGGACATGGTATCCCTTGTTGGTCACCCTGTGTACATAAGTTTGCAAATAGCCCTGGTGGATAGTTGCCTGCGAGATTCAGGTATGAAAACAATGTGCTTGCACAATTGGTGGAAGGGTCGTTGAAGTAAGTCAGGAATCTGCATGTGAACATGGTGAAGGAAGAACAGCAAAGGGTTTTGTTGTAGTCGGGGGCCTTACACACACTTGTAATGGATGAGTAGTTTTGTAGCCCGAAGTTCTCTGGACATTCTGTCATAAGGAAAAGAAAACAAACAAACAAGAATGTAAGTTGACATCTGCAGAAACCATAGTCTCTGACTGCTTGCTCAAAATGCTTGTTCCCCAAACCCTAAATTGCTGCTACCTTAGGATTTCAGATGCAAGCTTCATGTAATGGTTTAAGGGGATCTTCATCATCATGAATCCTTCACATTGGAAAGCTTGAGCTATATAATAAAATCATGCACTGGCTTGGCTACAGATCATAATACTGTTGATTGTAAACTTCACAGCCCAAGAAATGACCAGAACTTGGCCGGCTTACGATGAACTGCTTGGAGTAACTTCCGAACCCCAATGTCACCTTCTGCAACTCCTTCATAGAATGCAATCATGTGGTGTTGTTTCTCAAGCCTTGTCTGTGAACCTTCACCTACTGTCACAGATTGTTCACCACCACAGAGACATTATCATATATCACAACTGGAAACATCATCATCATCGTCATCATCATCATGTGACAAATCAGATTTGCTGAGCACAAGTTACATGACCTCAGACCTCCTCAAGTCAGGGAAAAATCAAATGAACTCACACTACAAAATACTCATAACCAACATCAATTCAAGTCCTTTCAAGGCATGAAATCAGCTACTGCAACCCAGAAAACCATCCATTCCTGCCAGACCCAAAGCTGATGTTTTCTTGGAGACCAGGTCTGCTCAAAGAGTTTTGTACTCAAAACCTCTCAGGCATTTGACTTACTTGCAGCAGGCGCAGCAACACCAAGGTCGGCAAGTGCAGCAAGAATAATACTACAGGTACCAATTCGAAGCATGAACAAAAAAACTTGGAGCTGTTGTTGTTGTGGTACAAGTAGGTGCAAAACATCAACACCCATATTGTAACTAAACGCCGAAACCCGAAAACCCTAGACCCAAAACCCAACAAAAGTAACAAGATTGCACGAGCAGGAGAGCACCATGCACAGTCGAAAGCAAGATAGCGCTGCCGAGCTTCTCCATGCTCGTGAGCAGCACCAGCAGAGGATAGCTAACTTAGCTGCTGCTAAGTTTAGCTTGCCAAGAATAACAGCAGCACAATTTAGCTAGTTTCCGCATTATAGGGCATCAAACACGTAACTGTGAGTGGAAATTTTACAAAGCAAAATAACTAGGACTCAAACTAGTTTTTTCACCAATTTTGGTGGTAAACTGAGTTTCATCCTCTCTTTCCTTTTTCCTGGGCGCCTACCTCCACTGCTGCAACATATATATTTTCGATGCTCCTATCTGTACAACTATTATAATTACTCTCGAACCTTGTGCATTAAATGCTGAGTTTCAGCATTTCATACTGAGATTTAATAAAATTTCCTTACTTTGCGGATACCACTAAAAGAGGGGATAGGGGGTGAAAGCAGGCACAAAGACACCGTGAACAGGGGGTGACTTCACAGATAACTCTGTTGTCCTGTTTTTACATTTTGATTAAGGATTTTTTTTGGGTCCCGTTTTTGGCCTTTGGTGAACCTGCACCCACATTGGTAACATGGAAACCCCAAATTTCATGTAATTTATTTTAAAATATTATAGATGTCCTTGCTTAGGCCCCCCTTTACATTACCACCTAAAATCTCATGACCATCAAAATAAAAAATTTGTGATTGGAGAAAAAAGATTGTTCAGGTATAAGTTCATTTTACACAAAGTTTGAAAGCTTAAGGGACCAATGAAATGGAGGTGGATGAAAACTTGACATGGAATTCCTAAGTGACAACTTATGGATGATGTTTCATGGTCTAATGAATTTCACAGCATGAAGTTCATTGGACCATAACCCCAAAAAACTCCATTGGTTCAATTAATTCTTTTACTTTTAATGTTTTTTTAGGTGGGCACAAAAGTTGGTTAGGCCATGAGCCCACAAAGCCAAATTTGGTCATAATATTTTTGTGGATTTAAATAGATTTTTTGAGGCATCTGAAAACATGATTGCACAAACTTGTCATTGGTCGGAGTTAATTTAATTCTTTTTAATAACAGAATCTTTTGAAAAAAATTGAAGGGAATTTTGCAACTTTTTGACCCTAAACCCTACACACCATGACTAAAGATCATTTCTCTTTCATTTGTTGTCATTTGAGAATGTCCATCAAGTTTTTTTTGTCTTCGTGTTTGTTTGAAGGTTATTGTTTTGCTTTTTTTTTTGCAATTGTTTTTTGCGCAATGGAAGTTACTCACAAGATGAAGAAGGCTTTGAATCACAACAATGAAGTTATAATTATCTACGAATGTCAATTTTTCAAGATTAATTTCAAAATGCACCTTCTTTGGGACATTCAAAATTCAATGTTTTCCATATGTTCAACATGGTTCACAATCTTTATATGTCAATGAAGAAATAAAATATATTAATGAACATGTTTTTCCAAATGAAACAAAGTTGGGAAAAGCTACCACAAACGCACCAAAGGCAAAACTCACCAATAAAAAGAGAGGGTGCCATCTAAAAATAAGGCAAAAAAGGAGATTGTTGATTCCGAGGCTGATTCAAATTTTGAAAAAAAACTTGGATTTGGATAATTTGGCCTTTTATCGTATGCCCTTTTGCCCCTTGCCCCCCTCCCTCCACACTTCACATTTTTTTTGCTTTTCATTAGGTTCGTACCCAACATCTCATGGGAAAAAAAAAGTGTGAACTAGACTAAAAATCCTTTTGTCTCATGTTAGAAATGAATGCATCATTTTTTAATTGTAGCAAAACTTGTGTCCTTTGTCAAGTATTTGTCACAAGACATTAGTTTTTTGTAGTTTGTTGGCCTTGCCTTGGTAGGCAAGGATATTGTGTTTAGATTCATTATAGAGTATGGTAGCTTATGAGATTTGGCCCTTGGGTAATAGGTCTATTTTTATACAAGGATTTTTGAAAGATGATTTTTTGACTTGTGTTGAAACTTGAGATTAGTTATAGAGTTATAATATCTTGAAGGATTTTGGTTTTTTTAAGAGGATTTTTTGAAGATTATATTTTTTCATGGTGAAATATTTGAGGTTTCATAATTCTTTTTTGCCTTAAGAAACTTTTTAATGTAAATGGCAAGGCCACAGTGTGACACACCCATTGTTATTTGTGGTTGGAACTTAGTTTAGTGTGAACCAAGTTCTAGTTTTTTTGTGTTTGGGGGGTGTTTATTATCATGGTGTGGTTTTAGAGTGTTGTTTTCTTGTGTTTGGGGGGAGTTTATTCTCATGGTGTGGCTTTAGAGTGTTATTTTTTGTGTTTTGTGTTTTTTTGAACATGGATTCCTATGATTTGCAGGTGAGTTTTCTTGAAACACGAAAGGTGTGATTTAATTGATGGTGCTACATTATATTTATTTTCATTTTTTATTTGAAAAGTAGTTACAAAAAGGAGTTACAATTAGGGTTAGGAGTTGTAGCTAGACATAGATCTTAGTTTGCAAAAGAAACTTTATAGGTGATTTTGGTGTTTTAGTGTCATTTTTCATCAATCACCCCCTTGGAACTTGAACCCAAATTACGCTTTCACTGAGGGTGTTGAAGTGTTGTTGAAATGGAATAGCAAAATGTAACAAGGTAACAAAATAGAATGGAGTCCATTGGGCAAAGCAAAGGTTGGTGTTGCAACATTAGCATTGGAGTCTCGTTATAAGAGTGTGGTGTTTGTGCATGGAACTCCGAAGTATTGTGGTTGTTGTCAACCTACAACAAACACACAAACCACAACAAAACAATACAAAAGTGAGAGAGGGGAGGCCTCTACCATTGAACAATATGGGCCCTCACTTCCCCTTGGTTTGGTAATTATGTATGTGGCAAGTTTTGTATGCATCTTAATGAATATCATTCAATGAAAAGTGTTCTAAGAAGCTTAGAGACAATCAAAGGCATCCAACTTCAAAAAAATCATTTTGTTGAATTTTTGTGAATGGTGGTGGCTATACATGATGATAGGAACTAAAAGTTGTTGGGGGGTGTCAATTTCATAAATGAACAAGAACGCCAACATAGGGTGGTGTTAATGGGTGTCGCAACAAGAGTAGCAATATGAAGAAGGTGGTGTGGCAGCAATGGTAGGAATGGAACTCCATCACCATTTTTGTTGATTTTTCAAGTTCCTTGAACCTTATTTGAACCTGTGAAGTATGGCATGTTTGGGAGGTTTGTAAGGCCCATGGAAGGCTAAAGATAAAAAGGGAGGGGGGCCTTAAATTGGACTCCCCTTTTTATTTATTTATGGTGATTTTCGAAATCTTTTTTTTTTTTTTGGCATTAATCAAAACTTGTCACATGGCAAACATAATTTACATTTCTAATTTGAAATTTTATATTTTCCAAGTTTAATTTGCTTTCATTCTTTTTCAACTTTGTCATTCATTTGGAGGTGGTTTCATCCATAATTTGGATATTAAAAAATGCATCCACTCAAAAAACGGGTTAATTGACCTAATTGTTGGCGAACAACATAGTGACGTTGTTGTGGAGGGGACTTGTTCATTGGCAAACAACCCAACAAAATTGTAACGAAGAGAACATGTTTGTTGGTAAACAACCTAGTGGAATCATGATGAAGGGGAATTGTTTGTTGGCAAGGAGCCCAATGAAAAGGACTTGCTTGTTAGAGAACAACCCAACAAAGTGAATTATTCATTAACAAACAACTAATTAGGATTTTATTTTTTTCAAAAACTCATTATTTTCATATGTGAAGGCATATTGGAATGTTGTTTACACCATGGAATTTCTACATTGTGAATAAAGTTTCATTATTTTTGGAGATAAATCTTTCTAAAATGATTTTGTGGGGCATAGAAAGTGTCATGTGTGGGGACAATTTATAATTGATTTTTTTCCAAGTTTTTGCTTTTGTTCACAAACGCTCATTCTTTTGAAAACTTGCATAATATTTAATGAAAAACTCAAGGTGAAAGGCTGTAAACCTTCCCACACATGTTGATTGCCACAATGAAGCTTGAGGTTATAATTGGTGTGATTCATGGTTGGGCATGGGACAAGGTTGCCCACAATTTTCAACTATTGAGTAAGTCATATTTGATTCATAAATTGCATAAACATATTGATTAAGTTTTAGTAGGGTTCAAGTTATAAACATGGGTCGACATTGTTATAGACATTTTTTAGATTCAATCACCAAGATTGTTCCATTGATTGTTGTATGGCAATGAGAGTAGGGTGATGATTGGTATATTGTGTTTGCCATGTTCACAATAAGTGTTTGGCCTTGTGAAGTTTGGTGGGTTGTAAATGTTTTTTAGGTTTCATTTTGGGTTATAGTCACAACAAGTCCAATCAAACTAATTATCCAAATTAGGGATAGGTTTACAGATTACGGGCACATTGCATGCAAACATGAAAACCATATTATAGGTCATTATCCCCACAAGGACATGTGGATTTTTTAAAAAACAACTTGAACCATAAGGCCACAAAGGATTTTTCTTTAGGTTTCACATTTGTTGTGAATTCATTTGGAAGTATGTAGGATCATATGGGGGGCCATGGGTTTATTAAAAATTGGTTTTCGAAATGGGTGAACACCATTTCACTCAAGGGATGGAAGTTGTGTTTAAAGACTTGGATGCAAACCAATTAACAAATAAACCCAACTTAAATCCTTGGTTGGCACTTGAACGTTTATTTCAACATATGGAGGATGAAGCATTGGAAACTTATGAGAGTTGGTTGAAATGGCCTATAGTCAATGCAAAACTTTAAGTTATGGAATATTAAACACAATGCATGGAACTCATGACATCTTTCAAGGAAAGAACAACAATGTTGGGGGTGACCATGCCAAATCACAATCAACCTAACATTAATTGCCAAGATGATTTAACATATTCTTCCACCAAGGGTCTAGGTGTTGTGGCTTGTGTGGACCCATTGGATTTCATGTCTTTTATGTCATGAGTTTCCCAAGCAACATTGGGTGCCATTGTAGCCATTGGTGATCCACCACCATTTGATCCATTGGACCAATTTTTCCCATTAAAAAAAAATCTTCTATTATGTAACCATTCAATTTGTGATTATATGCAATTAATTGTTATTTGCAACTATGTTTTGTCATTTTTACAATTAGTCACCATCATTTACAATCTATTACTATAATTGTGATTATGGTGTAACTAATTATGACTACTAAGTTTTTCATCTTTCCATGTTGACTCATTTTTTGGACTTTTCATCCAAGAAGAACCTTATATATCAAATTAGTTGCAAAAAAAACCACAATTTGCTTACCTCTATGTAATGTACCTATACTTTTAATGTACATTACAATGTTTTGGAATATATTAAAGTAAGTTTATAGACTATGTTATATTTAGGCATGTAAAGTATACATTTTGCATATATTGTGGGTGGGCTATGTAGGTTAGGACAATAGTAAATAACATATAAATGAATAGGCATGTAGGTAGGTAGGTAAGTAAGGCTAATTATTTGGTAAACATGTTAGGTGCATATGAAAATAAGATTGTTAATTATTGATTACATATTATAGTTAATAAGTAATAGTTAATATCAATTACAAGTTAATTAATTATTTTGATAATATTAATAATTAAAATATAACTAATATTTAACTTTAAAATTAATAAATAATACCCATTAAAAATAATCATTAATAAATCATTAGTTAGTAATTTCATTATTGGTTATTAATTATTGACAAGTTTCAATTTCGCCAAGGTTTAGACAAATTTTAATTTTGCCAAAGTTTAAACAACTTTTAGTTTTATCAAGGTTTAACCAAAGTTTAACTAGGTTTTAATTTATCCAAAGTTTATCCAAATTTTAAACGAACTAAGGTTTAAATGAAGTTTAATCAAGTTTTAATTTCACCAAAATTTATTAAAATTTAACCAAGTTTTAGTTTAACCAAGTTTTAGCCAAGTTTTAGCCAAATGTTTAGCCAAGGTTTAACAAATGTTTAATTATGATTTAACCAATGTTTAACTAATTTCTTTGTTTAACCAAGGTTTGGTCAAAGATTAACCAATGTTTAACCAAGGTTTATATAAGTTTTAGTTTAATCAATGTTTAACCAATAATTAAACAATTTTTAGTTTAACCAATCTTTAACCAATCTTTACCAAATTTTAATTTAGCCAATGTTTAATTAAGGTTTCATTTAATTTTAAGCATGAATGTCATGTGGGCCTAACCTAGGTGTGAAATAAACTATTTTAATTAATAAACTACAATAATTAGTAAGTAGTAAATTAAATTAATAGGTTATAGGTTAATTTAGATAATAATCGGTAGGTAGTAAGCTAGGTTAATAGGTAGTAGGTTAGGCTAAATATTAATTGACAAGTAGTACTTTAAGTTAATTGGGTTAATTATATATATATGTGCCTATGTTAATTAGGTTGGTAAATTAGGAAGGTTAGGAAGGTAGGTCAATAAGTTAAGTGGGTATGTAAATATTTAGAACAATAGGTAGACAAGTAGGTAAGGCTTGGGTGGGGACGTTGATATTTTAGGAGGATTAAAAATTTTATTATACACATCTACTTATATAATTTTCAACATTGGGGAAAAAAGACAAAAAATATGGGATAAATTTTTATAGTCACAAATTAATTTGTGATTAGGTTGTGACTATAAATTTATCCCATATTTTTTGTCCTCCATTTTAATCTTGTAAACTATATAAACAAGTGCATTTAAAACATTTAAAACACACAAACAACAATAAATAAAATATGCCATTTGGGATGAACTAATAAAAAGGCTTAACCCTAAAGGCTAAATATAAAATTAAATTAAAAAATCTATTTATTTACCCACTCCTTTCTTACCAACATATATATATTTTAACTATCTACTTACCCACCTACTCACCTACATAGATTGATTTTTTAAAACATTTATAAAAAATGTCACATGACATATTTTGATTATTTCAAGTGGCAATATGTGAGTGAGTTATATTTTAGTTGCAAATATGGGGATTAGTTACAATTTGCATACAAATAATCAACATTTTAAACTGTATATGTTGACCATATACTTCATTCATGTGAAATGTGCTAACATCATGGTGAATCATCATTTGCAACTAAACATTGAATACAACTTCACTTATGCAATAAATGATTTTTAGTCACAAGTGTTGATTACAACTTACTTATAGTTGCAAATTATAGTTGCAAATTGACATTTGTTTTTAATGCACTACAATAAATCTTGTCATATGCAACCATTCAATTTGCAATTACATGCAAAATTACTTGCAAGTAATTTGGTCATTCTTATGACTATGTTGCAATTAAATTACAATTTTTTTTTTTCATCCTTCCATATGGACAATTTATAAGATAGTTTTAATGCTAGAATGGGCATATATATTCCATTAGTTGTTATAATGATCAAAATTAATCGCACCACTATGAGGTGAACCTAGCTTCAAGGGATATACTAAAGTTTATCAAGGGTATAATGGGGGTATGTTTTTATAACCATATTATAATCATATTTAGCTTGTACTTATGGCATACTAGGTGTATATTATGCATGCACTAAAAATAAATGTATAGTTTATGTATATTTATGTTATTTATCTATTTAATTTAAGTGTTGCATGCCTTGGTTTATGCATAGTTTTGATTTGTTTATGTTTAGCCAAGGTTTAGTTGAACGAAGTTTTAGTTTAGCCAAATTTTGGTTTAAGCAAGGTTTAGCCAATTTTTTTAGTTTAACCAAATTTTAGCCTTTTTTTCTTTATCCAAGGTTTAACCAAGGTTTAATTGAGCCAAGTTTTAGTTTAACAAAATTTTGGTTTAATGAAGGTTCAATTATTATTTTTAATTTGACCAAAATGTATCCATTTTTTTTTGTTTATGCAAGGTTAATCATTTTTCTTTTTGGTTTAGCCAAGGTATAATGAATTTTTTAAAATTTAACCATTTTTGTGTTTAAGTAAGGTTCACCAATTTTTTTAATTTAGGCAAAGTTTAACCATTCTTTAGTTTAGCCCAAGTTTGCCAATTTTCTAAATTTAGCCAAAGCTTTATTTCTTTTAGTTTAGCCAAATTTTAGTCAATGCTTTGGGTTTAATCGATACATGGCCACTTTTTAGTTTGACTAATGTTAATTATTTTTAAAACTTTAGCCAAGGTTAATCAATTTTTTTAGTTTAGCCAAGGTTGAATCAATTTTTAATCTAACCAAGTTTTAGCCAAGGTTGAAGCAAATTTTTGTTTTGTTAAGGTTAAGTCAAATTTTAGTTTAGTTTGATTCAAGTTTGACTAAACCTTGGCTAAACTAAAGTTTAACCAAGGTTTAAGCTTTGTTTAGCAAAATTTTAATTCAACCAAGGTTTTGTCAAGGGTTAGCCAAGTTAAAATGTTTTTGGTGCACATATAGTGATATAGTTAATTTTTTTGAAAAGGAGGACAAAAGATATGAAACATATTTTGTAATTGCAACTTAGTTGCAAATTAAAATCTATCCCATATCTTTTGTCCTCCCTTTCAATTTTTTAAACTATATAAAAGGGTGTATTTGAATAATTAAAAATATAACACCATAAATTTAAAAGCAAGTGTCGTTTGGGATGAACCAATCAAAGTGGTTTCAAACTAAAGCCTAAACCAAAAACAAAATTGGAAAACCAATTACCTATTTAGTCTATCTACCTACCTAACTAGCCTAGGCAAGTAGGTACCTATTACATATTTACCTAGATTTGTTTAACTTGAACATTACCTATATACTTGTTGAATTAAATGTTTATATATACGAATTTAATTAAAATAAAGATTAAAATCTTTGTGGATATGCCATGTGTCACAATCATGAACACACAAATTTGACACCCTAGATTTTTTTCGAAGATTACATTGAATAATTAATTTTAAATGTTGACACATGGCAACATATCATTCATTTTTATTGTTGACCAAAAAAGTTGCATGGTAGTTGCAAATGACAATACAAATACGGTCAATCAAAGGATTGAAATCATATTTTGTTGACATTTTTCTTTCATCCACAATCCATGTCATTTGTGACTATGGTCGCATGGAACTTGATTTTCAGGATTTTAGTGTATATGTTCTTTGCAATTAAAGTCTAGTTGCAAGTACCAATCACAAAATCCAATTTCTTTTTTAATGATATAAGTTGAATTACATGGAACAAATGTTGGTGAAAGCTCAAATAGATGAACTTTTGGAGGTAGGTTTGGTGAAGCTTTCCAAAGGGGAGTATGCATTAGCCACATTTATGCATGCCAAGCAAGACTTTTTTGGCAATTGGAACTAAATGTCAAATGCATGGAGACTATAAACTTGTCGACACTAAACACAATTTAACAAATATGCCATGCCATTGCTAAAGGAGTCTTTTGATTTTATTTGCCATGCTAAGGTGTTGAACATTTTGGATTTACAATTGAAATATCACCAATTGTCTTTCCATGAAGGTGACAAAATGAAGATTGAGCAAAATGGGAAAAAACATTTGTATTAATGAAAGTTATTATCTTTTAAGTTGAAAATGCATTTGTAGAATTTCAAAAGGTGATGGATTAGGTTCTTGCAAGCTTGGATTGTGCCAAATGCTACATTGATGACATCATTGTGTTTAGTTCCACCATGAAAGAGCATGGTCATCACCGGCAAGATGTTTTTAAACATTTAATGGTGCATGGGTTGAAATTACACCCAAGAAAATTTAGGTTTTTCCAATCCCAAGTGGAGTGTTTGGGCCACATGATTTACCCATGGGATTTGGGAGTCCAAAAGGCCGAGGTGGATATGATGTCCAAGATTCATTGACCAATTGATGTTAGTTGGGCATTTTTAGGGTTGGCAAATTATTACTAGCGGATTATCAAAAGGTTGAAAAGAAAAAGCCAAATATAATTCATATGTAGGAGAACGTTTAACAGTTGTTTGGGTCATGGTCACATTTTGATGTTATTTGTTTAGTAGCCCATTCACCTTGATGATGATCACCAACCATTGAAGTGGCTCATGGAGTCTAATTAATACATTAGGAAGGGCAAAATGGGTTATCCTTCTTTAGAAATATGATTTTGATGTCAAACATGGAGTTGGAATAGTCAACAAGGATGTTGATGGGTTGAATAAAAACCCAAGTTTCAGTGAGTTGGATACCACTAAAAATATGTTTGGCATGAGGAAACAAATTTGGAGGCAATGCCTAGTTGACATGTTGTTTCATTCCTTTGCATTTTGGCAAATGGTTGCTAAAAGGTATTATGTCAAGTTCAAATGGATTCTTCAAGCATTTCTAAGAATTTAGAGGTAAAACCTAATGATATTGGACCCATCGACATTTTTGGGATGTTGAAGTGTTGACCTAATTACAAATAGGGGAATTCAATGTGGCATTGACATTCAAGGAAAAGGATTGAGTTATTCAAAAGGCCAAAAGACATTGTTGGCAAGGACAACAACTTCTCAAAATATGTCCAAATGGGCATGAATGAATGGTACTACATCCATAATTAGGAAAAACCATTGTGAGAAATGTCCATGAGAAATTGGGACATTTTGGGGTACATCAAGCCTGTAGTTCGCTTCAAGGCCAATATTACATGCAATTGGAGGTTGAACAATTTGTTTCATGATGCATGGCATATGATTGAGTTTCTGTATCATTTAATGCACCCACTCCAAACAACATGGCCATCAAACAATAGTTGCAAGCTTTTCATGCAATTGTTCCAAATGAGATTATTTAATTTTAGTAGTGTGTTGTAGTAGAGCACCGGAGAAGAATGTCTTGAGTTCCATGCTTGAGTTATATTGGATCAAGTACCTACAATGGGTCTGAGAATGTGAGCAAAAATGGAACATCTTTATAAGGGGTCTTGTCTCCTCAGCCATACTAGTGCATAAGGGTCATGATCGGTGTTTTGTTTTTGGCAAGTTTTTGTTGCCCCTTGGCAACAAAAAGGAATGCAGTCAACTCATGCAAAGCATTCTTGTGAGAAAAATGCATCAAAGTTGTCAGATTTTGAGAAAGTACTTTTTGTCCTTTAAAAATAAAATAAAAATTTAAATAGTAAAATTAAATTTCCATATTTAAACATGTTCCAGCAGGTTGCCAAAATATGGCAGGATTTTAAAAAAATTCTACTTTCCTCTAAGAACTGTAGCCAAATTTTGGCTAATTCCTCTTGTGGATGATTGCCAATGTGGCTAGTTCATGGGCCTTGTGGAGCCCTATGAAGACCTGTACAGTGTGCATGCCATTTTACTACTACTATAGGTGGACCTACTCAATTCACCCGCACCCTCTATCTGCCTATACCAATGCCTTAGCATGCTTGAAATATAGTTGAAATGTTTTTTCAGGTTTGGCAATATTTAAATTATTTTTTGAAAATTTCAAAAAATAAATAAATTGAAATTAATTTTTTGATATGTTGAAATTTAAGAAAATTAGAAGGGAAGGAATTTTTTTAAAAATTGGTGGAAGCCTAAGATTTGTTTATTTATTTGCTTCATGTCAATCCACAATTGCAAAGCAAGTCTTGAATATTTGACAATATTTCTCTCTCATATAATTTGGTGGAACATTATTTCTTCTCATTTTTGCCCACCCCAAAAAAAAAAAACAAAAAAGGCAATAAAAAATGGTGTAAAAGGTCCCATTATGTGCTTGCATCTATACATATACATAACTGACATAGTGTCATCAATAATTTTATTGCAATAAAAAAAATCAATGAATCTGTTGATATAGAAGTATGATATGATTTTGAATATATGTATATATATATATATATAAGAGTGTAATGCCTTGGCAAGGTTCCAAATTGAGCAAATCCCATTTGGGCCAATGGCACAAGGCTCTACTAGATTTTATTATATAGATTTGATCCTTGTTTTTTTAATTCATTCAAAATTTTAAAATATTAATGCTATTTTTTACTGCCTCCAAATTCCATCTATATTCCAAATTGTAATATAGTTTGTGGCATTACACATTAAAAAACTACACATTCACCTTAAATATGAATATCTTATTCAAATATTTTATCATCCGTTTTTAAATTTTAATTCAAATAATTGTACACACATTCAAATCATTTCAAATATTCTTGTAACATTAATGAATTCAAATTATCATAAAAAAAATTTGATTTAATTTGTGAATTTGAAAATTTTACACGTATTAAACTCATGGGATTTGTATTTTAAGGATTGTCAATTTGATAGAATTCCATCACAAGGAAATCATTAGCCCAAAACATGATAATGCAATTAATTGGGAAACATTAATTGCCTTATCACATTCAATGTGTTAAATGTGTAAACTTTGAAATATTTTCAAACACAATAGAATTCAAATCCTTAAAATGAGCAAAAAGTGGATTCTTCACCAAATTCCTTACTATTTTCGCCAAATCCAACAAGGAATAACATTAACTACTTTGTATATGTTACTTCATGATCAACAATTCAATAATAAAAGAAGTTCCTTCAATCATGTTGATGAAAAATGATGTCTATAAAGTTGAATTGATGGATGAATTCATGTTATCTATCCACAATATATAATAGTATGTTAAACTTTTCATGCCATATTAAATGAAACGAAACATTATGTGTTTTTAGAAAAAAAAAATCAAATCATTTTACACATGATAAACAAATAATTTGTATTTCGATACAATGTCATCATACTAGTTTGTTGAAAAATGATTATTACTTGTCATCTTAACAATTTCCTTCAACAAACAATTTAGCCAAATCCTTAATGGCAACCATTTCTACCAATTTTGTTTTCATGCATACCAATGCCAATTAACTTTAGCTTGTTATTGATCATGGCACTCTCATGTGGCCCAATAGTGGTACTAAGCCACCCCAAGTAAAGTTTACTTGATTGATGGGCATGTTTTCAAAGGACATACCTTTTGGAAATCAATGGATGAGCAACCCAATGCACCATAGGAAAGCTTTCCAAGCTTATCATCATCTTATCCCATTCTATTGAAACCCTTTGGGCACACAAACAAAAACAAGCATGCATATACATATATGAGTATATATATGTTTTTTTTTTTTTTTTATTTTTTTTGTTTAAAAATGAAAATTTAAAATATTTTTTTTATTTTTTACAAATTATATTTAAAAAAAAAAAAATCCAACTTTCTCTCCTTTTTTAAACATTATCAAAAA
>Ga0116227_10005466_pt1 | contig 26719 bp, 20 predicted proteins | sample S1TSphgellanicum_FD_89693 | JGI IMG/M metagenome (GOLD analysis project Ga0116227, IMG submission 89693) | Host-associated microbial communities from peat moss isolated from Minnesota, USA - S1T2_Fb - Sphagnum magellanicum MG | ecosystem: Host-associated > Plants > Peat moss > Unclassified...
AAAAAAAAAAAAAAAAAAAAAAAAAAAAAAAAAAAAAAAAAAAAAGAAAAGAAAAAAAAACAAAAAAAAAGAAAAAAAAAAAAAAAAAAAAAAAAACACGTACTCCAAGGCTGCAATGGCTGTCCGACGCGCCTGGTCGGCAGCAAGACGGATAGGCGATTCCAGGCATCGGAATGGCAGCCGACCCGAAGTCGTCCATCCGAAGAAACACGACAACCGCTCCACGATTTATCGACGGATTGACACGCCACAAAAGAATCCGGCAAGTTTTTGAAACTGCGGTTGTGAACAGCAGCAGGAGGAGGATGATACAGCAGAAGAGAGTCCTCGCAAGGCGACTTCAGCAGCGGCATGACAGCCGCATGTACAGACCGCGCCATCGCTACGATGACAACAGCAACAGCAGAAACAGCCACTGTAAAAGCGCGGCGAGATAGTAGAGAGAGAGGGAGAGAGGGAAGAAGGAGCAGGGGTACCGAAGAGACGGGCAGGCGGGTAGTCGGTTACCGAGGACGGGCGTACAATAGGACTGGTCGACAGGACATGGCGTGCACGGTGATTCGTTGGAAGAGCACGGGGATACGCTGTGATTAGTTGGACGAGAACGGGGATGTGCTGTTATTGGTTGGACGAGCACGGGGATGTGCTGTGATTGGTTGGACTGAAAACTTCATCCAACGCTCATCGGACGGTCCAGATGTTCCCTAGATGGAAGTAAATTTATTAGTCAATTCTTTACGATTGATCACCCTCTCGACTTTTTCTGTCTTTTTCCGGGGACATCTTTTAGGTACGTGCTCTCTGATCTGCATTAAACACAAGAAGTTTTCTTTCCTTTTCCTTCTTCCTTTATCCTTTTTTTCCGAAGCTGTTATATTTAGTCTAATTCATAATTTGTCTAAAACAGATTAAAACCCTAGTTTCAAACTAAATCAAAGGATAGCTAAATTAAAACAGAGGAAATTCATTTAGGTAGAAATCAACTTCTTCAATTTCTTTATTTTGATTGTTCATTAGTATTAATTAGTTACTAGCAAATCACCTGCATGAATGAATCCCCCCCCCCATCGATAAATCATTGAAAAACATCATTCATCAAATACAGATATTAAGGTTAAGATATGCACTTTAACCCCCTTTTAAGCATTGAGCATGAGAAAATTTTAGTGTATTTGTTACCGAGCATACATATTTCACCTTCATTAGTGTGAACCTGGTGCATAATGCATCTGTCGAGCTTTCTCTCATCCAGTCCTTCCCCGCCCATGCTAGTTTAAAACAAAGGTCCGGGCAGTTTAACTAACACAAAAAACAAAACCCATCAAAAAACAAAGGTCCGGTTAATTTAACTGACACAGAAAACAAAACCCATCAAAAAAAAAACAAAGGTTCAAGCAGTGCCTAGAAATTGCCCGAACAAACAAACACCACTATAACTTTAATATATAAGATGGGAGAAAAGGGCTACACATGACTAAAAGTTTCTTTCCATTAGGTTGTTGTTATCACAATTACTTACATGATGGTGTCACTGGAGCCTAGGGTAGAATTGCCCATCACCAATCACTACCCTATCACCAATCACTTCTTTAGATCTTCATGATCATCTATGCTTCATTTTGAGTGATTTAAAATGTTTTGGGAGTGTTACTTGAAGCTCTAGAAATCATCTTTGAACTGCAAATGAAAAGGAGTAATGAAAAAATAACAAAAAAAATTAAACAGCTTTGCAACTCACAAAATGCTTTTTTTTTCTCTTTGAACCCCTCCTACTTTCAAAGCTTCTAACTTTCTCATTTCTTGTTCATTTTAAACAATTTAAAGTGCTATAGGAGTGTCACCTTCAGTTCTACAAATCATCTTGGAACTCTAATAGCAACAGAGTGACATACAAGAAATTTTCTGGGTGATGGGGAATGGGGTTTGCAGTGTTCAGTGGTTTGTTTTTTTTGAGTTCTTGACCCCCTCTACTTGGGAGGAAGAGAGAGGGTAACTTTCTCAATTCTAATTCATTTTTGACAATTTTTACTATGTCAAATGCATCAATAGGAAGGGTTCAAGTTTTGTTTGCACACCAGCAACGACAGAGCTCTTCACTTGGATCTGGCCTACCCTAAGCACTTAAGTGATAGCTCATTGGCTGTTCTACCCTAATGGAAAGCCACTAAAATAGGGGATTGATTCTTTACTGAATGGATTCTTGCTGAATGGACGAGCACTTTCCATTAGAAATCTGTAAGTAATCAATGTCAGGAACTATGGGAATATGTCATATATAAATTTATTTTTTAAATAAAAAGAACACATGTTCCCATGAAAAAATGATAGATGCCACCATATATGATGATGATTAAGATACTTTCACTCATATATCTCACATCTCGTACAATTAATTGGTAAAAGCTTGACTAGTAGAGATGTGAGGTGACCGTGATCAGAGGTAGGTAGTTGCAAAACAAAATGGACAGCGACTTGGCTATTGGGGCAGAATATGTGATCACAACAGCCTTTGAATGGAAAGATGTTATAATATATCTATACCCTTCATGGTTTGAACATGGAAGGTGTCTGCGCCCTCTCAAATTTTGACTTGGTAATACTTTACCCTGGGATCACTTTCACAATTATATAACACTTAAAATAGTGAAATGATTTTTTGTGAACATACATTGTGACCTTAGCAATACATTAATTAAATGTAAATACTGATCTTAAAATTTGATTGATTATATTGTGAGAATTCAATCATATTATAAGCATCATAAATTCACAATCAATTGGGCGTCATATACAATTATAAGAGTTTGGAAAGTAGCTTTTGTATTTGATTAACTAAAAACCACTTGTTACGCATTTACCAACACATCTCTTTTCACTGAGTGCAAATGCAATGCCGCATTTTACACTTCTGTGCATAGAGTCCTGCAACCCAAGATTCTTGCACCATTTTCAAATTATTACTTAGATGTTTCTAGAACATTTATATGTTTGTAGAACTTCAATCAAGTCAAGACCCGTTGTGGTTTCCTTCCCAGTTTTGTCAAAAGGATAAATTGTGGCACTGGTTGTTTAATTTCTGGGGAACTTAAATACAGCACAAGCATCACTTCACTTGCATCTCAAAACTTCACAATTAATGATAAAGTGGTCTGGGTTTTTTCCTAACTATAAAGCCCTGCTGCCCTGTGTGTTTGATTGTAAGACCAAACTGGGTCCCTTATCCTAAGACCTACAACCTTCAATAAACCCAAACCTTTGTCACATCATTCTTGCAACTCTCTCGTATACCTCTTGAGGCAAATTCCTTGGCAGAGCATTTGCAATGAAGTTTGCAATCTGCAAAACCATGCGTCAAGATTCAGCTGCAGAAAAATGAGTAGTTGATTTTACATACTTGATACACTACTGTAAAGGAGATTGATGAATGGTTGACTTTGCATACTTCATGTGCAGCAATATGTAAATCCATGAAATGGAAAATTGATAATCACCTTAGTTTTAATGTTACGAATGGTGCCATCAGTGTCAGTTACTCTGTCCAAGCAGGTAAGTGCCTCTTTGAGAAGGTCTGGCACACACGCCTACAATCAAACAGGGCCAGATAATGTCAGTTACCTGTCCCCGTCTACTTTTCTTTGTTGGCAAACTGTAATTGCAGGAAATAAAGTTGCACACAGAAACTGTACCTGCACAGATAGTGAAGTTTGGCGTAATGCTTCTGCACTGATCTCTGGTGTCCGATTATCCAAGGGCAGGAAAGCCAACTTGGACAGCTCTCGGAGTGCATCACTATATCTCCCAATTCTGGTGAATCTGTGAAATGATAAAATTGACTCTAACTGCCGGAATGCAGTTCGCTGTTCTGTTAGTCGGTCTGATTCTTGTAAACTGCAAAAAATGATTCCCAGATTTCAAGTGAGTGATCATCTTTCATTCTTTTAGTGCACTGCTTTAACCTCATATATTGGCCACAAAGAAGAGAAGGTAATTGCAAGTCACATCAATATAGAGCATCCATATCAACATAAGTATACATGTGAGCCCACAAACATAGATCATGTTAGGAGGAAATAAGAGGTCAAGATCTCAACCTTCCACCTCCAACAATTTTGTAAGTATCAAGAATCTCATTGCCAGCCAGTATAAGTGCAGACGACTTGGTGTCACCATCAGCTCGGCCACTCGCCATGGCAGCAGTTGCCTCTGACAGGCACTGATTCACAGTTTCTAGGGCTGCTGCAAACTCTCCAGTTCTTCTGAGCAGCTCTATGGCCTGAAAAAGAAATAAGGAAATCAGTCAAAACCGTCAACTGAATTTATGTGTCAGAGCTTACAGAAGACAAACTAAAAGAGTGCTGAACACAATAGGAAGCATGAACCTACTTTGTCATAAAGCCCTGATTCCTGACACTGTCGGGCTGCATCTAGCAGCAACATTCGCTGGCTTTGTGGATCAGGCAAAAAGCGGCGCAAAGCACCCTCTGATCCTGATCCACTGGCACCCAACAATAGCTGAAAACCTCCATCTCGCAACAGAAGTTCTTCACAATGTGAAACATACAACACAATCAGCACACACAAAAATTAGTCATATCCTGGGTCCACCTTCATCAAAAAAAGATAGAGAATAGAAGACAACAGAAATGAAGAGAAGCTGACTATTCAATCTCCATAGTCAGTAGTCACTTTTGCAAACACTTTGGATTTATCACTTTTTTACCTGTAATAAGCTGCTTCAACAAATTATGGTATTGACGTTTCTGCTCAGCACTGCTATGCCCACTCCAAGCAACTGCCCCTCCACCAACAGTTGCTGCTGCCTGCACATTATACTCCAAAGCCAATGCCAAGTTTCCCTGCCTCACATATGATATCCCATAATGTCGGATGATGCTGGCAATCTCTGAGACAGAATCCATTGCCCCTAGCTTCTGTGCACCTCCTATTCCTTCAGACAATGACCCATGATCTGCCACAGTGATAGCAATGTGCACACTGTCAACATGGAAGCCTTCACTGCCGGCCTCCTTCATCAAATATGCAACTGCAGCATGAAGCTGCAAGCTCAAAAGCAGCACATATGGATACACCAGTGGGTCCTTCCCATTCTTTGTGTAGTGGGATGGCTCAAACTTGATCAAGTACTTTTGTAGATCTTCAAGAGTGTAGGATGTTGACCCATCCTGTTGAGTGGGAGTATGTGAGGAGGGAGTCTCCCGAATCATAGCCAGCCTAAACCAGAGAAAGTCCTCTATGGTGCTGAATAGTGTTGGCATATCACGAAGCAAGCGGTCAGCTTGTTCCCGGCTGCCGGACACAATAGAATGAAGAAGCATCTTCTTTTTATCATATCCTGGTCGCCCTGCCCGATCTCCTGAGCGAACCATGCGTTCACACTCCTCTGCAACTGCAGCTGCTGTGCTTGGTGACACTGAGCCTCTATTTGCAATCCACTCGGCCAGCTGTTCACAACCCTTTTACCTTCAGTAAAAGATGCTGTGCAAACATGGAACAGAGCTGCGAAACTGTGCAAATATAATACAAATATCCATCCTCACAGCTACCTGCATAAAGGTCTATCACCAAAACTCTGTCCAATATGGGTTGCTTGCTTCATGTTCCAGACCGAGACACTTGACCCTGTAGACAAACAAGCAGAAAAGTTGCATAAACTGCTGTAAATTTACAGAGTATCACAAAAAGCTACCTGTGGGGCAAAAGTGCGGCTGACCCTTGATTGCCGAGCAACCAAGTTTGCTTCATCATAATAACCTGAGCGTAAGCAGTAATATATCTGCAGTCAATACCACCCACCATGACCCCCTCCCACATGAATATGGGATTCCACTTGAGGTCCCCGGGTTTGCTACATGTGAAAATAGTGCATCAAGAATGAAGTCTGTCAACAATGGGACTACCACTAATCAGTTGGAACTGAATGTCATCACTGGCAAACACTGGAACACAAAAAATGAGGTCAGCAGCATCCACCTGATGCCATGTTGTGTCCAATGGAGGCTGTCGCCGGAAGTCTGTTGCATCAAAATCAAGAATTGCTCCCTGGTCCCTTAGCCGCACCTATGCAAACAAACACCCTCAAATCCCAAATGTAATAAGAAAAGCGCAACTAGGAACTAAGTGAGCTGACATATAACCTATAGTATACACACTTCTGATCAGCTGCATAGGCCCGCCACTAACATAGAGAATGCTGCTCTGAATGCAGCAAGAGTAAACAAAAGACTTCAGTAATGAATGTTTTGGATAGTGGGAACAGGATGTAACTTACACGTAGAAAAGCCCGTATTCGTTGTAGGTTGCCTGTCGAACCTCCAAGTGCTGCCTGCTCCCAACCCAGGCAAGTTTAAATAACCTTGTGCCACTATGTTGCAAAGTTGCAATCCATTTAGGAGACAAGTCCAGGCCCACATTGCTTATAACATGACAGATCTGTCACATTGTAATTAGTGCTCACAAAAAATGTTTACAAAAAAGGGCCCACCCCAAGATAAAAGAATGATAATATTGGTGAAAGAATCACCAGTGCAGGATGACTTTGAATGATGTCCAAAATGTACTTTTCATGGCCAGCCTCCAGATGTCTTCTTGCTCCCGCAATCATAGACAATTTTTTTGACAGTGAAGAAGTCTGGTCCACATCCTCCCCAAGAAGCGACTGGTTTGCACATTGTATGTCCCTTTGGTTAGACATGCTCATCTCATATACTGGAGTGTTTGTGGGTTTGCTTATGCTATGAGATCAGAAGCTGAGTGATAGCACCAAACTGCGCTGAATGAGCTGATCCATGGTTGAAGCTTTAAGTTATTTTCTATGCAGGACAGCTTAAAGAGACCACAAAACTGAAGCTCCATAATGATATTATGGATTCCAACGATCCTGAAGTGTATGCTACAAATACTAGTAGGTCTCTTCTGGACTTCAAGCACAGAGACTGAAGAATGTTTTTGCCAAAACTACTAATGAATTGATCCCATTAACATCAACTACCTGTAACAAAGTGCCACAGTTTCACATAAGCATCATAATGTGGAGTAATCTATGTACCTGCAGAAGTTGCCAGATCTTAGCCATGCTTACTGACTTGGATGATGTGGTGTCTCCTGCAACACTCTCATATGCTGCTCTCATTGATGTTGCCACCTTTCATCATTCATCCACAATCTCAAATGTCAGATGTAGATCAAGAGTGGAGGTGGTATTATCAGTTACATTGTATTGTGCTCCAGAATTTACAGGCAATAATGGGACTGTCTTACTGACAATCTTACTTTAAAGGGAAGGCTCCGCTCTCGTGCTTCATTTAATCTGATAACAACATTTGCATAGGCTGCAGCTTTCCTCTCGACCATCGATAGTTGTGTAGAAGAAGATTCCAAGCCACGGCCATCCTGCAGCACTCTAGAGGGAGTTGTAACAGTGGCAGGTCCCCGATAAGCTTGAATTGCTCCTGCTGATGGAGTTGACCCTACTCCATTTGCTGATGGTGCATAAGGTAAGCGACTCAGGCTGTTCAGAAATTCAAGTTTTTCCTTCTGCCAGTTATCCTGTAAAAGCACAACCACATCATAAGAATAAGAAGCTCCAAATCCTATTCTCATGGTTCTATAGGCCAAAGATCTTCATAGCATCATTCCTGAGCTCTCAACTATATTGCAACCTTCTCAGGTTTTCTATGGCAGAGTTAGATGCTGACCTCTGATACTTTCAGCATGTAATCACCAAAGCTGCGAAGATTGTCACGACTCGCTTCTTGGATTGCTGAGAGCATCACCATTTCATGCACCTAGCCTCACCAAATGCACATTTAAAAGCAATCAATCAACAATGCTACCTTGCAGCCTTTTCTTTGCATTTTATTTCATCTGCACAGAGCAACTTGACCTTGCACATCCCCACTTTGGCAGAGTAGGCAATTGAGGAATGAATATCTCTTTCACAGACAAAAGGCCAGGAAAAGAAAATGACCTGCTGCAAATATTCCTCCACACGGGTTGCCTCCACTGGAAATACATCCTCAAATGTTGTCTGCACCAATACCACACAGCAACTAATTTAAACATATCTATGAAAGTGCAGAGAATACTGCACAACAAAACTTCGAAGTTAACAAAATAATGCTGTGGTCATGACCTTATGAGTGTCACTCACAAAGTATCAGACCATCACCATGATCATGAATAAAAATTAACAAGCTGCCATGACTCCCCACTGACATCATCAGTTCCCAATGGTAGGTCTATATAAGTACAATCTACCCTTGATTTCAGCTAAAATATTGTACAAACATTTGCATGCTGAGTTCCTGCTGCATTCCTAGAAGCAACAGGAAGTGAAACATAACATACATAATTTCACAGCCACATACATCTATTCATTTTCAGAACACTGTCAACAGACAACAAGTCTTTGCATCCAACTCACGACCAATGCTACAGTAGGCATACCTGGCCCTCTATAGTTTTGGACCAATGACATTGGCTTGTGCTGAGGGGACAAACATGAGAATCAAACCTTAAGCTCAAAAGATTTGAGGTCACGTGTAAGCTGGTCGGCATTAATCCCTTCACGAGCTAAAAGCCTGCAGTCAGTCATGACACAATGCTGGATTCATTACTCTATGTATATTCGACCTGCCCTCTGCTTGCATGTACATCAACTGCATTGTGAAGACTGAAAACAATCCTGATCTCTGCCATAGCTTTCAACAAATTCCAAAAAAAACAAACAAATTCCAATACAATGGATTTTGTTGATTGGATTTACCGAGTGGCAGCAATAGCCTCGCCTGGAGTCTCAAACCGTGAGGTACGGGACTTCAGTTGTCGTGACAGCACTTCAAGCTGCTCAAGACTCCTCTGCAACCAGCACAGCCATTGGCATAATTCAGCACTGCAAAAAAGTGTACCCTCGTAAAGTTACTCAAATTCTTAGAAGTGCTACTTTTGCCTGCTATCCACTGAGGTCACAGCAAAACTCTCTTAGAAACAGGAGATTGCATACTGCCAAACAAAATTTGTACCCTAAATGAAGGTCCAAGTTACATAGCACTTATATGGGGCCATGTGGGAGTAGCATGTACTTCACACAGTGCTTGCCACTCCCTAATCTTGGAACTCGTTGACTACCAAAGACAAACTGTCAATAAAATTCAAGCAAGACTTTGGTCAGCACCTGGCTCATAAGGAGGCACAAAGCTTCTGAGGTTGGAGGTCCCTGGCAAGACTGGAGCACTAATTGACCCAGTAATACCATTGTGGCAGAGTGGAAGAATACAGATAGCACATAAAATCAACATATCTTGCAAAGTGCCCATTTGAGCCCTATCTGCTAAGCTACTGAGATTTGTGATGGTATGTTCGAACAAAACAAGCCTTCATGAGAAGTTTGAGCTGGGAACACGTCATCTTCTTAAGTACTGAGAATGTCTCTACACTTACAATTTTGAAGTCAACCCAATAATAAGGTTATGGATATTTCCAATCTGAAAACAGAACAGAAAACAACCAGTCACCACGAAAGACACAAAATTCAACCCTAATATAAGAGAAAACAAGACTCAGGAGCAATTTGAACAACAGCAATGGTCATCTGCATGTTCAGGGACGATCAACAGCACCATGTTGTGGTATAAATCATCTACATTCCCACCGACTTCATCAATTCCCAGCAAGGGGTAGAGATACCTCAACATAGTACTGAATTTCTGTTACCAGAAAACTGCAGAAAAAAGAGGAAACCCACAATAAAAAGATAAAAGAGATGGGGGGACGGAGGACAATAAAAAAGAACAAAAAACACTTTTGTCTCATATTATTTTCGCGACTCTTGCAATTCGATCTTGGAAGGAATTTTTTTTATTAAGGGTACCTGTATGGGAGGGAGAGGCGCGGAGGGAGAGTAGGAATGCAAAAGCTGAGACGAGTTGTGCAGAAGGTCCGCCCAGCTCCGCATATCTGTGTCTCCTCCTGCCATCGTTGCCACTGTCCGGATATACACGATCCAGACGACAACTTCCTTGACCGCCGCCGAGGCGTTCGTCTTTTCTTTTCTTTTGCTTCGAACTCGAATCCAAACCCCCGGGGAAAAAAAAAAGAAGGGAGATAGAGAGAGAGAGCCAGATTACTGAAGCGAGCGAGAGAAGCTCACACGCACCACAATGCACCCTAAACCCTAACCCTAAAACTCGAGGAATCGGGGAAGGAGAAAGGACAGAGAGAGAAGGGGGGAAAGGATTATAAGAAGGAGATCAAATTTTCAAATTTTTGTGTACAAAATATCGCCCATCACCGGACACAGAGTGCCAACACTGGGGAGATGGCCGGTTACCAGTCTCCAGGTAAATAACCGGTTCATCGTGTAATGGCTTTGGGTTGATAACCGGGATTTGGCCGGTTATTGAGAAAACACACAGTTATCAACCCAGTTATTGATAACCTATCACTCGATTATTGAAAAAAAAAATTTAATTTTTTTTTGGGGGAAAACCGAGTACATAACCTATCATCTCAGTATTGAATTTTCAAATTTGAATAACCTAGCAACATGATTGGAAATTCATCTCGGTTGGTTATCAATCTTAAGATCCTATGCATGTCTATGATCGAATATCGAAACATACTAAATCCTATAACCTTAAACCTTAAACCCTAAACATAACCATGCGTGGTTTGATTCAATCCAACATTGTTGAATATTTTGCTCTACTACTACTCATAAGGTTAGAGACTTTGGGTTTGGTTGGTGTAGCATTTGGGCGTAAATTTTTTAATTCTAACTTCACCCAATATGTGAATGACATTTGGAATATCACGTGCGTGCATATGATGAATGGGCATATTTCATCAAAGTGGATGGGTTTACATGAAAAATTCTAAATCCAATAAGGGAAGTTTTCATGTTGAACTTTGAACTAGCCATAAAGGGTAAAGTCATCACACAATGAACTACCTACTTGTTATATAAACTTGAGTTTCAAATTTTTGAAAAAATTTGAAATAAAAAAACCATTCGGTTTTTTTTTTTTTTTTTTCCCCATTTTTGTGATATATTTGAAGCTATGATCATCAAAAAAATAGTTTAACCAAATTTGAATATAAAAAGAATTAAAATTTTTAAAAACTCAAACTATAAACCCCCCCAACTTGGCGAACAACAATTTGAACCTTTACAAAGGATTTTTCATGGAAAAAAAAATGGCATAAATTCACCAAATTTTGATTTATTTGTTGGAACAAAATGTTTAGAATTTAAGCCAAATGAATGCAAAGATTACCCCAAAAAAATGAGATAAAGAAAATGAATTTTTTTTTAAACTGAAAAAATCTAAACCCATGTTGCAAAATTTGCCACCGAATATGATGTTGCAAGCCTTCTTTGTTGAGTTGCACATATTAGGGTTTACTCATTATGAATCCATCTTTGAATTGTGCCAACTACTGTTCAAAAGCTTACAATGTATCACATCGATGTAGTAGTAGCAAACAAACACCATTGAAACATTAAGCATAAAAAGGAAAAAAATCAAAACATTTAACAATTGATAAATGTGGATTTTTTTTTTTTAATTGGTATGAAAATACTAGTTGTCATCAAACTGGTTCTTTTTGTAGTATATACCTTGGCCTCCGTCCCAATACCTTGTACAAAAAAAAAAAAACTTGATATTATGTACCCCAATCATTACCCCACCCATTAAACTAGGTCAAAATAGGTTATCAAAAATTTTGAAAATAAAAATTACATGGAACCAATGAGATGTAACATGCACTAGAGAGGTTCGAGATTGTTTTTTTTATGGAAAAGGGGAGTGGAATGTGTTAGAAATTGTGGGATTGTGATTCGTGCCACTTTGTTGTTGTTAAGTGATGTTAATTAGAAGCTTTAAACATCAAGTGTGGTTAGGCAACTTAGCAATTTGCATTGGTTCAACTTGCCCTTTTAATCTATTAGCTTGGTTATTTTTGTATTGCTTTGGAGGAGGGAATATTGAAACTCTAATCAATTAGATTAATATATGGAAAATGGTTCATTTTCTTGAACTTCTACATGCAAGTTTGCCTTAGTCATTGGGCCAGTAGAAGTAATAATTGCAAACAACAACCAACATTGAGAAGGTCATGAAACAAATATTCCTAAGTAAACAAGGCAGTAGAAGGTGTGAGCCTTATTTGGAGAAATACATTAAGATTGATGATGAAACAAATTGTGATATGAAGTTCGGCAATTTAAATGCAAGATATACAAGCCTATGCTTAATCCAATATGCTTGAGTAGTTGATCCAAAATAAGATGGTTGTCTTGGTGCATTAGTCCATATATGATCAAAATGAGTGTCATAAATGGTAGTGGATTCAAAGAATATGAGTTTTAAATGATTTTGCTCCATAAAGGTTAGTAATGTTGTGGATTCAAATGTTTGGGTTAACATGTTTACATTAAAATCTTCAATTATTATGGTTGGACAATTTGTTGGGATATTATTAAATTGTATTTAAGGTATAATTAAAATGTTGTATTGACAATTTTTGGTGGTTTGTAATTTGCAATTATATGTAATGTTTCATGTGTAGTTTTATTAAAAGTTGTACAAATAAATTCAACATGATGGCTTCTCATAACAAATGATTCCAATAAGGAAACAATTTTGGTAAAGTATCATTGTTCCACATTAATCATAATAAGACAAAATAACAAATTCATGTGAAATTTTTTTAAGGTGTACCACATAGGACGAAAAAGGCCTAGTTTTCAGTGCAGTCTTTTTTTATCCTATATTTTGATCCTCATAAAAAATAATGAATCAAAAGTTGTCAAAATTTTCAAAAGGATTATATTTTAAACTATTACAATTTTAAATCCATCATAATATCCATCATAATCATCCATAAATGTGTCTTTACATGGTAAAAATGGATTAGGTAAAAAAAACAGAAAAAGGTGACATTGTGACAAGATTTTGGTACATCTTAAAAAATTTGCACAATAAAAATCAATCAAGTTGTTAATTTTTACTGATATTTTCCAATTTTTGTTTCATTTAAACAAAAAATGTGAGTTGCAAGTAAATCCTGATTTACCAAAACATCTTCATTGTGTATTTTTAAAGAACACGTGTTTAAAGAGTATACAAGTAAATTTTTTTATTGGATAAGTTTTAAAAGAATCTATTGATATTTTCTATTTATGCATTTTTAATTAATTAACTATATATATTACAATAGGTATTTTTTAAAAAATAATTTATAATGAAACATATATATAGATGAATTATATATAATGCAATATATGTTTAAAACATGCTTTGTTACACCAATTGGATCAAATGTTAAATGATCAAGAGTTAAACCTTGTGTGCAATGTAAAATGCATCTTACAGCTAATTGAATTGGAAATTATATCTTGGTGATCAAATGAAAAAAGTTGTCATTTGAATTTTAGTTATTTTTCATTCTATTGGTGTCCATTTTTAATATATTGTTGGAATTTTTTGTATGTATGTCAATATTTTATTATAATGTTTACTCCTATTTGGAAGTTATGAAAATTTATCCATATTATTGGTTTAGAAAAAAATTATGTGTAATCTCAAAAGGTTTTGTTCGCACCATTTATGAGACCATTTAATATTATGTAATTACCAACACATAATTCTACTAATAGATTTTTTTTAAGTAATAATTCATAATGTAAACCATATATTTCATTCGGCATTAAAATCAATTTGAAATGAAAAAAACAAGAATTAGAATGAACATCTTTCACTAAAAAAATGAAATTTTTATTACGTGTTTGTTTCAAAAAAAAAAATTGTGCATACTTGTTGATCAATGATTTATAATGAATATTAGTCAAATATGGGGTAGTTTTTGTAATATATTATAACAATATAAACGTCCTATCGTGTTTTTCACATGTGTATATATAGTGGAATGATATAATTAAGTGATACAACAATATAGATAATGTTATATGAATTACTTATTGGAGGGATATTTGTTGGGCATTTAGAAACATGTTACCTAGTCTTTTAATGTGTTCATATGCTTTAGTTTGTTCAAGTTAACATTTATGTAATATTAATCAGATTTTTTGATTGAAAATCTTGTTTACTTTTGTTGAATAAAAGTGTAATAAAACATAGCTACATATGTATCCAAAATGAATTGAACATATGTATTTGTTTCCCATAAAAAACTCTTATTTGTTTGATAATACATTCATTTGTATGTCATTAGGTTTTTGTTTTTTGTTAAATACATCTAAATGCAAGAACATATGTTTGTTTGTCTAATTGCAAATTTGTTAAGAATTTATCAAAATAAGTTTCTTATCTTTGCCCAATGTTAATGCGTGTTTTGAAATACAAGTAGTTGTTTGATGAAAGGTTAAAGTGCAATTTTCTTCTTCTAGAGCTACTAATATTTTTGTACGTCTCATTGGTGGTTTAGTGTAATGAAACTTGCAAATGGGTTGAAGGTTTTTTTATGTTGATAAATTTGTACATTACAAATGTTAATTTCAAAAATGTTAAATATTTATCTACAAACACTTCCTTCAACAACAAATTGTTGATTAAAATTTGCACATCAATTGTTATGTTTATGTACATAAATAATCTACAATCAAAGATCTTTCAATTTGTTTTTAAATCACATAATTAAATTATATTTAAATCTTTGGTAGTACATTATATTATAATAATGGTGATGATTATGTTGATATTTAAGAATATAATATTACATTACATTAAAGTGCAAAGAAATAAGCTCTCCTCCCAACCATAGAAGCTTTACATGTGCTTCACCCTCAAGTTTATGAAGTCATACCTCTTCAAAAAAATCTACAATTCTTTATACTTGAAGGGTTGCACATGTTCATGACTTAAGAACTAAATACATAATTCTATCATTCCCTATCCAAATAATCATTTCTATGTTGAATATTCCCCTTTTAGCTATAACTACTTGGGGATTAATGATAATTTTTTTTGTAAGTCCAATAATTGTGCAACATTTCATATGTCTAGGTTGAAGAAAAGCTTCAATAAGTAAATTAACCCACATATCATTGGTGGGGAAATGTTTTATGGTGACCTTTTTTTCCCCCCTTATCGTGTAAAAAATGGTATTGGAGTTCAATATGTTTAGTGTGATCATGAAAACAAGGGGTTTTAGTTAATAAAATGCAAGATTGATGATCACAATTTAATGTAACATGTTTAGGTATAGTAGTAGGAATTAGACCAAATCTTGAACCAAATTTTCAAGGATTTTGGCTATGTGGCCTAAGTAGTAATAAAAACTATTGTAATGTACTTGTTTTCTATTGAAGACAAAATCATTGTCATTTGCTTGCAACCTTGCCAAGAGATTGCCCCATCTTTGAATAGGAAAATATAACCTTGCAACCATAAATTGTAAGAAGAGTAAGTCAACCTTATGACTCAAGTAAATTGTAAATAATGAAAGATTATTTTTACAACACTCCAATGACTTAGATCAAGGTTGGACATAAATTGAACACAATGACCCATCGAATATGACAAATTTGGTCATGTTGTTGTTGTGAAATAAGTTAGGTGCCCTACAACACTAGCATAAGGAACTTTTTTCATAGCATTTTGATCAATGGAAGAAGATGGGCTCATGTGTGTTTTGTTAGTTTAACCCCATATGGCATCAAAGTACTAGTTGGTTTACATTCAACCATGTTAAAGTTTGCAAGAATGTTTTTTTTTAAAATTTAATGTTAACTTAATGGATTTAGTAGAACGATCATGGATTGTTTGAATTACAAGACAATATAAAATGTCGCTTTTGTTAGTCATTGTAATTTTTTCATTAATTCAACTTTACAATCCTAAATAATGAAAATATGGTGAAATGACCATTGAGTCATCCACATATAATCCTAAGACAATAAATGTTTTATTATTCACTTGCCCAATATAAACGTTTCTATCACTTGCACACTTTTGGTGACTTAGCTAAAGTGGACGAGTATTAAATCTCTCATACCAAATTTTTGGACATTGTTTCAATCCATAAATGATTTTCAAAGTTTACAAACTTAATCATCATTTTGTAAAGGCATGAAACTGAAAGGTTGTTCTAGACAAATAAATTTCTTCATTTAAACAACATGTAAAAATTCAATTTGATGGACATGATAATCATGAATAGTGACCAAAGCAAGTAAAATTCATAATAATATAATTTTAAGCACATGGGATAATGTGTCATTGTAATCAATCCTTTCAACTTGAGTGTAATCTTTACATCTATCTAATGTTCCATCGATTTTACATTTATGTTTACATACCCACTTACATCCAATGATGGATTGATCTAAAGGGCAAGGAACCAAAATCCATGTTTGATTCTGAAACAATGAATTATACTCAAAATACATAGTGGATTTCTAATTAAAAAGCTCAAGTTGAATCAAAGCATTTTTGTAAGATGCCAATTCATTTGTTTGGGCAAAGAAGCTAGATTTAAGGTATGTAAAATCCATATTTGCAAACTCTATTGATGTATATTTACCTTGGTAATACAATCTTACCATCTTAAAAATGGTTCTTATTGACTATTAAATTTTGAAGAAGGATAAATGGGAAGGGCACTAGGTGAATCCTCAATATGGGATTGAATTTCAAATTGAGGTTCATGTGTATCTTGGGTAATATTTGGGTGTTTAGTGGTAATAGATGGACAAATCATTTTGGGGAATGTTTATTTCATCCACTAAATATATACAAGGACTATTTTGAAGAGGAACCATTAATGGTTGTATTGTTGATGCTTGAATTATAATAGAAGCATGTACCACATTGGGCAATACAACATTTTCATCACAAATGACAATTTTACTTATAGAAACTTTCCAAATGATTGTATTTTATAAATGGTAACCTTTAATTCCATCATGCCCACCATATCCTATAAACTTTCTTTTAACAAAGTGAACATCAAATTTTTGACGTTTTTCTTCATGTACATGTTCATAAATAATCCAGCCAAATATATGAAAATGGGTGATACATGGCTTTCTACTTGTCCAACATTCACAAGGGGTTTTTCCAAACACTATAAAGGTAAATGATCCATTTTGCACATAACATCATGTAAACAAAGTTTCACCTCAAAATGACTTGGACAATTTTGCAAATTCCAACATATTGCATGTTGATACAACAAGTGCCATGTTCTTATGCCCAATGACACCATTATGTTGTGGGGGTATAAGGTTAATCAATTGTTTGGATATGCCATGGACCTCACAAAAGCTAGAAAACTCTTTTGATTTAAATTTTCCCCCATATTTGTCAAATCAAAATGTTTTCAACTTCTTATTTATTTTGGTTTCAACCATTACCTTCTACACTTGAAATTTGTCAAAAACATTTGACTTATTGTGCAAGAGATAGATCATAATATATCATGAGTAATTGTCAATAAAAACAAAAAAATATTTAGCACCACCATCAATTTGTACTAACATGGGACCACACAAGTTTGTATGAACCAAATATAAAATTTCTTGTGATCTAAAAAGGGTTATTAGGGAAATATATGTGTAAAGGTTTGTTTTCCTAGGAAATAACTTTCACCTTATAGAGTTGGTTTTATTACATTAGGGCAATCTAATGACCATATTGGATTTGATCATTTCTTTGATTGCCTTATAATGTAAGTGGCCTAGTCTATGAGGTCACATTATTAAATATGGCCACCAGAGTTGAACAATTAATCATTTTTTTTTTGAACCCCACTCCAATTCAATACAATGATTCGTCTTGGTCCAACATTCAATTTTTAATTTTCACACTTTTGTAAATATATTTAAAATACAATGACCATGGAAAAAGGTTATATTACTTTCTCCTTGCTTTGTTGATTTACATGTTGAAATGAGATTCTTGAAATTTGCCTTAAACCTTATATATAAATGAATGATTATAGGTCCTTGATGCCTATAACTTGATGTTGTTAATCATCCCACATGTACATAGTTAATGGTTTATCCAATAATTTATATGAATTAAACCATTCCTTGTGTGGAATCATGTGTTGGGTTATTATAATGTCAAGGAACTGCATTTTTTAGTTATATAAAACTTTTGATCAACAATTACAAATAGTTACAATGGTGCAATGCCTAAATTGTGAAAAGACTTGGTTTTATTATTCCATCGGTTTTATATCATTGCTTTTGTTTACAATATGATGCAATATGATTAATTTTCCCACATAATGACAAGTTTTATCTTGATGTGGATTTAGGGTTCTTGTACTATTGGCATTGTATTGATCTAAGGTTTGTGATATCGTTAGGACTTCCTTTGGAATTTGGGCTTATGACTTCCAAATAAAGCAAAAGGCTTACCATAAGATGCTTGTACATTATTTATTTCTTCATTATCAATTCTTGAATTTTTTTACTAATTAGGCCATCTAATGTTTGAATTGTTACAATGTTTTGTGTAGTTACAAATGACCTCCATGAAGGGGGTAATGTTCCAAGAAGCAACACTATTTGTTGCTCTTCTACAATGACAAGGTTAGTCACAATGGCTTCATCTAAAAGTCCTTTCCATTTTTTTACAAACTCAATTGGTGATTGACTTTTCGATAATGTAAGTTGGATTAACCTTTTATGAAGGGCAACCTTAGATGCCATATATGTGTGTTCATGTTATGTTTTTAATTTATCCGACATTGTTTTAGAAGTTTTAAATTGTCTTAGTATTTATATATGTCAATCATTGGAATGAAAAAAATTGCTAACTTATGCTTTGGAGCGAGTCTTTCAACTTCCAAGCCATATGTAGAGCATTATTTGATGCCCTTGGATTTGGTTTTAGACCATCAACCATTCCCCAAATTACATTTATCATCAATAACATTTGTAATTTAATGGACCAAATATTATATTAATTAATATTATTCAACTTATCAATTTGATAAGCATGCAAATGAGAAAACATTGCAATGATTAATGTTTATCATTGGAAAAAATATCGTTAATGAAAAATTTGTTCTTCAATCTGCATTGACAATTGGATTGATAAACATTGTTGATAATTATGTTTAAACAACTATTCTTAAATTTTTAATATTATAAAATAATTTATTTCATATTCATGGATTGCATATTGATGTAATCACTTTGTTTTAAAAGTGTATAAAAATATAAAATGACACCACATTATACAAAATAATAAACTTTCCACCCAACCATAGAAGCTTTAAATGTGTTTCACCCCCAAGCTTATGAGGTCATATACCTCTTTAAGAAAGTTACAACTTTTTATACATGAAGGGTTACACCTCTTCATGACCTAAAAATTACATACATAATTGTAAAATTTTGTAGTTTTTTATATTTTCCCCCATTAAAGTTGTAGAAATTAGCTTATGTGTTATTTTTATTTATCTACAAAATTGAAGTGGAATTTCAAATTCATTGTAAAAAGGTATATTGTCAAATAAGTTATATTAAACAAATTTTATAATGTGATTGGTGTACATTTACACAAAAACACAAACATGAAGTAATTGGATAATCATGATTGTCATAACTTACTTTGTTTATGTAAGTAAACTAAAAATAATGTTTTAAAAAGTACATGAATTTTAAGTTTTGTTACTTTTGGGACAATATGTACTTTCAATTTTGGCATGAATTGTGTACACCATAGCTTGGAAACAACCACCATTACTTGGACTAAGAATTCCAACAAATGTAGATAGGAAGGGGACAAGACATGCATAAAAGCAAGGTGTCCCACTTGGAAAACCCAATTTGCCAACAAAGTTGTCATCTTTTGAAAAACTTTGGAATACGTTGGTGCCATAAACAATTGTTATGCTGGAGGGTGAAAACATGGTCAAAAGAGCTAAGGGCACCAAGGTAAAAGTCCTTTTCCAAGGACTACACATTACACCTGTCATTTTTGTATTGGTTTATAACTTTAAAATTTATATTTCAAATGCCACCTTTCACATTGCATTTTAAATATAAATATATTTTGACTAAAAATTGATTTATATCATGTATATTATACATTCATGTCCTTTATCACATAAACATGAACAACTTTTGTTAAATGCACATTTTCAAATCCATAATTTTTATGGTCAAAAACACTTTTGAACCAAATGTGTGTAAATCATATATTAAAAAAAATTCATCATTTCAAGTCCTTTTTCCCTTCCAATCATAAATGTAAAAATCTTCTCCAAGTTTTAGAAGGAATGGTGCCATTTGGTAAAAAAACAAATGTTTGAAAAAAATAAGGACTATCCATTCTCGAGGTTTGAATGCTTTGAACATGCAAAAACATTTTTGATTCGTGTTAAATTTCAAACATGTAAATTTTGCAATTAATGGAAAATATTCCAAAAAAAGTTATGAAAATTCAAATTATTATGCTTCACTTATGATCTTTCAAACATACAAAAATGTAATTTTAAGGAGTGTCTATTCACTTGAGTGGCTCCTTTTGACCATGTTTTTACCCTATAAGCAATTTCTTTGAATATGCAAATTAGGGTGCCATTTAAATTGACATAGGCGATTGCTTGTGCTATCATATAAACTCTCACACCCCTAGCAAAACAATCTGTTTTGAACCAAACTTGCGAGTATTAGATCTTGATTAATGTTTCATGTTGCCATTCACATCACAATCAAGCTACAAGGAAAATTCAATCAAAGACCAAAGGCACAATCACCTTTACCATGTGGGGATTTTGATTTACAATTAGAAGTTTGTACATAAGTGGTAAATGTATTAAAACCATTTATATCTTTTGTGTATGGGTTCTAGATTATTAAAGTTCATAATGTGCTTGCTCCCATGCTTTACCCATGCTTCAAGTTTCATAGAGCTTTTGGGATTGGACAAAGCTAAAGTTATTGTTGGTGAATATGGTAAAAATGCCATGATTCCTTTGGTCATCAAAGTTACCAATAGGTTTTTGAACCCTATTGTTGACAACAATGCAATAGAAAATGTTAATTTGTTTATAAATTCCCTCTTTGGTGTTCCAACATTTGCTTTAGAAGGTAGTGAAGTTCTATTTATATTTATGATGTTGGTGTTTCACAACATTTTTGTTTATGGAAAGGAGGTACAAACCTTTAACTTAATGGTAGGTACATGTGGGCACATTCCCAATCATGTTTTTGGTTAAGCACATTTTGGGTATACCAAGATTTCAAATTGAAATGGAACGGATTTTTTTTTGTTATGAGGTTGTTCATGAACTCGAAGATGTCATCTTGTGATTATTAACATTGAAAATGTCATTTCATGATCTACAAAAGAATTGGTCAAGGATAATATATAAACAAGTTGTTCCTTTCCAACCTTTTTTTAAAGACTTCTATTTTGCCAAAGCAAAACTACTTGATGAACATGAGGAGTTAAAGGAGGTTGGTTATTTTTAGTTGGAGTGTTCAAGTTCCTAATTTAATAACATAATCAAGTTGCAAGTTGGGAATGCAATTATTCTACACTTGAATACACATTTTGAGTTTTTTTGGACATTTTGTGAACTTGAAGTTGTAAGCTACAAAACATACATGTACATTGGTTTTGTACCTTTTTCAAAGTAAGCAAGCTATAAATAAGACTTTTGTTTCATACTTCAAATATCTTTTACATTGTAATTTTTGTGGCATTTCAAGCTAAGTCCATTTGAGAATTGAATTAAGTACATATGTAGTTATGATTTATGCTTCAAACATGTTTTACATGTAGCAATTTTGGTGGCATTTCAAATTGAGGCCACTTGAAAATTGAATTGACTAAGGGTTGCATTGCCCATTTTGATGTATTTCCATTTGTGAAAATTTCACTCCCATAATTTTTGCATTTTCATATTGTAATAACCAATGTTGGGTGAGTGCCAAATCATGGTTCAAAATTGACTTGGTTCTCAATTGGTTATCAATCAAAGAACTGATTGAGTATCACCTAATTAAGGTGTTATTCAAGTTGATACCTAGATTTTTTATTTTGTATTCGAAATATCCGATTAAATAATAATTGGGTTTTTTCATTTAAATTTTTAATACCCATGTAGTTTATATGAATAACCTTCAACTTTGGTTCTTAAGGGTCTAGGAGTAGGGAATATAGTGTTAGTTAAGGTTTAAAGTCTTAAGATGGGGGCAAGGTAAAGGGTTAAAGAGGTGCTACTTTCCCACATGGGAGCAAGATTATATGCGGGTTTGTTAATAGATTTTCCATTGCATTTATTGTTTCTTAGGTGCGTTTGTTGATGTTTGTTGTGTTGTTACTACGTCTATTGTTGTTGTTCATCATGTTGGTGTTCATTTGTTGTAGATGCAAATGGTGTTGTTAGTTCATGTCGTGTTGTTGGTGTTTTTATGCTGTTATAGGTGTTCATCATGTTCCTAATGTTTATCATGTTACTACAAGTGTTATTTATGTTGCTAGTGTTCATCATGATGTTGATGATGTTCATTGTGTTATTGTTGGTGTTCATCATGTTCATGGTGTTTGTCATATTGTTATAAGTGTTCATCCTATTGCTAGTGCTCATTGTGTTCATGTAGGTGTTCATTGTGTTGTTAGTGTTCATTGTCTTTGTCAACTTTTTCAAATGTCACCATTATTATCATCATGTTGTTGTTAATGTTCATGGTGGTTATTTCCCCCTTTCAAGTGGTTGGTACTACCCCTACCCTTACATTGTCCAACATGTTAGAATTTCATTAGAGGTGAAAGGTTGTTGGTTGGCGTGACTTCGGCAAAAAAATTGCACTTTAGTTTTTTTTTATCCCAAAAATAATGTGATTTTTGTTCATTTTGATTATGATTTTTTCGTACATTGAAGAGGATTGATAATATGTTTATATTTTTTTTACAAGAATTATTTGCAAATTGGAAACATTGCTTGGAACCTTAAACTTTTGCCTTATATTGTTAAAGGACATTTTACATTAGTTTTTCATTTGCACGTTTCCATCAACTTTGGGCACTTTTCTTGCGTCATGTCTTCAGTGAAAAGTAGGTCGTATTTGTGAATAATTTATGAGTGCATGTGTTTTCTTTCACATTCTGCAAAATTAGAAACAATATAATTGTTTTGTTTTATCAATTATGGTTCATTAACACACCTTGAAAATGGAACCAAGATTTTTAAATGAGGGATGTGATGTGTTCATGAATGAAAGTGAAAGAAGAATGGAAAGAAGAATTGAAAGTGGGAGGTCTAAAGAAATTCCAAGTTTTCAACCAAAAAATGATGATATAATGCAATTAATAATGAAAAAATTGCATGAACAAAGGTAAAATTGGAGACCCATGGCAAAAATAAAATAAATTAACTTGGGCATTTTTTGTGATAATGATGAATCGTCAATTGATGTTAAAGTGTTGTAAATCATGCATTATATTCTACGTTATAATAAATCAATAGGTTGTGCAATTTTGGAACAAATAACAAGGTTGAAAAAAGGTCTTGTTTTATGTTTAAAAAATAATGGAATGACTACATTAAAAAGACATGTGGATGCAAGCCATGGACAAATTGCCAACAAATTTGAGGAAAAAATGAACATTAGCCTAAAAAGTCATTGGAAATATTATTTGCAGAAAAAGGCTTGCAACGAATGCAATTGTAATTTAGAAAAAATTTGGGGCCTCCTTTTTTTAAACATAATAAACATTAGATTTTTTGTGTGGATAATTTGGGTTTATTCATTGTTAAAAACCATTTGCCCATTTATTAATTTGTTGATAATATTTGGCTAAAACATTTGGTAATGTAGTTATGCCTTCATGTTATTTTCCCTTATAAAAAAACCTTTAGTTAGGAAGTGTTTAAACTTGGTTGAGAAGACAAAATAAACATGTTTTATCAATTTGGGAAGAATGTGTTTTTAATAATGAAAGCTTTGATTTGTGAATGTCCAAAAGGGCACATGATGTTTTGCAATAGTTGTAAATTTATTGGGAAAAGGTTGGATGCCAAAATACATTACAATTGGTTTATTTGAAACATTTAAAACATCAAGGCAAACATTGGCAAGAAGTTTGCAAGACCTTTTAGAACAATATGGTTTGACCAAAAATATTGTTGTTTATGTTAAAAATGAAGGTGTAAATTTGAATACCATGATAATTGCTTTGAAGTTAATAGTAAATTGTGAAGCTATGGGTGTGATGGAAAGTTTTCATGGGATTTGTTTTGGATGCGTCTTCTTTAAAGGTTACCAATATGCAATTGTAGAAGAAAAAAGGCTTGAAATATGTTTCCATTAAATATATGCAAGCAAATTTGCAAATATATGTAATGTGGCTTTAAAAAGTCAAGGAAAGGAATTAAAAAATGGATGATGGCTTGCATTATTGCAAGCTTCAAGTTTTAAAAAATTGAACATATTAATCAAAAGAAGGTAAAATGTAAATTATTCGTTCTAGTTTCTTTTTCCTTTTATTGTTTTTACTTCAAGATGTTTTTTTTGATTGGGAATGTGAATTGTATAGGTCTGTAAACAAAGTCATCATGTTTCAAAGAGCCCTTCAATTCATAAAATCCATTGCCCTTTGTTATAACAAGCAAACTAATCATAAGGTCATTAGATGTGTTCCTCGTCCACTCACATGGCATATATCACAGATTATAATAAACATTTTGTTTCTTGTTGTCATTACTTTCATTTTAAACTAATTAGGTGTCAATAGTTGTTGAATGATGCTTTGAATGCAACCATATCCATGAACTTGAAATTAAAGGGAAAAATCAACCATCTCCATGCGTTGGATGTTTTGGTTGGTGATGATGATTATGGCTTGAATATTAAATCTTGAGAATTTTTGCAAAGAACATTAAGAAGGAAGTCATTAGTGTTATTAATTCCTTCCTTTCCTTCTTGACAACATAGATGAAAGAAACACCCAAAATATGTTAACATTGATGTTAGATATTAGATTCAATAGTTTGATATTGATATATTCATTTATTGGTTGTGAACATGGGGTGGCCATAGTTGGAACATATTAAGAAATCTTTGTTCCTTATGCTCTTGAAATCTTATTGTCATTTGCATCCATTGTTTGAGGTTGAAAGTTTCTTTGTTCACAAAATTGATGAAGGTAGCAACTTGGACATTTTTGAAATGGTGGCCAACATTAGTGAACTTACAAAGGAACTAGTTAATCAAAATTTGTTGATATTTCATAAATATCGAATGGATACAAAAAATATCAAATGGCTATTGGAACGGTGAAAGAAACATAAAATCATGTTCCCCATTGTTGACTTTTTAGTTAGAAAAATATTAGGATTATATATTCTCAAAGATTTTTTTCTCTTGCTAGAATTTTCATCGATTTGAAGAGATGCTCCTTGCAATAAGATAACCTTGATAAATTACTTTTTGTGAATAAAAAAATTGATTGAATGATCCAAGGGTGGGTTGCAAGGCTCCTAATAATTTGATAAAATTGGATTTAAAATTAAATTTAAAGGAGGAATTAAATGAATTTGAAAGCCCATTTGAATGAAATGAATTTGAAAAAAATCTAATTTAATGTTTTTCTATCTTGTATATCTTTGAAATCCGATGATATATTTTTGTTTAAATATTAGAGCTTTGTTATGAATGTTGTTGATTTGTTTTTTCCCTATAAATTTTTTTTTAAAAAAATTCAAAAATCTTAATCCTAAAGCCTTAAAGTGAAGTTAAAGAACTAGGCACCATAATCAAGGCACTGAAAGGCCTTTGACTTGCATTTGCCCCTTATTTTGGTAATGGCCTCCCCTATATAGGCCATGACCAACCACATAATTTCAAACAACAATAGGCAATACCACACCAATGTTGTCATATTCCCTGGTATTAATGAAAAAACATTCAATACCAATACCAAATTGAGTTTTAATTTTGTTATCGTTGTTCCATAGTACTTTTACTCACTTGATGATGATGGTGAGCCCCACGTTCCTCTTAGGGTTCTCAAAAAAGTCTTAATGCCCAAAACCCACAATTGAAGTTTACTTGAATGTTTAGACTTTTGTTTTGTGGTAAACAGTGTTTCGTCTTGTCTTTCCTTTTTGCCTGAGCGCCTCCACTTCTGCTACATATATTTTCACTAATCAGAGTGTTATCTGCTTCTTGATTTCAAGAGGAACCTTTGGTCATGGATGTTAGGGTTTAGTAAAATTAGGGTTTAGGGTTTTGGTTAATGACGAATGCCACGGTTTTTAACGCTAGAGCATGGGAATGGAACAAGGACTCGCTGACGATCATGGAGATGCAAGCGGCTAAACTCCAGGCGCTCTATACACGCTACAACCTCAAGCCTGCAAAGACTGGCAAGGCAGCCGCTACAGCAGCCATTGTCAACCATCTCATGGTCCCTAAGGCCGATGTGGTGACGAAACATGATGTGCACAATGCTATTGAGGTCACTATGGAGCAGGTTGCAAAAAACATTCTGGCTCCAACAATGGAAGCTAAGATTGTGACCGTTACTGGCCAAGTCGAAACGCTGCAAAATAAAGTAAATGAGATGGCTAAAAGCTTTGATACCATGTAGGATAGTGGGGAGAAGTGGAAGGAGGTCGTGGGCAGGAAGGTTGACAAGGTTGCCAACAAGGTGGACCGAGCAACGGATGCTGACCTGGTCAAGGCCAGGGAGGCAAACATCCGGGT
>Ga0116227_10005468_pt1 | contig 26714 bp, 26 predicted proteins | sample S1TSphgellanicum_FD_89693 | JGI IMG/M metagenome (GOLD analysis project Ga0116227, IMG submission 89693) | Host-associated microbial communities from peat moss isolated from Minnesota, USA - S1T2_Fb - Sphagnum magellanicum MG | ecosystem: Host-associated > Plants > Peat moss > Unclassified...
CTGGATTCAAGCACTGCACTGATCGCACACACAAACCGTTGAAAAACGCCGCAGCATAAGCGGCAGGGCTTCACGGCGCCGGCGTCAGATTGATGAACGGCGTGGCCGAGCCGCTGACTTGCGGCAATTGTCCATTCCATTTCTCGATCGCCTTCAGCTGCACATAAGCGGCACCGCCCTGCTCCTTGATCGCCTGCGCCTGAATCTTGATGGTCTCGGCTTCGGCCTCGGCCAGCGCGATTTTCTGCTGTGCTTCCACCTTGATCCGCTCCAGATCATTCTTCGCTTTCAAGGCATTCTGCTCGGCCGTCTGCTTGGCTTCGATCGCCGCGTCGAAGGAATGCGAAAAGCTGAAATTGGTGATCTGTATATCCTCCAGCACGATGTTGTAAGCCGCCAGCGAAGTGCGCAGGCCGCCGGCAATTTCCTCTTTCACATCTTCGCGCTTGGTCAGCAATTCTTCCGCTGAGAAGCGCGCCACCACGGCCTTGACGATTTCCTGAATGCGCGGATCGATCACCTTGTTTTCGACATCGAGCCCAACCCGCGCGAACGTATCCGCAAGCCGGTCGCCATCGAGGTGATAGTTCAGCGCCACCTCAGTTTCCACCGTCTGCAGATCGCGCGTACCCGCGTTCGCAGGCGAATGCGCCTTTTGCGTGCGCACATCGACAATGCGATAGCTGGAAATCAGCGGCAGCCTGAAATGCAGGCCATCGGCGACCACGCCCTGGGTCTGGCCGAAGCGGAAAACGATCGCACGCTGGCCCGAAGCCACCGTGTAAAAACAGCTGTTCAGGAACAACACCAGCAACACGACCGCCGCGCCCGCGAACAGGAATTTTGAATTCGGTGCATTCATCGTCAACTTCTTCCCTGCGGCGCGATGGCCTCTGGTTTTGGTGCGGCATTGTGCGGCAAAACGTCCGCGCAGTGATGTGTGAAAGATGAAACGAAGCTTGCAGTCATCATCGAGCCGGGAAATTTCAGCCAGTCATCGCGGATAGTTATTTGCAGGCGGTATTGCGATGATCCGCCAGCGATCGCGTCGATGCCCAGCCGTTTACCCATCCAGATCGGGACTTGAACCGCCCCTACGTGCTATAAAAGCGCCCCTTTTTGCAGGATTCATCCGGGTCTCAAATCGTCGTGAACGCCAAACTCGAAGCGCCATCCCACCCTCTCGCCGGCACCACCCTCACGGGCGCCGACATTATCGTCCAGGTGTTGGCCGATGAGGGTGTCGATGTCGTTTTCGGCTATTCCGGCGGCGCCATCCTGCCGACTTACGACGCGATTTTCCGCTTCAATTCGGATCACCGCGAAGCCGCGGGCGGCGACAAGATGCCGCTGATCGTGCCCGCCAACGAGCAGGGAGCAGGCTTCATGGCGGCCGGTTATGCGCGCGCCAGTGGTAAGGTCGGTGTCGCGTTGGTAACTTCCGGCCCCGGTGCGACCAACACGGTGACGCCAGTCCGCGACTCGATGGCGGATTCCGTACCGATTGTGGTGCTGTGCGGGCAGGTGCCGACGGCCGCCATCGGCACCGATGCGTTTCAGGAAGCGCCGATCAGCAATATCATGGCGGCCTGCTGCAAGCACGTGTTTCTGGTCACCGACGCGAGCAAGCTCGAAGCCACGCTACGCACCGCGTTCGAGATCGCGCGCACCGGCCGGCCCGGCCCAGTGGTAGTGGATATTCCAAAAGATGTGCAGAACGCCAGCCTGAGTTTCGCGGGCCAGGGACTGCTGCCGATTCCGGGCTATCGCGCGCGGCTGCACAAGGTCGAAAGTGCCAATGTCGACAGGGCTTCACAGCAACGCTTCTTTGAACTGCTGCGCCACGCCGAACGGCCGTTGATCTACGCCGGCGGCGGTGTGATTTCGGCGAGTGCCGCCGAAAGCCTGCGCGCATTTGCGGATGCGCTCGGCATTCCGGTGGCGATGACCTTGATGGGTCTCGGCGCCTATGACACCACCCAGCCGCGCTCGCTGCACATGCTCGGCATGCACGGCACTGCGTTCGCCAATTACGCAGTGGATGATTGCGATTTCCTGATCGCCGTCGGCAGCCGTTTCGACGATCGCGTGGCTGGTGTGCCTGGCAAGTTCGCGCGGCGCGCGAAATACATCGCGCATCTGGATGTCGATCTCGCCGAAATCAACAAGGTCAAGCGCGTGCATTGGTATCATGTAGGTGACATGCGCCGCGCGCTCGATCAACTGCGCGAATACGCCGAAGCGCACCAGTTCGCGCCGGATTACAGCGCCTGGCATCGGCACATCGCCGAACTCAAAAAAACCTACGCGATGAATTTCGATCGCAAGGCGCAGGCGATCCAGCCGTATGCCGTGATCGAAGAGATCAACAAGATCACGCAAGGCGAAGCCATTATTGCAACCGGCGTGGGCCAGCACCAGATGTGGGCGGCGCAGTATTTCGATTTCAAGCAGCCGCGGCTGTGGCTCACCTCCGGCTCGATGGGCACGATGGGCTTCGGCCTGCCCGCCGCCATCGGCGCGCAGTTCGCGCAGCCGGGCAAGATCGTCATCGATATCGACGGCGATGCCAGCGTGCGCATGAACATCGGCGAGATGGAAACTATCACCACCTACAACCTGCCGATCAAGGTGGTGGTGCTGAACAACTTCGGCGACGGCATGGTGCGGCAATGGCAGAAGCTGTTCCACAAGGGCCGCTTCTCCGCCAGCGACAAGAGCCTGCATAAAAAGGATTTCGTCAAGGCCGCGCAAGCGGATGGCTACGAATGGGCGCAGCGGCTCGATCGCAATGAAGACCTGCCGCGTGTGATCGCCGACTTCATCGCCTTCAAAGGCCCGGCCTTTCTCGAAGTGCTGATCGACGTGGATGCCGGCGTCTACCCGATGGTCGGCCCTGGCCGCAGTTACGCCGAAATGATTACCGGCGACTGGATTCCGGTGCGTGAGGAAGTCAAGGAAGTTTCGGCGGAAGCGGTGAAGACGGAGATGTTTTGAAGGCTGGCTTGGGCTTCAATCCAGTGCGCCTTGCTCCAAGTCAACGCAAGGTAGTGAAAATCCTTGGCGGACCGCAAATGGGCACGCATGCGGGCTTCTGTCAGATCATCGGGGTTTCGCGGGGATTTTGATTTCCCGCTAACCGATTGCGGCCTGTTTACGAGCCGGGACGATCAGCCAGGAATGGCGGCTGCCGGCGTGTTGTTTCCGCAGCTGAATTGCATGGCAAAGCCGGATATCGGCTTTTTGCAATACGGTTCCTGCGGAACCACCCAACTCTATTACTGGATTAAGATTTTTAGAGTATGGGGTGGACGATGGGACTCGAACCCACGACCTCCGGAATCACAATCCGGAGCTCTAACCAACTGAGCTACGCCCACCACAGCGTGCAAGTTTAGCCGATCCTGCCGTCAACGGAACAGTTCCAGCGCAGCGTTTTTACCGACGCCAGTTTTTCGCAGGCTTTGCGTACTTTTTGAGATCAGCGCTGAGTTGAAATCAGGCTTGAAGACCGCCGAGTTGCGCAAGCAGGTCGTTGAGCAACTGGCTCAATTCGCCGGTCATCAAGGCGACGCTGGCATCGAACTCGTCTGCCTTCGCTTCGCGGCCGCGTGATCGATCGGAGCCCGCATCGTCATCGACCATCTGAAAGCGCAGCCGCTTGATCGCAAACTGGTCGGTCAGCACGAACGACAGACGCTCGCGCCAGATGAGGCCGAGCTTGCTGACGGTTTTGCCACCCTTGATCAGCGAGCGAATTTCGGCACCATCGAGTTCATGCCGCACGTAGCGAATCGAGGCGGCACCCTGTTCACCGCCAACGAGTTCGCAATCCTGATCCAGCGCGAATGCGGCGGACACGCGGCCGGCCAGCAGCCACGAGGTCATCGCGGCGCCAACAGCAGTTTGCGTATTCAGCGGCGTGGCCGGAAATTCACCGAGATCGGCGCGCAGCACGCTGGCCACATCTTCCGCAATTTTCGGCGTCGGCAAATCGACGATGAAGCGATGCTGCACCGGATCGAGCCAGGCCTTGATCGATTTTTCACGCACGAACGCGCGCGGCCTCAGCTCGTCCGCAATGCGCTCCTTGAGATCGCGCATTTGCTTGCGCCCCAGCGCAAACCCCTGCTGTTGTTCGATCTCCAGCGCTTTCTGTTTGGCCGCCTGATTGATCACCGCCGCAGGCAAAAGCTTCTGTTGCACGCCCAGCGTCACCAACAGGTTTTTCGCCTGACTGTAAACGCAGCCGCTATCGAGCGACGGCGCCAGCCAGCCTTGGCTTTGCATGCTGGCGGCGTTGCAAGGCAACAGCGGATGCGCTGCGAGTGCTGATTCCAGCTTGCTGACGCTGATGTCCCAGGCCGGATGCAGCGTGAGTAATTGCAGATTCTTGAACCAGATCGACATTGCTTATGAATGGTTTGCGAATGACTTGTTGAAATATTTATGAGTCGAAATTTCTGGCTGATGATGATGTGGCAAACCGCCATCGCTGATTACGAAGACGGCGGTTTATCGTCGGGTAAATGCCACGGATAACGCCTAAGTTAGAGCGCAATGTGCTGCTCAAGGCAAGCGTCTGGCAAGGGATGAATAGTTTGCAGCCCTGACAGCATTTACTGGATACGATGCTTTGCAGTTCGGGCAGTCAAAAAGCCCAGACATGGCTCTACGGTCTTGCAGGATATGGACCTCCCGGCGCTCGAAACATGTAGGGCATGAATAGTGTGCTGGAGCGCCCTTGAAACCGTAGACAACTGCGCCACCCGGTGCAGCAACAAGGGAGTATTGCTCAGCTTTACTGTCCCACCGCTCATAACTCTGAATTCGTTCTTTTAGCTTTGCAGCAGCATCTTGCAATTGAGCCAGTTCATCACGTAGACCATAAAGAACATCCTGCACATCTCCTAATCTTGCGAGCGCAGTCTCAACCTTTTCCTGAGCTTTAGCGTCTGCTTTTTTATCTACTACATACTCAAGTGCAGATTTTGCATAGCTAAGCCCTTCATAAGCGCTTTTGAAGGTTGCGAAGTCCATTGAATCTCCTTTGCGCTCTAACTGAAAATCGCGGTCCAGCCTGCAAAGCTTGCAACCCAAAGTGGCCCAAAAGGCAGCCGATAATTCGTTAGCGCTGGCTTCGCTTAAGCGGCCTGTTCCTCGTCGCGCCGCTCTTCGAGACTGCGATTGACCTTGAGCGCCAGCAGCGTGCCGATCGAACCCGAGATCAAGTACAGGCCGACGTAACCGACACCGAATTTCGCTGCGATGCCGAGTGCCACCAGCGGCGCAAAGCCGGCACCGAGCAACCAGCCGAGATCGGACGTCAGCAGTGCGCCGCTGTAGCGATAGCGCGTGGCGAAGCTGGAATTGACGGCGCCCGCCGCCTGCGCATGCGAAAAGCCTAGCAGCGCGAAGCCGACCAGAATGAAAACGTAGGCGCCGAAGGTGGTGCCGTGCGAAAAAATCGGCAGCATGCCAGCCAAGCTGAAAATGGCGATGAGCACCGCGCCGATGCCCAGCGTGGTGCGGCGGCCGAGACGATCGGCGACCTTGCCCGAGATCAGCATTGTCAATACCGCGATGACCGCGCCAGCGAGTTGCACGAGCAGATATTCAACCACCGATTCATGCGTGAACAGCGTAATCCACGACAGCGGAAATATCGTCACCACATGGAACAGCGCATAGCTTGCCAGCGGCGCGAACGCACCCAGCAGAATGCTTTTGCCCTGCGTGCGGAACAGTTCGCCGATCGGCGACGGCAACAACTCCTTGGCTTTCAACAACGCGGTGAAGTCGGGGGTGACCACCAGCCGCAGCCGCGCGAACAGCGCAACGACGTTGATTGCGAAAGCGACATAGAACGGATAGCGCCAGCCCCAGTCGGCGAAATCTGCCGGCGAAAGATTCTCGACCAGAAATGCAAACAACCCGGCCGCCAGCATGAAGCCGAGCGGTGCGCCGAGTTGCGGGATCATCGCGTACCAGCCGCGATGTTTTTGCGGTGCGTTCAGCGCCAACAGCGACGGCAAGCCATCCCAGCTGCCGCCGAGTGCGATGCCTTGGCCGATGCGGAACAGTGCCAGCAGCACGATGCTCGCCTTGCCGAGATCGGTATAGCCCGGCAGAAACGCGATGCCGACCGTCGAGGTGCCGAGCATGAACAAGGCGATGGTCAGCTTGGTGCCACGGCCATACCAATCGAAGATAAAGCGGAACAACAGCGAGCCGATCGGCCGCGCAACGAAGGCGAAAGAGAAAATGATGAAAGCGTAAATGGTACCGTCCATCGGCGACGCGAACGGGAAAAATACCGGCGGAAAAACCAGCACGCAGGCAATGCCGAAGACGAAGAAATCAAAGAACTCCGACAGGCGGCCGATGATGACGCCAATCGCAATCTCGCCCGGTGCAACGCCGGTTTCCTCCGCAGATGAACTGCTCATTTCGTGATGCTGTACGGCCTGGGTAGTCATCTGGGTATTCATCTTCTAGAACTTTAACGGGTTTCAGGTATCCGATTATCGGACTGTAATTTTCCGATCAAGTTTGAACGCAATTATTATTTTCAAACGGTAGACTTGCATGGTGCACCGAAGATCACGATAGGACAAAACGTCCAATCGCGCTTCGCCCGCCATGTCCTTACAATTTCAGCCCTCCGGATTCCTGAACAATACGCGATGTTTGTCCGAGTGCTGCAAAAAAGTTTGTTCCCATTGCTGGCCGTGACCTTGGCCGGCTGCAATGCCGTAGTCTTACATCCTTCCGGGGATGTCGCCTTGCAGCAGCGCAATCTCGTGCTTGCTTCGACCTTGATGATGCTGCTCATCATCCTTCCGGTGATGGCGCTGACGCTAATTTTCGCCTGGCGTTACCGGCACTCGAACAACCAGGCGATCTATAAGCCGGACTGGCATCACTCAACCCAGCTCGAACTGGTGATCTGGTCCGCGCCGCTGCTGATTATCATCGCACTTGGCGCGCTGACCTGGGTCGGCACCCACATGCTCGATCCTTACCGTCCGATCGGCCGCCTCGCAGCCGGACGCGTGATTCCCGCAGGCACCCAGCCGCTGAAGGTGCAGGTGGTCGCGCTGGACTGGAAATGGCTGTTCATCTATCCGGATTACGGCATTGCCACCGTCAATGAACTGGCGGCTCCGGTTGACGTGCCGATCAATTTTCAGGTCACTTCATCGACCGTGATGAACTCGTTCTTCGTGCCAGCCTTGGCGGGTCAGATTTACGCGATGCCGGCGATGGAAACGCAGCTGCATGCCGTGGTCAACCAGCCCGGCGAGTACCAAGGTTTCTCGGCCAATTACAGCGGCGCCGGTTTTTCCGACATGCGCTTCCAGTTTCATGGCATGAGCGGCGCCGATTTCGAGCGCTGGGTAGCCAACATCAAGGCCGGTGGCGGCGCGCTGGAACGCGAGGATTATCTGAAGCTGGATCGGCCGAGTGTGCGCGAGCCGGTGCGTCACTACGCCAGCGTCGCGGCCAATCTTTACGATGCGATCCTCAATCTCTGCGTCGACAAGAACAAGATGTGTATGCGCGACATGATGGCGATCGATGCCCGCGGCGGCGGGCTTGGTCTGGCCGCTGCCTACAACGTCTCGCACCTGAGCTACGACCTGCCGCACACACGCCTGGATGCGCCCGCGCCACGCCGCGAGTACGTCACTGCGCTGTGCGCGGCTGATCCCGATCCGCTTACCGGCCCGATAGCTGCCGCGTCGCCGCTGCCGAGCACGAGCAGTGCTTCGGCGGCGTCAGTCCGCTTCGCGCCCTGAGCGGCCGACGCGGCTCGGCAACATTCGAGGCATACGAGAACCCGCTATGAATCATCATGAATGGATGCGATTCCTGTTCGGCCGCCTGAGCCTGGACGCAATTCCTTATCAGGAACCTATCCTCGTCTGGACGTTCGTTGCCGTCGCCATCATGGGTGCCGCCTTATTCGGCTACATCACCTACAAGCGCGCCTGGGGTTATCTGTACAAGGAATGGTTTTGCAGCATCGATCACAAGAAAATCGGCGTGATGTATACGGTGCTGGGACTGGTGATGCTGCTGCGCGGCTTCTCCGACGCTATCCTGATGCGCATCCAGCAGGCCATCGCCTTCGGTGGATCGTCCGGCTATCTGGAGCCGCATCATTACGACCAGATCTTCACCGCGCACGGCGTCATCATGATCTTCTTCGTCGCCATGCCGCTGATTACCGGCCTGATGAACTACGTCGTGCCTTTGCAGATTGGCGCGCGCGACGTCGCTTTTCCGTTCCTCAACAATTTCAGTTTCTGGATGACCACCGCCGGCGCGATGCTGGTGATGGCTTCGCTGTTCATCGGCGAATTCGCGCGCACCGGCTGGCTCGCGTATCCGCCATTGTCGGGCATCGCGTACAGCCCGGACGTCGGCGTGGATTACTACATCTGGTCACTGCAAATCGCCGGCATCGGAACCTTGCTTTCCGGCGTCAACATCCTGGCAACCATCATCAAGATGCGTGCGCCGGGCATGACACTGATGCGCATGCCGATCTTCACCTGGACGGCACTCTGCACCAACGTGCTGATCGTCGCCGCGTTCCCGGTGCTGACGGCGGTACTGGTGCTGCTCTCGCTGGATCGTTACGCCGGCATGGATTTCTTCTCGAACGACTTCGGCGGCAACGCCATGATGTACGTGAACCTGATCTGGATCTGGGGCCATCCCGAGGTTTACATCCTGATTCTGCCGATGTTCGGCGTGTTCTCGGAAGTGGTATCCACGTTCAGCGGTAAGCGCCTGTTCGGCTATGCGTCGATGGTCTACGCGACCGTCGTCATCACGATTTTGTCGTACCTAGTGTGGCTGCATCACTTCTTCACGATGGGTTCCGGCGCCAGCGTGAATTCGTTCTTCGGCATCACCACGATGATTATCTCGATCCCGACCGGCGCGAAGATGTTCAACTGGCTGTTCACGATGTACCACGGCCGCATCCGCTTTGAATTGCCGATGCTGTGGATGATGGGCTTCATGATTACTTTCGTCGTCGGCGGCATGACCGGCGTTCTGCTCGCGGTGCCGCCAGCGGATTTCGTACTGCACAACAGCCTGTTCCTGGTGGCGCATTTCCATAACGTCATCATTGGCGGCGTCGTGTTCGGTGCTTTCGCCGGCATCACTTACTGGTTCCCGAAAGTCACCGGTTTTCAGCTCGATCCGTTCTGGGGCAAGCTGTCGTTCTGGTTCTGGTTCAGCGGTTTCTGGTTTGCGTTCACGCCGCTCTATGTACTCGGCTTGATGGGCGTGACCCGGCGCATGGGCCACTTCGACGATCCCTCGCTGCAAATCTGGTTCCAGATTGCCGCGTTCGGCGCCTTGCTGGTGTTCCTCGGAATCATTTCTTTCATCGTGCAATTGGTGGTCAGCATCCGCAACCGCGAAGCGCTGCGCGATCACACCGGCGACCCGTGGAATGGCCGCTCGCTGGAATGGTCCACCTCGTCGCCGCCGCCGGAATACAACTTTGCATTCACGCCGCAGGTGTACGATCAGGACGCCTGGTGGGACATGAAAACGCGCGGCAGTCAGCGCCCGACCACCGGCTTCAAACCGATCCACATGCCGAAGAGCACCAGCGCCGGCTTGGTACTCGCCGTGCTCAGCGCGATCTGCGGTTTCGGCTTGATCTGGCATATCTGGTGGATGGCGATCGTCGGTTTCGCCAGCGTGATCTCGACCGCGATTTTCCACACCTTCAACACCGATCGGGATTTCCACATTCCCGCCGAGGAGGTGGTGCGCGTGGAAGATCAGCGTAGCCGCCTGCTAGCGCATCAGGTCTGAAATCATGTCGAGTTCTGCAAGCAATGCAATGAGCAACACCGAGCCCGGCGGGTTTTACGACCTGAGCGGTTCGCATCATCCGGAAAACGGTACGATGCTGGGGTTCTGGTTGTACCTGATGAGCGACTGCCTCGTATTCGCCGTGCTGTTTGCGATGTACGGCGTGCTTGGCGGCAGCTACGCCGCCGGTCCCGGACCGAAGGAACTGTTCGATTTGCCGGTAGTGGCCGTCAACACCTCAATGCTTTTGTTGTCGTCGATCACCTACGGTTTTGCGATGCTGGAAATGGCGCGCAACCGCAAGCCGGTGACCTTGATCTGGCTGGCGATCACCGGTCTGTTTGGTGCGGCTTTTGTCGGCCTCGAACTGAACGAGTTCGTGCATCTGATCCACGAAGGCGCAGGCCCGCAGCGCAGCGCGTTTCTGTCGTCGTTCTTCACACTCGTTGGCACGCATGGTCTGCATGTGAGCTTCGGGATTGTCTGGCTGATTACGCTGATGGTGCAGGTTTCGCGTAGCGGACTGACGCCGGTCATGCAGCGGCGCCTGAACTGCCTGAGCCTGTTCTGGCACTTCCTTGATGTCGTCTGGATCGGGGTTTTCACCTTTGTCTATCTTGTAGGTGTGCTTCGATGAGTCAGCCGACTTCCGCCTCGCAGGAAACTCACGACTCGCGCCACGTTCACAGCCACCCGACCGGCGACAGCGCCGGTCACGGCTCGTTCAAGAGCTACATGACCGGCTTTATCTTGTCGGTGATTCTCACGGCGATTCCGTTCTGGCTGGTGATGGGCAAGGTCTTCGCCAATCATGAAACCACGATCCTGATCGTCGTCGCCTTCGCGGCGGTTCAGATCGTCGTCCATATGGTTTACTTCCTGCACATGAACACCAGCTCCGAAGGCGGCTGGAACATGCTGGCACTGATCTTCACGCTAGTGCTGGTCGTCATTGCCATCAGCGGCTCGCTGTGGGTGATGTATCACATGAACAGCAATATGAAGCCGATGTCCGCACACGACATGCGCAACCTGCCTTGATGCCTCGCTGATGATGCCGACAGCGCACGCGCCGCCGCACTCGCGCGCGCGCTTCACACTGCTGCTCGTGCTGTTGACATCCCTGTTCGCCGGATTTCTCGCACTCGGCACCTGGCAGATTCATCGCCGCGCCTGGAAGCTGGACTTGGTTGCGCAGGTCGAGCGCAAACTGCAAGCCGCGCCCGTGCTCGCACCAGGCCCGGAATTTTGGGCGCAGATCAAACCGGCGGATCAATATCTCAAGGTCTACGCGGAAGGCACTTACCTGCCCGGCCACGACGCGCGCGTGCAGGCGGTGACCGAGCTCGGCGCAGGCTACTGGCTGATCTCGCCACTAAAGACGCGCGAAGGATTTTTCGTGCTCATCAATCGCGGATTCGTCGATGCGGACTGGCGTCCGCAGCCATCGCAGAACGCTGAATCAGCGCTGCCGCAACAGCACATCTCCGGCCTGCTGCGGCTGAGCGAACCGAAAGGCGGATTCCTGCGGCATAACGATCCGGCCACTGCGCGCTGGTATTCGCGCGATGTTGCGGCGATTGCCGCAAGCATGCAGTTGCCCGCGCAGGATCTTGCTCCCTATTTCATCGATGCCGATGCCGCCTCCAGCCCCGATCGAAATCCGGAAACCGGGCCAGTCGGCGGCCTCACCGTGGTGCGGTTTCATAACAGCCATCTGGTTTATGCGATCACCTGGCACGCGCTGGCCTTGATGACGCTGCTGGCAGGCATAGTCCTGACACGCCAGCAATCCCGGCGGCACAATCAGCCATGAGCAAGCCTTACAAATCCCTGCTGACTTCATCCGGCGCAACCGTCGGCCAGCAGAGTATGTTGCAGTTGATCCAGCTGCGCTGGATTGCGGTGACGGGGCAAGTCATCACTATCCTGTTCGTGACCTTTGTCCTCCACATTCAGCTGCCGCTCGCGGAAATGGCCGCGGTACTTTTTTTTCTCGTCGCGCTGAATTTTTTGAGCCTGCTGCGTCCGCGCCGTTTCGGCGACGTGCGCAACGGTGCGCTGCTGACCGCGCTGTTGTGCGACGTCGCTGCGCTCACGGCGCTGCTTTACTTGAGCGGTGGTGCGACCAATCCCTTCGTGTTTCTTTATCCGTTACAGGTAACGATCGGCGCGGTGCTGCTCGAAGTCTGGTCAACCTGGACGATGGTCGCGGTCACGACCTTGTGCTTCGCCGCCCTCACAATATTTTATGTGCCGCTGGAACTGCACGAATCGCGGCCGGGCGAAATGTTTCGCCTGCATATACTCGGCATGCTGATCTGCTTCGTACTCGATGTCGGCCTGCTGGTGGTGTTCATGACGCGCATCAACCGCATCCTGCGCGGCCGCGACGCGCGGCTAGCCGATCTGCGCCAGCAGGCCGCCGAAGAAGATCACATCGTCCGCATGGGCCTGCTCGCCTCGGGCGCCGCGCACGAACTGGGAACGCCACTGGCAACACTATCCGTGATTCTCGGCGACTGGGCGCACATGCCTGTGTTCCGCAAAAATCCGGAACTGCTACAGGAAGTCAGTGACATGCAGGCCGAAGTGAATCGCTGCAAAACCATCGTCAGCGGCATTTTGATGTCCGCCGGCGAAGCACGCGGCGAAGCGCCTGCCATCACGACGGTGGCGGATTTTCTCGACGATCTGGTGATGGACTGGCGCAACACCCGCCCGGTACGAGAGCTCGACTATCGCTACGAAAATGAAACCGACCGAGAGGACGATCGGCCGGATAATCTTGTCGCCGATGGGGATATCGATAAGGATTTTGCCATCGTTTCCGACTCCGCATTGAAACAGATCATCTGCAACGTGCTGGACAATGCGCTGGAAAGTTCGCCGGCTTGGGTGGGCCTTTCGGCATCCTGCCGCGGCGGCACGCTATCGCTTTGCGTGCGCGATCGCGGGCCCGGCTTCGCCGCCGAAATGCTGGCGCAGTTCGGCAAACCCTATCACTCCAGCAAAGGCCGACCCGGCGGCGGACTCGGGCTGTTCCTCGTCGTCAACATCGTGCGCAAACTCGGCGGCAATGTCACCGCCGAAAATGCTGCCGATGGCGGCGCGATCGTCACGCTGAACCTGCCGCTGGCCGCGCTATCGATCGAATCGAAAACCGGCTGAACGATGACGAGCGAACCCCGGCGTCTGCTGCTGATCGTCGAAGACGATGCCGCGTTCGCGCGCACGCTGAAGCGCTCGTTTGAACGCCGCGACTATCAGGTTTTACTGGCCTCCAGCGCCGCTGAAGCCAAGGATGTACTGAAATCGCAGACGCCCGAATTCGCCGTCGTCGATCTCAAGCTCGGCAAGGAATCCGGCCTCGGCGTCGTGCAGGCTTTGCACCAGCATGCGGAGCAGATGTTGATCGTCGTGCTCACCGGTTTCGCCAGCATCGCCACCGCCGTTGAAGCGATCAAGCTCGGCGCCTGCAATTATCTGGTGAAGCCCTCGAACACGGACGATATCGAAGCCGCGTTCAGCCGCGAGCCGAGCGAAGCGCAGGTGCCGGTCGGCGCACGGCCCACCTCGATCAAGACGCTGGAATGGGAACGCATCCACGAAACCCTCGCCGAAACCGGCTTCAATATTTCGGAAACCGCGCGCCGTCTCGGCATGCACCGCCGCACGCTGGCGCGCAAACTCGGCAAGCGCTGGGTGCCCTAGCCCTCAGTCAACTGCCAGCTCAGGCAGGCACTACGAGCAGGTATCAGTAGCCACATCAAATCACGCGAAAACGCAGGCCGGTGGCGTGATCCTGGGGAGATTCCAAGTACTGCTGTGGTCTCAAACAGCCTGCTAGGTGGTGCGCCCGGCTGGATTCGAACCAGCGACCGCCCGCTTAGAAGGCGGGTGCTCTATCCAGCTGAGCTACGGGCGCGCAGTCCGGATTCTAATCGGTGTGCGCGTTCGAGTTTGAATCCGGTCTTCGCCGGGATGATGCGCTCGAAGAGCTGGATCGAGAACCTGACAGTCAACTCATCGGCCAAGCTGACTCGCTGGTCGGCGATCTGCGTTGCCGGCAATCGGCCCGGAATAGTCTCCGTTCAAGTCGTTTGTTCGCTACCGAACATACGAGATCGCGGCACGAAAGGGAGATGCGAAATGAAAATCGTCCGGTTGCAACAAGCTGCCACCATATTCGGCCTGAGCACGCTCTCGGCCTGTACTATTTCCGATAACGGCTATTTCGTGAAGGCCGACAGTTCGCCCGGAACCCTCGCTGGTGTTGCCGAACTGGCGCAGTTGCCGGTGACGACGCCTTCGCTGAGCCTGGGCGCGACGTTCAAGAGCAATGGCAAGGTTTCCCGCTCTGCATCCGACGTGCTGTACGAAACCTTTTGCGCGGAGCTGAAAGCCAGAGGTCACTGGCAGGTGAACCGGATCGGCAATGCAGGCGAGGATTTCACCCCGGAAATTGCTGCGGCCGATACCGCTGACACCGAAGCGGCGGCGCCCGCAGAATCATCGCCGGCAGCGCAGAAAGTGGAACCGCAATTGCTGGTACTGGTGGAAGATCGCCCGGATACTTCGGCAGCCACCGAAGCGAGCTATCTGATGTCCGGCATCACTTACGGCGCAGATCAAGTCCACAAGCCGACCGATCGTTACGACGTCACTATTGCCTATCGGGACGACGAGGGTGTCGAGCGCGTTTACAAAGGTCATCAGGATTTGATCTTTGCAACCGGCTCGAAACTCTTTGGCCGCGATCCATCGCCGGGGCCGGGCTACAAACGCTACGAGTCTTCGCTGGCCGCGTTCAATGGCGTGGTCGACAATTCCGTCAACGGCACGCGGCACGGCAAGGTCACCGTCGGCGAGGCGGTTGTCGAACCGGCTCCCGAATCGAGCCTGGCTGTGGGCGAGGCCAAAACCACCGTGGCGGCCTTGCACGGAAAATCCGCCAATGCCAATTGAATCGCCAATTGAGTCGGGATGAACCAGCGGCTGCCGGGCTGGCTTCAAACGATCGGATTCCGCAGGACTCAGTTCGTGCCAACCAGTCCGGCGGAAACATTGATTGCGAAGCCGAGGATCGAGACGTTGAAGATAAACGAGACGATCGCGTGCGCAGTCACCAGCTTGCGTATAGCGGCCGTACTGGTGCTCACATCCGCAGTCTGCGCGGCAACCGCGATGGTGAACGAGAAGTAAGCGAAATCCCAGAACACTGGTAATTCAGTTTGCGGGAATGCCAGCGGCCGATGCTCGGGTTTGCTGCGGTAAAAACGATCCGCGTAGTGAACCGCAAACATCGTCGGCACCAGCGTCCACGAGCTGATGATGGTGGTGGCTGCAAGCGCCAGATGCGCCGCACGCACCGCGCTTTCGAGCGGTTTGAGATGGGTCAGCAAAGCCACGATGGCAACCAGACTCAACAAGGCCGCGAGAATCACGATCAGCAGGATGATGCTGGCCGTTTCGTCCGCTTCCTCAAACCGCGAACGCATCCGGTCCGGCGGCAGATAGATCATCCATTGCCAGATCAAAACCAGAAAAAGCAGCACGCCAGCATTCCAGCCGACCAGGATACGCACCGCCGCCGACCAGCCGCCGGGCAGCAGCAGATAAACCGCGGACGCCACAACAATCGACATCCACAGCCGGACATGGCTGCGAACGAGCTTGTTCAGTATTGTCGGTTGAGCCACCGTCAGCGGACTTCCCTAGCCTTGTGTTGAGCTGCGACAATCGCCGCGACGCAGCGGAAAGTATGATCCATCCGCGCAGGTCCGATCATCCAGAATCGCCGTAGAATTTGTGGAAACTGATCGGCACGAACTTGAATAACCGTTTTGCATCAGCACGAATGCTATCTGCGAAAATTTTTACTCGTGAGCCATCGGCTCAGTCGTATCGCGTCCGCAACGATGCAATACTCTTCGCTTAATATTATCTATCGTGGCAAGATCAGCAGAACGGGAGAGATGAAAATGGGATTACTCGATTCGGTTTTGAGCAGCGTGATGAACAATGCCGGCGCACAACAGGCCAGCACTGCCGGCGGCGGCACGGCCTTGGTGCAGGCTGCGATCGGTCTGCTGAACAGTCCGCAAGTCGGCGGCTTGCCGGGCCTGATGAAAATGTTCGACCAGTCCGGCATGGGTCATGTGATCGGTTCCTGGGTTGGCACCGGCGCCAATCTGCCGATCAGCGCGGCACAGTTGCAGCAGGTACTGAGTCCGCAGCTGATCGCCAGCATTGCGCAGAAAGTCGGCGTTTCTCCCGATCTGGTGACGCAGGGCTTGGCTCAAGTGCTGCCGCATGTGGTCGATCATGCAACGCCTGATGGGCAAGCGCCCGCACCGGGTAGCTCGGCCACCAATCCTTTGGTCGCTGAAGGTCTCGGCCTGCTGGAAAAGAAACTGTTTGGCTAACATGACTTCTGGCATCAAGCAGCGGCACTTGCGTCAATCGCATGGCTTGAATGCGATCTTCCTGCTGACGCTGGCGCTGGCTCCGCTGACCGCGATTGCGGCGGATGCCGAAGCGTCCGCCGATGGCAAGGCGATCTACGAAAAAGCCTGCGGACGTTGCCACAATTCCGGTCCGGGTTCGTTTTTCACCGGCGCGCCGAAAATCGGTTCCGATCTCTGGAAACCACGACTCGCCGCCGCGGGTTCGGTCGACGCGCTGGTCGTTTCAGCCGCAAAAGGGAAAGGCAAAATGCCGCCTCAGGGCGGACCATCCGGGCTTTCCGATACCGATTTGAAAGCCGCCGTCGAATACATCCTGAGTAAAAGTCCGTAGCGTTAGTCAGTCAGGCCAGGTTCCGTCGCGGTCTAATTTCCACAAGAAAGCCGACTCAATCTTCAAGACCGAAAATGGCGAAAGCGGCTTGAATTCCACCGGCAAGAAAATGACGTTCAGGCGACGCTTTTTGCTGAATCGCTACTGGCACTGATAAGCCGTTGCAACCACCGAACTGCCTCTGGCCCCCGTCGAACTCGATTCCACATAGATGGTATTGGCACCGGCGGCGGCGGCATCGTTGAGCGCGCCGCGAGTCGCATCTGCAATACCATCCGACCCGCTTGCGCGATTCTCATAAACGGTCTTGATGCGCTTGCAGCGAAAGACATCCTCGGCCGAGCGACTTATCTTCACCTGGCTGCCCGCGGTGGTGAGTTGCGTTGCGCACGCCGTCAACATCACCGAGCAGAAAATTACGATCGAAAGCTTCATTCGCGCCCCTTTTTCCTGAGTCTCCTCAAATGGAGTTTCAAGGCAAGTGTGATCGCCCGAGACTCTCAATTTTCCCACTGCGACAGTCAAGCTCTGGCTGGCTTGGATACCACGAAATTGCGCCCGAAAGTGCGCACTCAAAACCAGATTCCGGCCCAACCTGACTTTTCCGCTTCTGAATTATAGTGAATCGAGCCTGCTTTCATAGACTGCGGGTTCTTGACGCTGGCTCGAACGATCAACGCCGTTCGATGACGACGGGAATCGCCTTCGAGGCCGGCGTGCCGGCTTTTGAATCGCGGCTGTAGCGCGGCAGCAGCGGATTCGCCTCCGGATAATAGGCCGCACAGCAGCCGTCCGGAATCTTGTATGGCACGATCTTGATATTGAACAACTGACGTATTTCGCCGTCGGTCGATAGCGTGCGCAGGTTCACCCGATCGCCGAATTTCAGCTGGCGTTTGTTCATCTCGGCTTCGTTGATGAACAACACATCGCGCTGATCGAACACGCCGCGATATCGATCTGTATAGCTGTAAATGCTGGTGTTGAACTGATCGTGGCTGCGGATCGTCATCAGCGTCAGCGCTTCCGGATTCGCCGCGTTCGGGTCTTCATTCAGACCCGGAAAAACCTTGAAATTGGCCTTGCCATTGGGCGTTTTCCAGATCCGCTCGCGCGCCGTGTTGTACAGATGAAAGCCGCGCGGATCGGCAATGCGTGCGTTGAATCCCTGAAACAGCTTGGGATAAACCATCTCGATCTTGTCGCGGATAAGGTCGTAATCCGCAATCAGAGCATCCCAATCCACCGCCGTGTTCGGCAAGGTCGCCTTGGCCATCTGCGCGACGATCCAGGGTTCGGCGCGCGTATGCGGTGTGGCGGGTTCAAGGCCGCCCTGCGACGGCCGCACCATCGACATCGAATCTTCCACCGTGATGCGCTGCGGCACGCCGTTTTGCAGATCGATTTCAGAATGGCCCAGCGCCGGCAACAGCAAGGTCGTCTTGCCGGGATTGACGTGCGTGCGATTGAGCTTGGTCGCAATGTGTACGCAGAGATCAAGCTCGCGGAAGCGTTCGCCCAGCAGTTCCGGATCGCCCGACGCACCGATGAAATTTCCGCCGAGTGCGATGAATGCGCGACTGCGGCCGGCAATGATGGCGTCTTGCGTCGCTGCCGTATCGCGGCCATGCGCGCGCGGCGGCTTGAAGTTGAAGGCCTTCTCGATGTTGTCGAGCATCTCCGCCGGCGGTTTTTCCCAGATGCCGACCGTGCGATTGCCCTGCACGTTTGAGTGCCCGCGCACCGGTGCCGCGCCCGCACCGGGACGGCCGATATTGCCGCGCAACAGCAACAGATTCACCAGCTGCTGCACATTGTGAGTGCCGCATTGATGCTGCGTAATGCCCATGCCCCAGCTGACGATCGCGGCGTTCGCCTCTGCATAAATCTTCGCGGCAGCTTCCAGTTGCGCGCGCGTCAATCCGCTGTGCTGCTCGATATTGTCCCAGCTGGTGGCATCGAGGTCCGCTTTCAATTCCTCGAAGCCGGCGGTGTGGCCTTCGATAAATTGCATGTCTAGCACACGCGGCTGCTGTGCCGCCATCGCTGCATCGTCCAAAGCCAGCAGCGCTTTCATGATGCCCTTGATTGCCGCTGCATCGCCGCCGACCTTCAACTGATAGTAATGCGTGGCGATCGGCGTCGAAGACAGCGTCAGCATTTCGACCGGGTCTTGCGGCGCAGTGAAACGCTCCAGCGCACGCTCGCGCAGCGGATTGAAGACGACGATCTTGACGCCGCGCCGCGCCATTTCACGCAGATCGGTCAACATGCGCGGACTGTTGGTGCCTGGATTTTGACCGAACGTGAAGAACGCATCCGTGTGCTCGAAATCTTCCAGCAGACAAGTGCCTTTGCCGATGCCGATGGATTCCGGCATGCCGACGCTGGAAGGCTCGTGGCAAAAATTAGAGCAGTCCGGAAAATTGTTGGTGCCGAACTCGCGTACAAAAATCTGGTACAGAAACGCAGCCTCGTTCGAGGTGCGGCCCGAGGTATAAAAATCTGCCAGATCGGGATCGCCCAAGGCGCGCAAACGCTCGCCGATTACAGTGAATGCGGCACTCCATTCGATCGGCTGATAAGTATCGCTGGCCGTATCGTAGATCATCGGTTGCGCAAGACGCCCGTGCGACTCCAGCCAGTAGTCGCTCATCGTCCGCATCTGAGCAACGGTATGTGCTGCGAAAAACTCCGGCGTTGCTCGCAGCGTCGTCGCTTCCCAAGACAATGCCTTGGCGCCGTTTTCGCAGAATTCCGCGATGTGCGGCTTCGCCGGATCGCCCCAGGCACAACCGGGACAATCGAATCCGCCAGGCTTGTTCATCGTCGCCAAGGCCACACCGCCGCGCGTCACGGTGTGCTGGTTAGCAACGATATTCAGCGTCGCCTTGAGTGCACCCCAACCGCCAGCGGGTGCGTTGTATTGCTCGACTCTGCCATTGGGATGACCGGAAGATGCGCTTTCATCACTCATGCTGGATTCCTCGTTTCGATCGCGCAGCAAATACGGCAAAGCCCATACTAAAGCACTGGAGAGCCTGATTTTGCGCCTACGCAAAACATTCATCAGACCGATCGCCAAATCGATCGCTCAAGCTTCGAGACGGCGACCGTCACCGCTGGGCAATCGTTCGTCGATATGCGCAAATCGATTCCACTTTGCCGACAAAAAAGTGCTGCTGTGGAATTTCATGTTTGTCTTGCGATCGAAATTCAGAACGCCGTTGCCGGCAAATATTTCAATGAACTTCATTACATTCTCTGCCGAAGATTGATAAGGTCGCCAACGTCGCTGTGAATCGCCAAGCGTGGATTGAACGAAATGACGCTGCCGCAAAATAATGCTGTTGCATGCGCAATCGCCACGCCGCAACCGGGTGCCGCGCGTGTGAAAGTGCGCCTGTATCGCGGCGGCGAAACCACGCTGGCCGATGACCTTGTGGCCGAAGAAATTCCGGTGGCCTTGATCTACAACCATGAGCCTTATGTGGTGATGATGTCCACACCGCGCGACCTCGAAGATTTCGCACTGGGCTTCAGTCTGAGCGAAGGGATCATCGTTGCTGCAGATGAAATTCTGGAGTTGCAAATCACCTCGGCGGCGAGCGCGAGCGGCAGCGATAATTTTTCGATTCACCTGCGTATTCCGCAACAGCGTTTCGAAAATTTGCAGCAGCGAAAACGCAATCTGGCAGGACGCAGCGGCTGTGGGCTTTGTGGTGCGGAGACGCTTGCGGAAGCCGTCCGAGTTCCCGCGCGTGTTCCAGCCGGCGTGCGGATCTCGCAAGCTGCATTGGCGGCTGCGCTGCAAGCCTTGCGCGGACGGCAGAATCTCAACGCCATCACCGGCGCAACGCATGCCGCCGCATGGGCAGATGCCAGCGGCGAATTGCTCGATGTGCGCGAAGATGTTGGCCGCCACAACGCCCTGGATAAACTGCTCGGCGCACTCGTGAAGCAGCGCCGCGATCCGGGTCGCGGCTTGGCCATCGTCACCAGCCGCGCCAGCTATGAAATGGTGCTCAAAACAGCGATGCTCGGTATCCCGGTGCTGGTCGCCATTTCCGCACCGACGGCTTATGCGATCCAGCTCGCCGAGGATGCCGGACTCACCTTGATCGGCTTTGCGCGCGGCAACGATTGCGTGGTTTACACCTGTGCGGGCCGCATCGAAGGCGCTGCTGCGGGCTGAGCTGCTGGTAAATCACCGTCGCAACGGGCCGAAGCGATTTCAGCAGTTATTGCCTTGTACATTTCTCGCGCATCAGAGGAAAAACAAAATCGCGTGCAGCCGAAGGAAAGAAGTTTTTTGTCCGGCTTTCCGACGCTGTACGTGTATTTAACCTTGCATTCATGCAGATTCCGCGAACCGGAATGACCAGGCAATTCCCGCAAACTCAGGCTGACATCAGCGGCCGCACGACCACATCGATCGCCTCGCGCGCGCGGAAAATCCGCGAACGCACGGTGCCGATCGGGCAGCCCATCACTGCGGCGATTTCTTCGTAGCTGAGACCATCGATTTCGCGCAGCGTAATCGCCTGGCGAAGATCGTATGGTAACTTGCCGATCACCGCATAAATCTGCTGCTTGATTTCTTCCGACAAGGCCATCGCTTCCGGCGTGCCGATATCGCTCAGCTGTTCGGTGTGGCCAAACTGTTCGGCGTCCGCAACATCGATATCCTGTGTTGAAGGACGCCGCGCGCGCGATACCAAGTGATTCTTTGCGGTATTGATGCCGATCCGATACAGCCAGGTATAAAACGCACTCTGGCCGCGGAAATTATTCAGCGCGCGGTAGGCCTTGATAAAAGTTTCCTGGGCGACATCCGGCGCGTCGCCCTCGCCGACCAATCGCCCAACGAGTTGCACGATCTTGCGCTGATACTTGCGAACCAGCAGCTCGAACGCACGCTGATTACCCTGCTGGCACAGCGCGACGAGTTCGTCATCCGTATTGGACTCGCCCAGCGCCACCGGCGCGCGCCGCAGAACATTCGGTACCACTGCGACGAGCGGCGGCCGGGCGCGGCTGTGCGGCTGGCGCAAAGTGCGGGATTGGGGTGCCTTGAGCGTCGTATCGAAAGCGAGCATATTTCCATGTCCTTTTAAGTGTTGGGAGGTTTGATCCTTCGAGATTCGGGACCGGCGCAAAGCTAGAAGCCGGTGCCGATATCTGGATGTATTTCCCTGAATTTTGAGGTAGGACAATCATTGGTTTGCGGTAACGCACAAACGAAGTTGCAGTTCCCATGCCCGGCAGGAACTTCGATCAGTAACCCGGAAAGATTTCTCGCAACACTTTGTAAGTGAACAGAGTTTTCTATTTTCGCCGGCCGCCCAATCGGCAATGATCCGGCGAAAACTCCACACCTTTCCGGAAAACACCCGGTAAATGCCGGAATGTTTTACCGGATTCAGGGGTCAGTGCCATCCGGCGCAGAATCACGGTCAATGAAGGCTTCCGAACCCCATATTCTCAATGACTTCAGGAACCGGTCGCCGCCAACGCCCTCAACGTGCGGGCAGCAGCGTCGATGGATCGACTGGCCGGCCGCGATCGCGGATTTCGAAGTGCAGTTCCGGTTTCTGTTCAGGGCCGATTCCCAATTCGGCGATGGGCTGCCCAGCGGCGACCATATCGCCCTCTTTCACCAAACGGCGCTGATTGAAGCCGTAGGCCGATAGATATTGCTCGTCGTGCTTGAGAATCACCATCTCGCCGTAGCCCTTCAAAGCGCTGCCGCTATAAACCACTTTGCCCGGCCCGGCGGCGACCACAGGCTGACCGAGTTTGCCGGCGATATCGATACCCTTGTTGCCATCCACGCCGAAGCTGCGGCCAACTTTGCCCGCAGTCGGCCATTGCCAACGGCCTGCATCGAATCTTGATCCGCTTGGAGTGACGATTTCTGGTGACCTTTTTGGCAATTGCGGCGGCGCGGCAGAATCGGGCGGCAGGTTTACTGTGGACTGATTCTGCGGGGACGCGGCGGCTGTCGTCGTCGCAGACGTCGCTGCGCCTGCGCTTGCCGGGACAGCTACAACCTGGCTTGCAGAGGGTTTCTGTGCGGGCGAAGGCATGCTGGCAACGACAGAGCTTGCCGCAGTCACGACGTCCGGCCTGGCTGGCGTCGCAGCACTCGATCCAGGAGGGGTGAGCCGCAGCAATCGTCCGGGATAAATCCGGTAATCCGGCGGATTGATACGATTCCAGCGAGCGATATCGTGGTAATCGAGCTGATTGCGGAAGGCGATCGAATACAGCGTGTCGCCACCGACAACGATGTACTCACCCGCGCCCGCGCGAACCGGCGCATTGGCAATGCTGGCTTTACCACGGGTTTGCTCGAACGAGCTAAAGCAGCCGGCCAGCGAAGTCACCGAAACGATGACGATAAAAAATCCCAGCGACAACAGGTTTCGGGCGTGATGTCGCGCGCGATGTGCAGACGAAAATTTTGCAACAGTGCCGTCAGCCGTTTGATCGAATCGACCGCGCACTTGCACTCCCCTTGCCCTTGCTTTGATGTTTATTGTTTACGCCGGAGAAACCAGAGAGTGCCGATCGCCAGCAGCGCCAGCATCAACAGGCCCAACTCATGGGTGTAATGTGTCACCACCTGCACTGCGGATTCGCCGAAATAATAGCCGCAGGCGACCAGCAACGAACACCACAGCGCCGAGCCGAGCGTGGTGAGTGCGGCAAACGATAAGCCGCGCATGCGGAATACACCGGCGGGCAGCGAGATCAGATGACGGATCACCGGCAGGAAGCGGCCGAAGAAAGTCGCGCGATGACTGTTGCGCAGAAATAGCGCCTCGGCCTGCAAATATTTATGTTTGTCGATCAGCAGATAGCGGCCGTAACGCAGCAGAAAAGCTTGGCCGGCCGTGCGTCCGATCCAGTAATTCGCAGTGGCGCCGAGCAGTGAACCGAACGCACCGCAAACGATGGCCAGGCCGGCATTGAGTTGTCCGGCATGCGCGAGATAACCCGCCGGAATCATCACCAGTTCGGAAGGCACTGGCAGCAGGCTCGATTCCATCGTCATCAATAAAATGATCTGCGGATAGCCGAGATGCGCGTACAGCTGCATCAGCCATTCGCGGAATGCGTTCAAGCGCGGCCTTCGAGCATCGGCACGAAATTGACCTTCGCCAGTTCGCGGATTTCAACGCCGCTGGCGTTGCGATCAATCACTCTCAGCACCTGATTTTGCGGCGGTCCAGCCGGAATCACCAGGCGGCCCTGTTTGTCCAGTTGATCGAGCAAAGCCTGCGGCACATCGATCGCCGCGGCGGTGACGATAACGCCGTCGTAAGGTGCGTGCGAAGCCCAGCCGGCGTTGCCATCGTTATAGCCGAAATGGATGTTGCGATAGCCGAGCGCGCGCAGACGTTCGCGTGCTGCTTCAGACAAAGCCTTGAGCCGCTCGACCGAAAATACGCTGATGCCGAGTTCGGCCAGCACCGCAGTTTGATAGCCGCTGCCGGTGCCGATTTCCAGCACGCGCTTGCGCGGTGTTGCGCCTTCGAGCAGCGCCTGTGTCATCAGCGCGACGATATACGGCTGAGAAATCGTTTGCGACTGGCCGATCGGCAGTGATTTGTTTTTGTACGCCTCGGTGCGCCAGGATTCATCGACGAATTCATGCCGCGGCAGCTTTTGCATGACTTCCAGCACGCGCTCGTCGACGATGCCCTGTTTGCGCAGATCCGCCACCAGTTTGTTGCGCGCCGATAGCGACATCTGCGGAGTGGTTTTGCCCAGTGGACGCAAGCTCATTTGGCGGTAACAGGTTTAAGGTCACCGAGCCAGCTTTTGAGCCGGTCGATCACGCTGAACCGGGTGAGATCCACCAGCAGTGGCGTAATCGAAACCCGTCGGTTTTGTACCGCATGAAAATCCGTACCCGGCCCGCTGTCAGATTCCGCACCCGCAGGGCCGATCCACCAGATCGCACGTCCGCGCGGATCGCTCGCAGCCGTGGCCGCTTCTGCGCGATGCCGATTGCCGAGGCGCGTGACTTCAAAGCCCTGCAGCTGCTCGTAAGGAATATCCGGCACGTTGACATTGAGAATGGTATCGCCCGGCAAGGGGTCGCCGCGTAGCCGTTCGATCAATTGCAAGGTCACACGAGCAGCGGTCTCGAAATGCTTCGGCTCGAACGACACGCAGGAAACCGCAATCGCCGAAATGCCCAAATGCCGACCTTCCATCGCCGCCGCTACAGTGCCGGAATAGAGCGTGTCGTCACCCAGATTCGCGCCCATGTTGATGCCGGAGACCACCATGTCCGGCGTCTTTTGCAGCAGGCCGGTAAGCGCCAGATGCACGCAGTCGGTCGGTGTGCCATCCACGCAATGCATGCCATCGTCGTGCCGATGCACGCGCAGAGGGTTAAGAATGGTCAGGGAATTGGAAGCACCACTGCGATTGCGATCTGGCGCAACGATGTCGAGTTCATGCACCTCGCGCAGATGCGCGGCGAGGCACACCAAACCCGGTGCCGCGCAGCCATCGTCGTTCGACAAAAGAATGTGCATCGGGAATAGTTAAGGGAAATCGGACCGGAATCAGGAGAACATCGAGAAAAATTCGCGGCGGGTTGACGATGCCGTAAAGCAAACCCAGATTTTACCGGTCGCCCATCGCCTTAGCTATGATTCACCGATGGATGCTAGACATGGTGACGACAACGCGGGTTCGGACTCGGCTTCCGGCGCGGCCAGCGACGCAGCCGAGAAGTTCGACTTTCGGCAGGCCATGGCGGATGTGCGTCCGCACGCGAGCAAAGATCGCGTGTTGCCCGCGCGACGTTCACCGCCGCCACGGCCCTTGCAGCGCGAAGCCGACGAACGCTCGGTGCTGGAAGAACTGTTGATCGGCCCGTTCGATCCGGACACAATCGAAAGCGGCGACACCCTCGCCTATCGCGCCGATGGCATCCAGGATTCGGTTTGGCGCCGGCTGCGTCGCGGCACGTTCCGCATCGGCGCCGAACTGGATTTGCATGGCCTCAACCGTTACGCGGCACAGGCTGAAGTTTCGATATTCCTCGCCAATTGTCAGGATCGTGGCATCCGCGCGGTTCGCATCATTCACGGCAAAGGCCGAGGCTCGCCGAACAGCGGCCCGGTGATTAAAACCCTGCTCGATGGCTGGCTGCGCCGCCGACGCGATGTGCTGGCGTTCGCCTCCGCACGCGCCTGCGACGGCGGCACCGGTGCGGTTTACGTGCTGCTGCGGCTGGCGCGCTGAAAGTGGCTGACGCGGCTGAAATCCGCAAACCCTGTGAAATCTGCGAAGCAAATGTGATCCAGTTCACACTTCCACGCCGAAACTGTCTGGACGCACGCACGGCGAGGCGCTAAGTTTGAGCGGCTCATTTCGGGCAGGCTCAGGGGAGTTTCAGATCATGTTCAATTTTTCCAAACAAACGCGGACCATTCTTTTCTTTCTGGCGATGGGTTTGGTGCCGGTCACCATAGGCGCTTGCGATAACAGCGGCAACAGCGGCGGGAAAGACAAATTCGAGATCGTCACCTCCATCGGTATTGTTTTAGTGCTTGGCGCTGCGGCGCGTAAACCGAGAACGCCGAGGCTGCTGCAAATCGCTTAAACCGCTTTTCAACGCAGGATTTGCGCTTGCGCACAACGGCCTGAATCCGGACGGGCGGCGACCAGATCGTCGCCGTCCATTCGCCACGGCACCCGGCACGCCAGGCTTGCACTCACCTCGGCCGGTCCGCGCGTTTCCGGCGAGGTATCCCAGACATTGGCCTTGCCATCGGTGGCGCCGGTCACCAGGCGATCGCCGGCGGCGTTGAAGCTTGTGGTTCGATAAGTGATTTCGCCATCGTGGAATGCAACGGCATCGAGCAGATTGCCGTCGATATCCCAAACCTTGGCGCTGCCATCGAGACTGGCGGTGAAGATTAGCGTGCCCGCGCGATCGAATCCGGCAGAACTGAGATCGGCGCCGTGGCCGCACAGTCGATGCGAACTCGAATCCACCCAGTGCAGCAGAAATGCGCAGCGGTTGTCATCGCTAA
>Ga0116227_10005470_pt1 | contig 26706 bp, 18 predicted proteins | sample S1TSphgellanicum_FD_89693 | JGI IMG/M metagenome (GOLD analysis project Ga0116227, IMG submission 89693) | Host-associated microbial communities from peat moss isolated from Minnesota, USA - S1T2_Fb - Sphagnum magellanicum MG | ecosystem: Host-associated > Plants > Peat moss > Unclassified...
GTCATAACATTCTTCACCTGCGAATGTTTACCAAATTACACTGGTTGATCTATAAAATTCTTTAAAATTCTTGCTTCTTTGGGCTTCCATAACATTCTCGCACCAAGAATGTCATCACTATGAAAAGGATCCAATTCTAATGAAACTGAATGTTGTTTTTGAGCATGAGCCACAACCACCTCTTATGTTTCCAAAAGAAACCACAACCTTGAATGTTGATGCTACTCTAATGGACATACTTGGAGGAGTAGGGAATGGTAATGAAAGATCATAATCCTTGTCCCTAGGAAAAATATCCATTGAATGCATGGGTGGAGTTTGTTCATCTAAGGAGAAAACCATAGTAGCACCATTAGAGAATACATTGATTGAGGCAACACCACAAAAATGTCCACCACCATTTCAAAGTGTTGAAGGTGAGGATTGGGTTGTCTTGAAGGCTAGATCAACCCCAATAAAGAAATTATTCAAGCACAAATTTCCATCAAAATCCAATGTGGTTCAAGTAAGTTGGGTATTTTGGTGTGTTGTTCAATCCTTTTTTTCCAAGTGGTTACTATGGAGGTGCCATTGGGTTAACAATAATTTTAACATGTATTGGATTTGATCTTGTAGCAAAAATTAGCTAGGAAGGAGCTAAGGGGTAGGGTGATTGCACCCGTGGGAAACAACAAGGAAAAACAAAACATTCTTATGGTAAGCACCTTCATCTAAATTGCTTTTGGTTTTCTACCCATGTTTTGATTATGGTTTTCATATATAGGTTTTTAAGTGTCTTTATATATAAGAGTTAATTGCATTCAAACCATAATTGGAAGGTTAATGTATTAACTTGTTGGATGTTATTATAGTTTGCTATTAGGCAAGCTATGGTGTTGTTGAATCTAAAGAACCTTTGATAGAAGGTCACAAGCGGCAAAGTTAGTGGTCATTAGGGGGTGGACAAGTTCCATGGCTCAAATATTCCAGAGTTTTGGTTCAGGGTAGATGTTGGGGTTGTGCATGCGATTGATATTCCACTTATGCATCCGCATGAAACTAATGACTAGGTTGCAGTAGGGGATGTGGTAGGCACTTGTTGCTTGTGGAATTGGAAATATGTGAAAGTTGCAAGTTGATGGACTTTTTGAATGCCAACTATGAATTTTCAATGTTTGATTCCTTGTTTCATTATCAAACATCAGACTTGAATTTGTTTTTGCTTTGAATTTGTAATGGAACTTTGTTATTATCAATATTATTTTTTGGCTTGCTTTTTATAATTGTTTTAAAGACAATTAAAATGTAAACAATGACTATAATTTTACTATTCACAAGTCTTTGTGGTCTTTTGGCACTTTGAAACATTAATTAATAATTGTTTTATTACTAGAGTTATGTACATTTGATCTAGAATCAAATAAAATGATTTATAAATTGTCGCAACCCTAACCTTGGGCTCACAACCAAGGCAAGGGCTTGCAAGGTTGTGGGCCAAAAGGGAAGCCCAGGGGTCACACCTCATGCTCTCTGGAATGCAAAGAGTGTGAGGGAATGAACCCTCACACTCCCAAGTGAACTTCCATTTTGGGAGTTGGAGTCCCAATGGATTCTTGGATCTTCAAAAGGCGATTGTAGGGGTCAAAACCCATTGAATTGAAGAGTTATTTATATCATTGGAAAGCTATTGAAACTTAGATATCTAAAATGGGCTCGCATGACCCATTTGGACATCTAAAACACAAGTTATGGCCAAAAGAAAGGTCGGGAGTCAAATTGGCAGTTTGACTCCCGACCATTAAAAGTTGGGAATCGACCCGATTTCCTTGCGTGAAGGTGGCGTGCGACATACCTTTGACAAGCTCTCAACAAGGGCTACAACTTTGTTTTGGAACTCATCTCAATCAGAGGTCTACACACAAAGTTATGAAGCCCCAAAGTTGCGGGAGTCCCAACTTTGGGAATTTCGGGACTCTCATTTGGGAGTCTTGGGACAAAATGCCAATTGGATGTGGGCCTCGTGGAAAGGCACAAAGTATACCATAAGGAGGAAAGTTGTGGCTTCCCCCAAGTCCGAACTGTGGTGAGTCTTATGAGTCTGAATTTGCAAATGATTTGTCCTAGCACCAAAAGTGCTTTAGCTATGCACTAACCAACTTGTTGTTTGGTTTGTGCAAGTCCATGTGAGTGATTGAAGTGCTTGTCAATCTTCCTAGTCCCATCTCGGAGCTCTAGCACGCCCCTCTACCCCCGAAGTGTTGCGAGCCAGGAAGCGTGCCCCAACTTCCTACTTTTTCGCTGTTTTCATCTTAGACTCACATTTGAGTCTCTTGAGGAGGTTGGGAGTGCGTCACAAAAGGTCATTCAATGACTATAATATGACACAATCATATAAATTATGTCTATGTTACTGCTCATAAATGATTATGACATTAGTTGATCCTTCACACATCAAAATGGAATGTTATTTTATGTCAAAAGGCTTTCATGCAATGTGGTCAAGACATGTGATGCCATGTGGCCCTATCCATGGATGCCACATGTCACAATGGAATTCTTTCATTACTAATAAAGTTTTTTTAATATCACTAAGGTATGACTACAATCTTATCATCACCTTTTGTCTCTACAAGTATAATAATGCCATGTGGACAAATAACAAAGTTACACATGGACAATTCGCCTTATGGACACATGTCAACTACAAATTGATGATCCCAGTCATATTGTAGTCATTTAAGCCCTCTTGACACGTAGGATTATTAATAGGCGGGCCCCACGCCATGGGGGTCCATGTCATCAATTCCATGTGGTGTTGTCATTCACATGTGGCAAGTAGATGTCCTATATGACTTTTTCATTGTCCTATATGATTAGTGGATGGAATGTGCCAAATTAAAAAATAAACGAATACATGTCCTTTGCTACTCGTCTATTACAACTAAAGGGCCTTAGTCATATCTATCTTTTATGATTGAAAATATAGTTATAAAGTGAATAATAAATTTCAGTTTTTCTCCTAGTGGTTACTTAATGATAATATTGTTGGTGAATTACTTTCAAGCCAGAATAATCAAAAGTTAATTTTGGAACACAATTTCAATAAGAAATTATTCAAGTTTGAAGGTAAATCTCCTAATCTAATTAGTTTAATGGGCACATTAGTAATAATTTAATTATTAGTGGTAGGTACTTACTTGCCATTCCCTACTTATTAAGGGTAGTTAATGTTTAAGATGATTGGTATGAGTTTGTTAATTACTTAAGAAATGTGGTGAAGATTTGGATACAAGCTTCAAATGTAGGAAGGGATGACGTGTGTGTGGCTTGTGTGGTGGGACCTTGTGGATTTTTGCTTATATTCTTTAACCTTTCTTCGTGTTCATGGTATTCTCATTCTCTTTACATGTATGTTGTTTCTTGTGAGATTTAAAATAGAGACACAAAAAATTAAAGGAAAGGGAATATTGTACTTGTGTGAAGAAGAAATGGAATGGCAAATAGAAGGTTGTGTCACATCTTTTATTGTTCTATAATTTTCCTTGATTTTTTGGATGCAATGAAAATAGTTGGTTTTAGTTTAATATAAAATATTATAACTCTTAGTTTAGTTAAGTTTTTTCTTCATCATTCATTTCTTAGAATGTTTGTTATAAATTAATCATTAAAATGATAATTACAATAGGAAAGCAGTTGTAACATGAAAGTGCATGTAATAAAAAGGTAGCTATAATAAGGAGATAGTTATAACAAGAAGGTAGCTAATAAAAAAAACAACTACAAAGGATGAAGGCCACCCATTGGTGATGTATTTTATGTGACAAAGTTATTGTCTAAAGATTAGAAAGTAACTACCATCCAACCTTCCATTTTTAATTTTGATTTTCTCAAAGGAATGCATTTTCAAGAATGTTCTTAAATTTATTGTTTAAAGTTAGGACTACTTTCCAATGGATAGTTCCTTCTTAGTTGTTTTTCCGTGTTTTGTTATTTATTTTTTGTACTTAGCAGCCTTCACTTGAAATGGGATTTTCATTGTCAAGTTCATGGTCTTTTAATTAATATGTTAGTTGTGTTGCCACATGATTTTAAAGGTAGGGGATTACCAAGGTGTGCCATTTGGCTACAATTTGGGGGTGAACACACATTTTCATGTTGACCTCTTAATAGTTTATGTTTACTATTCAATGAAACTTTAAATGAGAGGTTATGTGTCTTCCCATGTGTGCCTTTATTGCCCCAATGAGCTTGGGGCCATGATTGGTGTGGTTAGTGGCTAAGCATGGAACAAGGTTATTATTTAAATTTGATGATTAAATAGGTCATTCTTAACATTTAATTTTCCAAGACAGATTGATTAAGTTTTTAGCCAAGGTTAGGTTGTATTAAAATGTGTGATTGTGGATATTTTCATATTTGGTCACTAAAATGTCCCATTGTTTGGTATTGTGGTGAAATCAAGTTGATGACCCATAAACCATTTTGTTGAGTTCACAATGTGCCCAATTATTGTTGGCCTTGTGAAATGTTTTTTTGTGTAAGTGTCGTAGCCATATAAGTGTAACATCCTTAAATTTATGTTATGGGAATTATGGTTTAAAGGGTAGGTTCAATTGTAACAAATTCAATATTCTTCAAGGTTTAGTATAAACCACAACAAGTTCAACAAACCTTAATTATTGAAACTTTCGAATTGAACATCCAAGTTAAGGTTAGGGTTCACCATAGAATGGGCACAAGATCCGAGGACAAAGAACAAAGTTACTATCACTAATGGTTTTATTAAACATGGGATGTGATTCAAACCACTCATACCACTTTCATCATCATCATCTAAGGGGGGAATATTGTGATTTAGAAACAAGGTCGTGAGATATGGAGGACATGTTTAAAGCCACCAAAGGACCCCAACAATATTTGAAGGCATTTAGCATGATCAAACTAAATGATTTTATGCAACATTTTGACATTTGATGTGATATGTAACAAATGCGTAATCCCCAACTATTGACACCTTTCATGGCATGGAAAGGTTATGTTGTGCATTTCACACACAAATGATGCACATATATGTAATATGAAATATTTTCATCACGAACTACCAACCTTAATTTGACAAGATCTGATGGCAATAATCAATTTAGATGATCCTAATGTGTGGATTCAAAAATGTGAATAATGAATAGTTTTGTTTAGGCATGTAATGGTCATGGCTATGGAAAATCTAACAATTGTTTAACATTGGGATACACTTTGATATGCCATTATTCAAAGAAGTGGGTATTGACTGTGAGTCCATAGATTTGAACTAGGAGTTTTTGTGTATTTGCAATAAACCACACCACAAATTTTGGATGTAATTGTAAGATGTGTTATTCTACATGTGTGGAAGGTTTTACCTTTTAAAATGTTAATGTTCAAAGGCCGATGTTAAACATGAAAGGACAACATACATAATTACACACCATGTCATTTCCCCAATTGACCCATTTTTGAAATTTTTTTTTATTGGATTTCGTTGTATGTTGTGTGGGCAATTTCATTATGTTGGTGTGTGATCAATGTTCAAAAGGTTGGCATATGGGATTTTTTACACCACCTTTGGACAAGGTATTAGTTGGGAAATGGTTTTGCCCTTGATGCACTTCATTAACCTAATATACTCCTAGAATTATATAATAATAAACACTTTTTTTTTTTCCAAGGTGATTTACATTTGGTTGAAGATTTCAAGGATTGTTATTAAACAACTAACAATGGGGCTCATATTTGCACCTGACTTAATAGTTTTTGCACCTTAAAATCAAGATGTTTATTCCTAGGGATTTGCAAAGAGGCAAGCTATCACATGAGCCTAAAGCCTAAAGTTGGAACTTGGGATGGTAAAATGTCTTTTCCTCTATATACATGCAAGTAAAACCCAAAAATTTAATCGCAAAATGAATGTTGAACCTATAAACCTAGAGGTAAACATGGGATGAATGTAAGCATCTTCATTATGGATGAATGCTTTATTTTATCATTAATTTTTTATGGATAATTATTTTTCTCCATAATTTTAATTAACTAGGGCTTCATGAAACACAATCTAATTATATATGATATAATGTTTGTTGAATAATATAATATAAATTCCATTATACATGTATTTCATGGCTATGGTTTAAAATGCCATTATTTAAAAATGTGTTAACTATATTACCGTTACTATGCTAACACCCACCCCACAATCATTGTTGTTTTTAAATATATATATAATTTTATTTTTGGGCAAACTAACCCAATGTTGTTGACTACAATGGGTTTTTTCCTCCCCTTTATCTAAAGGTGGCACAACTTTTTTCAAACCTAATTTATAATTGTCATTGGCAACAATGGGGTTTTTTTTTCATTTTTCGTCAAGGGTGTCATGACTTTTTTCAAATTTAACCAATGTTGTTGACAACAATGAGTTTTGAATGTTTTAAATATTTTTAAATCACGTAATGCCATTAGTGATAATGGGATTATAAATTCTAAAAAATCATTTTCAAACACCTTAATTAACTTTCTTCAAACAACCTATTACCATAGATGACAATGAATTTTTTTTAATAATTATTTATTTTCAAAGCATCCTAATTTTCCACAAAGTAAATATATAATGTTGTTGACACTAATTGGCCCGGGGGGGGGGGCACATTCATTCCACAACAATACTTTTTGAATTGTTTAACGTTGTCTATGAAATTGATTTCATAAGCAAAATTTTAAAAATCATTTTGGTCCCATCAACATATAAATTTCCCCTACTATCACAATTTCATTATTCATCATTAATAGATGACATTCAAGTTTGAGATATTAATAATTAGATAACAAATGAGGATGGATATAAATGATTTTGAATTTATTTATCTTCCAATCATGGATGAATTTCATCCAATGATTTATTTATTTAATCCAAATCATAAATGAAATTATCCATGCAAAAATGACATTCATCCATATGAAATCATTCGTCTATGGACATGTAGGTGGATTAAAATCCCATTTTACTTTAAGGTTCAAGTTCAAAGCTCCAAGCTCCAAGCTCAGGCTTCATGTTCATGCACAAGCCATGCTCATTTGCAAAAAGGATTTCCTGTGTTGTTATTTAGTTTAGAGGAACCTTAATTCCAAATACGGGGAATGGTTTGGAAATTACGCATTTTTTTAGGAAAGTTACTATGTTATTTAGTTTGTGATGTGAACAATTATAGTTGTAGGCACCAATATGGTAATGCACAATAGTTGTTAAAAGTTTTATGTTAGTTATATGTTTATATCCTAATTATTGTAATTAAACTAAGGTAAGTTATTGTGAAATTGGTTTTAATGTGAACATGGTTATAAATATTTAATGTATGGAATATAATTTTAAGATTTGTGATCTCAATTCACTTTTGGTGATTTGAGATTCCAAAACACATAATTTTTTTGCTTTGCATTGTTTATGTTTTATGTCAATTTTCTTTTGGCAGATGTGTTTAGTTTTTCATCTTGTGTTTTGGGCTTGGATTCTTGCATTGTTGTAAGTGAATCACATATTTTGATTGGGAGTTTATGCACTTTTTAGGAGGGTTGTTATCTTATTAGGTTTGTATGTGTGGACAAAAATGGTTGTAAGCAAACTAATATGGTAGTACACAACAAGAAGTTTGAAGCCACTTGAAATGGAGATGCCTTAATTGTAGATGAACTTTTACTTAATCTTTTTATATTTTCAAGTTTAGTTGTAGGTGAGTTTTTACTTAATCTTTTGATATTCTCAAGTTTAGAAAGTAGTTGATTTCTAGTTGGGAAAAAAATACGACCCCTCTTACCTCTCATGCAAAACCATTAATGGAGAATACGCCCCTAATTGGGAATTTTGCATATGTTCTCTGTATTCCCATTTTAGGTCTTTGAAAAAATCTGGTCTATACTTCTCATCCATCAATGAGATCACAAAACTAACTATTGGATGCAAAGGTTACATATTCAAAAGTCTTTTGTACAAATTTTAACTGAAATGAGTTAGGCAAAGAAAAATTGAGCTTATGTCAGACCAGGCAGATGCTGCTTAAAGTCATCCAAAATTTCACTGGGTAACAAATGACTTCTAACACGACACAGGTGCATGGATCCTAGTATGACATTCACAATGAGCAATTTAGACTATCAAATAAAAAAGTTTCAATCCATAATGAGATTCTTCCAATAAAAATGAAAACTTTGTAATTTCTAAAATGTGAATGTGAGGAACTTTGAAAATGGATACCAACTTCAAAGGGGAGCCAGGTTGATCCTAATGCTACAGTTCCTTGATTGGCTCATAAACGAGTTTCCAAAGTTAACCCCTTGCTACTCACGTTGCACCCTCTTCCATGTGGGCAGCTGGATTCATTAGTTGAAGGCTTAGTGCATGCACTTATTTGATCAAAACCTCACCCAAATCCATGTAACAATCCCCAGTCTGCAGAAAATCTGAAAAGACTCAGAAAACATGAGTACAACCAGAAAAGCTCAAATGAAAGACATTAAAAAATCCCAAGAAAAAAGCCATCTTTGGCTTATTAGACATTGTGGGGTTTAAGAAAACTTGGTTCAAATGAGAAGTTGAAAAAATGAAAGATTTGGTAAAACTCATGGTCATGGTGGCTGACAACTGAATTTTGAATAATTTTTTGGTAGTGGTTGTTGCTTGTGCACCAGAGAGCCAAAAAAAAACTGGAGTTGAAATGATTTTCTCAGCTGAAAAGTGCAAAGAGTTGAGGACTTGAGGACTTGTGCTTGGCTTTGTTGTATCTGGTTGCATCTTGAAGCCTTGAATTGACTCACTCGTTGACTACCAATGAGATACAAAGGGCACTGGACTTGGACTTTAAATTGACTGACTTGCATGACCAAAGCAAATCCTCATCACACGTGTTGAACACAGCAATATGAATGAGGATCTTGATTTTCTAATAGAGAAAAGAGAGTGAATCCAACAGGCACCACCAGCACAACAATTTTATAGGACATTGTTTAAAACTCAGATGTGGATGGACCTTTACTAAGTTGAACACAGACTCCACATATGTAGATGGGATATTAGGTCACTAATTAGATAATTATGGTACATTCACACTTGATGTTAAATCAATGTTAAATGAAAATCTAAGTGGCATCCTAGGTGGCACCCAATGTTAATGGGTGATTGCTTAATGTTAAGTGAATGTTAATTTAACATAAAATCTTCATGATATGTGAGTTTAAGTCTTAAATGACTAGTATGGTGTTAACAGACTCAACACTAGGGTCCCTAATACCAAGTGTGAACAGACCTTAAGTAGATATTCGTATGCGGCTAGTGTTGCATGCATAGGTGAGGGCTAATCAGCGTTTCTTTTTTTCAAATTTTTTATATAAAAAATTGATGAAATTTGAAAAGAAATTCCTACAAATGACCAAAATAAGTCGAACTTACACTAAATTATTTTTTCAAAAATTTCTTTATTTTTTGTCAAAAAAAAGAAACAAAAAAATTCCCAAATAAAAAATCAGTGGGCCTAATGCTTTGTTAGCTTGTAGACAGGAAAAAATAGAAACTGAACTAACCACTGTGGTTAGATAGGGCACTAGAACCAAATAGAAAAGTGTTTTCTGTCCACCCACCATCCATTCCTCATGGTGGGATGCTGGCTTGCTGGTTTATTCTGGTCCAGCGAGAGAGAGAGAGAGAGAGAGAGAAAGAGAGACAGACTTTGTGGTTTGCAATCCTTCTGTATACTTTGAAACCTTAAAACTTTTTTCCAACCTTGGCCCCACTTTCATCACCAGTTTTTTCAACATGGGTGGAAGGTATAAATGCTGGTGTACTTGGTGCTTCTTTTGTTGTTCCCCATGCTATCTCTAGATCAAATATGGGAGGAAAAACAAGTAGACTCTGACAAAGAAACGCTCTGACAATCTCTTGGGAAGAAAACATAAAACTCAAGATTCCTCATTTTCATTATGAATATGAATCATTTCCAAGCACAGAGAATCATATTCCTTCGCCTTCACCAACTTTTCTTCTTCTAGAGAATGTGTCAGAGAGGAATAGGACCATAGACCCCCCGCTCCTCAGAAATGGGTGCAAGCCCCCCACACACCTTTTAGAATAAGGTTTAATAGAGTTAATCCCTAAATTCATGCCTAGTTGGCCCCCGGTCTGGACCCCAGTTTTTCACTTCGTCCACATTTTTTGGGTTTTTCGTTAAGTCTGCCAAACTGGGGTTCAAACATTAAAATTAGGGATCAGTTTTTGAAAAGTGGGGACTAGGCAGAATTTTGGAGGGAACTTGGGCTGCCCCAAAAGCAATTTGTGAGGGTTTAAGTGTTTGGGGTTTGGTATGTGGAGTTCTCCTCCTTTAGCTCTTTCTCATTTGTTGGCTCTGTCCTGGAGAGGCATTGTGGGAACACGTTCTCAAGGGAAATAGGGGCTGAAGAATCAAAAGTTGGCTGCATGGATAAGGTTATAAGGTTTGTGTGTGAGTTTCTTATTACCCCAAGCTAATAGACATGCATGTGTAAATTTTGGGTGCACCCACCCAATTGATGGGTTGTATTGAAATCCACCCATCTACTTGTTGGGTTTCTTTCCAAAATATGAATGTTGGGTAATTGATCTAATCATGTCTCTATTCATTTTGTTTTTGAGGTTGTCACTTGCTTTTTTGTATTGTGAGGCTTCATATCACTGTGAAATGTAAAAAAAATTCATATGACTACTTTTTTAAATGAAATTTGTTTGATAAACATACAAATAATTAGCTTCAATTCCTTTAAATCTTATTAGAATGAGGTTTGAAAGATTATGCAAGAATTCATTAAAATAAAACATTTCGATTTTAAAATTAACATAATTTATATATATATATTTTTTGAGATATAATCTTTTTAATTAATTTGATGTTGTTTTAAAAAACTTCAATAAGGCTTTGATGAAGATTTAATGACAAAAATCATAATGAAATTAAATTTTAATTGATAAATTTATTTTTCTTTGCTCTTTGTCACTCACTCCTTTTTTTGCTTTTTTATTTATGGTTTTATTTTTCTTTTTTTTTCTTTCTTATTTTTTTTTTTTTACTTCTTGCTCTTTTTTATAGGGTTTTCATTTTTTCAAGTTTTTCTATTTTTTCATTTGGTTTTAAAAAAAATTCTCATTAAATATACCCACATTTTAAAAATGTTGTAGCCTCTTGATTCATGTCATGCGATACCTCATCTTCTTTTTAAGAAGAGCTAGAGTTTGAAGAGGAGCTAAAACTTAACAAGAATCCATTGCTCAAAAGAAAATGAACAAAATGAAAAAAAAATGGAAATTTTTACAACTCACAACAAATGGAGGTGGGGGCATGCAATCTATGGACTTGACTACAAGTGTTCAAGATCTATTGGCCACAATGCAATTCACCTCGACATTGTTCAAAATTTAAACCTAACAAACTTCATTACCATAGAGTTTGAAGAATTGAAGAACTAACATCCCTTATGGTGCCATGGTCACCTCCCACACTAAGTTTACATGTGAGAACCCTACTGTTTCTAGGAAACCATCAAAACTGAACCCAAGATGGCTCTTAAACTTTGTGCTGTTCCTAAAACATGATAATGTCACAAGTTATGACTCCTTCATGTAAAATTGGTTCAAGGGCTTTTTATGCAATAACAATTTTTTCATAATATCCTATTGCATCAATTCCTCATTTGCGAATGAAATCCATTAGGTTATGGCCTAGGAAAGAATTACCTTGGTTGCCCCATTGTAGGAATTATCAAGATGCATAGGGTTCATTGATGGGACCTTGGTCAAGATCTAGAAACTTTGAAAGGACCATGCACATTAAACTTGGTTCAATGGTCAAAAAACAATCTACACTATGAAGAACATAGTTATTCTTGACCACATAGGCCTATTTATCTACATAGATGCAAAGATATTTTGACTTTTACCAATTGATGTCAACATTTGTTAGCATTCAAACATTTATCAAAATTGGCATTATTATTTCATTCATGACGAGTTCTTGTTGAAGGATTTTAAGTATATGCATGAACCCACCAATACTTCACTCCACTTACATTCTAAAACATGCATGCATTTTGTTGTATGCACACACTAACTTCCTATGTAAAAGGAGGATGGACTTCACATATGAAGTGATTGGTGACCATCTTTTTAATCTTGCTAACATGGATGGGCTCAGAACCAATAGCTACATGTTTGGGATAGTTCTAACTTGCACTTAAAAAATTAGTCCTAATTCTTATGACACTTTCAAGTTGAAGATTTTCACCTTGTTTTTTCATTCATGGTTTATGTCCGTCTTTGTAGCTAATAATGCATTTTGGATCTTGAAGATCACATGGAAGTGGGATTCCATGGTTGCAAGAGTCTTGGCTTAAAGTTGCAGCATCTCCACTTTTGTCATTGATTTTTCAATTGGGCCTACCATGGAACTTAGTGGAATGGAGAACCTAAAAATTAGTCTAAAACAATCTACCTTAATAGAAATAGGAAATGGTATTCTTGTAACTAGTTTCCCTTCCATGAGATGTTATGTCCTCTTAAAGACATTCCTTATGGCATGACCATCCATTGCTTTGAATTGTGCAACACTCCATTAAATTGGGGGACTACCTTCACAATCCCTTCGTTAAAATTTCCAAACTTGAGATCCTTCAAAACATCTCACCATTGGTCTTTTAAAGTATCTTTCACAAATGGTGAGTTGAGGTAAACAACACGATAGGCCAAATTGATTGTTTTCCACATAGTGTTGGAATCAATTTTGTGACAAGTGTTTTTTGTCACTAGAATAACTTGCAAAATGTGTATATTCATTAGTGGCCATGGTACTCAAATGAAAAAAATCCAAAATGGCTCTCTAGAATTTCTCCTTTCTAATTTCTTTCATCTTCAACTTCTAAGCCTTTAGATTGGGTAAGTTATATATTTTTTGCATTAGACATTCCCACCACTAAAAATAAACTTATTTTGTGACTTCATTTTGTGATTGAAAATTAATCACCAATCATTTTAAAAACTAAATTTGCCATTAGTTGCATAAGTTTAATTGTACCCAACATTAATCACAAATAATGATTCAACATGACATCAAAATAATGCATATGGATGAAGTATATGGTCAACCATATATTCCTTCATCCATTGACTCTATAGTTCTTTACTAGTAGTTACCATAATTTGTGATTACATTGTTGAGTAATTACAACTTGCCATGTGGCATACTTTTATAATTTCAAAAAAATTAAAATTAAAGTTAAAAGTTTAATCTCCCACATCCACTTTGGAAAGTTTAGATTGATACACATGGCCAACTTGAAACTTGCCATATGGCACATTAAATGAATTTTCAGAAAATCAAATTAAAAATACAAGTTTTTTTTTTTTTTGCATGGCCTAGGTCTAAACCACATGGCACTTAAATTGGGGCCACAATGTGGCACCTAAGCTAGGCCTAAGCTTCAATAACTAGAAAAGGTTGATTTCCAAGGATTTAATAAAGCTAAAGGCAACTTCAAAGAACTTAGGACCAAGTATTAACATTACTAGCTAGGATAGTTAGAAGGTCACATGACCTTGTTTTAGAATACCACAAGGCTATTATAACATTATACGAACAAATAACAACCTTGTTTCACCTCTAATGTATGCTAGGACTATAATAAGCCAATCGCCCACTTGTTGCCCCTTAATGCTAGAACAATATTTCTACTACAACTAGAAAGAATTACGAGCAATCCATTAGACTAACATCAATAGTAACACAACATATTAATGTCGAAACTTGAAGAAACAAACAAGGTAAACACAAATCCAACAAAAAATTCAACAACTAAATCAATGTTTGGAAAACAAAATGTGCAAAATTAAACAAATGATAGTAAGAGAGGCATCTTTTTTCCAAAAACAAACTTCAACACCAAAATTATCTTGCACTTCTAATGTACAAATAATCATAAAATTTCTAAAAAAATTTCGCTCAAATTATTCTATGGCAAACTAGCAACTTTTCTTAACACACATTCCTATTCACACACACAAAATAACCCCAACTTTCCTCCTTTCTTCTTCCCAAAATCTCTTCTTTGCTTTAAGTAACCAACCACTTATAAAATATGTAAGTGGTTGCTACCACAAGTTTAGTTCCTAATTCTTTTTTAAATTTTCCTTCTCTACCCACATTTCCTAACACTATAATAATTCCCACTAGATCAATGGAGGTTAGGTAAGCAAAATTAACTTTACTACCTAAATAATTCTTTAATCACCTACTACTACAATAACTATAATAATTTTAAAACTATTATTCAACCTTAACAACAGCCTATGTGGCACCTAGGGTAGGCCTTAGCAATGTGGCATTTAATTAATAAAATCCTATTTCATTTTGGATTTAGCCTTTAAAATTGAGTTTTGTTTAATTGGCTCATCCCAAATGGCATTTCCATTTTGATGTTTTTTCAATGTTTATAGTGCACCTCTTTATGTAATTTAGAAAATTGAAGTGAAAGATAAACCATATGCAATTTATATTTTGATCATAATCCAATTTCAACTTAATTTCAACCTAATCATAACTACTACATACTAACAACTACCTAGTTCCCTACCTAGCAAAATTTAAGGTACTACCTACAAACTAATACCTAGCCTAATCTATTAACTACCTATTAACTTAAATACTACATACCAATTATTACATAACCTAACTTACTACTTATTAACCTACCTTATTACCTACTAATTAATGTAGCCTACTAAATAATTAACATAGCTTATTTGGCACTTAGGCTAGGTGCACATGGCATTTATGCTTAGACCACATAAACCACATCCCACCTAGGTTAAGCATTGCCTAAACATTTGTTCAACTAAGCATTGGTTAAACTTTTGCAAAATTAGAACATGATTAAACTTTGATTAAACCTTAACTAACCTTCGGATAAACCTTAAATCTATAAACCCTAAAAATGTTCAAATAATTCCATACAAATTGGATTATGTACCCACAAAGGACCTACATTTATTTCCAACATTTACAAACTCAAAGAGGGTTCAAATGACACCATATAAACATAATTATGTACATACAAAGATTCAACATTTTTTTTCAACATTTCCAAACCTTAAGTAGGCTCAAATGGCACCATAGAAGCTTGATTATGCAAAAAATTCAGGAATTGTAGAAGTCCAATTCAAATCACAAATGGCCAACACATTTTGAATCCATAAAACATAATCAATGCATATGAGGTTTACTAAATGAAATTGTCCTTTCAAAAATTATATTTATACTTTATGGGTGGTGGTTCACAAGTATAACCCCTTTTGGGACCTTGGGACCACAAAAAGGCCTTGGGTTCAAACCCACCCAATGGTGTGCATGTGAAATTCTTGTTGGGTCATGTGCTAATGAACTTGAGTTGGGGGTGCCAATAGCCTATTAGGTCAAGTTTGTTATTATGCTTCAAAATAAAAAAATAAAAGATTATTGCATTTAACAATTGTGTTTTCTCTTTTTTAGGTTTTATTAAGTCCCACATATGGGAACAATAATTCAAAATGTTCATTTCAAATTATAATTGTTCTTTAAGGGAGTGCCTTTTGAGGCTTAGTTGGGTAATGGATTAGTATTTAGAAAGGTGTCACATTTGACAATCTCAAGCTTAATGTTCCACATTTTCACCAACAATTTTATGTTAGCATTTATTGACTTAACATAGATGTCATAGTAACAAAAGGTCATTGAAGAGTTACATGTGTGGTATAATGTGGCCAATCATAATGACATCAAAGAGAGGTGACATTAGGGTGTTGACATAACAAGGTTTGATTTTTTGCATATGCACAAGTTTTAGGGTAAAGGGGATGACAACCTTATTGGAACTAAAGGTTCATTATGTAAATACTTGAAGGAACAATGTAAAATCGATGCACCAATTAAGGCTTGAAAGAGTTCACAATTTTTTTGAAAAATTTCAGAAAATTTACAACAAATGCATAACCATCACCACAACCATAGTAAAGATCCTTCGAAAAATGAAATGTCACGAGAGTGACAATCATAAAATATGATTTTTTATTTTTCAAATGCATCATCTTTGAAGGACGGGAACATTAATACCATTGTTTTTCTTTCACCCTCAATAAAAAGTTGGCTTTGTTAGTAAACTCCTATTCTTCATTTGCAAAGCTAGGCTAGTCTACGTGTGCTTTTGTTATAGTCAATGTCACTTTTGTGTACAAAACCCTAATCAACTCATGAAACTCCTCTAGGACAAATTCATCCTTGGGTGGTATCATTAGGAATATCACACCTTGATTTTACTAGACCCATTGAATTTTAAAAACTCATATGAATTAATTAAATAAATACTTTAATATTTCTTTTCAATGAGAACATTTATTAAGTTTCATAGATTTTGAAATTTTAGTAATATCAAGAATATTGTGTATTTTGATGCTCTTAATCATTGTATTTGAAAAACATTTTAGGAATGTAATCTTAGTTCCTTTCCTTGAACTTTTTAATTAGGAACACAAATTTTAAAACGAGATTTGGGAGTTTTTTTGGGAATTTTTTTCTTAAGCTGATTTTGAAATCTTTTTATTTTTTATTAGACAATTAATTGAATAAGTATTATTTAGTTGTGAATTTCCAAAGTTAAGGAATGTGATTCTTCAAGGGGCCATCATTATTACGAATACAATTTTTTTACAATTTTCACTTTCTTATTTCAAAATAAACTTCAAGCCTTATTAAAGCATGTAATGGATAAACATGAAAAAAAAATTATAATTGTGAAAACATGTAAAAGAAAGGGCTTAAAAAAATGATTTGACCACTTTTAGTTCCTTAACCATTCCTTGAAATGGTTCTTACTTGTATCACCCAAGGATGGGTTTGCACTCTACAAACTACAAATTCTCCCTCAACTTTTCCTTTGTGACTACTCACACTACTCTCTCCCTTTTGCACAAAATTTTTGGACAATTTGAGATTTTTCACTCAAAACAAAACTCACAAACACACACGAGCAAAGCTCAAGTTTCTAGGCTCTCTCAAACACACACACACCCATATACACTTGGGTGTAGAGCGCTCCAATGACAAATATTTTCAATGGGCACAAATAGAGGACCAAACTCATTTGAGCCCCACTTTTGGTCCTTATATGAGTTTGATACCCTGTTGATCCGCTTTGTATTTCTTCATGCCGAGTTTCAAGTTCCACACATTGTTTCGATGAAACTAGGGTTCTTGTGCCATGTTTGAATGACTTTACAAATAACTCTTCTTTCGTGTTTCTTTTGTTGTTGTCCATGATATCTAGATCAAATATGAGAGCAAAAAACAAGCAGACCCTGACAAACAACACTCTGACAATCTCTTGGGAAATTGACATAAAACTCAAGATACCTCATGTTCATAATTTATATGAAGGTGGGATCATTTTTCCAAGCATAGAATCATATGCCTTGGCTTGCAGCAACTTTTCTTCTTCTAGAGAATGTGTCAGAGAGGCATAGAGTGGGTTTAAGATATGACCGAAAACTCTTTGCCTTCCAAGGTAAGAAGAACATTCCAGATATTAGTCCTTGTTCATCCAGGACGAAACATCCCATCCCTCTTTCAATCCTCCACATCCAACCTTTTGCCCATCACTCTTTTGGTGGATTGGTTCAATTTCAACTAGGGTCTTTTGATGGGCTAACAAATATTTATTAAGGAAAGTTGTTTGTTTGTTTTGTTTGTTTGTCACATTTGGATCTTCCAAAATCTAGTGCTTCTTTATGTGCTCTTGGTACCATTAGATACCATGAGTAGGGTGTATTGAGATGGTTTCACAATGTTTAGATAGTTTAGACCTATGTTGCAAGAGTTATCGAATATTGAACAATTTTGTTCTTGAAAATTCAATAAAATCAAATCTAAATTTTTAAAAGGAAATTGGACTGCACTCTTGGTATGTTGAAAATCCATTTATGAGTAAGATTTTATGAAAGTGATTTCATAATTTTGAGACCTAAGATGTGCAAGATATCAAACTTTGAGTAATATTTGTCACTTGATATTCAATGAAATTACATTTAAAAACTGGTTTTGAAGGGAGAAATTAGTTGGGTAAGAAGTTCAGTGTTGGGCCAATGGCACACCTCAAAGTCTACCTTCTAGAGAGGGTAAGTTGTTTGTTTTTTTTGTTTGTCATGTTGAGATTTCCCAATCCATGGTAACCCCTCTTTTCACCAACTCCTCTTTTCATAACTTGAATCCTACAAATTGATTCAAAATATCACACACATAACTAATATTGAAAAAAAATGAAAATTTCAAGAAAAGGACAATCAAAGTGGATAGATAAACAATCATCATCTCTCATGTAAAAGAAGTCAATCCAAGGTTACATCTATCTCACACATTTTTCCACTCTTTAAAAAGAGCTAACCAATCAAATTTAGCTTTGATTAGAAGGTTAGTTTCATTAGAATTCTTCGAGAAATGTGGGTTCATCACACAAAAATTGTAGATGTAATTATCCAATCAATCATGTGTCAATTATAGATTAGAGTGAAAACAAGGTGAGTTGATATATTTGCATTCTCATTCTTCATTTGGTAGTGTTAATTTCTTGTGGAATACATTAATTAGTGCAACATTTGTTGGTCTCCTATTACATTTTTTGGCAAAATGTTATATAACTTTCCAAAATGATATTGGGAGAAATTTCATATTTTCCATCTAATAATATGTTCAACATTAACCAGCTGAAATTTTATTGGAAAATCTGGACAAATCCTTTCCTTGTAAGAAACCAAGTTGAAACAATAGCAACCAACTCTTTGAGAACATGTCAAGTTGAAGAATACATATATCACAATTTTTCATGTGCCAAAAACTCTATTGCAACATAGTTCAATAAGATACCAATGATTTAAGTTATAGTCCAATTGAGTTATCCCCAAAAGTAGTCCTATGTTTGGGCCCCCAAAGATTTAGTATCTTGAAAGTTAGCAAATTTTTATTATAACACGGTTTTAAATATTGATTTTTAAAATAGTTTATTGCATAAGATTTGCACATAATTTGAAACATTTTCATGAATAATGTACTAGCATATCAGTGAAATCTAAAATCTGGGCTGAAACTGATCCTTTCGTGGCCCTAACCAATTGACATTGCCCTAATATTATACATGCCCATAGGTAGTTGTTGGCCTTGTTTCTTTGTCGGCCTTGGCCCGATTCATCTTCTTCTAGAGAACAATGGATGCTGCCCAGACACACTTTTGACTCCATGCTATGCACCGTTTGAGCTTGTAGAAGCTAGTATCCATTACAAGCCCAAACTGTGCATAAAAGCACCCAAAGTGTGTGTATGGGCAGCACCAAGTTGTGTCTGGGCACCACCAGACAGGCTAAAAGGCTGGCCATGGAAGAAGAAAAAAGAAGAAGGATGGAGCAATAACTATATGGGCCCATATCATGTTGGGGTTGAAATAGTTGTCCCAGCAGTTTCTACCCCTTCGCATGCATGTGTACTTTTTAAAACCCATATATTAATACGGAGCTGAGTTTTGGCCAAACTGGGGGTTCTTGGCGCCCAGATTGGTCGACTTTGCTCGACACTCTAATAGCATAAGACAATGGTGACTTGGGTAGAGTCTCGTACATGAGTGTACGGCCCCCACCCTATGAACTCAAGGGTGACCCAAGGATCATGCCAAGAATCTAAGCTTTTTGGCGGAGTTGATCAAACGATCGGAATGGGGTAAGAAGCAAAGATTCTTGATATGACACTCTGGGGAGTCACCCTCCCTTGAGGTCATAAGGTTGGTTGCCTCATGATGTATTGCACCTACCTGACTTCTGCCAAGACTTGTTCAAGGCGTGAAAGAGAGACATTAGAATAAAATCACCTGTCACCAAACATGTACTTATCATCGAACATTTTAAAACATTTTTCTCATTCTTTAATCAAATTGAGTGGGTTTTGTGTCATTGGATGTGCAAACTGGAGGGTTACAAATGTTCTTTGAGAATCAAAAGTAAAGGAGTAACTAAAAAAACACAGTAAGAGTATGAATGATAGTTTGCTTCAACTTTTTTGAAAAAATAGCTTTAGATCCTTCTCTAATTCTAGCCCCTCATCTTCCTCATTTTTAGTCCTATTCGAGTGATTTAAAACTTGATGGGTGCATCAACTAAAGCTTTACAAAACTTCTTGGTATTGCAGAGGCAAAGATATATCAAGTAAACATTTTAAGCTTGAAATTCTAATTTGTTTTAATTCACTCATCATTGAACACTGAATTACACCAAACACCCCATATCTTTCCCATTCTTTTATTGAGTTGAGCAATTTTATAGTGTTGAAGGTTTGGTGAAGAATGAAATGTTTAGGTTCAGTGATAGGTGAAAGGCTACAAAATTTCTTTGACCTTTAGAAGCAGAGGAACAATGTATGAGGATTCAACCTACTTTGAGTTTTAAATTGTTTGCTCACCAGCCAATTACCCTACTGGAATCAATTTATCAAGGGCTGTCAGAGTGCTCATTTTACAATTCCAATTTTTATTATATGTAAGTTGTAACATGTTAAGGTTAATTAGTTGCAATGATATGATTTATGATTAATTTGAAGTTGTTTTTTTGGATTAAAAATTTTCTCGTGATAAGAATTTAGGTTGAATTTGGGGGTATCCACAAGTTTTATACTCTCATCTGTAATTGAAGCTAAGGGGGGATTACATAAATTAAAAAATGATTTACTATTAATGTGTCAGCTGAAGCTTGTCTTACCCACAGGAGCTGCATTTCACTTAAGTGGAGTTGTTTTTGGACAAATCATGGGGTTGTTTTTTTGGGCAATTTGTTCAATTTCAAAGCACTGGTGACTTGAAGAGCTCATAATTTGGGAAGGAAGCTTGTGAAGAATAATATTTTTAAATTGCTCTCTGTTTGTATACTTCATTAGCAACTGTTGATTTATGCTCCTCTTGATTATGTAACTATTGGTTGTTCCACAACCATGGCAGTATATTCCCACTCATATTAATTAATTGTTAGTGGGAACCCCCTACAGTTGAAAATTTTCTCTTTGTGATGGGCATCTTTGATTGGCTCATCACAAAACAAATTAATCTAGCTTTCGACAATCCCAAAAAAGATATGTTGTAATCTTCTCCTTTTGGACTCGAGTAGAACTTAAATTAAAGGATATTGAGAACACGTTAGGAATCCATTGAGAACTCAATGGGAACGCATTGGGAACGCAAAAATCAACATCCCCACCCTCCTCCAAAAGAAAAAACCTTGGACACTCTTGGGGCGGCATTTTTGAGGTGGCGAATTTTTTACATTTAGCAAACTTTTTTTTTTCCAAAAATCAGTTAAATATTTCCTTTATTCAGAAAAATCGCCTAATAGCAACAAAAAAATCTTTAAAATCACCATGTTTTCACACATTGTTCAGCAAATAGCCATGTTATAAAAGGATTTTGATAAATTTCTACTTTCATAGTTGGTCTATAGCCAAGCCTGGCAAAATCTCCTTGCGGATGATCGCCTATGCGGCCACATCAAATAATTTTTTAAAAAAAACACAGCCCTTGAGTGCATGCTGCCTCACCTCATTGGCTGCAAGAATTGTTTTTTGCCAACCTTGTAATCTTTGCCATTTTTGGCCTTGGCTAATGGTAGGGGCATGAACATAGGGTGTAAATTCAACTTAAGCCTGCAATTTATTTCTGCAATAGAAGCTTCTAGTGCACGACAAAACTGATATGTCAGTTTATAGTTGAATTGTAGTCAAACTCAGTGCAAGGACTATTGTTTGCTCCCATGTGCAAAATGAAGTTTCCCGGGAAGAGTTTTGAAACGACTTTCGGACATTCATTTTCCTTCTTCATTTCTCCTTCTTGTTCTAGTGTTTTATTGCAATAAAAATTTGGTAGGTTTGGGTCCGTGATGTTCAAGTATGTAACTGAAGAGGTTATTCATCCGTATTCTTGTTTGCACAATTTAGGGTTCAGTTGGAAACCCATGTGTAATTTTTGGACACATGGGTTGGATCTCAATTTTCCGTGAGTTAAGTGTAATTTTGCTAGTATTTTTTGAGTCTAGATATGCATATGTTTCCTTGTGACGTAAATCTTCCCTAGAGCTTGTTAGTCATATGCATAATAATAGTCTTTTATTCATATTGCATATTTGTTCTTTTAATTGTGAAATATATATTTTGGGAAAGTTGGTGGATATGGGTATATTGGCACCATCCTGTAATTGGAGTAAAACTGACTGTAATAGGTAATATAAACTCCAATAGACCAAGATTTTTCTTTCTCTACTATTTGAGGGAGAAAGGCCTCAAGGTTAGAATTTTCCTTTGGGAACTTCTACAAAAAAATAACAAAGGATTTCTACCCATCTTTCCATTTGGCTTTCCTTTTGAGAAAAACTTCGGGTTTGCTAAGTAGGAAAACATCAGAAGCAATGGAATTGCTATAATATTTAGTAATAAATATTGATTTCCAAGAAAGTAAAGTCTTGTGCTTCATGTCATGTGATCTAATTGTGAAGTCCTCATAGGATTTTGTTTTGGTGTGGTTGCAAGGCATGGTCTTCCTCATAAGTTTTTGTCCACAAAGGATGAGTGTTTCAAAACAATGAAACATGAAACACATGCTCCTCTACGTTTCATTTTTTAAAACACTTGTCCTCCTTTCTTTTCTCTATCTAATAGGGTAGAACAGCCCATGAGTGATCACTGAAGGTAAGATTTTCTCATCATTTTTGCAGGAGGGCCCATTGTTTATGGTGTCCAAAGAGTAGAAGGAGCCTTCCTCTTTGCGCATCTATTGCACTAAAAATCAGCAAAAATGAACTGGAGATGAGAAAGTTACAATCCCCCCAAGAAAGGGGGATCGTTTTTACAGAAAATTCTTGACTGAACAGCTCATAGCCTATTTTCGACCCCTCAAAAAATCCTTAAATATCACTCTGTTGCCTTTAGCGTTAGAAGAGGATTTGTAGATTAAGATGGCAATTTCAAAGTAGGTTAAATCGCTCAATTTGAACAAAAAATGAGAAACGTATGCATTGATGAAATAAGAGGGGTCAAAATGAAAAAAGATGTGTTTTGTAATTTGAAAAAAAGTGTTTTCTTTAATGCTCTTTTTTGGCTGCTCCTTTGACTTTGCATTTCAAAGATGATTTGTAGAGCTTGAGAAGGCTCTCCTACAACATTTTAAATCACTCAAAGTGGAGAAGAATTAAGAAAGATTTGCCAAAGTGATCGGTGATAAGCTAATGATAGGTGATGGGCTGCTCTACTCTACCCCATGGATATCACGGAAACAAAATAAAAATACAAGTCTTTACACACAATGAAGCCCTTGACCAAAGGATTCGGTCAACCCCTTGTGAGCCCTTTGTCCCGGTAAAGCCCATGGCCTTGGGCTTTACCTACCACCTAATGTTAACACCAAGTAGTCACTTGCTTACACATGAGTTTCACTCCATAAACTATATGATTATACATAGAGTTATAATAACCTATACATAGGATTTTTTGGGGTATTTTGAAATCTTTTGTTATGTATGACTATTGACCAAACGAAAGATGAACGTATGAAAGATGCATTTGGACATAAAGGGAAAATTGTCTTCATCCCAGCTACCTCCCCCATTTGCATATTACTAATTGCATGTACCAAAAAAGTTATACTTTGTTCATTTTGTGTAAGTGGGATGGTTGTGGTTGTAATTATGTAAGATCTTGGAACTTTGTGCATGCTCCTTTTCCCTTGGTCATAAACTGTTCTTTTACCACCTATATTCCTTAATCCAAAATCCTTGAATAATAACTTCATGAACTTCTAAATTTTTCTACACCATAGATTTTAGTGCTACCAGGTATATACCCATATGTTGGCATTCTATGCAATATGTATAAGTGTATTATATACTTATATGACTGTATAATGTTGCTTTTTATGTGTGCGGTATTAATGATATATATGTATTGTCATTGCATTTAGGGAGCTCACTAGTTTTATGCTTTTCCATTGAGTGTTGAGGGATAACACTTTTACATACCAAGCAACCCTTTTCAATCCTAGACCGTTGCCCAGTTTAAGAACTTGTTTCTAATGTGTTGGAGATCCCTGACAAAAGTTGACATACAAAACAAAAAAAGGAACAAGAGCTTTTATGTCATTTCTGCAATAAGTTATAACGTCACCTCCATTCTAAACTCAAGGATCCCAACAAAACAATATTCCAAATAATTGCATCTGCAAGAAAAAGGGTCTTAGAGTATGAACTAGAAACATGGTTTTATAATTTGGAAAAATTTCACCAATTGGTGAATTAACAAATAAAAAATGCAAAAGATAAGTGGTTTTTGGGGATTTTAATCACAATATTTTCATATTATGTTCCATTAGGTAGTCAACAATATAAAGGGATATCTATCTATTAAGGAAGGTAGTTTGTTTTGTTTGTTTGTCATGTTGACATGTCCCAAACCCAAATGATCCCATTGCACTCTTGGTACTATTGGAAAGCTCTTGATGAGTGCGCCTTCATGTAGGTAATTTTGTAATATTTGACGTAAGGTGTGAGAGAAATTGAATTTTGAGTAATCTTTGTCATTGGAAACTCAAATTAAAATTTAAAATTAAAATTCAATTAGTTGGGTAACAAGTTCACACTTGAGGCCCACCAACAATAGAGATCACACTAGTCTAAGTGTTAAGGAAGGTAGTTTATTTGTTTTGTTTATGACATTGAGATCTTCCAAATCAGTGCACATCACAGTACACTCCTAGTACCACTGCTGGACATGAAGCCCTTGATGAGTAAGGGTTTGCATTGAGGTGGTGTTGTAATGTTTAAACCTATAGTTGAAGGATTGTTGAATATTCAACAATTTTGTCAAAGAAAATTCAACAAAATCACATGTAAATTTTTTAGAGATTTTGTTGCAAGCTCTTGGTATGATTGGAAAGCCCTCAACAAGTGGGATTTCTTACATGTGATTTATAATTTTTAAATTTGAGATGGAAAAGATATTGAATTTTGAGTAATTTTTGTCACTAAAAATCAATTTAAAATGTCAAATAGTTTTTTCACAGTTGGGCTCTATTGTCCTGATTTATGTTCGCATTTGGGCCAGCAGCACACGTCACACTAAAATCATCAATATAAACAAATGACCAGACAAAAAAAATACTCATAATAAATAATTGGGTTCAGAAGGAAAAGGGTCTTGTAATTAAAAACTCGAAACATAATTTTTAAAACATGTTTGGCTAGTTTGAACATTCAAAAAATGAAAAAATTGCAAAACAAAATGCAACCCAACTGACTATGAACATTGATCTTGGGTCCAACATTTATGGGGTCAAACGATGGGTCAAACTGTTTTTATGCAACTTCAAAGTGTATGAATTTTGTTGTCTTATCTGTTCTTCGTTTTTTCAACATACAGTATTACAAGAGAGAGATAGAAGTCCTTTGTGGACTCAAGAGTGTTTTTCGTAAAAGCACGTTGAAGGCAAGCAACCAAGTGCCTCATCACCTAATGGCTCTGGCCCAGCCCACAAGCCCAAACATTCATGAGAAATGATAGAAAAGAAACCATGTATTGATGTTGAATCAAATTTTAGTGCAAAACGAATCATTTGAAAAAGAAATCGAGTGTAATGGCTCTGGCCTTTTGTGGTAGGTTCTAACACAATTGTTAAAAATGATAAAATTTCGTGTAACATGGTTTGGTACATTTAAGTGCAAAAATGAATTAAGTTTCTTGTTAAAAAAAATTGCAGCCCTAGAATCTAGAGCTTGATCTTTGTCAGCTATCAATCACACTTCGGTTTGAAGTGAAAATTTTACCTTCAAAATCTTCCAGTGATGTGAAGCAGAAGTAAGACTTCCTTTTGGGCAAAATAATGGGCAGAACTAAAGCAAAACAAATCAACAAGCAAAAGACAAAAAAAAGTAGTACTTTAATGACTTGCTTGTCTCTTATTCCCTTGCAAGGCTTCCTTTCAGGCAACAACGGGCAGAGTAAAAAAAAAGAACTGAAAAACTAGTACTTTGGTAACTACTCGCTTGTCTCATCCTTCCCCCCACAAGACTTCCTTTCAGGCAAAAACGGGCAGAGTTTTAAAAAAAAACCAACAGGTAACAATGGGTAGAGTTTTTTTTTAAAAACCAACAGGCAACAACGGGCAGAGTTTAAAAAAAACAAACCAACAGGCAACCAACCAAAAACCACTACCTACTTAAGTAGGTTAAGACTTAAGACTCTTCCTTCTCTTCATAAGACTTCCGTTGACGCAAACAACGGGCAGACTCAAAACAAACAAATCAACAAGCAATAAACAAAAAGGTACTATTTAGGTAAGTCTTTTCTAGTGTTGGGCAGTTACCTTCTTTTGCTGGGTTAGAACTGGTTCCACTTAGTAAAAATTGAACCAATTCTCTAATCAGAACCAAAAACTAGAAACATTTATGTATCATCAAACTGGGTTCCTAGTTGTATTTCTGTGTGGAATTGGAACTAGAACTGGATTTGAAAAAAAAAAAAAAAAAAAAGAAAACGCGGGTACATGGATGTTAAAAAAAAAAAACAAAAAACAAATAATTTAATATATAAATAA